>Ga0307505_10000284_pt1 | contig 60174 bp, 67 predicted proteins | sample 23_S_MG_FD_202183 | JGI IMG/M metagenome (GOLD analysis project Ga0307505, IMG submission 202183) | Soil microbial communities from Populus trichocarpa stands in riparian zone in the Pacific Northwest, United States - 23_S | ecosystem: Environmental > Terrestrial > Soil > Riparian zone > Trees...
GAATCGACGACGGACTGGAAGTTCCGCAGGTCCTCGTTGAAGTGCCCCACGACCCAGAGGCCCAGCGTCAGCCCGGCCGAGAGAAACGGGCTGGAGAAGGTCGAGAAGAAGAGCGCCAGCGCGGTGACGAGCATCAGCTCGGCGAAGATCAGGAATATCGCCTTGAGCATGGCTGGGTCGGTGGCGGCGGCCGCCGTGGCCGCGCTGACCGTCGTCGCCATGTAGGCGAGCACCAGGTACCAGGCCGTGGTCATCACCGCGACGTTGACGCCCAGCGTGAGCACCAGGCCGAGGTACTTCCCCACCACGAACTGCGCGCGGCTGACGGGCTTGGACAGGATGCTGTAGATGCTGCGGCGCTCCACTTCCTTCCACACGAGGCCGATGCCGATGAAGATCGCGATCATCAGGCCGAACGTGGCGATCGCCGCAAGCCCGAGGTCCTTGATGATCTTGACGTCCTGTCCGGCCGTCAATTGGCCGATCAGATACGACGCCGCCATCAGGAGCACGGCGAACACGACCAGGTTGTACAGCACCTTGTCGCGTACCGATTCCTTGAACACGTTCACGGCAACGCGGGCGATGGTGGGCAGCATGGACGTCGCCTACTCCGGCCCCAGGCCTCGGTCGACCGATGCCGCGGCGACCTGCTGGACGAAATAGTCTTCGAGCGTGGCGCGCAGGGGATGCGCCGACACCAGGCGAACACCCGCGCCGGCCAACTCCGACAGCAGCACGTGGGGCTCTTCGGAGATGGGCAGTTCCAGCGCGTACCGCCCCCCGCCGATGGCCGTGGACTTGGTGACACGTCCCGCCCGGGTCAAGGATTCGAGCACCGGCAACGGGAGGCCGTTCACGACCACGTCCCACCCGTGGGCTTCGAGGGCCTGGATCTCCGAGAGGGCCCCGGACGCCACCAGGCGGCCTCCCGCCAGGATCGCCACGCGGCTGCAAAGGGCCTCTGCATCCGCCAGCACGTGCGAGCTGAAGAACACCGTTCGACCCTGCTCGCGCAGGCGCAGGATCAGTTCACGAATCTCGCGTCGGCCCAGCGGATCCAGACCGGACATGGGCTCGTCGAAGAACACCACCTCGGGATCGTTGACGAGGGCTTGCGCGATGCCCACGCGCTGCACCATGCCCTTGGAGAACTTGCGCAGCGGCATCCGGCGCTCGGCCCCGATGCCGACCTCGTCCAGCAGCCGCGTTACCCGGGCTCGGCGGTCGGCGGGCGTGAACCCGAACAGGCTGGCGAAATAGGAGAGCAGCTCCTCGGCCGTCAGGTAGTCGTAGAAGTACGGGTTCTCGGGCAGGTAGCCGATCCGACGCTTGGTGGACGCGTCGCCAGCGGGTCTTCCCAGGATCTCGGCGGTGCCCGCCGTGGGGAAGACGAGCTGCATCAGCAGCTTGAGCGTGGTGGTCTTACCGGCGCCGTTGGGTCCCAGGAAGCCGAAGACTTCCCCCTGCCCCACTGACAGGTTCAGGGGATGGAGCGCAATGTAGGGACGAGGGCGCCAAAATCCAATCGGATAGTGCTTCGTCAGCTGTTCGGTTCGAATTGCATCCATACGCCATGGGACAGGGTAAACCGTCCCTACGGCAGCCTATCGGTGCATCACGACTTGCTCAGTAGATAGGCGATGGCGGCGTCGAAATACGCCGGCCGGAGGCTGCCGACCCGGATGCCGTTGACGAAGAACGTGGGCGTTCCCTGGACGCCGAGCTGCTGCCCGAGGCGGGCGTCCGCCCGGACCTGCTCCAGCGTCGACACGTACTGCTCGTCGAAGTCAGTGACCTGCGCGACCTCCTGCAGGCCCTCCTTCACCATGTCGCGGCTCATCGATTCCTGCCGGCTGAAGAGCCACGCCTCGAGCTCAGGGCCCTTGTTCTTCGCGCGAGCCAAGCGCACGGCCACGGCGGCCTCGCACGCCGAGGCATGCACACCACCGAACCCGCATTCCGACTCGAGCGGGAAATCGCGCGTCTCGAACCTGAAGACGCCGGGGTGCGACGCCTCGTACTTGGCGATGATGTCGTGATACGCCAGGTAGGTCATGCGGCACGCGGGGCACTGGTAGTCGTTGAACTTCACCACGCGCACCTTCAACCCGTCGGCGGGGAGCACCGCGGCCTGTGTCGGCTGCGAGTCGAGCCACTTGTGCCACTCGGCAAGCGCCGCGGGCTCCAGCGTCTCGAGCGGCACCACCGGCGCGGCTTGGGCCGTCGTGTCAGCGCTGATCGATTCCCGAGGGAAGAGGCCCACGAGCGCGACGGAGGCGACGAGCCACAGCGCGGCCAACCCCACGGCTTGCGGACTGGACACGACACCTTTCAGATCGGTGCCCAGCCCCTTGAGCACGGAGAGGCCGGCGGGAGCGGCGGCGCTGGCGACCACGAAAATGCCGATGCCGGCCACGTAAACGGCGACGCACAGCAGGCACATCTTCTCGAGCACGAAGAAGGACGCATAGGCGTAGTAGAAGACCGCGGCCAGGCCCACGATTGACGCCAGGAAGACGTAGCCGGCCGCGCGGCCAGCGGACTCGCTGCGCGGCGCACGCATCCCATAGCCCGCCAGCATCAGCACGAACGCCGACCAGATCGCCCCGCCCGCCGCCACCGGCACACCGAACGCCGTGCCGTACTCGCTCTTGTAGACCGCCTCGCAGCTGACGCGTTCGTTGACGTCGCAGAAGCTGACGTAGGACGGGTCGGCGATGAGGCGATAGTGGACGTAGAGGGCCGCGATCGAGGCGCCGAGCGCCAGGACGGCGAAAACGAGGATCAGGAGTCTGCTGTTCTTGGCCATAGGGTTCGCAGTGGCATCCTACGGGGCAGGTTGCGGTGTGTCAACCCGTTCACTGGACAAGCCTCACAAGGGCAAGCCATCACCGGGATCAAATGGGTCCGCGATCGATTTCGGCTCGTTGGCGGTCGCCTCGTCCCGCAGCGTCAGCAACCGACCTGACGGTGAGGTCGTAGCATGCCTCGCCAGTACTCCATTGCTGAAGCCCGAGCCAACCTCCCGGATATCGTCGACCAAGCCGAAGCCGGGGCCGAGGTCGAATTGACGCGGCCGGCCAGCCGGTGGCGGTCGTCGTGTCCCGGCGGACCTTCGATCGTCTGCGTGAGAAGCGCGGGGGGTTCAGTGACGCGTACCAGCGGTTTCTCGGGCGGTTTTCCCTAGACGAGATCGGGTTCGCCCCCGGTGAACTGTCCGCGACACGCGACACCACGACCGGACGCCGGGTCTCGCTGTGACGCTTCGGTATCTCTTGGACACGAACATCGCGTCGGCGCCGGCCGCCAAGAAGCCGAACCAGCACGTCATCAGACAGCTCGAGAGGTATGGGGCGGGGTGCGCGATCGCCGCCCCCGTGTGGCACGAACTGACCTACGGCTGCCGTCGTCTCCCGGCCGGGAAGCGTCGCGTGGCCCTTGAAGCCTACCTCGAGGACGTCATCCGTCGATCGTTTCCGATCCTGCCGTACGACGAAGCGGCCGCCGCGTGGCACGGCCACGAGCGTGCGCGCCTCGAAAGGCTTGGCCGACCCGCTCCCTATGTCGATGGGCAGATCGCCGCAATCGCCCACGTTCATGGCCTGGTGCTGGTCACCGCCAAGGCCGAGGACTTCTTGCGTTTCAAAGGCGTCACACTCCGGGATTGGACTCGGATCGTCCGTCGTCGCAACGCTCCCGGCACGATCGTTTCGTAGTTTGATCCGCCTCGTGCCGGAAGCGGCTCGTCGTGTTCACCGGACAGCGTGACTACGACGCCATGCCGCGAGTCGATGCAACCGCACCACTCTTGGGGTACTGGATCCTGGAGAGACGGCCGATGAAAGAGTGGTTACTCACGTCTTCGTGCGCTCGATTCCGTTGGGATTGATGACACCGGACTCGCTAATGACGCTCGGGACGTCCCAAGGGCGCTCCCACGGCTCGAGTGACCTGCGGCTGCCAACCACTTGCACATAGAGATGCTGAGCCTGAACGATCTGTCTGAGCTTCTCTGCCAGTGGGGCATTTCGCCGCGCCTGCCTGAGCGCGTCCTTGCCATCCCGCAGGCGGCGCATCAGCTCTAGTGAGGTGACCGACATGCCTACCACGATAGCCCAAACCTCCGCAGCAGAGCATCCAAGAGCTCGTTGTCGAGCTGCACAGACTCTCGTAGTCTAGCCGCGCGTTCTTTCCGGCCGAGATTGTCGGCTGGTGGCTGCAGCCACGTCGCAATGAGGTATTCGGGGCGCACAACGCGTATTGGCGTGCCGCTGAAGTCCAGGGTCGCAGCGGTCCTGACAGCCTCTTCGTGGAGCACCGTGGGCGCTGGAACGATCTGCACAGGGATGTCGCCGATGATGATGTGCTCGTCTTGTGAGGCGAAGCCCTTTTCATCGGCCCACTGATATAGGGGCCCTAGATCGATCAGCCCGCTCGGCGATACGGGGTACAGAACCAGCACGTCCAAATCGAACGTCGGTATCGCCTCATCCCAGAACGCCTGAGCCACAGCGCCGAAAACGGCGTGCTCCTGAACGATCCCTCGCGCCTTGAGGTCGTCCAGCGCGGCGATGACATCGGCGAACTTCGGAGACATTGGATGATTCTGCCAGAATTTCACGATGCGGCCGGCGCGACCTATCTTCACCTCGGACCAAGAAGAGCTCGGACGCGCGGTACATCGATCGGCGTTGGCACGATCTTCCTGCTTGACAGCGATCCCGCGTGCGGCGCGCGCCGCGCGTCATCCCGCCGCGAGATGGTCGATCCTTCACGCTGCGTGACCGTGTCGCGCGAGATCTCAGGCACGAGAATGATCTCAGGCGTCGCGGCGCGCGATCGCCTGGCCTGCGCAAGGCCACGCGGTCCGAACACGCGGGGTTACGATGCGGCATGCCGACGCTCGAACTCGTCTCCGCGGCGCGCGTTCCTACCGTTCTGCCGCCGTCTGTCCCCGTCACGCCGATCGTCTCGCCGCAACAGGACGACGCGAATCGTCTCGGCGACGCCATCGCCGAACTGGCCTCCCGCATCCACGCCGCCACCTACGAGCTGCTGGTCCTCATTCGCCAGTTCGACGCGTGCGCGGGCTGGAACAACGGCTGCCTGTCCTGCGCCCATTGGCTGAACTGGCGCACGGGGATCGATGTGGGTGCGGCACGCGAGAAGGTGCGCGTCGCCCGGGCGTTGGCCGACCTGCCGCGTTTGTCTGCCGCGATGCAGCGCGGCGAGCTGTCCTATTCCAAGGTACGCGCGCTGACCCGCATCGCGACGCCCGCCAACGAGGGACAGCTCCTGGACGTCGCCCAGTGCGGCACGGCCGCCCATGTGGAGAAGCTGGTGCGCGGCTGGCGGCGGGTCGACCGGACCGTGGCCGCCCACGAGGCGCAACGCCGCCACCAGAGCCGAGCCCTGCACACGTGGGTGGACGACGACGGCATGCTGGTCATCCGGGGCCGGCTGACGCCGGAGGTGGGCGCGGTGGTGCAACGCGCCCTGGACGCCGCGTCCGACCGGTTGTTCCGTGACGCGCCCGATCGCCCCGCCGAGCAGCGCGCGGAGGAGCAGACCTCCGCGGCGCAGCGGCGCGCCGACGCCCTTGGGCTGCTGGCCGAATCCGCCCTGGCGGCCGATCTCGATCGCGGCACCGCCGGGGACCGGTATCAGGTGGTGCTGCACGTGCAAGGCGAGGCGCTCCGCTACGAGCCGGCGCCCCGGCCGGACGACGCGGACGCAGCGAACGCGGATGGGGATGCGGAACAGGCGGTGCTCGAGGGCGGGCCGTACGTTTCCGCGGAGACGTCGCGGCGGCTCGCGTGCGATGCGTCACGCGTCGTGATGCGGCATGCCTCGGACGGGGCGATCCTGGACGTCGGGCGCAAGACGCGCACGATTCCCCCAGCGATTCGCCGCGCGCTCACGGCGCGCGACGCCCACTGCCGCTTCCCCGGTTGCACCGGGCGCCACGCCGACGCGCACCATATCGCGCACTGGGCCGACGGCGGCGCCACGCGCCTCGACAACCTGGTGCTCTTGTGCCGCCGGCACCATCGTGCGGTGCACGAAGACGGCTGGACCGTGGCATGGGGCGCGGACGGTGACGTGTACTTCACCCGGCCCAACGGCGCGCGGCTCGAGACGGCGCCCGCCGCGCCGCGGTGGTACGGCGAACGATTCAACGTGGGCTACGCCCTCGACGTGCTCCGCCAGGACGAACAGCGCGCGTGGCGCGCGCGCGGCACGTGACCGCACCGGGCGGGGTCGAGCCCTCCTGCTGACCCGGCGGCGGCGGGAGGACAGACCACCGCGCACACACCGGGGCCGGACGGGCTCGATCGCGCGACACCGGGCGGCGCGCCGGCGCGCGTTCCGCGTCGCGACGCCGCGTCATCGCAACGGTTACGAACGGATGTTGGTTGGGGGGCAAGGCGTCGAGCACAAGGATTGAATCAAGCGGTGGCGGCACGCGGCCAGTCTCTCCCATAGATCGCGTTCCCGTTGACGGGAATCCGCAGCCAGAGTGCGTTCTTCTTCGATCAAGCCGAAGAAGTCTTCAGCCACGGGCAGCTTCCTTGCCGATGGCCTGCGCCATCCACGCCTTGACGATCTTCTCAGGTGCGGGTGCACGCGAGCCGAAACGGCTGGACACTGGGGCGGCGTAGGCGCCGCGTGCCACGCGCAGCAGCTTGCCGACCTTGGCCAGCCGCGAGAACGCCTAATCCAGCTTCGGTGTTTCGTCGCGGGGCGGTCACGTCTGTAGGGGCGCCCGCCTGCGCACCGCTACTTCCTGACGTTGCTCCCATCACGGGAGCGGGCTACACTGGCCCCTTGTGCGGATTGTCGCTCGCCGTGCGCTCCGCGAATGCTGGGCGCGGCACCGTGACGCTGAGCAGCCACTCCGGTCTTGGTACTACGACGCGAAGAGGGCCGACTGGCGGACGCCTGCCGACGTCACACGTGCCTACGCGAACGCCAGCGTCGTCGGGGCGAACCGGGTGGTGTTCAACATCGGTGGCAACAAGTGCCGGCTGGTCGTCGCGATCAACTACCCCTTCCGCATCTGTTACATCAGGTTCGTCGGTACGCACAGGGCATACGACAACGTCGATGTCGAGACCATTTGAGGCAAGCATGGACATTCGACCGATTCGAACTCGCGCCGACCATCGGGAGGCGCTCAAGCAAATCGAGCGCCTCATGGATGCGAAACCAGGCACGCCGGAGGGCGATCGACTGGAGGTGCTGGCCACCCTGGTGGAACGCTACGAATCACTGCAGGAGACGATTGATCCACCGGATCCCATCGACGCGCTGCTCTACCACATGGAGAGCCGCGGACTCACGCGACGGGATCTGGAGCCTTTCCTTGGAAGCCGGGCGAGGGTTGCCGAGGTACTCAACCGCCGGCGGGCTCTGACGATCGACATGATCCGCAAGCTGCACAAGGGACTCGACATCTCGGCGGAAGTGCTGATTCGCCCGTACCTCAAGAAGGGGTCAGCCGCCTAGCCAGAGCTGCGCCGAGTGACGATGATCACGCTCGCAGAGGCTGAGAAGAACGCGGCCTGGAGCCGCAGCCAGTGAGCGGCGTTCGACCAACCCCCCTTCTCGGTCCGGATCGCCATCGCCGGTGCCGGGCGCGATCTACACGGCCTTCTCGGACGAGGAGCTGCGCGATTTTCTTGAGACGCTCGGGTGGCTCAAGGCCGCGGAAAAGAGCTTCGACTTCTGGGATAATCCGGCCGATGCCGTCTACGACACGCTATAGGCGCGGCGATATCGTCCTTCTCTCCTTCCCCTTCACCGATCTCAGCTCCTCGAAACGGCGCCCCGCGCTGGTCATCTCGCCTGACTCCTACAACGAACAGGGTCAGGATGTGGTCCTCATCGCCATCACGTCTCAGGAGCCTGACGACAACGTGGTCACGATCGAGGAGCACGAGTTCCTACTCGCGGCCTGCTTCGAACCCTCGCAAGTCCTTCATCCCACGGGCTCCATGACACTCCATATCACTCAGTACGAAATGCTCCGCAGCGGCTGTTAACCGGAGGGGTGCTGGTTCGAATCCAGCCCGAGGAGTATCAACACTTCCAGAGTGGGCCGACCTCACGATGCGGATACCCATGCGCCGCCTCGTGCGGTTGACCGGCGCCTTCAGCAAGAACTCAGAGGCGGCCGGCGCCCTCGGCCGTCTCCGTGGCAGCCGCCCAAAACGAAAAGAGGGCGCCCAGCGGGCGCCCTCTCGGGGGTTGAGTCGTGCTGTCGTCGCGTAGCTTACTGGAGCGCCTGACCACCAAGGATGTCCGCAATGATGGCAGTGTCCTGCCGAATCTGGCCGCTCTGGTCCGTCGCGAAGAACCGGGTGCCCGTCGTGCCTTGGCCCGCCGGGGCGGCCGTCGCGAAGTAATCCGTCACCGAGTCCGTTCCGTTACAGGTCGCGGCGGCAGCGGCAACGGGGGTAGCACCCCCAACCAGCGTGAACTCGTAGCCGCTCTTCGGCGTTCCGTCCCCGGCGGCGACGATGTCCGGCGTGATGAACGTTGGGCCACCGCCGGTAGGCTCCGCCGCCAGGTCATCCAGGCTCTGCGCGTAACCGCCGCCGCCGCACGCCGACGCATACGTGGCCTGCGAGCTGTTGATGGTGCGCATCGAGCCGATGGCCGACGCCTCGTTGCCCGACATCCGGGCGCGCATCAGGCCCGGCACGGCGATGGCCGCGATGATGCCGATGATGGCCACGACAATCAGAAGCTCGATCAGGGTGAACCCTTCGTTCTTTGTCATCTTCTTCACAGGTCTTCTCCTTGAAATTGCGTCGGGCCTTGCTGGCCCGGTTGCTGGTTTCGTTGCTCTTGGCGCTCCGTGAGGGGCGCCGTGTCTTCTGTCTCCAGAGAAGAGCAACGGGGATGCCAGGCGAGGCCGACCTACCCGCAGCATGCCACAACCGCTTGACGGGCAACAACTTGATGACGGGCTGCGCGCATCGGCATTGGGCCGAAATCGGTGACAAACATCGGCAGGTGACAGTTTCTGGCAGCGCCGCGGTGCCAAGAAATGGCGGAACCCGCGCGGGGACGCGGGCCTCCCCTATTTCGCCTCCTCGTCGGCGCCGCCGCGGACGCCGTACTTCTTGGCGTAGTAGCGGAAGGAACGGAAGCTCATGCCCAGCATCTCGGCTGCCTTCACCTGCACCCCACCGGCGCGGGCGAGGGCCAGTGCCAGATAGTGCCGGTAGAACTCCTCGCCCCGGGCCTCGAGGTCGAAGCCCGCTTCGAGCTCCGGCAGCATCGGAGCGTCGACCGACGCCGGCGGGCTGTCCGGCGCGGAGACCGGCCCTGCGGGCGTCCGGACGTGCAGTGGCAACGTCTCCGGTAACACGACCGGGGTCTCCTCCAGCGCCACCGCGCGCTCGAGGACGTTCTGCAGTTCCCGGACGTTGCCGGGCCAGTGATATTCCGTGAGCACCCGTTGCGCCTCGCGCGAGATGCCCGTCACGGATTTGCCCATCTGCTGGGCGAACGACGCCAGGAACCGCTCGGCCAACAGGGGGATGTCCTCCCGGCGTTCCCGCAGCGCAGGCAACTGCACGGGGATCACGTTGATGCGGTAGAACAGGTCCTCGCGGAACCGGCCGCTGGCCACCAGCGCCTGGAGGTCCTGGTGGGTGGCCGCCACCACGCGGATGTCCGCCAGGACCTCGTCGGTACCGCCCAGCCGGCGAAACCGCCGTTCCTGGAGGAAGCGCAGGAGCTTCACCTGCATGGTGGGGTTCATCTCCCCGATTTCGTCGAGGAACATGGTGCCGCCCTCGGCCACCTCGACGAGCCCCTTCTTGTTGGCGTCCGCACCCGTGAAGGCGCCACGCATGTGACCGAAGAGCTCCGACTCGAGAAGAGTCTCCGGCACGGCCCCGCAGTTGACCGCCACGAACGGACGGTCTCGGCGCAGGGAGTTCACGTGGATGGCCTTGGCCACCATCTCCTTGCCCGTCCCGGACTCCCCGGTGATGAGGACCGTGCTGGACGTCTTGGCCACCATCTGGATCAACTGGAACAACGCCAGCATGACCGGACTGCGGCCGACGAGGTTGGAGAACTCGTGGGTTTCGTTGAGCGCGCGCTTCAGGGCCGCGTTCTCGTCGCGCAGGCGCCCCGTCTCGAGGTGCTGGCCGATCTTCATCCGCAGCTCGTCGACGTTGAACGGCTTGGTGAAGTAGTCCACCGCGCCGAGCCGCATCGCCTCGACGGCCGTTTCCGTGGACGCGAAGGCCGTCATCATGAAGGCGACGACGTCGCGGTTGCACGTCTTGGCGGCGCGCAGGACGTCCACGCCGCTCCCGTCGGGCATCCGGATGTCGGACAGCAGCAGGTCGATGGCCTCGCGCTCCAACACCTTCATCGCGGAGGCCGCGCCGTCCGCCACGATCACCTCGAAGCCGTCGCGCCGCAACACGATCCGCAGCATGTCCCGCATCGAGGCTTCGTCGTCCACGATCAGCACGCGGGGGGCGCGACGCGTCGCGGGCGGCACCTGGACGTCCTGGGGCACGTCGATCGTGCCGCTGCTCACACGGCCTCCTGCAGGACTACCCGCTCGACCGCCCCCTGGGCCTCGAGCCGCGGCAGCCTAACGCGCATCGTGGTCCCCACGCCCACCGCGGACGTCACGGTGATGGCACCGCGCAGTTCGGTGACCGTCCGATGGACGGTCGCCAGGCCCAAACCCGTGCCGCGTTCGAACGTGCTGTGAAACGGCTGGAACACCCGTTCCAGATCGGCGGCGGGAATCCCACAGCCTTCGTCTTCGACCGTGATCTCCACCGATTGCTCGTGCTCCGGGCTCTCCCGCACCGACAGTCGCAGCCGGCCACCGTCGGGCATCGCCCGCAGGCCGTTGCTGGCCAGGTTCCAGAGGATCTGCTTCACCTGGTGCTCGTCGGTGTCGTACCAGACGGCGTGGGTGGGCGCGTCCACCTCCATGACGTGGCCGGGCCTGACCTCGGTCCCGTTCTGCAGCAACCGCACGGTGTCCCGGACCAGTTGCACCAGGTCCGACCGCTTCAGCGTGGGCCGCTGGGGTCGTGCGTACGCCAGGAAGGATCGGATGGTCTGGTTGAGTCGCTCCGATTCCTTCAGCACGATGTCCATCAGCTCGGCCTGCTCCTGGTTGAGGGGCAGCTCGCCGCGGAGGATCTGCATCGACCCCGACATCGAGGCCAGCGGGTTGCGGATCTCGTGCGCGATGCCGGCCGCCATCTCGCCCACGGCCGCCAGGCGCTCTCGCCGCCCCGCGTCGCGTTCGAGCCGTTTGACGTCCGTGACGTCCTGAAACGTGAACAGGTGGCCACCTCGCCCGTCTGGAAACGCCAGCGGCGCCGCCGTCACGCCCAGCTCGATCGTGCGGCCGTCGGCCGTCCGATACGAGAAATCGGCACGCCGCCCGCGGGGATCGCCGCCGCCATCGAGATGCTCCCGGAACACGCGCGGCAGCGCCAGCACGTCTCGAGCGTCGCGCCCGAGCGCACGCCTGGCCGCCAGGCCGGTGATGGTCACCGCCGCCCGGTTGAACGTCAACACGCGCCAGTCCACATCGGTCGTCACCAGGCCGCTCACCAGGCTGTCGATCACGTGCGCGTTGAACGCCCGCAGGTCGGCGATCGCCGCCGACGCGTCCACCAGCTGGTCCCCGGCCGACCGGAGCCTTTCGGCCAGCGACCCCGCCAGCAGGGCCACACCCAGGAAACCCGACACGTTGATGACGACGACGTAGCGCGCGAACGTCACGGCCGGCAGACCCGGCGCCCGCGCCACCCATCGCGGAAAGTCGTCGAGGCCGACATACTGGCCCGCCACGACCGAGAAGTAGCCGCACGCGCTGAGCGCCGCCACCTGAAGCGCGCCGCGCCGGCCGCGAATGGTGCTGGCGGCGATGATGGGCAGCAGGTACAGCGAGGAAAAGTCGCTGCGAATCCCGCCGGTCACCAGGATGAACGCCGACACCAGCACGGCGTCGAGCCACAGCTGCGCGTCGACGAGCAGCGGGTAGCGCTCGACGAAGGTGAGCGTCAGCAGGTAGACGACGCTCAGCCCGTAGGTCAAGCCAATCAGGAAGAAGAACGGGTTGACCGGGAACACGCCCGGCACCGTGAAGTGCAGGAGCGTGGCCGACCCCAGCAGCGCGGTCGAGATGATGACCCGCCCCGCGACGAGCCACGAGACCCGGGCGCGAATGGTGGTCGATTCGGTTGGTGCCCGATCCACCAGGTCTGCCTTCCGTTAGCCGCCCGTCAGGTTGCTGATGAGCGCGAAGATCGGCATGTACATCGCGATCACGATGCCGCCCACGATGCCGCCGAGGAGCGCGATCATCAGCGGCTCGAGCAGCGTCAAGAGGCCCGCGACGGCGACGTCCACTTCCTCCTCGTAGAATTCGGCGATCTTGCCGAGCATCGTGTCCAGCGCGCCCGTGGCCTCGCCGACGCCGATCATCTGGACGACCATCGGCGGGAAGACGCCCGTTTCCTTCAGGGGCACGGCGATGGTCTCGCCGCCCTCGATGCTCTTGCGCGTGATGTTGAGGGCCCGCTCGACCACCGCGTTGCCCGCGGTGCGGGCCGTGATGTCGAGCGCCTCGAGGATCGACACACCGGACGCCAGCAGCGTCGCCAGCGTGCGGCAAAACCGCGCCACGGCGATCTTGCGGAACATAGGGCCCAGCACGGGCAACTTCAGCATCAGGCCGTCCACGGCCATCCGCCCGCCGGCCGTGTTGTAGTACGCACGGAAGCCAAAGACCGCGGCGCCGATGCCAACGAGCACGAAGGGCATGTAGCGCACCAGCCCGTTGCTGAGGCCGATGACGATGCGGGTCGGCAGCGGCAGCTCGGCGCCCAACCCGGCGAAGAGGGTCGCGAACGTCGGGATGACCTTCCACAGGATGACGCCGACGACCACACCGGCGATGACGATGATCGCCACCGGGTAGATCATGGCCGACTGCACCTGGTTCTTCAGCTTGACGGCCTTCTCGATGTAGGTGGCCAGGCGCTTCAGGATGGTGTCGAGGATGCCGCCCGCCTCGCCCGCCGCGATCATGTTCGTGAAGAGCGGGTCGAACACCTTGGGGTTCTTCCGCATCGCGTCGGCCAGCGAGTTCCCGTTCTCCACCTCGGCGCGTGTCTCGAGGATGACGCGGCCGAAGCTCTTGTCCTCTTCCTGGGTGCCGAGGATCTCCAGGCACTGCACGAGCGGAAGACCCGCGTCGATCATCACCGAGAACTGGCGGGTGAACACTGCCAGGCTCTTCGGACTGACCTTCTTGACCTTCGGCACCTTCGTCCCGCCGGCCGGCTTGGCGGCCACGCCCTTGGCGGGGTTGATGCGGGTCACCAGCACCTGCTCGCGACGCAGCGCGGCGACGGCGGCCTCCATCGTGTCGGCCTCGCGTTCGCCGTTGACTGTCTCCCCGCCCCGTGTGCGTCCGCTGTATGCGAATGTCGCCATGTCGTTCTACCTCTGCCGCCGCCTTCGTTCTACCGCGTTCTACCGCGTCACCATCGGGCGGGCCGCGCCGGCCCCCGGCCTGGACAGGCCCGCACCCGCCACCACGCCCACGCCGCGATTGATCAGGTCCTGCAGCTCGTCCCGGTTGGACGACGCCCCGATCGCCGTCTCGAGCGTGATCGACCTTCGCTGATACAACGTGGCCAGACACTGGTTCATCGTCTGCATCCCCACCTTTTCCTGGCCGGTCTGCATCGACGAGTAGATCTGGTGGATCTTGTCCTCGCGGATCAGGTTCCGGATCGCGGGAGTCGGGATCATGATCTCCAGCGCCACCACGCGCCCGCCGCCCACCTTGGGCAGCAGCGTCTGACAGACGATGCCTTCGAGCACGAGCGACAGCTGCGTCCGGACCTGCGACTGCTGGTTCGCGGGAAAGATATCGATGATGCGGTTGATGGTCTGCGTCGTCGAGTTGGTGTGCAGCGTCGCGAACGTCAAGTGGCCGGTCTCGGCGATCTTGAGCGCCGACTCCACTGTCTCGAGATCGCGCATCTCGCCGACCAGCACGATGTCCGGGTCCTCGCGGAGCGCGGAGCGCAGCGCCAGCGCAAAGCTCTGGGTGTCGGAATGCACCTCGCGCTGGTTGACCAGGCAGCCCTTGTGCCTGTGCACGAACTCGATCGGGTCCTCGATGGTCAGGATGTGCTCGCGCCGCTCGGTGTTGATCTTGTCGATCATCGCGGCAAGCGTCGTGGACTTGCCGGACCCGGTGGGCCCCGTGACCAGTACCAGCCCGCGCGGGCGGTCGGCCAGCGTCGCCAGCACCGCCGGGAGCGCCAGTTCCTGGAAGCCGCGGATGGTCTCCGGGATCAACCGGTAGACGGCACCCACCGCGCCGCGCTGGTTGAACATGTTGCAGCGGAACCGCGCCAGCCCCTTCAGCCCGAAGGAGAAGTCCAGCTCGAAGTCCTCCTCGAACCGCTTCTTCTGGACGTCGGTCAGCACGCTGTAGGCCAGCTGCTTGGTGTCGGAAGGGTTCAGATCGGCACCTTCGAGGCGCTGGAGCTTGCCGTGCACGCGGACCTGGGGCGGCGTGGCGGTGGTCAGGTGCAGGTCCGATCCCTCCATCTGCACCATCTGGTGGAGCAACTCGGGTAACGTAGCCATTTACTTGACCGTCTCCCTCACGACTTCCTCGAGCGTCGTGACGCCTTCCTTGACCTTCAGCAACCCGCTGCCGCGCAGCGTGATCATCCCTTCCTCGACCGCCTTACGGCGCAGCTCGAGACCCGACGCGCCCACCAGGATCAGCTCGCGCAGCTCCTCGGTGACTTCCATGACCTCGTACAAGCCGACGCGTCCCTTGTAGCCGGTGTTGTTGCACTTCTCGCAGCCCTTCCCCTTGTTGGGCACGACGGTCTTCCCGTCCTCGGCCGAGAAGCCCGCCTGGAGCAGCGCTTCGGGGGGCGTGGGCTGGGGCTCCGCGCAGTTCTTGCAGACGCGGCGCACCAGGCGCTGGGCGCACACCAGATTGAGCGAGCTGGCGACCAGGAACGGCTCGATGCCCATATTCATCAGCCGGTTCACCGTGCTCGGCGCGTCGTTGGTGTGGAGCGTCGAGAGCACCAGGTGGCCCGTGAGCGCGGCCTTCACCGCGATCTCGGCCGTCTCGAAGTCGCGAATCTCGCCGACCAGGATCGTGTTCGGGTCCTGGCGGAGGAAGCTGCGGAGGGCGGCCGCGAAGTTGAGGCCGATGCTCTCGCGCACCTGCACCTGATTGATGCCGGCGAGGTTGAACTCCACCGGATCCTCGGCCGTCATGATGTTGGTCTCGGACGTGTTGATCCGCGCGATCGACGAGTAGAGCGTGTTGGTCTTGCCCGATCCGGTGGGCCCCGTGACGAGCACCATGCCCCAGGGCTTCTGGATGGCGGTCTCGAACTTGGCGAGCGACGGCACCTCGAACCCGAGCCGCGTCATGTCGAGCATCAGCTTGTTCTTGTCGAGCAAGCGCATGACGATCTTCTCGCCGAAGAGGGTGGGCAGGCACGAGACGCGGAAGTCGATGTCGCGGTTCTGGCCGGCGTCCTGGAAGCGGATCTTGATGCGGCCGTCCTGGGGCAGCCGCTTCTCCGCGATGTCGAGCTTCGACATGATCTTGATGCGCGAAGTGATCGCATCGCGGAACTTCATGGGCGGGGCCATGATGTTGTACAGGATGCCGTCGATGCGGTACCGGACCCGCAGTTCCTTCTCGTACGGTTCGATGTGGATGTCGCTGGCACCCTTCTGGATGGCCGACATCAGGATCACGTTCACGAGCTTGATGACCGGCGCTTCCTCGCCCTGCTTGGCCAGGGCCTCGGCGCTGATCTCCTCGAACTCGTTGAGAACCTCGACGTCGCCCGTTTCCTCGAGCAGCGGCATGTTCTCGAGGGCCAGGCTCGCCACCTCGAGTGCGCTGGGACCAAGGGCGGCAGCGGCCGCGGCCGCAGCCGCCGCCACGGGCTCCTTGCCGTAGTAGCGATGCAAGGCGTCGTCGACCTCGGTCTCCGACGCCACCACCGGCTCGACGTTGTAGCCCGTCATGAACTTGATGTCGTCCATGGCGAACACGTTGGTCGGGTCGGTCATCGCGATCGTGAGCGTGGCGCCCGACCGCGAGAGCGGAATGATCTGGTACTTCTGGGCCGTCTCCGCGGGGATCAGCTTGACGACGGCGGGGTCGATCTCGAACTGGCTGATCGCGATGGACGGAACGCCAAACTGCTTGCTGAGCAGCGCGGTGATCTCGGACTCCTTGACGAAGCCGAGCGCCACCAGCGTGAAGCCGAGCTTGCCGCCCTTCTGGCGCTGGTGATTGAGCGCCTCCTGGAGCTGTTCCGGAGAGATGCGCTTCTCTTTGAGAAGCAGGTCGCCGAGCCTGACAGCCACCGGTCCGCCTCAGCCCTGCCGGGCGACCAACGGGTCGCCAATCGCTCGACTAAAACGAGGCTCGAGCGGCCACTCCCCACCCGCGCTCGGCGCGCGCGCCAGCAGTGGCGTGGACTTCTGCCAGGACTCCCTTGACGATCGACACGCTGGCACCAATGCTCGCAGCCCCGTCGTGCGCGCCCGTCGTGTTGACGCGAGCGCCGCCTCGCACGCCGACGCGCCGGCCCCGCAGCCAGCGCTCGACGCCGACCGCAACGGTCCGGCGGGGGCCACCGATCGTGTCGTAGGAGAGAGTGTCGGCATCGAACGAGACGACGAGCGGCAGCGTCCGGTCCACGGAAAGCAGGTCGCCGTCGAAGGCCACCCCCACCCGGACCTGCCGGCCGAGGCGCAGGTCCCTTCCCGAGACGGGGTCGGACCACAGCACGGGCTCGGACAGTTGGCGCGCCACGACACCAAGCCGCACGGGTCCGACGATGCCCAGCAGGCCCACATCGACATCGAAATGGGTGCCGGATTCGGCACCATCCAGCGCGCTCTCCACCGACGCCCGTACAAGCTTGAGCGTTGCGCCCGCGTGCAGTCGCGAGAAGATGGAGTGCCCGATGGTTGCGCCAAATTGGCCGAATTCGAGAGAATCTGGAAGTACTCCAACCCGTCCTTCTTGTCGGCCAGCCTCGGCCACCACGATAGGGCCGACGGGATCCATGTCCGTGATACGCAAGCGGTAATAGCTGGCGCCAAGCGCCGGCGTCGCGATGGCCAGACCCCACGTCGTGGCCCGCGCCGCCGACCCCGAGGACATGCCGTCCGGCGCACGGCCACCCGTCACGGTCACGTCCACGAAAGGCCCGGCGGCGAGCCCGGCCGGGTTCCACCAGGTGGCGGTGCTGTCGTTGGCGACCGCCACGAACGCACCACCCATCCCAAGCGCCCGGGCTCCCACCGTCTCGATCGCCTGTGCGTTGGAGGGTCGCGGCGCGGCCAGCACGAGGGCCAGGAAGGCGATTAGGGCAGGAGCCTGGGCTAAATGGGTTCGAATGCGTGGGTTTGGCATCGGCCTAGACGTCTTGAACGGTCGGAATCCTCGCGAATGAGCCAAGTCTTTCACACCGTTCAAGACGTCTGGGCCCGCGCGGAGCGCGGGCCAGAGATACTGGGACCGCCAGCGAAGCTCCGGACGGTTCGAGACGGAGCTTCGCTGGTGGGCTGTCCGAGCAGTGTAACGCGGTAGGATCTAGAGACCGTGCAAGTGGTCTGGGCGGAGCTTCGCCGTGTGTTCGGAACCGGAACACCCTTTCGCTCGTCCTACGGTGCCAGATGACCGTATCCGAGAGAGTGCGCGGAGTGCTCCTCCGGCCGCGGTCCACATTCGATGTCGTCGTCGGCGCCCCCTCGTGGCTGGGCATGTTGGCGTTGTCCACCGTGGTCTCGGCGGCCGCGTGGACGGGACTCCTGGCAACGGAAACCGGCCGAATCGCCCTCGTGGATCAATGGGAGCGAACGGCGGTCGCCGCGGGGCGGCCGGTGGACGACGCCGGCTACGCCGACCTGCAGCGTTGGAGCCGCTACGGAACGGCCTACGCCGCGGGCCGGGCGCTGGCGATTGGGCCCGGGCTGGCAGCCATGAGTGGGATCGCGCTGTGGCTGGTGTCGCGGCGCTTCACCCGGACAGCGACGCCCCCGACGTTTCGGCGGTGCTTCGCCGTGTCGGTGCATGCGGGGGTAATCCTGGCCGTGGGGGATCTGGTGGCGGCACCGGTGGCGTTCGCGCGGGAGACGACGGCCAGCGCCACGACGATCGGCTTCTGGTTTCCCGGGTTCGACGAGGTCTCCATGATCGCGCGCTTTCAGGAAGGCCTGGACCTGCTCATGCTCTGGTGGGCAGCGCTCCTCGGAATAGGCCTCGCGGCGTTGTGCGGGGTGTCGGCGCGCCGGGCGGTTGCAGGGACGTGGAGCACGCTGGTGACCGTCACCGGTGTCACGGCCATCGCGCTGGACATCATCTCAGGCGTGAGAGGCTCGAATTGAATCCAGGACCGATGGGAGGAGACTGAAATCGTGGCGATGTCCCGGACGAAGAAATCCCTACTGGCGGTTGTGCTCCTCCTGCTCGTCTCGGCCGGAGCGGGGACCACGTATTTTTACAGGCAGGACACCGGTCCCCAAATCGTCACGGAAGCCATCCGTGCACGTGACCTCGAGGCGATCGTCTCGGCGTCCGGCAAGATCCAGCCGAAGCGCCAGGTGAACATCTCGGCGAACACCATGGGGAAAGTGACGCGGTTGGCAGTCGAAGAAGGCCAGCGTGTTCGGGCAGGCCAGTTTCTGCTCGAGATCGACCCGCGGTCGCTCGAAGGGCAACTGCAACGGGGCGAGGCCAGCGTGTTGGCGGCCCAATCCTCCTTGCAATCATCCGGAACGGCCGTGGAGCAGGCCCGCGTCTCGCTGGCCCTGGCTCACCAGACGCTCGCGCGCCAGGAGGAGTTGTGGAAGGACGGCCTGACCACGAAGGAGTCGCTCGAGCGGGCGCAGAACGAGGTGGCCGTCCGTGAGGTGGAGCTGAAATCCCGCCAGCAGGACATCCAGACGCGGGAGCAGCAGATCCGCCAGGAGGAGGCGAGTCTCGCGACCACGAAATACAACCTGAACCAGGTGATCATCTCGTCGCCGATGGACGGCCTCGTCACGCGCCGCAACATCGAGGAAGGCGAAACCGCCGTCGTCGGCACCATGAACAACGCCGGAACCGTGCTGTTGACCATCGCCGACATGTCCATATTGGAGGCCGAGATCGAGGTGGACGAAACGGACATCCCCAACGTGCAGCTGGGCCAGGTGGCCAAGGTGACGATCGACGCCGTCCCGAACCGGGCGTTCAAGGGCCGGGTCACCGAGATCGGCAACAGCCCGACGCAGACGAGCACGCAGACCACGGGCCAGCGGCAGGCCACCACGTTCAAGGTGACCGTGACGATCGACGACGCGGTCCCGGACGTGCGCCCCGGATTTACGTGCACCGCCGAGATCACGACGGCCACCAGGAAGGCCGTCGTCGCCGTGCCCATCCAGGCGCTCACGGTTCGCGAGATGCTCTTCGACCCCGCGGGAACGCTGGTGCACGAGCCGCCGCCCCTCCCGAAGAGCCGGTTCTCGTTCTCCAGGGAACCGGAGGTGCCGCAAGCGCCGCCCGAACCTCCGCCGGGCCACACGCGCACCGAGTCCGAGGGCGTGTTCCTCCTGAAGAACGGGAAAGCCGTCTTCACCCCCGTCAAGATCGGCGTGGCCGGCGAGCAGTACTTCGAAGTGCTGACCGGGCTTGCCGCGGCCGACCAGGTGATTACGGGCCCGTTCACGTCGGTCCGCGAACTGGCCGACGGCCAGGGTGTCCGTCTGCAACCGCCGCAACAGCGCGCGGTCCCCGCACCCTAGCCGCCCCGGGACCCGGCCAGCCATGGGCCAGATCTTCGAATCGGTTCGGATCGCCCTGCAGGCCATCTGGGCCAACAAGCTGCGGTCGTTCATGACGGTCCTCGGCAACATCGTGGCCGTCACGTCGATCGTGACCGTGGTGACGCTCATCCAGGGGATGAACGCGATGGTGTCGACGGCGATCGTCAGCGACGTCGGCGCCGACTCCTTCACGATCCAGCGCCTGCCCCCGATCCGCAGCGAGGAAGACGAGGAGCGCACCCGGAACAACCCGCTGCTGACGATGGACGAGGCGGAGGCCATCCGGGGCTTCAGCCCACGCATCGGCGCGGTGATGGCGCAGGCCCAACGCGGCGCGACGGCGTCCTACCGCACCAACGAGATCGAGAACGTCCAGGTGCAGGGCGTGACGAGCGACTACGGCCAGTTCTCCACCTTCAACGCGGAGCGCGGACGGCTGATGAGCCCCGTCGAAGTGGAACGGAGCCGCCCGGTCGCGCTCGTGGGCTGGGACGTGGCCGACGAGCTCTTCGGACAAGGGGATCCTCTCGACAAGATCATCCGGATCGCCGGGGTACCGTTTCGAGTCGTCGGCGTCAGCAAGAAGCGGGGATCCTTCTTCGGCAACTCACAGGATGCGTTCGTCGTCATCCCGATGCAGGCGTATCAGAAGCTGTTCGGCGCCCGCCAATCGCTGCAGCTCGTCGTCAAGCCGCGTTCGCCGGCCGAGATCGACGCCGCCAAGGACGACGCCACCGTGGCGTTGCGGGTGCAACGGCGGCTGGATCCCGGCGCGCCCGACAACTTCGGCATGTTCACGTCGGACACGTTTCTCGGTTTGTACCGGCAAGCCACGGCGGGCATCTTCGCGGTACTGGTCGGGGTCGTGGCCCTGTCGCTCGTCGTCGGCGGCATCGTCATCATGAACATCATGCTGATGGTCGTCAGCGAGCGCACGCGGGAGATTGGGTTGCGCAAGGCGCTGGGCGCCCGGCGCGCGGACATCATGTCGCAGGTGCTGACCGAGTCGGTCACGCTGTCCATCTTCGGCGGCATCGTCGGCCTGAGCCTCGGCTCGTTGGCGGCCCTCCTGATTTCGGCGGTCACGCCGCTCCCCGCCCGCCTGGAGCCGTGGTCGGTCGTGCTCGGACTGGGCATCACGGCCGGCGTCGGCCTCTTCTTCGGCCTGTATCCCGCCTCTCGGGCGGCTGGCCTGGATCCCATCGAGGCCTTGCGTCGTGAATAGGTCACTGGCCGGCGAAGTCGTCCGGATGGCGCTCGAGACACTGCGTACCAACAAGCTGCGATCGGGGCTGACCATCCTGGGCGTCGTGATTGGCATTACAGCGATCGTGGGGATGACGTCGCTCATCCGGGGCTTCGACGAATCGCTGCGGGATCAGGTGCGAGCGCTCGGCCCGAGCACCATTTTCGTGTCGAAGATGAGCATCGTCAGCCTGTCGGCGGGCACCGAGTTCTCGGAGCTGCTGCGGCGCCCCAATTTGACGATGGAAGACGCCAAGGCCATCGAGAAGCTGGCGCCGTCGATCGACATCGTGGACGTGATGCTGGGCACAGGCATCACGCAGACCACGGAGCGGATGTACTACCGGGGGGAGCGCACGCGCCAGCTGGCCATCGTCGGCGCCACCGAACAGTTCGCCGAAGCCAACTTCGCGCAGCTGTCCATGGGCCGCTTCTTCACCGAGCCTGAAGTGCTCCACCGGCGACGGGTGGTGGTCATCGGCGACACCGCCTACCAGGCGCTCTTCGGCAACGCCGGCATCGACCCGATCAACAAGAAGGTGCGCATCGGCGCGGTGGAGCACACGGTCATCGGCGTGATGGCCAAACGGCCGTCGGTCGGCGGCTTCGGCAACGACCAGGACGATCTGGTCGTCATCCCGGCCACCACCCACGAGATCCTCTTCAGCACCGACGCCAGCACCCGGCGGGGCCCCCCCGGCCAGGCCAGCGCCACGATCATGGTGGTTCCCTACCCCTCCGCCACCCGGGAGCAGGCACTGGAGGAAGTCGAGCAGATCATGCGGATCCGGCACGGCCTGAAGCTGGACGAGCCGAACGATTTCGACCTGGCGACGCAGGACGCCATCCTGCGCGTCTGGGACCAGATCAGCAGCGCCACGTTCCTGGCGCTCATCGTCATCTCGTCGATCGCCCTCATGGTCGGCGGCATCGGGGTGATGGCGATCATGATGATTTCGGTCACCGAGCGGACGCGCGAGATCGGCGTCCGCAAGGCGCTGGGCGCACGCCGGCAGGAAGTGCTCTTTCAGTTCCTGATGGAAGCCGCCGTCCTGACCTCCATCGGAGGCGTGCTGGGCGTCCTGTGCGGCAGCGGCATCGGCCTCGCGGTGACGCTCCTGACGGGCTTCCCCATCTCGCTCCCGTGGTGGTCGTTCGCGATCGGGATCGGGTTCTCGGCCAGCGTGGGCATCTTCTTCGGGATGGTGCCGGCCGTCCGCGCGTCGCGCCTCGACCCCATCGAGGCCCTTCGGCACGAATAGCGGCACCAGCCCGTCGGGCCGCTAGACTTCCTTCTCGCCCGTCCGAATCTTGTAGCTTTCGAGGACCGGCAGCACGAACACGCGGCCGTCGCCGATCTCTCCGGTGCGAGCCGCCTGCACGATGGCCTTGACGACGTCGTCGGCCACGGCGTCGGCCACCACGACCTCGATCTCCATCTTGGGCAGGAGGCTCACGTTGTACTCCTTGCCGCGGTAGATCGCCGTGTGCCCCTTCTGCTTGCCGTGCCCCCGCACCTCCGTGACGGTCATGCCGGCGATGTTCAACTTGGCCAGCGCGTCCTTCACCTCGTCGACCTTGTTCGGACGGACAATGCTCTTGATCAGTTTCATCGAGTCTCCTCCAGAGTACGTTGTAGGTCGGCCGTCAACCCGACTTGCGCCGCCTCGCTCAACTGCGCGCCGCCCGTCGTGAGGTGAAACACGTCGATCGCCTTCTCGCCTTCGGTGGCAATCAGCACCAGCTCGACGTCGCATCCGTGCGCGGCGATCACACGGCTGATCCGATACAGCAGCCCCACGACGTTGGTGGCCACGATATCGAGGATGGTGTAGCGGCTGGACGCGTTGTTGTCGCTGCGGACCACGGGCGGGAACCGCGCCGCGTTCTTGGGCTGCAGGATGCCGCGCTCGCGGCCCTTGAGGCGTCCGACCACGTCGACACGGCCGGCCACCGCGTCTTCGAGCACCTGGGTCACGCGCGCCCGCCCGTCGGCGTTCAGCTCGAGGAACCGTTCGTCGTCGGTGAACTGGAACACGTCCAGCACCAGGCCGCCGAGGCTCGTGAAGGCATGGCCGCGCAGGATGTTCATTCCGAACGACGACAACACGCCGCAGATGCTGGAGAAGAGCGCCGGGCGATCGCGCGTCACGACCGCCAGGGTCCAGACGCCTCCGTCCCCGGCTTCGAGCGACACGTGGACGTCGTCCGCGCGGAGATCCCGCGCCAGGCGCACGTGCCGGTGGATGGTCTCCGCGTTGAAGAGCTGCAGGTAGCGGCGCGGAAGCCCCTCGAGGAATTGCGACAGCTCCTCCTTCGACAGATCGGGCGGCAACCCCGGCACCAGATCGTGGAAGCCATTCTGCGAGGGGTCGATGCGCTCGTCACCGTACCGCTGCGTGAGGTGGTTGTAGGTGTCGACGTACAGCCGCCAGAGCAGTTCTTCCTTCCACGGCGTGAGCGTATCGGGGCTGACGGCCTGCACGTCGGCCCACGTCATCAGGCACAGCATCTGGAGCCGGCTCTCGGTGCCGATGAACGAGGCGAACTGCCGGACGATCTCGGGATCCTCGGTGTCGCGCCGGAACGCGACCAGCGACATCTTGAGGTGGTGCCGGATGAGGAACAGCACCGTCTCGCGCGCGTCGCCGGCGAGGTGGAGCCGCGAGAGGACGCCTTCGGCCATCCGCTCGCTCTCGATTTCGTGGTTGTCGTCCCGCCACTTGCCGACGTCGTGAAGGAGGAGCGCCAGCACCACCAGTTCCGGGGACGCGAGGTCGCCGAGCACGTTCCGATACCGCACCCGCTCCGGCACCTCGGTGCTCGACAACCGCTCCAGGTTGCGGATGGTGAGCAGCGTGTGCTCGTCCACCGTGTACTTGTGGTAGAAGTCCCGCACGACCCGCCACGAGATGGCCTGGAACTCCGGGAACATGCGCCCCAGAAGCCCGCAGTCGTGCATCTCCGACAGCCGGTCATACAGGCCCGACGCCGGCCGCAGGAAACGCAGCAGCGCCGCGCGCTCGGCGGCCGCGGGAAAGAAGTCGTCGGCCCGATACCGGTCGACGTGCTGCTGCATGAGCGACAACGCGTCTTCGGACACGCCGGTGTCCTCGGCCACGGCGGCGGTGAACGCGCCGAGCCACGACGAGGGCATCCTGGCGGCCTGAACGGGGTCGAGGAAGCCGATCCCGTCGCGGGATCGCCCCAGGTTCGGTCCGACCGGCACCGGCGCCGTGCGTCGCGCCCAGCGGAAGGCGCGGTCGACGACCCGCGCGTGCCGGAAGTAGTCGCTCATCAGACGCTCGACGCGCTGCCTGGGCTCGCTGCCCGGATACCCCATCAGGTCGGCGATCCGCTCCTGCCACTCGTGGTCCAGCGTGTTCTGGTTGCGGGACGTGATCGCGTGCAGCGCCGAGCGCACCCGCAGCAGGAAGTCCTCGGCGTCCTCGAAGCGGGCGGGATCGGTGGGTCCCTTTCGAAGGATGGCCGGGTCGGTCAACTGAGCGATCGTGCGCGTGGCCGCCACGTCGCGCAGCGCACCCGGCGCCTCCTTGACGTCGGGTTCCAGCTGGTAGAGCGTGCCGTTGAACGTCGCGTGACGCTCGTCGGCCAGGGTGTATAGAGACTCCAGGATGAACGCGTGGGTGGACGCGCCGTGAAACGCGGAGTGAAACCGGTCGAACAGCTCGCGCGCCCCAGCCACCAGGCGCGCGTCGACGAGCGCCAGCAGGAACTCGGGGTTGTCGCGTTCCAGGGCGCTGAATTCGCTGAGCTCGCGCACCTGCTGCCCGACTACGAGGCCCGCGTCCCAAAGGGGGTGCAGCAGGGCGCGGAGAAACGCCTCCTCCTGCTGGGCGATGGGCCCGCCGAAGAGCACCAGCAGGTCGACGTCGGAGTGCAGGCACAGGTGGCGGCGGCCGTAGCCACCGGTTGCCACCAACGCGACCGGGACCGAAGACCGAGGCGCCTCGGTCACCAGGCGGCGAAGCAGCGCATCGATGCGGTCCGAGTAGCGCTCGAGAGAGGCGCGTCCGCCGGTGCCACGGGCGATATCGGCTCGCAGTTCCGTACGCGCGCCGTCGAGGATGTTCACCGTCACGGGCGGTCCCGCGGCTTCTGAGCCCGTCATGACACCGTGGCCACGAGTCTGCATCCGACGACGAGCGAACGACGACAGGTCTGGTCCCGGGGCGCCGCCTCGCTAGTAGGCGAGACCAATGCCGCCCGACACGACGACCTGCTGCGTCTTGCCCGAGACCAGCTGGTTCCGGTCCCCCAACCTGATGTAGTCCGCCCCTCCATGAACATTCCAGCCACCCGCCCGAGGGCCGCCGCCGAGCGGCAACGACGCAACGCCACCGATGCTGACGAAGCCGAACCGCTCATCGCCACGAAGTCCCTCGTAGTAGTCGCCCAGGCTGAGGCCGACCTTGGCGGGCATCGCCAGGCTAAGGCGCCGACCAATCGTGGGCCTGACGCCGAGCTCGAGGTACTTTCCCTTCCTCCGTCCGCCATCCAGTTGTCCTTGCAGCTCAAACGCCACGAGCGCATACGGGCTGACCCAGTTCGAGGGGGCTCCCACGTTGACGATCACCTCGGTCACGCTGGGGAACGCGTTGTTCGGACTGGTACGGGCCAGGTAGGTGGCCCCTACCCTCAGTCCCGCGCCAGTCCCCACGGCGAATCCCGCGTAAAAATCGGACTGGTACCACAGCTTCCCGAGCCCGTCCGAGCCGGCGGCACCGGTGTGCAGGCTGTTCCACGTTCCCAGCGTCACCGCCATGCGACCCGCTCCCCGATGGCCGCCGGCCTTGACCACGACGTCCAGCTCGGCCGCCGGCCACATGATGACACCGGTATCGTCCTGCATGATTCCTCGGAGGACGTAGGCATTGGCAACGTCGAAGCGTGCCGACAGCGTGGTCCCGCCGCCGCCCGGAGCCGGCTGCGCCAGGACGCTTCCGGACACCATCCCACACAGCAGCAGGCAGAACGCTGGCGCGCGGCCGGGCGATCCCTTCGACCCCTTCGACGGCTCCCTCATCCGTGTCCCCCAGGCACCGGCGAGGTGGACAACGACGCCTCGTCCCCCAACGCGACCAGTGGTCCATTCTGTCACCAACGGACACGGTGTCTGTTCACGTCCTCCCTTGGTCTTTTCCCTCTTCGCCCTCTCCTTCCCAGCCTGATCCGCTCGGTCGACGTGGCGGTGGTGGCCGGAGTAGTCCCCACACCCCAACCTCAACGAGAGCAAGATGGACGCCAGGTCGTCTGCACCGCGAGTCGGCTGCAACACGCACGATTGCTCAACAAAACGTCGAATCATGGCAGACCAGGCCGGCCGTTGACTATGACGTTTATGTCGTGTGCATGCATCCGCTGTTCGAAAAAGTCTGATCCGTGGTCTCGATGGGCCGGTTGCGACCGCGGTGGCCGCATCGCCTCGGCCCTCGACGTCTCGTTCATGGCTATCGCTCGACAAATTTGGATCGCCCATGTCCATCCGGAACCTAATTGTCAGTATTGACGCAACGGCAGCAGGCTGAATCGAGCCTCCCGCCGCGACCGCGCGACGACCTTGCACCGACTCTCTCCGACGACTATGATCCGCCGCACGCTGGTGGGGTGCGGTGCTCCGGCTTACCACGCGGTAGACCGAGAACGCGCCTCGTGCAGTCGATGGGCCTCGCCCAGCGGGCCTGGCCAGGAGGGATACCGCTATGAAGGTCTACGACGCCGGCACCATCAGGAACGTGGCCATCGTGGGGCACAGCGGGTGCGGGAAAACCCAGCTCATCTCGGCCATGCTCTTCGCTGCCGGCGCCGTCAATCGGCTGGGAACGGTCGACGACGGCACCACCACGACGGATTTCGACGACGAAGCCGTGGCCCGCAAGCACTCCCTGTCCTCGAGCCTGGCGCACGCCGAATGGCTCAAGACGAAGATCAACCTGATTGACACCCCTGGGTTCGCCAATTTCCTGACCGACGCGCGCGCGGCCCTGCGGGTGGCCGAAGCCGCCGTGGTGGTAATCGACTCGGTGCACGGCGTCGAAGTGCAGACCGAGAAGCTGTGGGCCGCTGCCGCGGCCGCCGACCTTCCACGCATCGTGGTCCTGGCCAGGCTCGACCGGGAGCGCGGCAGCCTCGAGCGGTCGCTCGCCACGCTGCACCGCGACTGCGCCAGGGAGATCGTGCCGATTCAGCTGCCGATCGGCGAGGAGCGCGACTTCCGCGGCGTGGTGGATCTGGTGCGGATGCGCGCGTTCACCTTCGCCGACAACGGCACCGGGACGATGACCGAGGGTGATATCCCGGCCTCCCTTGCACCGGCAGCCGACGAGGCCCGCACCAGGCTGGTCGAGATGGTCGCGGAAGCCGACGAAGCGCTGATGGAAGCGTTCTTCGCGGAGGGCACGCTAACGCAGGAACAGCTCGAAACGGGGCTTCGCAACGCCACTCGCGCCGCCAAGATCTTCCCGCTGGTGTGCTCGTCCGGTCTGCGGGTCGTCGGGATCCAGCCGCTCCTCGACGCGCTGGTCCGCTATGTGCCCTCGCCGCTCGACCGGCCGTTCACCGCCACCGCGAGGGACGGAAGCGAAGTGGCGGTCGCGCCGTCCGACGGCGCGCCGCACGTCGCGTTCGTCTGGAAGACCATCGCCGACCCGTTCGCGGGCCGCATCACCATGCTTCGCGTGGTCAACGGGACGTTCAAGTCCGACACGACGGTCCACAACGTCACCCACGACACGCCGGAGCGGCTGGGGCACCTGCTGGCGCTGCAGGGCAAGTCGCAGGTCCACGTCCCGGAACTGCGGGCGGGCGATCTCGGCGCCGTGGCGAAGTTGAAGGACACGCGGACCAACGACGTGCTGGCTGAAACGAACGTCGGCACGCGCGTGCCGCCCATCGCCTTTCCGGAGCCCGTCCTCGCCTACGCGATCGAGCCCAAGAGCCGGGGCGACGAAGACAAGATCAGCACCTCCATGCATCGCCTGCAGGAAGAAGACCCGACGATCGGCTACACGCGCGATCCGCAAACGCACGAACTGCTCCTGGCCGGCCAGGGGCAGCTGCACATCGAAGTCACGGTGGCCAAGCTCAAACGGCGATTCGGCGTCGAGGTGCTCCTGAAGCCGCCGCGGATTCCGTATCGCGAAACGATCACCGCGTCCACCGAGGCCCACGGGCGGCACAAGAAGCAGACCGGCGGGCACGGCCAGTTCGGGGACTGCAAGATCCGCGTCGAACCCCTGCCGCGCGGCAGCGATTTCCAGTTCGAGGACGACATCTTCGGCGGCGCCATCCCGCGGCAGTACGTGCCCGCGGTCGAGAAGGGCATTCAGGAGTCGCGCATGCGCGGCTACCTGGCCGGATTCCCCATGGTGGATTTCAAGGCGACCGTCTTCGACGGCTCATACCACCAGGTGGACTCCAACGAGCTGTCGTTCAAGATGGCCGGGTCGCTGGCGTTCAAGGACGCGATGACCCGCGCGAGGCCCACCATCCTGGAACCGGTGATGAACGTCGAAGTGCACGCCCCCAGCGACTTCGCGGGTGACCTGATGGGCGATCTCAACGGCCGGCGCGGCCGGATCGCGGGCATGGACACCCGCGGGCACAACACCGTCATCCGCGCCCAGGTGCCGATGTCCGAGATGCTGACCTACGAGCAACACCTCACGTCGGCCACCGGCGGGCGCGGCTCCTATCACATGGAGTACTCCCACTACGACGAAGTGCCTCAGCATGCGCAGGCCAAGATCATCGCCGCGGCCAAGTCCACCAGAGGTCACGAGGCGTTGGAAGAGGCGAGCTGAGCGCGGTCGCACAGTCTCCGCTCTCCGGTCTCCGGTCGCCAGTCTCCAGTCTCCAGAGGTGAAGCGCCGGAGGGTCTATGAGATTGTCCGCGCTCGTCACGATCGCAATGCTGTTCGTCTCTCCTCTCTCGGTGCAGCGTGGCGATGGTCAGGCGCGTGTTGAAGTTGCCTCAATCAAGGCAGCGAAGCGACCTGATGATCCACGAGGTTTGACGTGCGCCCTGCCGTATGTCGAGCGCACTGGTGGTCGCATTTACATACTGTTTAGCCAGGTATGTGGACTGCTGCGCGTGGCGTACGACCTGTCGGACTACCAAGTGGTTGGAATTCCTCGCGACACGGGCGTTGGCCCATCGAACTTCTTCGAGGTTGATGTGCGCCTTGCAGGAGGTGACGCGCCTTCGAGGGAGGAGACACGAGTGGTACTCCGAGAGCTGCTAGCCGAACGCTTCAAACTCCGAGCACACCATGAGTCGCGCGAAATGCCGATCTACGCGCTAGTAACCACAACCAACGGAGAGTCTTGCAGTTTCTCTCAAGCGAAACAGCTAGGCCGGTTTTCGACAAGACTGGGCTGGCAGCGCCGACGTTCGAGCTTCGCTGGCTACCGGCCAACGCTGAGCCGGCGGCGGATTCGCCGCCAGGACTGTTTACGGCCATCCAAGAGCAACTGGGACTCAAGCTCGAACCGCAAAGGGGTTCCGTCGACACCCTGATCGTCGACGCTGTTGAGCCGCCAAGTCCGAACTAATCGGGCCAGGCCCGAAGACCTTCTGGCCTCGGGTTTCCGGGGCGAGTGAGGTGACCATCGCCGCGGCGCCGGACCCCAGGGCGCGTCGGGCTCCGGGCGGCGGAAGACCAGTGTTGCGCGGACGGCCTCGATGGCCTGTTACGCCGGCGGACTTCCCTCTTGTTCCCTTGTCGCCCTTGCGCAGCCATCCCAGAAGTGGGATATTGTGACAGTGCGACGTGTCCCGGCTTCAGGCGAGACGCCGCTGCATTGGGTCGGGTCCTCGAAGCGGGACCTCCTGGCCTTTCCGAAGCCAGTCCAGGAAGACATAGGCAACGCTCTCGGCATCGCGCAGTTCGGCGGGACGGCCCCTTCTGCGAAGCCGTGGAAAGGCCTCGGCTCGGGCGTTCTGGAGGTGGTCGAATCGCACGACGGGAACGCCTATCGGGCCGTCTACACCGTGCGCTTCGAGGAGGCCATCTACGTGCTGCACGCCTTCCAGAAGAAGTCCCCGTCCGGCATCCGGACGGCCAAGCGAGACGTAGATCTCGTGGCCGAACGGCTGAAGACGGCACAGAAAGACCATGAGGAGCAATATGGCAAGCCGAAGCGTTGAACCGAACGAACCGATCACCCGTGGAAGCGGAAACGTGTTCGCCGATCTCGGGTTCCCTGACGCTGCGGAACGTCAGGCGAAGCTACGTCTCGCCTACGCCCTGAACCAGCTTCTGGATGAGCGTAAGGTCTCGCAAGCGGAGGCCGCCAAGGTGTTGGGAGTGACGCAGCCGAAGGTGTCCGCGCTCCGCAACTACAAGGTGGGAGGGTTCTCGGTCGAGCGTCTGATGAACCTGCTGACGGCGCTCGACCAGGATGTGGAGATCGTGATTCGAAAGAAGCCGCGCTCCCGCAAAGCTGCCCGGATCAGCGTTGTGGCGGCGTAGTGGTGTCCCTCCGCCGGCACACATCGGTACGCACAACGGGCCGGACGAGAGGCCGGCCCGTTCATGACTGGATACCGTAGACCGGAGCCTGGAGCCCCTACGAGCCTCCAGCTTTCCGTGGCGTCGACGTCTGACGAGCGCCGCCCTTGGTCTGGCCACCAGCGCGTCCCTTGGACCCGCCCTCGCCCTGGTCGCCACGGATCCGCCGGGCCACCTGCTTGAGCCGTTCGCCGACGCCCTTCGTCTTCTTCGGTGCTTCCGGACCCTCTCCGCCCTCCGGGGTCTCGACAGGCGCCACCCATTCACTGCCCACGAGCTCGACCTGGGCCACTTCGGCGCCGTCTCCGCGGCGGAAGCCAACCTTCAGGATGCGCGTGTAGCCGCCGGGGCGCTCGGCGAACCGAGGCGCCAGCGTCGCGAACAGCTTCCCCACCACTTCCTTGTCGGGAATCTCCGCCAGCACGAGCCGGCGTGCCGTCAGGGCCTGGCCCTTCGCGGCGCTCGCAGCCACGCCGCGCTTGGCAATGGTGATGATGCGCTCGACGAAGGGCCGCAGCTCCTTGGCCTTGGGAAGCGTGGTCTGGATCCGCTCGTGGCGGAGGAGCGAGATCGCCTGGTTCCGAATCATCGCCAGGCGGTGCTCGGTCACCCGTCCGAGTTTCCGATGTGCAACGTTGTGTCTCATGTCCCTACTGCCTATCGCCTACACGCGGCCCGTGCCCGTCCTGGCCGGTCGATCTACTGGCCAGGCTGGTCGAGCCGCATGCCCAGGCCCAACCCCATCGTCTGCAGGATGTCCTTGATCTCGTTGAGCGACTTGCGGCCGAAGTTCTTCGTCTTCAGCATGTCGGCCTCGGTCTTCTGCACGAGCTCGCGGATCGTCCGGATGTTCGCGTTCTTCAAACAGTTGTAGGAGCGCACCGACAGCTCCAGTTCCTCGACGCTCTTGTCCAGGTGCTCGTTGGCCACGCCGGTGCGCGGCTGATCGGCCTGGGCCTCGGGCGCCTGATCGCCGGTCTCGTCGAGGTTGATGAAGATGTTCAGGTGATCGCGGATGAGCTTCGCCGCCAGCGACACGGCGTCGCTCGCCGCCACCGAGCCGTTGGTCCAGACGTCGATCGTCAGCTTGTCGTAGTCGGTGGTCTGGCCGAGGCGCGCCGCCTCGACGAGGTAGTTCACCTTCTTGACGGGCGAGTGGACCGAGTCCACCGGAATCCAGCCGATCCCGAGGTCCTCGTCGAAGTTCTTGTCCGCCGACACGTATCCGCGGCCGCGCTTCATGCGCAGCTCCATGTGCAGCTTTCCGCCGTCCGACACCGTGGCGATGTGCGCGTCCGGCTCCAGGATCTCGACGCCCGCGTCGCCTTCGATATCCTTGGCCGTCACGATGCCCGGCTTGTCCACGCGCAGCGTCAGCGTCTTGGTCTGGTCGGTGTGCAGCTTCAGCGGAATCTGCTTCAGGTTCAGGATGATGTCGGTCGCGTCCTCGACGACGCCCGGAATCGGCGAGAACTCGTGCAGCACGCCGTCAATCTTGACGGCGGTAATCGCGGCACCCTCGATCGACGACAACAGCACGCGCCTGAGCGCGTTGCCGATGGTCGTGCCGAACCCGCGCTCGAACGGCTGCGCGTAGAACCGGCCGAACCGGTCCGTCAGCGTGTCTCGCTCGAACTCCAGGCGCTTCGGTCGCTGAAACCCTCTCCACAACATACGCTACCCTCGTTCCTTTCGCTCGGGCCGGCAGCTCCGGCCTCCAGACCTGCTTGAATTGTCCGCCGGCCTCCCACCGCAGGTCTGAAAGGCTGCGGGCCGGCGGATGCGAACCCAGCCCCCGCGAAGCGGGGGCCAGACGACACTGTCGTCGCGGGGCGGTGCCGGCCGCAATCACCCGGCACCGGCTCGCGACCTTACTTCGAGTACAACTCGACGATCAACTGTTCCTGCACGGGCAGGTTGATCTGCTCGCGCGTCGGAATGGACGCGATCTTGGCGGACATGGCCGCGGAGTCGAACTGGATCCAGTCCGGCATCCCCCGGCCCTTCACTTCCTCGAGCGCGTGCACCACCGCGGTGTTCTTCTGGCTCCCGGCGCGCAGCGCCACGACGTCGCCGACCTTCACCGAGAAGGACGGGATGTCCACCTTGCGGCCGTTCACGACGAAGTGACCGTGCCGCACGAGCTGCCGCGCCTGGGGCCGCGACGTGGCGAAACCCAGCCGGTACGCCACGTTGTCGAGGCGGCGCTCGAGCAGCTGCAGCAGCGTCACACCCGTGATGCCGCGGGTCCGCTCGGCCTGCTCGAAGTAGCCCCGGAACTGGTCCTCCAGCACGCCGTAGATGCGCTTGACCTTCTGCTTCTCACGCAGCTGGACGCCGTAACCGGCGAGTTTGGCCTTCCGCGTACGGCCATGCTGGCCGGGAGCGAAATTGCGCTTCTCGATGGCGCACTTATCGGTATAGCAGCGCTCGCCCTTGAGAAACAGCTTCATGCCCTCTCGGCGGCACAACCGGCACACGGGTCCAATGTAACGAGCCATTCAGCAATCCTTCTCGAGTCGATAGTTGGTAACCCCGCGCCCCACCGGGCCCACGGCCACAGCGAACACGACTGTCATACGCGGCGCCGCTTGGTGGGCCGGCACCCGTTGTGCGGGATCGGCGTGATGTCGCGGATCGACTTCACCTCGATGCCCACGGTCTGCAGCGCGCGAATCGCGGATTCGCGCCCCGACCCCGGCCCCTTCACCTTCACCTCGACCGAACGCAGGCCGTACGCCTTCGCGGCGTTGCCCGCGGTCATCGCGGCCTGGGTGGCGGCAAACGGCGTCCCCTTGCGCGAGCCCTTGAATCCGATGCCGCCCGCGCTGGACCACGCGATCACGTTGCCCTCGGTATCCGTGATCGTGATGTGGGTGTTGTTGAACGAGGCGTGCACGTGCACGTAGCCGTGGTGCACCACGCGCTTCTCGCCGCGCTTCTTGAACGCCTTCCGAGGCGCCTTCTTGCCGCCGTCGGCCTTCTTGTCGGGTCCGGTTGCGTCGCTCTTGGCCATGTCGTGTCCTTAGACCGTCTTCTTCTTCGCGATGGCGCCCTTGCGCGGGCCCTTCCGGGTGCGGGCGTTGGTCTTGGTCCGCTGTCCGCGCGCCGGCAGGTTGCGGCGATGTCTGAGCCCGCGGTAACACCCGATCTCCATCAGCCGCTTGATGTTGAGCGAGATCTCCTTGCGGAGGTCGCCCTCCACCCCACCCACGTCCTCCAGGACGCGGCTGATCTTGCGCACGTCGTCCTCGGACAAGTCCTTCACGCGGATATCGGGGCTCACGCCGGCCGCGCCCAGCACGTCGTTCGAGCGCTTGCGACCGATGCCGTAGATGTAGGTGAGCCCGATCTCGACGCGCTTGGTGCGCGGCAAATCGACGCCAGCGATACGTGCCATGCGATTACCCCTGCCTCTGCTTGTGCTTTGCGTTGCTGCAGATCACGCGTACGACCCCTCGCCGACGCACCACCTTGCACTTGTCACAAATCCGCCGCACCGACGTCCGTACTTTCATCTGTTCCTTCCCTCAGGCCTTCCGCACGATTCGGCCTCGCGCCTGGTCTCGCGGCGACAGTTCCACCACGACCCGGTCTCCTACCAGCAACCGAACGAAATTCCGGTCCAGCCCACCGCCGGCGTGTGCCGTGACCCGACGCCCATCGACCTCGACGTCATACAACCCGCTCGGCAACTGGGCCGCCACCACGCCTTCCGTCTCGGCCATCGGTTCACCGAACCAGCGCCCGATCAGTGCCGGACGGCGGCCCCCATCATGCTCTTCGCCCGCTCCGCGTCGTGCTCGAGCAACGTCAGGATCTCGCAGCCGTCGCTCGACACCACCACCGTGTGCTCGAAGTGCGCCGACAAGCTCCGGTCGCGCGACACGGCCGTCCACCCGTCGGAGAGCACCTGCACTTCGGGACGGCCCGCGTTCACCATCGGCTCGATGGCCAGCGCCATGCCCTCCGCCAATCGGGGCCCCTTCCCGCCGGGGCCGTAGTTCGCGATCTGGGGCTCCTCGTGGAGCGACGTGCCAATCCCATGACCGACGAACTCGCGCACCACCGAAAACCCCGCGGACTCGACGTGCCGCTGAACGGCTGCGCCGATGTCCGAGACCCTGGCCCCCGGCTTCACGGCGTCAATCCCCCGGAACAACGCTTCCTCGGTGACCCTCAGCAACTCGACCACATCCGGCGCGATGGGCCCCACGGGCACCGTCACCGCGCAATCGCCGAAATACCCGTCGAGCACCGCCCCCATGTCGATCGACACGATGTCGCCCGGCACCAGGGGCTTCTTCGACGGAATCCCGTGCACCACCTGCTCGTTCACCGACGCGCACACCGTGGCGGGATACCCGTGATACCCCTTGAACGCCGGCACCGCGCCCGCCTCCCGGACCATCGCTTCGGCGGCGACGTCGAGATCGTGGGTCGTCACGCCAGGCGCCACCATGGCCCGGAGCCTGGCCAGCACGGCGGCCACGAGCTGGTTGGCCCGCCGCAGCTTGGCAATCTCGCTCTGCGAACGACGAACGATCACGGCTGCACCAGCCTCCGGCGTGCCATGCCCCGCCACTACGACTTCGCCCCCGCTGGCACTCCGCCTGCCGCGGCATCGTCGATCATCCACTCCAGGTCGCGCGCGACCCGGTCCGGCGCCTGCGCGCCGTCCACCACCCGGAACGTCGATCGGCCCCGGTAATAATCCAGCACCGGCCGGGTGGAGCGCTCGTACACTCGCAAACGCTCCAACACCACCTGCTCGCCGTCGTCCGTGCGCTGGACCAGCTCCCCACCGCAGCCGGCGCACCGGCTGTCGGCCGACCGCGACGGATCCGGCGACGCCCCGCACGCCAGGCAGATGCGGCGCGTGGCCAGCCGCCGCACCAGTTCCGCCTCCGGCACCGTCACGTCCACGACCACCAGCGGTCCGTTCCCCCGCGCGGTCATCAGCGCGTCGAGCTCCCGCGCCTGCCCCACGGTGCGCGGGAACCCGTCCAGCACGAACCCCGGCGCGGTGTCCGGCCGATTCAGCCGATCGCGGACGATGGCGATCATCGTTGCGTCGTTGACCAGCCGGCCCTGATCCATCAGCGCCTTGGCCTCGAGCGCCACGGGGTTCCGCTCCTTGATGCTCTCGCGCAGCATGTCCCCCGTGGAGATCTTCGGCACGCCGCGTTCTCGCGCGAACCGGCTCGCCTGGGTCCCCTTGCCCGCCCCCGGTGGCCCCATCATGACCACGTTCAAGCCCATCGCCGTTGGCCCTCAGCCTCGGCGGCCCCTGATGCGGGTCTTCTTCATGAACCCGTCGTAATGGCGCATGATGAGCTGCGATTCGATCTGTTGCACCGTATCCATCGCCACACCCACGACGATGAGGAGCGACGTGCCTCCGAAGAAGAACGTCACGCCCAACCCCTGGGTGAACCATTGTGGCAGCGCCGCGTCCAGCTGCTCGCCGACGAACGGAATCGGTGCGACGCGGAACCCGCTGATCAGGAAGTTGGGCAACAGCGCCACGGCCGCCAGGTAGACCGCCCCGACCAGCGTGATTCGTCCCAGGATCGTGTCGATGTGCTCCGCCGTCCGCTTGCCGGGCCGAATCCCCGGGATGAAGCCGCCGTACTTCCGCATGTTCTCGGCCACGTCGTCTGGGTTGAAGATGATGGCCGTGTAGAAATACGCGAAGAACACGATCCCGGTCACGTAGAGCAGGTTGTAGAGCGGCATCCCGTAGGCCAGCTGGTCCAGGAAGGAGCGCATCCACGTCCCGGTCGAAAACACCGTGGCCAGGGTCGCCGGAAAGGCGAGCAGCGACGACGCGAAGATCACGGGGATGACGCCGCCCGTGTTGACCTTCAGCGGAATGTGCGTGCTGGACCCACCGTACTGACGCCGGCCCACCACGCGCTTCGCGTACTGGACGGCGATGCGGCGATGGCCGCGCTCGACGAAGATGATCGCCGCGACGACGCCAATCATCACCGCCACCAGGAACAACACCCGGAGCAGTGAAATCTGCCCCGTCTGCATCTGGTCGAGGGTCGTCAACACGGCCGCCGGGAAGCCCGCGACGATGCCCGAAAAAATCAGCAGCGACATGCCGTTGCCGATGCCGCGTTCCGTGATCTGCTCGCCGAGCCACATGATGAACATCGTGCCCGTCGTCAGGGTCAGGATGCACATCAGGCGGAAGCCCCAACCGGGGCTGTAGATGATGGGCAGCCCGCCGACGTCGGCCGACCGCTCGAGCCACACCGCGATGCCGAGCGACTGCACGATGGCCAGCACCAGCGTCAGATAGCGCGTGTACTGCGTGATCTTGCGGCGGCCCAGCTCCCCTTCCTTCGAGATGCGCTCCAGGTAGGGCCACACCACGGTCAGCAGCTGCAGGATGATCGACGAGCTGATGTACGGCATGACGCCGAGCGCGAAGATCGTCATGCGCGACAGGTTGTCGCCCGTGAACATGTTGTACAGGCCGAACATCGTGTTCGACGCCTGATCCGCCAGGATTTTCAGCGCCTGCGAATTCACCCCGGGCATCGGGATGGTGCTGCCCGCGCGATACACGCCCAGCATCGCAAGCGTGAACAGCACGCGGTTGCGCAGGTCCGTGATCGAGAACAGATTCTTCAGCACGTTATCCATACGTCAGGTCCCGCCCCGCTTCGCGGGGCAAAACAACACCGTCAACTAGCGAGGCGCCGCCTCTCGGGTCTTCGCTTCGATCACGTGGGCGGCTCCGCCGGCCGCTGCCAGCTTCTCCACGGCTTTCCCGCTGAACTTGTGCGCACGCACGCTCAGCGTCTTCGACATGTCGCCGCGCGCCAGCACCTTGATCGGGAGGCGCGCATCGCGCACCAGGCCGCTCGAGCGCATCAGCTCCGGCGTCACCTCGACGCCCGCGTCGAACCGGGCAGCCAGATCGTCCAGGTTCACCACGGCATATTCCACGCGAAACGGGTTGTGGAACCCGCGCTTCGGGACGCGGCGGTGCAGCGGCATCTGGCCGCCTTCGAAACCGCGCTTGAACTTGTAGCCCGAACGCGACTTCGCGCCCTTGTGGCCGCGGCCCGCCTGCGTTCCTTGACCGGTGCCGTGCCCGCGGCCGACCCGCTTCTTCGAGTGCTTCGAGCCTTCTGCCGGCTTGAGCTTGCTCAGATCCATGATCTACTCACTCACCGCCACCAGGTGGCGCACCTTGTGAAGCATCCCGCGGGTTTCCGGCGTGTCCGGCAACTCCACGGAGTGGTTGAGCCGGCGCAGACCCATGCCCACGACGGTGGCGGCCTGCGTCCGGTTGAAGCCGATGGTGCTGCGCAGCAGCGTCACCCGCACCGTCTTTCCGGGTTGTTTCCCGCCCGCTGCCTTACCTGTTGTCTTCGCCATACATCCAGTCCTTCTCGAGCCGCCGCCAGTGTCCCCTGGCGCCCGCTACGCGCCGAGCAGCTCGGACAATTCCTTCCCGCGCAAGCGGGCTACGAACGCCGGGTTCTTCAGGCCCATCAGGCCCGCGAACGTGGCGCGCACGACGTTGTGCGGGTTGGCGGATCCCAACGACTTCGTGAGCACGTTGTGGATCCCGCAGCTCTCGACGACGGCGCGAACCGCCCCGCCGGCGATCAGGCCCGTCCCGTCCGGCGCCGGCTTCAAGAGCACGCTCCCCGAGCCGAACTTGCCGACTACCATGTGAGGGATCGTCGTGCCCGACAGCGGAACCTTGATCAGGTTCTTCTTCGCCGCCTCGATGCCCTTCTTGATGGCCGACGGCACTTCCTTGGCCTTCCCAACGCCGAAGCCCACGATCCCGTGGCCGTCTCCCACCACGACGAGCGCGCTGAAGCTCAAGTTCTTGCCGCCCTTGACCACCTTGGTCACGCGGTTGATGGACACCACGGTGTCCTTGATCTCCATCTGCGACCCGTCGATCTTCTCCCGATTGCGGTTCATCGTCGCCACGTCAGAACTCCAAGCCTGCTTCACGCGCCGCGTCGGCTACGGCCTTGACGCGCCCGTGATACAGAAAGCCGTTTCGGTCGAACACCACCTGCTTCACGCCCTTTTCCAGCAAACGCTCGGCGATGGCCTTGCCGATGGCCTTGGCGCCGGCCACGTTGCCGCCCTTGGCCTCCTTCGCCAGCGCGCCCTTCACGGCCGGTTCCACGGTGGAGGCGGCGGCGATCGTCGTCCCCTGCATGTCGTCCACGACCTGCACGTAGATGTGCGCCACGCTGCGGAACACGGTCAACCGCGGCCGCTCCTGCGTGCCCCGCACGCGCTTGCGGATCCGATACTTGATTCGGTCGCGACGGTCTTCTCTTGTCTTGATACGCATGGCTGCCCCAGTGTGTGTCTGGTCTTACTTTGCCCCGGTCTTGCCGACCTTCTTCTTCAGCACTTCGCCGGTGTACCGCACGCCCTTCTGCTTGTAGGGATCGGGCTTGCGGAGCCGCCGCATGTTGGCCGCCACCTGCCCCACCAGCTGCCGGTCGACTCCGGTCACCACGATGTGGGTGTTCTTGTCGATCGCCACGTCGATCCCCTTCGGCACGTCGAAGACGACCGGATGGGAGTAGCCCAGGGCGAAGTGCACCTGCGCACCCTTGACCTCCGCGCGGTAGCCAACGCCGACGATGTCGAGTTCCTTCTTGAACCCGTCGGTGACGCCGGTGACCGCGTTGGCCACCAGGCTCCGCGCCAGCCCGTGAAACTTCTTCAGCTGCGCATCGTCGCGCTCGAGCTTTGCCACCAGCGCGTCGCCGTCCTTGGCGAAGAGCACTCCCGGCGGCACGGCCTGACGCAGCGACCCCTTGGGGCCCTTGACCTCGACCGCGCCGGCCGCGATCGTGACGGTCACGCCCTTCGGCAGGGCTATTGGCTTCTTTCCGATTCGAGACATCGTTCTATCCTCGCGCCCGGCCCGAGCCGCTTACCACACGTTGCACAGGACCTCGCCGCCGACGCCCGCCTTCTTGGCCGCGCGTCCCGTCATCACGCCGCGCGAGGTCGTCAGAATGCTGGTGCCCAACCCACCCAGCACGGTCGGCACGTCCTCGACACCGAAGTACACGCGCCGCCCCGGGCGGCTGATTCGTTCGATGCCGGTAATGACTTTCTCGCCCTGGGGGCCGTAGCGCAGGACCACTCGAATGGTCTGCTGCGCGGCGCCGCCGGGCTTGTCCGCCGGCGTGTCCACGAGTCGATACCCCTGGATGTAGCCCTCGTCCTGCAGGATGCGCGCGATCTCCGCCTTCAGTTTGCTGGCGGGCATGTCCACACGCGCGTGCCTGGCCGCAACCGCGTTGCGGATGCGCGTGAGCATGTCAGAAATCGGGTCGGTCATGTTTGTCTCTCAACAATCGGCGGCGCGATTGACGCCTACCAGGAACTCTTCGTCACGCCGGTGACATCGCCTTCGAGCGCGAGCTTGCGAAAGCACAGGCGGCACATGTCGAACTTGCGCATGAAGGCCCTCGGCCGCCCGCACAGCTTGCAGCGGTTGCGGTGCCGGACCTTGAACTTCAGCGCCTTCTTCTCGCGGGCCATCTTCGCCGTGGTTGCCATCTCGCGATCCCCTAACCTTCGTCCTAATTCTGGTTGGTACGGAAAGGAACGCCCATGAGCTGCAGGAGCTTCCGCGCCTCTTCGTCGGTCTTGGCGCTGGTCACGACGGACACGTTCATGCCCCGCGCCTTGTCCACCTTCATGTAGTCGATCTCCGGGAACAGCAGCTGATCGCGGAGGCCCATCGTGAAGTTGCCGCGGCCGTCGAACCCCTTGGGCGACACGCCCCGGAAGTCGCGCACGCGCGGCAGCGCGATCGAGATTAGCCGATCGAGGAACTCCCACATGCGCTCGCCGCGCAGCGTCACCATCGCGCCCACGGGCATGCCGGCCCGCAGCTTGAACTGCGCGATCGACTTGGTGGAGCGGCGCACCACGGCCTTCTGGCCGGTGATCTTGCCCACCTCCTCGGCGCCCACGTCGGCCAGCTTGGCGTTGGAGGTCGCCTCGCCCAGCCCCATGTTGACCACGATCTTCTGGATCTTGGGGATGGCCATCACGTTGGTGTAGCCGAACTCCTTCTTCAGGGCCGGCGCGACTTCGTTCTGATACCGCTCTTTCAAGCGACTCATTTGTCGACCACTCCCTCGCACTTGCGGCACACGCGTACCTTCTTGTCGCCCTGCATCTGGTGCCCGATGCGCGTCGCCTTGCCGCACTCGGGGCACACGAGCTGGACGTTGCTGGCATGCAGAGCGCTCTCGCGCTCGACGATGCCGCCCTTGATGTTCCGCTGCGGGTTGGGGCGCGTGTGCCGCTTGATGACGTTCACGCCCTCCACCACGAGACGGTTCTTGTCGGGAAGCACCCGCAGCACGCGGCCGCGCTTCCCGCTGTCTTTACCGGTCGTCACCACGACGTTGTCGTGGCGGCGAATGGCCACTTGCGCTCTCGCCATGACCTAGAGCACCTCCGGTGCCAGCGAAATGATCTTCATGAACCGGCGCTCGCGCAGTTCGCGCGCCACGGGACCGAACACGCGCGTCCCGATCGGCTCGTTCTGGTCGTTGACCAGCACCGCCGCGTTCCGGTCGAACCGGATGTAACTGCCGTCGCGGCGCCGCTGTTCCTTGCGCGTCCGGACGACGACCGCCTTCACGACCTGCCCCTTCTTCACCGTGCCGTCGGGCGTGGCTTCCTTCACCGAGGCCGTGACGATGTCGCCCAGGCGCGCGTAGCGCCCCGTCGACCCGCCGATGGGGTTGATTACCGAAATCTTTCTCGCGCCCGAATTGTCGGCGACGTCGAGAATCGAACGCATCTGGATCATGGTGGTCTCCTGGTCTCGATCCCGCTTGCTAGACCGACGCCTTGGTGACCACGCCCGTCACCACCCACCGCTTCCGGCGGCTCAACGGGCGCGATTCGGCGATGGACACGGTGTCGCCCATCTTGGCCGCGTTGTCCGCGTTGTGGGCCATGAACGTGGACGTCTTGCGTTGGATCTTGCCGTAGACGGAGTGGCGCACCTGGCGCTCGACGGCCACGACGACCGTCTTCTCCATCTTGTCGCTGACCACCGTTCCGGTAACTTGTGACTTGACGCTCATGGTCTCTTCCTGTGCTCTGTCGTTCAGTGCGTTGCGAAGCCGGCGCGCCCCGCTATCGCGTCTGCCGCTCCCGCAGAACCGTCTTGATCTTGGCCAAGTCCCGACGCACCAGCCGCAACTTCACCGGCGTCTCGAGCTGCCCCATCGACTTCTGGATCCGCAGGCGGAAGAGCTGGTCGCCCAGTTCCTTCTCGCGCGCGTGAAGGTCGTCGACCGCCAATTCACGAATCTCGGCTACCTTCATGACGCCTTCTCCTGCCCGAAGCGCGTGGCGAACTTCGTCTTGATGGGAAGCTTCGCCGCGGCCAGCTGCATCGCCCGCTTGGCGTCGGTCTCGTTGACGCCTTCCATCTCGAACATGATCCGCCCGGGGCGAACCACGCACACCCACTGATCAGGAGCGCCCTTGCCCTTGCCCATGCGGGTTTCGAGCGGCTTCTTCGTGATCGGCTTGTCGGGGAACACGCGCACCCAGATCTTGCCGCCGCGCTTGATGAACCGCGTCATCGCCACGCGGGCCGCCTCGATCTGGCGCGCCGTGATCCACGCCGGCTCGAGCGCTTTCAGCCCGAAGTCCCCGAACGACACATCCGAACCGCGCCACGCCTTGCCGGCCATTCGTCCGCGCTGTTGCTTGCGGTACTTGACCTTCTTTGGCATCAACATGCTTGCTACCTCTACTCGACGGTGTTGGCCCTGGCCGCTCTAGACGACTAGGCCCGCGGCCCGGGCCGGCGCGGCGCGCGGTCGCGGTATTCCTCTTCGCGGCCCACTCGCGGCACCAGCCGCTCGCCCTTGTACAGCCACACCTTCACGCCAATCTGCCCGTAGGTCGTGCTGGCCTCGGCGAACCCGTAGTCGATGTCCGCGCGCAGGGTCTGCAGGGGCAGCTGCCCGTGGAGATACCATTCGGACCGCGCGATCTCGGCGCCGTTGAGCCGGCCGGACACCCGCACCTTGATCCCGCGCGCGCCGAAGCGCAGCGCCGACTCGACCGCCTTCCGCATGGCGCGCCGGAAGGCCACGCGCTTCTCGAGCTGCGCGGCCACGGATTCGCCGATCAGCTGTGCCTCGAGCTCGGGCTTCTGGATCTCCTGGATGTTGATGAAGATCTCCCGGCTCGTGCGCTTCTGCATCTCCTGCTTGAGCTTCTCGACCTCGGTTCCCTTGCGGCCGATGATGATGCCCGGCCGCGAGGTGTAGATGTCGATCTTCAACTTGTTGGCCGCGCGCTCGGTCTCGATCCGCGCCACGCCGGCGTGCGCGAAGCGCTTCTTGAGGTCGGCGCGCAGCGCCAGGTCCTCGTGGAGCAGCTTCTGGTAGTCGCGGTCGGAGAACCACCGCGACCGCCACGTCTTGTTGAAGCCCAGCCGGAACCCGTAAGGGTGAACTTTCTGACCCATGTGTCCTCGTCGTCTCTCGACTGTTACTTGCTCTCGACCGCGGCCACGCGCGCGATCTTGAGCGGCCGCTCCGCCACCCACACCGTGAGGTGCGCCGTGCGCTTCACCACGCGATACGCGCGGCCCATCGGCGCCGGACGCACCCGCTTTGCCGACTGGCCCTGGTTGGCGTAACACGCCGAGACGAAGAGTCGCTCGACGTCGCCCCCGAAGGCCTCCGATTGCTGCACGTTCGCCACCGCGGACCGCAGCACCTTGCCCAGGTCGCGCGCGATGGTCTTGCGCGTGAACTGGAGGATGGCGATTGCCTCGTTGACGCTCTTGCCGCGGATGAGCTCGCACACCAGACCCGCCTTCTGGGCCGACGTGCGAACGCCGCGAGCCGTTGCCTGCGCTTCGACAGCCATGGTTCTCTGGTCCCTCTACGACTTGGGCGCCCCGGCCGGTGCCGACGATGCGGCCTTCTCGGTCTTCGTGGTGTGGCCCTTGAACGTTCGCGTCGGCGAGAACTCGCCGAGCTTGTGTCCAACCATGTTCTCGGTCACGTAGACCGGGATGAACTTCTTGCCGTTGTGGACCGCCATCGTGTGCCCGACCATCTCGGGAATCACCGTCGACCGGCGCGACCACGTCTTGACGACACGCTTCTCGTTCGACCGGTTCATGTCCTCGACCTTTTCGAGGAGCGACGTATCGACGAACGGACCCTTTTTCAGTGAGCGACTCATGGCGCTACTTCGTCCTCTTCTGCACGATGAACCGATCGGTATCCTTCCGGCGCCGGGTCTTGAACCCCTTGGTGGGCTGCCCCCACGGCGATACCGGATGACGACCACCAGAGGTCTTGCCTTCACCACCGCCCAGCGGATGGTCCACCGGGTTCATGGCCACGCCGCGCACGTGCGGCCGCTTGCCCAGCCATCGGCTGCGTCCGGCCTTGCCGATCGACACGTTCTCGTGGTCGATGTTGCCGACCTGCCCGATGGTGGCCACGCAGTCGACGAGGATCTTGCGAATCTCGCCGGACGGCATCTTGACCGACGCATACTCCCCTTCGCGGGCCACGAGTTGCACCGAGGAGCCGGCGCTGCGCGAAATCTGACCGCCCTTGCCGGGGCGCAGTTCCACGTTGTGGATCTGCGTGCCGAGCGGGATGTTCTTGAGCGGCAGGCAGTTGCCCGGCAGGATGTCGACCGCGTCCCCGGCCACCACCGTGTCGCCGGGCTTGATGCCGGCCGGCTGCAGGATGTAGCGCTTCTCGCCGTCCGCGTAGGTCAGCAGCGCAATCCGGGCGGACCGGTTCGGGTCGTACTCGACCGTCGAGACGGTGGCCGGAATGTCCTTCTTGTCCCGCTTGAAGTCGATGATCCGGTACAGGCGCTTGTGCCGGCCGCCGCGCCACCACGAGGTCAGCTCCCCATGGTTGTTGCGTCCGCCGGTCCGCGTGAGGATCTCGGTCAACGGCCGATGCGGCGTATCGGTCGTGATCTCGTCGAACGTCTGGACGGTCTGAAACCGCGTCCCAGGCGATGTCGGTTTGAACTTGCGAATGGGCATGGATATCAATCCTCGGGACGCTTACGCGCCCTGCAGGAACTCCGGCAGCTTTTCCCCGTCGCGGAGGCGCACATAGGCCTTCTTCCAGTCCGGCCGGCGGCCCGAATACTTCCCCTGGCGCTTCTCCTTGCCGTGGGCCATGGCCGTCCGCACGTTCTCGACCTTCGCCCCCAGCAGCGTCTCGACCGCCCGCTTGACGTCGAGCTTGTTCGCGTCGCGCAACACGTGAAACACCAGCGTCCGCCCGTCCTCGCGGAGAACGGTGGTCTTCTCGGTGATGAGCGGCCGGCGGATGACTTCTGTCAATTTCATCGCACTACCTCGGCTATCCCAAGACCGCTTGCAGCTTTTCCAGCGCCGCCTGCGTCAACACCACCCGCCGCGTATCCATCACGTCGCGCGCGGTCACACGGTTGCTGGCCATGAAGCGGATGCCCTCGACGTTGCGGACCGACAGGGCCAACGCGTCCTGTGGCGCCACGTCCACCAGGAGCGCCTTGCCCTTGCGCCCGCCGGCAACGCCCAGCCGCTTCAACATGTCGACAGCCGACTTCGTCTTCACGTCCGCCACCGCCAGCGCGTCGACGACGACGACCTCGCCGTCCTGCAGCTTCTGCGACAACGCGGCTCGCAACGCGCCCTTCTCGACCTTCTTCGGCAGCTGATACTCATAGCTCCGGGGCTGAGGGCCGTGGACCGTGCCACCTTTCCGCCACAACGGGTTGCGAATCTCGCCCACCCGGGCGCGACCGGTGCCCTTCTGCCGCCACGGCTTCTTGCCCGAGCCGGCCACGGAGCCACGGACCTTGGTGGCCGCCGTGCCGCGGCGATCGGCCGCGTTGGCGCGCACGACCGACGTGTGGATGAGGTCCGTTTTCACACGGCCCCCGAACACCTCGTCGCTCAGCGCGAGCGAGCCCACCTTTTCGTTCTGTTGGTTGACGATATCGACAGTCATCGGAGGTTTCCTACTTACGGCCCTTCTTCTTCACCGGCTCGACCTGGGCCACCTTGATCGTCTTGGCGGCGATGGCCTTGCGGATCACCACGATGGCGTTGGGCCCGCCCGGCACCGCGCCTTCGACCAGCAGCAGATTGTTGTCGGGGTCCACGCGGATGACCCTCAGGTTGCGAACGGTCACCCGGTCGTCGCCCATGTGGCCGGCCATGCGCATGCCACGCACGACGCGCGACGGGAACGACGACGCGCCAATCGATCCGGGCGCCCGGTGGAACATGGACCCGTGCGACGCGCGGCCGCCCGCGAAGTGGTGCCGCTTGACGACGCCCTGGAAGCCCTTGCCCCGGCTGGTGCCGATGACGTCCACGCGTTCACCGTCGGCGAAGATCGAGACGTTGACGCTGTCGCCGAGCTTCACGGGCTCCGCGCCGGCCTTCACGCGCACTTCGCGACTGATGCGGGAGGGCGGCACGCCCGCCTTCTTGAAGTGCCCGACCGTCGGCTTGTTCTCCTTGGTCGGACGGGCGTCCACGTACCCCAACTGCACGGCCTCGTAGCCGTCGTGCTCCATGGTTTTCACCTGGGACACCACGCACGGGCCGGCCTTGAGGACAGTGGCCGGCTGCACGCTGCCATCGGCAGCGAACACCTGCGTCATCCCGACTTTCTTGCCGATGAGTCCTGTAACCATTACGAATCCTCGGTCTACGGTCTACGGTCTACAGTGGGTCCGAGCTAGCTCGTTGCACCGGAGACTGGAGACTGGAGACTGACCTACTTTCCGTGCTCCTTGCCGAACGCCTTGATCTCCACGTCCACGCCGGCCGGCAGATCGAGCTTCATCAACGCGTCCACGGTCTGCGGCGTCGGCTCGAAGATGTCGATCAGGCGCTTGTGGGTCCGGATCTCGAACTGCTCCCGCGACTTCTTGTCCACGTGGGGCGAGCGGAGCACCGTCCACTTGTTCTTGGCGGTCGGCAAGGGAATCGGCCCTGCCAGCCGCGCCCCCGTGCGTTTGGCCGTGTCCGCGATCTCGCCGGTGGACTGGTCGAGAATGCGGGCGTCGTAGGCCTTGAGGCGAATTCGAATCTTGTCCATATGTCTATCGCTGCTGTCTCCGGTCTCCGGTCTCCAGTTGGCCCGAGCTAGCTCGTGGCACTGGAGACTGACGACTGGCGACTACTATTCAATGATTTCGGTAATGGTTCCCGACCCGACCGTTCGGCCGCCCTCGCGAATAGCGAACCGGCCGCCCTTCTCGATGGCCACCGGCGTAATCAGCTCGCCCGTGATCGACGTGTTGTCCCCGGGCATCACCATCTCGACGCCCTCGGGCAGCTTCAGAATCCCCGTCACGTCGGTCGTCCGGATGTAGAACTGCGGCCGATACCCGCTGAAAAACGGCGTGTGCCGCCCGCCCTCTTCCTTCGACAGGATGTAGATCTCGCCCTTGAACTTGGTGTGGCCCTTCATCGTCCCGGGCTTGGCCAACACCTGGCCGCGCTCGACGTCCGACTTTTCCACGCCGCGCAGCAGCACGCCGACGTTGTCCCCCGCCACGCCCGAATCCAGCAGCTTCCGGAACATCTCCACGCCCGTCACGACCTTCTTCTCCGTCGGCTTGAAGCCCACGATCTCGACTTCCTCGCCCACCTTCACCGTGCCGCGCTCGATGCGGCCCGTCACCACCGTCCCGCGCCCCGAGATCGAGAACACGTCCTCGATCGGCATCATGAACGGCTTGTCCACTTCCCGCTCCGGGAGCGGAATGTAGGTGTCGAGCGCCTCCATCAACTTCACGAGGCTCGCCACGCCCTCCGGGTCGCCCTGAATCGCCTTGAGCGCGCTGACCCGCACCACCGGCACGTCGTCGCCCTTGAACCCGTACGACGTCAGCAGTTCCCGCACTTCCAGCTCCACCAGATCCAGGAGCTCCGGGTCGTCCACCGCGTCCACCTTGTTGAGCGCCACCACCAGATACGGCACGTTCACCTGGCGCGCCAGGAGCACGTGTTCCCGCGTCTGCGGCATCGGGCCGTCGGTTGCGCTTACCACGAGGATCGCGCCGTCCATCTGCGCAGCGCCCGTGATCATGTTCTTGATGTAGTCCGCGTGCCCGGGGCAATCCACGTGCGCGTAGTGCCGGTTCGCCGTCGCGTATTCCACGTGGCTCGACGCGATGGTCAGAATCTTCGTGTCGTCGCGGCGGCCCTGCGATTCCGACGCCTTCGCCACCTCGTCGTACGGCACGTACTTCGCCCAGCCCTTGTCCGCCGCCACCTTCGTCAGCGACGCCGTCAAGGTCGTCTTGCCGTGGTCGATGTGTCCGATCGTCCCCACGTTCACGTGCGGTTTCGAACGATCAAATTTCTCTTTGCCCATCGAAGTTCGTCTCCGTCAGTGAGGTCTCCAGTCTCCCGTCTTCAGTCTCCAGTGCAACGAGCTAGCTCGAACCACTGGCGACCGGCGACCGGAGACCGGCGACTGATTCCCCTACTTCGTTCCCTGCACCCGCGCCACGACTTCTTCGCTCACGTTCGGAGGCGCCTGCTCGTACCGATCGAAGTGCATCGAGTAGGTGGCGCGCCCCTGCGTGCGCGAGCGCAAGTCGGTGGCATATCCGAACATCTCCGACAACGGCACGCGCGCGTTGATGATCTGCGTGCCGCCGCGATCCTCTTGCGACTGGATCCGGCCGCGCCGGCTGGCCAGGTCGCCCATGACGTCGCCCATGTAGTCCTTGGGGACGACCACCTCGACCCGCATGACGGGCTCGAGGAGCACGGGCTTGGCCTTCTTCGCCGCATCCTGGAACGCCATGGAGCCGGCGATCTTGAACGCCATCTCCGACGAGTCCACGTCGTGATACGAACCGTCGTAGAGCACGATCCGCACGTCGTCGATCGGGTAGCCCGCCAGCACGCCGCGCGTGAGCGCTTCCTTGATGCCTTCGTCGATCGGCTTGATGAACTCCTTCGGAATCGAGCCCTGCGTGACGTCGTTCTCGAAGATGTAGCCGGTGCCGGGCTCGCCCGGGAAGAGATGGATCTTGGCGTGCCCGTACTGACCGCGGCCGCCCGTCTGCTTGGCGTACTTCATCTCGCCATCGGCCGGGCGCGTGAGCGTTTCCTTGTAGGCGACCTGCGGCTTGCCGACGCTGGCCTCGACGCCGAACTCGCGCTTCAGGCGGTCCACGATGATCTCGAGGTGCAGCTCGCCCATGCCGGCGATGACGACCTGCCCGGTCTGCTCGTCGGTCTTGACGCGGAACGTCGGGTCCTCGGCCATGAGCTTCGACAGCCCAACGCCCAGCTTCTCCTGGTCGCTCTTCGTCTTGGGCTCGATCGCGAGCGAGATGACGGGCTCCGGGAAGTCCATCGACTCGAGCACCACCGGCTTCTTCTCGTCGCACAGCGTGTCGCCCGTGCTGACCTGCTTGAGGCCCACGGCTGCCGCAATGTCGCCGGCGTAGACCTCCTTGATTTCCTCACGCTTGTTCGCGTGCATCTTCAGGAGGCGACCCACGCGCTCGGTGCGCTGCTTGGTCGAGTTGTACACCGACGAGCCCGACGTCAGCACGCCCGAGTAGACGCGAATGAACGTCAACTGGCCGACGAACGGGTCGGTCATGAGCTTGAACGCGAGCGCCGAGAACGGCGCGTCGTCGGCCGCCGGACGCTCGATCTGTGTCTCTTCCTTGGCATCCGGATCGAGGCCGATGATCGACGGCACTTCGATGGGGGACGGCAGGTAGTCGACGATGGCGTCGAGCAGCGGCTGCACGCCCTTGTTCTTGAACGCCGAGCCGCAGATGACGACGACGAACGCGGTTTCTTCCTCGCGAACCGACCTCATGACGCGGCTGCGCAACGCGGCCTTGATCTCGTCCTCGGTGATTTCCTGGCCGGCCAGATACTTCTCGAGCAGCTTGTCGTCGTGCTCGCTGACCTTCTCGATCAGCTTCTCCCGGTAGACCTGGGCTTCGGCCAACAAGTCCGCGGGGATGTCGGCGACGACATAGTCGGCGCCCATCGTCTCGTCCTTGTAGGTGATGGCCTTCATCTTCACGAGGTCGATGACGCCGAGGAACTTGTCTTCAGCGCCAATGGGCAGCTGAATGGCCACCGGGTTGGCCCCGAGCTTGGTTTCGATCTGGGACAGCGTCGCCTTGAAGTCCGCGCCGATGCGGTCCATCTTGTTGACGAAGCAGATGCGCGGCACGCGGTACTTGTCCGCCTGGCGCCACACCGTCTCGGACTGCGGCTCGACGCCCGACACCGCGTCGAAGACGGCGCACGCGCCGTCGAGCACGCGGAGCGACCGCTCCACTTCGGCGGTGAAGTCCACGTGACCGGGCGTGTCGATGATGTTGATGCGGATGTCGCGCCAGAAGCACGTCGTGGCGGCGGAGGTGATGGTGATGCCGCGCTCCTGCTCCTGCTCCATCCAGTCCATCACGGCGGTGCCTTCGTGCACCTCACCAATCTTGTAGGTGATGCCGGTATAGAAAAGAATGCGCTCGGTCGTGGTGGTCTTGCCGGCATCAATGTGGGCCATGATGCCGATGTTCCGCGTCCGATTGAGTGGTGTCTGCCGTGGCATTTGGGTCTATAGCTCGTCAGTCGTCGGTCTTCGGTCTACAGTGGTCGGTCTACGGTCTACGGTGGTCGGTCTTCGGTCGCCGGTCGCCGGTCTTCAGCCCCTACCGGAGACTGGAGACCGGAGACGTCCATCCCCTCACCCTGGAGACCGGAGACCTGCGTCCCCTCACTACCACCGATAGTGCGCGAACGCCTTGTTCGCTTCGGCCATGCGGTGCGTGTCCTCACGCTTCTTCACCGCACCGCCGCGAAGGTTCGCCGCGTCCATCAGTTCGTTCGCGAGCTTCTCTTCCATGGTCTTGCCATCGCCACGTGAATCGGCGAAACCCACCAGCCAGCGGATGCTGAGCGACATGCGGCGGTTGGGGTTCACTTCGACCGGCACCTGGTAGTTGGATCCGCCCACGCGGCGCGACTTCACCTCGAGGCTGGGCTTCACGTTGTCGAGCGCCTTCTTGAACACCTTCAAGGGATCGTCGCCGGTCTTCTCCTTGATGATGTCGAAGCTCTTGTAGAGGATGCGCTCAGCGGTGCTGCGCTTGCCGTCGCTCATGATGGTGTTGATGAACTTGCTCACCAGCGTGCTGGCATAAATTGGGTCGGCGGCCAGTTCGCGCTTGGGAATTTCTCGTCTGCGTGGCATGACAGTCCCTTATCTGGTTACTGCTTCGGGCGCTTGGCGCCGTACTTCGACCGGCCCTGCTTCCGACCCTGCACGCCGACGGCGTCGAGCGTGCCGCGCACGACGTGATAGCGCACGCCCGGCAGGTCCTTCACGCGGCCCCCGCGAATCAGCACCAGCGAGTGCTCCTGCAGGTTGTGGCCCACGCCGGGGATGTAGGTCGTCACCTCGATGCCGTTGGTCAGGCGCACGCGCGCCACCTTCCGCAGGGCGGAATTCGGCTTCTTCGGTGTTTGCGTGAAGACGCGCACGCAGACGCCTCGCTTTTGCGGGCTGACCTGCAGCGCCGGACTCTTCGTCTTGGTGACGAGCTTCTCGCGGCCCTGTCGAACGAGCTGGCTAATGGTCGGCATACCGTTTGTTCCTGAACACGGCGCTACCCTGGCTAGCGCTATTTGCCCACGGGACAGCTGCGCCCCTGGGCTCAAACTTCTCAACGCGCGGACGGCGAGCTCGACATCCGGCGCGTTCGTCTCAGGCCTGAAGGACGGCCGCTCCGTGAAGAGCGCCGGTCCTGGCACCAGAAACAATGACCCTATCTATATGATTCGACGGTGGTTTCGGCGTACCGACCACCATTACACACGGTGCATCCGTGCGGCTGGGGGCTAGATAGGGTGTCCTAGCCCCCCGAACAACCTGGGGAATATACCATGCCCAGCGAAATTAGTGCAATCACGGTCAAGGCCCAAGGCAGAAGGCTCAAGGCCCAACGGGAACCCTTATTGGGCTTGTTGGGCTATTTCGTCTCGCTATTTCCTCGCTGCCAGGTGAGCGACGAGGGCCTCTAGCTCGTCCTCCGACAGGAACGCCCCGAAGGCCGGCATGCTGGCGGCCGGGTCCACCAGCGACGGGTCGGTGATCCACTCCCGCAGCCAGGTGGCGTCCCGCGTCCGGCCCACGGTGGTCAGGTCCGGGGCGCTCGAGGCCCCCTCCCCGTCCAGCATGTGACAGGACGCACAATACCGGCCGAGGATCAGCGCCGCCACCCCCTCCTGCGCCGAGATGGTGGGCAGGGCTCCCGCGCGGGCACGCACTCGCCGCATGTAGCTCACGACCGACTGGGCCTGTCCGAGGGTCATGGACCCTTCAAGGGGTTGTCTGGACCCTGGTACCAGCACTTCGGGATCGCGGACGTGCGCCCTCACCCACTCTGGATCGCGCACCGGCCGCAGATCCTGGATCGCGCCGCCGCCACCTCCCTCCCGGTGGCACGCCGTGCAGCGCGCGTCCTGGACGAATGTGGCTCCGGCCCGAGCCAGCGGCGTCCACTTGGGCGCCTGGTTCGGCGGGGAATCGCGCAGACCGAGCGCGGTCAAGGCGACCACGCCCACGCCCAACGCCGCGAAGCCGGCCGCCACCAGTGGGCGGTCACGCAGCCGTCGGCCGGGGGTCCGATCGATGAAAGGCAAGGCAAACAGCCAGCCCACCACGAGACCGGGAATACCGACCGTGGCAATCGGCTCGAGCGGCCCGGGAAAGTATTTCAACAGCTGGAAGAGGCTGAGGAAGTACCACTCGGGCCGGGGCACGAATGTGGCGTCGGTGGGATCCGCCAACTCGTCGAGCGGCGCCGGGAACATGGCCGCCGCGCCCACCAGCACCGCGAAGACGAACGCCATCGCCAGCGTGTCCCGCGCCGATTGATACGGGTGGAACGGCAGCGACGGCGCGTCCTGCGGTTCGACGGGACCGGAGATCCCGTGGCGGCGCATCAGGTAGACGTGGGAGATGACGAACACCGCCAGGCACGCCGGCAGCAGGAAGACGTGGGCCGAATACCAGCGCAGCAGGGTCAAGGCCCCCAGCGCCTCGCCCCCGCGGAGCACGCCGGCCACCAGCTCGCCGAACGGGCCGCTCCGCGCCACGTTGATGGTGACGGTCGTCGCCCAGTAGGCCTTCTGATCCCAGGGCAGCAGGTAGCCGCTCAGAGCGAAGGCCAGGATCAACAGGAGCAGCACCACGCCGGTCATCCACGTGGCTTCTCTGGGTTTCTTGTACGACCCGAAGAGCACCACGCGCAGCATGTGCACGAGGGCCGCCACCACGATGAAGCTGGCACCGAAGAAGTGCAGCCCGCGCAGCAGCCGCCCAAACGGCAGCCCCTCCATGATGTAGCGCACGCTCTCGTGCGCGTGGTCCGGCGAGGGCACGTAGAACATCGTGAGCACCACGCCCGTCACGAACTGCACGCCCAGGAGGAACAGGAGGATGCTGCCCGTGACGAACCACCAGCCCACGCCGGGCGGCAACTTCTCGTCGAGCAGGTGCGACAGCCCGGCGCGGTAGCCGGTCCGCGAGTCCAGCCAATCGAGGACGGGGCCCAGTGCCATCACACGCGGACGAGCACGTCGCCGTCGGTGATCTGGGTATCGAACGCGGCGAGGGGCGCGGGGGGCGGCCCCGCCGTGACGGCGCCCGTGCGGTCGTAGCGTCCGCCGTGACACGGGCACACGAGTTCGTTGGCGTTGCCGTCCCAACTGACACGACAGCCCAGGTGCGTGCACGTGGAGTCGAGCGCGGTCACCTGCGTCTCGCTCGTTCGGATCAGGAACACCGTGCGCCGATCGACCACCTGCGCATACCCATCCTGCCGTGTCACGCGCAGCATCACGGCGGTGGGCTGGTTCGGCACGAGATCGCCAATCTTGCCGGCCGGCAGCCACTGCTCCACGCGCTTGGCCAGGCCCGGCGACAGCACGGCGCCGCCGAGCACCACACCCAGCGTGCCCCCGATGGTGGTTTGAACAGCGGCGATCAGGCGCGCGAGGAAACGGCGACGGCCTGTTGCGGCAGCCGCGGGATCAACAGGCGAAGGCGTACTCATCGCGTGAGGCGGACTCTCCCAGATACCAGCGGGCAATCGATCGACGTGGTCCGCCGCGCACGACGGTCGTCCTTGCTCTGTCTTCTACCTTGCTATGTCTTCTACGAGCTAGCCTACCCCACTGTTTACGAGCGGATCACTACCGTGTACCAGGTAGATGTCCCAAATTGTCGTCAAAGCTGGAAGGCACGCTACGGTGCGGTCGCCACGGGCACGGCACCCGGAAACACGTACGCGTAGAGCATAGAAATCACACCCATCACCACCATCAGGAACACGCTGTGCTTGATGGTGAATCTGAAGAGCCGGCCCCCGTCGGCATTCGTCATCCCGGTAGCCGCCACGGCCACCGCAATGCTCTGCACGGAGATCATCTTCCCCATGACGCCCGCGGCCGAGTTCACGCTCGCCGTCAAGATCGGGTTGAGGCCCAGGGCGTTGGCGGTCACCACCTGCAGGTTGCCGAACAGCGCGTTCGCGGAGGTATCGCTACCGGTGAGGAAGACACCCAGCCACCCAAGCACGGCGCTGAAGAACGGGAACGCGGCGCCGGTTCCAGCCAGCACCAGGCCCAGGGTGGACGTCATCCCAGAGTAGTTCATGACGTACGCCAGACCGAGCATGCACGCGATCGTCAGAATCGCCATTTTGAGCTGCCCGAACGTGTCGACGTAGACCTTGACGAGCTGCGCCGGCCGGACGCGCAGCACGAGTGCGGTCGCGACGATCGCGAGGAAGCACGCGGTTCCGGACGCACTCAGCCAATTCAGCTCGTAGAAGGCGGCGTACGGCGCGGGCGCGGACACAACCGGCGGAATGCGCGTGATCAGGTTGTGCAGTCCGGGTACCATCAGGCGCTCGGCCAGGGGTCCTGTCCCCGGCACGGTGTCGAGGAACCCTGGCAGCAGGCCGTCCGCAAAGCGATTGATCGCTGGCTTGATGTCCGAGTCGCCCCACAGCAGGACGAACAACACGAGCAGGAGATACGGGGCCCAGGCCATGATCAGTGCGCCGCCCGAGTGTCTCGCCATCGTGACCGACGCCGCCGTGTCGCCCTCGAGGCGCATGATGTTCGCCGGCTTCCACAGCTTGAGCACGGCCACCATGACCACGATGCAGGTCAGCGAGCTGAGGATGTCGGTCAGCTCCGGGCCCATGTAGTTGGACACGTAGAGCTGCATGGCGGCAAAGGAGATCCCGCACGCGAGGATGGCGGGCAGCACTTCGAGCGCGCGCTTCGGGCCCGACATCACCAGGATCAGATACCCGGGGATGACCACGGAAATCATCGCGCACAGCCGGCCCACCATCGCGCTCAGGGGCAGCACCGGCAGCCCGGTCACATTCGCCAGCGTGATCACCGGGATGCCGATGGAGCCGAAGGCGACGGGCGCGGTATTGGCCAGCAGGCAGATTCCCGCGGCATAGAACGGATTGAACCCGAGCCCGGCGAGCATCGCACCCGACACCGCCACCGGGGCGCCAAACCCGGCGGCGCCCTCGATGAAGGCGCCGAAGGAGAAGGCGATGAACATCGCCTGCAGCCGACGGTCCTCCGTCAATCCGCCCACCGAATCCTTGATGATCTCGAACTTGCCCGTATCGACGGCCAGCCGGTACAACATGATCGACGTGAAGACGATCCACGCGATCGGGAACACCCCGTAGGCGGCGCCATACACGGTGGAGACGACGGCCAGCCGCACCGGCATCCCGTAGGCCGCGAGCGCCACGACGAGGGCGGACGCCAGGGCTGCCAGCGCCGCCTGCCACGCGGGCCGTCGCAGCCAGCCCAACATGATGAACAGCACCACGATGGGGATGGCCGCCACGATGCCCGATACCCCAAGACTTCCCGCTACCGGCTCATAGTTGTGCTGCCACATAGCTCCACTCGTTCAAGCGCGCGGGCGAGTCCCGGCGATCGATGCGTCCACCAGCTCGATGGGATGAAAGACCGGCCATGCATGCCCGGCACGCCGCGCCGCCGCCGCGATTTGCAGCGTGCATCCCGGATTTGCGGTCGCAATCATATCTGGAGACGCCGCCGCGAGGTGGCCAACCTTGCGGTCGCCGAGCTCGGCGGCCGGGCCCGGCGTCACCAGGTTGTAGATCCCGGCGCTGCCACAACACATCTCCCCTTCGGCCGGCGTCACGACCTCGAGGCCGGGAATGGCCTGCAGCAGCGCGCGAGGTTCGGCGCGAATCCCCTGCCCGTGCGCGAGGTGGCACGCGTCGTGGTACACGACGCGCGCGGCGAGGGGATGGCGGGGCGCACGCATGGGACCGAGCGAGGTCAGCACCTCCGAGACGTCCCTGACCTTGGCAGCGAAGGCCCGCGCGCGTCCCGCCCATGCGGCGTCCTCGGCGAAGAGGTGGCCGTACTCCTTCATGGCCGAACCGCATCCAGCCGCGTTCACCACGATGTCGTCGACGTCCAGGGTCTCGAAGATCTCGATGTTGCGCTTCGCCAGCTCGCGGGCCTGATCGATGTAGCCGGCATGCAGGGGCAACGCGCCGCAGCAGCCCTGCGTGGTCGGCGCCAGCACCGAGCAGCCCTCGGCGCGCAGCACCCGCACCGTGGCCTGGTTGACGTGGTCGAACGAGAGGCGCTGCACGCAACCGGTCAGGAGCGCCACGCGACGGCGCTCCTCGCCGTGCGCCGCTGTCACGGGCGCCACGCCGGCGAAGAGACCCGCCACGGTCACCGGCGGCGCCAGCTCCAGCATCGCCGACACACGGCGCCAGAACCCGCTGCCCGTCCCCCTCGGCATCATTCGTGAGACCCGGCGTAGGAGGCCCCCCACGATCACCAGCGGCGCCAGGGCCACCCGCATCCGCGAGGGGTACGGCACCAGCGCCATCAGCGCGCCACGGAACCAGCTATCCGCGGTCGACCTGGCGTACTGCGTTTCGATTCGTGCCCGTGTGCGCTCGATGAGCGGGCCATACTGCACGCCGGAGGGACACGCCGTGACGCACGCCAGGCAGCCCAGGCAGTTGTCGAAGTGCCCGACCAGCGACGGCGTCAGCTCCACCCGTCCCTCGACACCAGCCTTCATCAAGTAGATGCGTCCCCGTGGCGAGTCCATTTCCTCGCCCCACAGCGCATACGTGGGACAGGTCGGCAGGCAGAAGCCGCAGTGGACGCACGTGTCGATGCCCGCCACCGAGGGCCCGTCGGGTCCTCCCAGGACGCCGTCAACCGGGCGTGCCGACGCCCCGGCGTGAGCTGATGTCGAAGCCGTCGTCACAGGGGTCCTCGTCCAGCGCCCAGAATCCCGGTGGGATCGAAGGTTCGCTTCAGGTCGGCGAGAGGCTGATGCCACGGCACAGCCTGTCCCCACACGTCCACCGCCGCCTTGAGTTCCGGGCTCCCGGCCAGCAACACCACGTGACGCACGGCGGCGTCCCGGCGAAGGCGCTCGATCACGCGGGCCTGTGCGGCAGGCGTCCCGTCCAGTCGTAGGAAGCCCGCTCCAACGCCCGCACGACCGACGAACGTGCACGACACATCGGCCTGGGCCGACGTCTCGACGAGCGCGACGACGTCAGCCATCGCGGACGGCAGCCACCCGAATCGCACCGTGGCCCCGCTTCGCCAGGGCAGCTCGATCTGGTCGCGCCACGTCCGGGACTCGTCGTCCCCCGGGACGAGGTGCGCGCCGGGCACCAACCCGCAGCAGACCCGCACCTGCGCGGCCGTGGCCGCCGGGCTCGAACCGAAACCCGCCAGCAGGGTGCGGTGGACGGCCCCTGAGGCGCCGGCCTCGACGCGGACGTCGATGGCCGCCGGCTCCAACTGGCTGGCCGTGAGGGTGGCGACGGCCGCCCCCAACTGGCTGGCCGAGTCGAACGACCACCGCACGGTGGCCGCGGACTTTGGCAGCGGCGCCAGCTTGAAGGTGGCGTCCAGCACCACCGCCAGGGTCCCCAGCGAGCCGCTGATGAAACGGCCCAGGTCGTAGCCCGCGACGTTCTTGACCACCGTGCCGCCCGCTTTCACCACGCGGCCGTCCGCCAACGCCAGGGTGACGCCGATCAGCAGGTCGCGCGGCGTGCCGTAACGGTGGCGCATCGGGCCCGACTCGTTCGTGGCGATCAACCCTCCGATCGACGTGCCGGGAAACGCGCTTTCCACGGGCAGCCACTGGCCCTTCTCTCCGAGCCGCGCGTTCAGGTCCGCCAGTGGCACGCCGGCGCCGGCGGTGGCGGTCAAGTCGCCGTCTCGGTGCACCAGCAGGGACGACAGCTTCGCCATCGACAGCACCTGGTCGACCCTGGTCGCCACGCGCCCCCAACCCAGCTTGGTGCCGCCGCCCCTCACCACCGTGACGCGCCCGTCGGCCGTGGCCCGCGTCAGCATCTCGGCCACGTCGGTCGGCCCGTCCGGCTCGAGCACGCGACCCGGCAGGACGCCGTCGATAGCATCCGCCGGCAACGCCGCCCGCCCCGTCTCGCTGCTTGTCATCTGGGTCAGAAACGCTCGCCCTGGCCCGCGTGCTCGACCGGGTGTCGCCGATACGGGCCGGGCACCTCGCCGCACAGCCGGGGCGTGGGCAGTACCTTGCCTGGGTTGCACAGGTGGTGCGGGTCGACGGCGTCGCGCAGCAGCTGCATCGCGGCGAGGTCGATGTCCGAGAACATCCTCGGCATGTAGTCGCGCTTGTCGGCGCCCACCCCGTGTTCGCCGGTAATCGATCCGCCGGCTTCAACGCAGTACGTCAGGATCTCCCCCGCGACGTCCTCGGCCAGTTGGGCCTGTCCGGGCACCGATTCGTCGTAGCAGATCAGCGGGTGCAGGTTGCCGTCGCCCGCGTGGAACACGTTGCCGATGCCGAGCCCGGTGCGCTCCGAGAGGGCCCGAATCCGCGCCAGCACTTCCGGGAGCTTGGTGCGGGGCACCACACCGTCCTGCACGTAGTAGTTCGGTGAAATGCGGCCCATCGCCGCGAAGGCGGCCTTCCGGCCCTTCCAGATCCGCATGCGGTGTTCGTCGGTGGCGGCCACCTCGACCACCGTGGCGCCCGTGCGGCGGCAAATCTCCTGGACGGTGGTGAAGAGCTCCTCCACTTCCGCGCGCGGGCCGTCGAGTTCCACGATCAGCACGGTGTCGGCCGGCGGGAAGTTCGGGTGCACGGCGGCCTCGGCCGCGCGTATCGCCAAGGCATCCATCATCTCCACCGCGGCGGGCACGATGCCGGCGCCGATGATCTCCGACACGGCGGTGCCCGCCTCGCGAAGGCTGTCGTAGGCGGCCAGCAGCGTCTGGACGGCCTCGGGCTTCCGGAGGATGCGCACGACGATCTTCGTCACGACGGCCAGCGTACCCTCGCTGCCGACGACGAGCGCCAGCAGATCCGGCCCGGGCGCGTCGGCGCACGTGCTCCCGATGCGAACCAGGTCGCCGTTCGGCAGGACGGCCTCCACTTCGAGGACGTGGTGGACGGTGAAGCCGTACTTCAGACAGTGCGCCCCGCCCGAGTTCTCGGCCACGTTGCCGCCGATCGAACACACCTGCTGGCTGGACGGATCCGGCGCGTAGTAGTAGCCGTTCGGTGCGACCTGGCGCGTGATCTCGAGGTTTGTCACCCCCGGCTCGACCGTGACCTGGCGGTTCGGCAGGTCGACGTGCAGCACGCGGTTCATCCGGGCGAGGCTGATGACGACGCCGCCCGGCACCGGAAGCGCGCCACCGGAAAGCCCCGTTCCGTGCCCCCGCGCCACGAAGGGCACCCGCTCGCGCGCACAGGCCCGCACCACGCCCTGCACGGCAGCCGCGGACCTGGGCAACACGACCACCGCCGGCGTCTCCCTCAAATGCGGGAGGGCGTCGCACTCGTAGGTCAGGAGCTGGACAGGCTCGCGCAGCACCGCGTCCGCGCCACAGATCGCCACCAGTTCGTCGAGAAAGGAATCCGTCATGAGCCTAACCAAGCCAGCCATCGCCCCCGCGCGCGCCGTGGCTCGGGCACGATGGTACACTCACCCACCAGTGCGCGCGCGTTTGGACTACGGAACCGACGGACTCGAAGTGGACCTGCCCGACGCGGGCGTCACCGTCATCGAGCCGGTGTTCCGGCCGGCGGCTCCGGACGTGCACGCCACGCTTCTGACCGCACTCCGGAACCCCATCGACAGCACGCCGCTGGCATCCCTGGTCAGACCCGGACAGCGGGTCGCGATCTCCGTATGCGACATCACCCGCGCGCAGCCGCGGCGCGAGTGCCTGCGGGCCATCTTCGAGGAGCTGCCGGAGCTGCAGCGCGCCGACGTCACCATCCTGATCGCCACGGGTACGCATCGTGCGAACACCGACGCGGAGTTGGAGCGCATGCTGGGG
>Ga0307505_10000285_pt1 | contig 60086 bp, 48 predicted proteins | sample 23_S_MG_FD_202183 | JGI IMG/M metagenome (GOLD analysis project Ga0307505, IMG submission 202183) | Soil microbial communities from Populus trichocarpa stands in riparian zone in the Pacific Northwest, United States - 23_S | ecosystem: Environmental > Terrestrial > Soil > Riparian zone > Trees...
AACTCGAGCCCGCCGCTTCGACTCAAACCGGTCCTTTCCTGTTAATTCTGACAGTTACTTCACCCCTTTAAGCGGCCCACTATCAAACAAACTACAGGCTTCATCGGAGACAGCCATGAAGAGCCCTGCATATTTTCGAGGGTTGTCCTCACTGCGGAACAGGAGTGTAAAGATGCGACAAATCAGAAGAGTGATTATTGCTGTCGCGGTCACGGCCATAGTCAGTACGTTGTTTTTGACCGGCGCCAGGAGCTCTGCTCAGGACGGAACGAAGCTGTCCAAGTCGATATTCATTCAGGCCATGGCTCAGGGAACGAATCAGCAAATGGGGCGGATGTTTAGTGTGAACATCATCATCGAGGAGTTCTCGACACCTGACGATCAAAAAGCCCTGCTCGAAGCGTTCAATCAGAAGAAAAACGAGGGTCTGGTAAACGCTGTCACAAAGATGAAGAGCAAGGGTCACATGGCGATCACTGGCACGCTGGGTTACGACGTTAACTATATTCGTCAATTCAAGCTGCCGGATGGTTCGACGAAGTATCGCTTGGTGACCGATCGGCCGATCCTGTTCGGCGAGGCTTGGAGCGACAGCCGGTCGATGGACTACAGCCTTTCGGGCGTGGAGATAATTCTCAGTGCTGACGGGAAAAAGAATTCCGGGATTCTTGCGCCCGCTTGCCAATTAAAGATCAACAAGGAGAACCACCTGGAAATGGAGCTCTACCAGAATGAATGGAAGCTCGTGGATATCAGAAAACGCTAACGCCAGGGAGTCGGGCTACGGTTTGGATCGACAATTACGTAACCGCTATGTCCAGATCAATTCTCATTCTCCGCGTAAAGAGCTTCGGATTTGCGCTTGTACTTCTGCTGACTGCGGGCGTAGCAGTGGCGGGCGCAGGAACGATGGGCCAGGAGACATCATCTGCACCGTCGCAAAATAGCAAGAGTCAAGCATCAGATTCACCTGCGCCAACCGCGAACACCGACAATAAACATCCAGCCAAGAAGAAAAACACCGCTCAGGGCGCGACTCCGAAAAAACCTAAACGCGGCCAGCTAGTGATCGCGCCCATTCCGATGACCAGTCCAGCGGTGGGAACTGGTCTAATCCTGGCCGCGGGCTACGTCTTCAAGCTCCGTCAGAATGACAATCTCTCGCCTCCGTCAGTTATAGGACTCGCGGGAGCCTTCACAAGCAATGGGAGTCGTGGTGGAGGTTTAGGCGGCCGATTGTATTTTGGTGAAGACAAGTATCAAACGACGTTCGTGATCGCCAAAGGTCGATTCAACTACGACTTCTTCGGGATCGGTCGTTTACCGAATAGCCCGCCGGTTTCAGTTGAGATCCATCAGGGAGGAACAGTCTTCTTTGGCGAGTTTCTGCGAAACGTCGGGAAGAACATTTTTATCGGCCCTCGCTATCAGCATCGTAGTCTGTTCGCGAGATTTGGTGGTGAACGATCGCTGGGCAGCTTTGAAATTCCCGAGATTGATATTCAAGCAAAAACCGTCGCGATCGGCGTTCACCTGCAACGCGATCTTCGCGACAGCAACTTCTATCCAAGAAAAGGTTCGATCTTCAACTGGACCGGAGATTTCTTTGACCAGGCGTGGGGCAGCAAACGCCAGTATCAGCTTTATAAACTCCAGTACAACAAGTATCACTCGCTCGGCGAGAAGCAGGTGCTGGCCTATCGTGGAATGATCTGTTCTGCCAACCAGAGCGTACCGTTCTACGATCTGTGTTTCTTCGGCGTTAACAATGACTTGCGGGGTTACACCGGTGGAGAGTTTCAAAATCGGCGAATGTTTGCGACCCAGGCGGAATTTCGCCAGGAACTCAAAGGAAGGTTCGGTGTCGTCGCCTTCGGGGGATTCGGTGGTATTGCGCGACGCTGGAATGAATTCCGGTCGGATCAACTTCTGCCGGCTGCGGGTGCTGGCTTACGTTTCAAACTCGACAAGAAGAACCATATTAACTATCGAATTGATTGGGCAGTGGGCCGCGCCGGTCACACGTTAGTAATAGGCGTTGGCGAAGCCTTTTAGCACTGGCAGTTCGTTTATTTCACCGTCTCAAAGCCTTAGCGCAGATGATCGCTTTCCGGAAGCAGGTCGTCGTTCTGCCCTCCCTTAACGAACGAAAGGGAAGTCATGAAACTGATAGGTGCGATTGTAATATTGGTAACCTGTCTCGTGTTATTCCTGTACATTCGAGCAGACCTCAGAATGCGCTAATGCGTAAAATACCGGTCTTCCTGATTGATTAATCTCGCACTCGCGAAACAGTTCCGAATCGCTAAAGGCAACCCGATCGATATTGGAGGCTGCCTACCTGGGCCCGATGAGCTTCGACTGAAGTTAGACCTTCACTGTCAATACTGACAGTTTTCCACCGCCGAACCCTGCCTAGAATGGCCTTGCATGGCCCACTGTTTGGTTTCGCAATCAAATTCTGAACCAGGGTTGCTCAGAGAAATGCTCAAACCGTCAAGATCTTTGATGCCGCACAATACGTGGCGCCTAAAAAGTAGAGGGACCGTGGATCGGATGCCATCATTTTTCAGGCTCGTCGCCGCTTGCGGGCTTTGTGTGGTCTTGATTACCGTTCAAGCCTGCACAAAGACGACCGAGACGGGCACGCCTTCCAACGCACAGCAAACTTCCACGCCAAAACCGGAAACTCAGGTATCCGAGGCTGCTGCGAATATCGACCCTTCACTCCTTGATCGCATAAAGAACGAACATTGGACCGGCGATATCGAAGGAATGCGCGAACGGCGATACATCCGCGCGCTGGTGCTTTACAACAAGACCAACTTCTTTTACGACGGTCCGCAACCTCGCGGAATCACCTATGAAGCCCTGAAGGAATTTGAAAAATTTCTCAACAACAAACTAAATACCGGCGATAAGCCAATCCACATGGTGTTCCTTCCCGTCAGCCGCGAAGAGGGGATTAGGAGGATGCACGACGGCCGGGGTGACATTGCGGCTTCAAACATTTCGATAATCCCGGAGCTACAAGAGTTGATGGATTTTTCCGACCCGGTTTGTGAGGGTGCCAGGGAAGTGATAGTGAGCGGACCAGCGGCTCCGCAGATCGCAAGCGTTGACGATCTTTCGGGGAAAGAGGTTTTCGTCAGAAGAATCAGCCGTTACTGGTCCAACCTCGAACGTCTCAACGAACATTTCAAAGCTTCCGGACGGCCTCCACTGGTCCTGAAGGCTGCCGATGAAAACCTACAGGACGAAGACATTCTCGATATGGTCAATGCCGGTCTGGTCGGAGTCACCGTCATGGACGATCTGATCGCCGGCTTTTGGGGGAAAGTCTATGACGGCATCACGGTACACAATGATCTGTCGATCGCTGACGGAGACAGGATCGGCTGGGCTGTCCAAAAAGGAACTCCGCAATTCCTCAGCCTCATCAACGAGTTTGTTAAAGATCACAAAGCAGGTACCGCATTCGGAAACACGCTGCTTCAGAAATATCTGAAGGACACCAAGTGGGCCAAGAACAACGTTGCGCCTCAGGAAATGGAGAAATTCAAGACGGCGGTCGCTTTCTCTAAAAAGTATGGCGCGCAGTACGACTTTGATTGGTTAATGATCGCGGCGCAAGCCTATCAGGAATCACAGATAGACCAAACGAAAGCCAGCCCGGTAGGCGCCGTCGGCGTCATGCAAATAAAACCAAGCACTGCGAGCGGCGATCCGATAAATATTTCCGGTGTCGATGAGGACATGGAAAAGAACATTAATGCGGGCGTTAAATATCTGAACTTCATAATGGATAATTATTTCAAGGACGCGAAGATGACCAACATAGACCGCGGACTCTTTGCCTTTGCTTCTTACAACGCTGGTCCTAACCGCATAGCAAAACTAAGAAAAGAGGCTGAAGCTGAAGGCCTCAATCCCAACGTATGGTTTAACCACGTGGAGATCGTCGCGGCGAAGGAGATCGGAGCCGAAACTGTCAATTATGTCAGCAATATTTACAAGTATTATGTTGCTTACAAGATCGTGGCCGAGAATACCGCGAAGAAAAAGAAGCGCTCGAATTAGGCCCTGGGTGTCGAGCCGGTTTCTCCGCTTCAAATTGGCTATGTTGTTTTCCGCCGGCCTTATCCTGGTAATTAAAGACCCAGTCAAGGTATGTCTGCACCATCAGCGTAAATTTCTGTAAGCCATGCTAACTGAGATCTCGATTGCAGTAGCCATTGTCTTTGTCTGCCTGTTGTTTCATATGGCTGGAGTACTGCTGATGGCTGAATGGTTGTTGCAGCACCGGCAGTATTTCGAACGCTCAGGCGCCAGAATTCATTTCAGCATTCTGATGATTGGTCTCATCTCCGGGATCATGTTTTTACACGTGGCCGAGTCCAGCATATGGGCCGCGTTCTATTACACCAGCGAATTGTTTCAGGACTTCGAGACCTCTCTCTATTTTTCGCTGGTGAGTTACACGGCGATAGGTTATGGCGATGTGGTACTGCCGAAAAAGTGGAGGCTGTTGGGTGCGATTCAGGGCGTTTCCGGAGTCTTGCTTTGCGGACTTTCCGCTGCCTTCATCTTCGCGATTATGAACGCGATGTTCAAAGCAAGAATGCGACAAACCCAATGGCAGTCGACGCTGGACCAGTCTCACGAGAGACTGTAAGAAGTAACAGGTACTGCAACACTCAGGTCACCATAAGATCGCGCCTGAAACGTAGCCGTAGGTTAACCATGAGTTGGCTCGATCGATATCGCTTCAAATTATATATCCGTCACTCGATCTGGATCTTTCCGGCACTGAGCATCGTTATCGGATTGATCGCGGTGATGCTGCTCCACCGGATCGAACGCACAATGGGTTGGGAACTTACGGTAAGCCAGGAAACTGCGCGACTGGTAATGAGCACCGTCGCCACATCGATGTTCACGCTGGTCGTTGTTGGCACGTCTGCGGTATTGCTTGTCGTCCAGCTCGCCAGCGCTCAACTCACCCCACGCATCATTGCATTGGTGTACCGCGACAAGCTCAGGAAATTCTCTTTGTCGGTGTTTGTTTTTACTTTCACTCTTTCGGTTGGTGTCCTGGTTAGGATTGAGGGCAGCGTACCACTCCTGACAAGCTACATTGCGGCCTATGGATTCCTGATCAATCTGGCGCTTTTTCTCCATTTTGTGGATAGCATCGGAAAGACTGTCAGGCCAAGCTCAGTTCTCCGGTTTCTTGGTTTGGCCGGCAGGGAAGTCATCCAAAGTCTTTACCCTTCGAAACTCAAGCGTCATTACCCTGCGATGGAAACTCCGGTCGAAGTTCTAAACCGAGAACCCCGCCGTGTGGTTCTCAACGAAGTTGATGGAGTAGTACTGGCGTTCGATCGCAGCGGCCTTGTAGCACTCGCCAGAAATGCAAACTGCCTCATCGAGTTGGTTCCGCAGGTTGGCGACTTCGTCGCGGCAGGTGATCCTCTGTTCCGAATTTTTGACGGTGGCCAGGATATCCCGTTGGAAGCCTTGCACAAATCCGTCGCTCTGGGCCAGGAACGTACGCTTGAACAAGATCCGATGTATGCGTTTCGCGTTATTGTCGACATCGCCTCAAAAGCCCTCTCGCCGGCGATTAACGATCCAACTACAGCAGTATTGGCAATCGATCAGCTTCATCACCTGCTGCGCGCTGTCGGCTCTCGCAATCTCGCTGAAGGACATGCACCAGACCGGGCAGGGCAAGTTCGGCTTGTTTATCGCACGCCCGACTGGGAGGATTTTGTTCACTTGGCAGTCACCGAGATTCGCCAATACGGGCGTGAAAGCATTCAGGTAATGCGCCGTCTCAGGGCCATGCTTGAGAACCTCATCCAGACATTGCCCGCGCGCCGCGCGCCGCTGCTGCAACTGGAGCTCAACCTTCTAGTCTCGTCATCAAAGCGGATGTTTCCGGATCTGGATGATCAAGCTTTGGCGAAAACAGCAGACTTGCAGGGTATGGGCGGTGGCGACAAGCGCCGTGAACAGGGTGCTTCGGCGATCGCTTAGGGCAAACAGCCTCACAGATAGTTCAATGCTCCCAAACCTCACCGGCCCCCTGGGCCCTCGCAATACCGAACCACGCCTCGAATGCCGGTCAACGACTGAAGCAGATTAGAGCCACAAAGAAGCACAAAAGCACAAATGTCTTCTGCTGATCTTTGTCCGCTCGGGCATTTTTTATGGCCCGTGCCAAGACCTGTAACTTTTGCCAGTGGCTGGCCCTTGCAAGCTCCGCTAGATTTCCGACCACACAGGAACTCCGCCCCGAACACACAGTGAAGGAGAAGGTATGAGGAGGAACAGTCGATCATGGAGAACAATTGCAGGTCTTAGTTTGGCTTTAACCGCTCTCTGTTTGTTTCAGAGTAGACCTGCGCTGGCGCAATCTCAGGAACCCCCAAAACAAACACCCGAGGTAGAACAACTAAAACAGCGCCTGCAACAGCTCGAGCAGACAGTGTTGGAATTAAAGGGACAAATCGTTGCGATTGAAGATGCCAGGAAGCCGAGCGCGGCACCAGCAATAATCGAGGCGACCTATTCGGAACCAGCCGCGACGACACCTGCTGCGCCTCCTGCCAAACCTCAGAGTCAGGGTGAAAGCACATTTGAAATTTATGGTTTTGCGATGCTCGACGCGGGCTATCAATTCAAGCAAAACGATCCGGACTGGTTCGATGTGGTTCGTCCCACAAAGTTGCCGTCGTTTCCGAATGAGTTCGCGCCTAACGGCAATACGTATTTTAGCGTTAGGCAGAGCCGGCTTGGTGTTAAGTCCTCAACTCCAACCAAATACGGAGAACTAAAGACACAGTTTGAGTTCGAACTGTTTGGCACTGGTGCGCAGGCCGGCCAAACAATTTTCCGATTGCGCCATGCCTGGGGAGAGCTGGGCCAATTCGGCGCCGGCCAGCAGAACACTGTATTCATGGACGGCGATGTGTTTCCCAACACGATTGAGTATTGGGGACCTAACGGAATGGTTCTGTTCCGGAACGTGCAGTTTCGCTGGATGCCATTGAAGGGACGCAACGCGGTATCTATTGCTCTCGAGCGGCCAGGCGCCAGCGCTGACCAGGGCCGGTTTGTAGATCGGATTGAGCTACAGGGAGTGCGGGGGCACTTTAATCTGCCGGACCTTACCGCGAACGTTCGCTGGACTCGCAACTGGGGTCACTTCCAGGTGGCGGGCCTCCTAAGGCGCATCGCCTGGATCGACACCAATGACGACGAGTTCGACTTGGGTGGAAGCGCAGTTGGAGCCGGGCTCAATCTGACTTCCGCTCTCAAGTTTGGCGAGCACGACACCGGAAAGTTCGCGTTTGTTTTTGGCCAGGGAATCCAAAACTACATGAACGATGCGGATGTTGACGTCGGCATCGAGACAAACCTCGCCGCTGGAGATCCTCGACGCCCGATCGTTGGCAAGGCCTTACCGATGTGGAGTTTTATTGCTTACCTGGACCACTACTGGAACAAACGTTGGAGTACGTCTGTCGGATACTCACTGATGGACGTCGACAACTCCAACGGTCAGGCAGCCGACGCCTTTCATCGCGGCCACTACGGTTCCGGCAACCTGCTCTACTACCCATGGGACAACGTAATGATGGGCGGTGAGTTCATTTGGGGACGAAGAGAAAACTTTCTGGACGGTTTCAAGTCCGACGACTTCCGCCTCCAGTTTTCCTTTAAGTACAACTTTTCGAAATCACTGAAGTTCTGATTTCGAAAAACGAGGATCTGATCGGTCCACGGCGGAGGTTTGAGATGAAATTAGTTTTGAGAACACGAGGGACACAAGGTTTAACTCGATGGGTTGTGGCGATCACTTGCACGCTGGCCCTGCTGCCGGCTCCGGCACTCTTGTTTGCGAGGAATACGCGACCGCCGCCCGCGCAGGAAGCAGCAAAGATTCCGGCTGACCAACTGGATTCTCTCGTCGCCCCGATCGCTATTTACCCTGACAACCTGCTCAGCCAGACGCTGGTAGCCTCCACGTATCCGCTGGAGATTGTTCAGCTTCAACAGTGGTTGGAAAGAAACCCTGATCTAGCAAAAGACCAGAAGAAGTTAGCGGAGGCGGTAAAGAACCAGCCGTGGGATCCAAGTATTCAGGCGATGGCTGCGTTGCCGGATCTCGTAAAACGTTTGTCTGACGACATTCAATGGACCACCGACTTGGGTAATGCTTTTCTCGCTCAACAAAGCGATGTGATGGATGCGGTGCAACGCATGCGAGCAAAAGCAAAAGGCACCGGAGCGTTGGCCTCGAACCAGCAACAAGTAGTTGAGACCAAGGTAATCGAAAGCAAAGAAGTGATCGTGATTCAGCCGGCCAGTCCGGAGGTTGTTTATGTGCCGTCCTACGACCCCACCGTCGTTTATGGTGCGCCTGCTTATCCGTATCCGCCGGTTTATTACCCGCCCTCAACTGGCGCTGTCGTGGCGGCAAGTGCGATCTCTTTCGGCGTCGGCTTGGCGATGGGCGCGGCCTGGGGTGGCGGTGGTTGGGGCTGGGGTTGTGGTTGGGGTGGTAACGATATCAACGTAAACATGAACAACAACTTCAACCGCAACACGAATATTCAAGGTGGTAATCGCACCAACGTCAGCGGTAACCGAGGCAGCGGTAAGTGGCAACACAATCCCTCTCATCGTGGCGGCGCGCCGTATGGGGATCGAAATACGGCGAACAGGTTTGGTGGCACCGCGCGCGGCGATTCGTTAGCCAACCGGCAACGAGGTGCGCAACGAGACATTGGACGGCAAGGTGGCAATCTCGGCAGTGCTAACCGTGGTGGTGTTGGGGATCGCGGCGGTGTTGGGGATCGCGGCAGTGCGGGGAATCGTGGCGACGTTGGTAACCGTGGCGGCGTTGGCGATCGCGGTAGTGCAGGGAATCGTGGCGACGTTGGTAATCGTGGCGGTGTTGGCGATCGCGGTAGTGCGGGGAATCGCGGTGACGTCGGTAATCGCGGCAGTGCTGGCGATCGCGGCAGCGTTTCGAATCGCGGTGGCGCCGGGGTGAGTGATCGTTCGAGCGGTGGAGCGAACCGAGGTGGTGCAAGTGGGGAGCGCGTCGGCAACCGCAGCGTATCGAGTGGCTCAGGAAACCGCAGCAGTGGTTTCGGGGGTGGTTCCGGCGGTTTCAATGGGGCGAGCGCACGTTCGAGCAGTAGTCGAGGTTCTTCAAGCATGGGAGGCAGTCGCGGTGGCGGCGGTTTCAGCGGTGGCGGCGGGAGTCGCGGCGGCGGCGGTGGTGGTCGCGGTGGTGGCGGTGGCAGGAGGAGATAACCAGTCATGAGAGAGCAAAGCCATGGCCCCAGTACTGAAGCAATTGGGAAGCTTCTCTGTGAAACAGAGAGACCGCACAGAGAAGAGCATTAGTCGCAGTCAACAGGTCCGAAAGAAGGAGAGAACACATGAGTAAAGAAGACAAGACAATCGATCGAGGTTTGATCAAGAAAATACTTGAAGTCGACTGCGAAGATCCGCTTGCGAGCACTGACCAGTTGATTTCGCAGGAGATTCCCCACGGCGTGGATCGCCGTAATTTCCTGATACGAAGCGCTGTGGGCGGTGCCGCCGCAGTGATGATGGGGCACTCTATCTCGGCCCAGGAGAGAACTGTGAAGGCTCTCGCAACGCTGCCGCAGGCATCCTCACCAAAGCCGCCGCTCGCAGCCGACCTGAATGTCGTTAAGAAAGGCCAGGGGCCGGTGCTGACGACGGTAGACGAGTTCTACAAGGTGGGGCCCGGCCCGTCGAGCTCGCACACGATCGGCCCGATGCGTATCACGTACGATTTTTATCAAAGGGCAACAAAACTGCCCGCCGACAAACTGGCCAAGGCGACTAAGCTTCAGGTCAACCTGTTCGGCAGCCTCAGCGCTACTGGCAAGGGACACGGCACGGAGCGCGCCGCACTAGCCGGATTGGTCGGAAACGAGCCTGCGACCGTGGACCCGAAATTTCTGGACAGCTTACGAGACAAACCTGACCAGACGTTTCCCGTAAAGCTCGGCGACAAGTCGATCAATGTCAGTCTCAAGGACGTCATTTACGACGCCCCTAAGGGCGACTTCAAGCACCCGAACACGATGACGGTCAAGCTTCTCGCCGGCAACGAGGTGCTGCTTGAGCAGGAGTACTACTCAGTGGGTGGCGGATTCATCGAGTGGAAGGGATACACGCCGCCAAAGAAGAACCCTCCCAAGTATCCGTTTCGGATGATGAAAGAGCTGCGGGCCCACGCCGACAACAACAAGCTCTCGATCGCGAAGGTAATGCTTGCCAACGAGATGTCGATCGCGGGCCGGACGGAAGAGGAGGTTTATGCCTTCGTCGACAAGATCATCAACGCCATGGTCGCCACGGTAAAGTCGGGGCTTTCGATGCCGGAGGATGACGTGCTGCCCGGCCCGATCAAACTGCACAGCAAGGCAGCGACCGTTTACAAGCGCGCCATGGATGACAAGTATGCGTCGGACAAGGGCATCGGTGCGCTTTCGGCATTCGCGTTGGCGGCATCCGAAGAAAACGGGCGCGGCCACCTCGTTATCACGGCTCCGACCGGCGGTTCCGCCGGCGTTATGCCGGCGCTTGTCTATGGGCTGCTCGAGGTTCGGAAGCTCGACCGGCAGAAGGTCCGTGATGGCATGCTTGCCGCGGCGGCGGTCGGCTATCTCTGCAAGCACCATGCGACTCTGTCGGCTGCCGAGGGCGGATGCCAGGCAGAGATAGGAGTGGCGTCGTCGATGGCTGCGGCATTGGTCGCTACTGCGTACGACGCGGAATCGCGCGTGGTAGAGAATGCTGCCGAATCGGCTCTGGAACATCATCTGGGAATGACCTGTGACCCGGTCGCTGGTTATGTGCAGGTTCCCTGCATTGAGCGATGTGCATTCGGCGCGGTCAAGGCATGGACCGCCTACGCGATCGCCAGCAACGAGATCGCGTCCAGGCATCGCGTCGATTTCGACGCAACCGTGATGGCCCTGGCCGAGACCGCAAAAGACATGAACAGCAAGTACAAGGAAACAAGCGAGGCTGGTCTCGCCCTCTCCGTGACGCTCTGCTGATCTACGCATATCGAACGAGCTATCCACAGATTACGCAGAAACTGTTCTGTGTAATCTGTGGGTGGATCTGGAAGCGCTGACTTCGATCATTTTCCGCAGGGCTTTGGAGGCACGTTCAAGATGCCGGTACACCGCGAAAACATCAAGCTCTCAATTGTATTGGCATTGACGTCAGTTGTGTTGTTCTCGGTCTCTGCCTTCGGACAGTCGCCGGCAAACAACAGCACTGATAAGAGAATTGCCGTCGCTGAGAAAAAGGTCGCGGCTGATGAACCAAAGCCAAAAGATCTGCAGAGTGAAATCGAAGCTGTGAAGGCAGAGAACGCCGTGGTTCGAGAGCTCCTTCGCAAGATGGAGGAACAGCAGAAGACACTACTCGAACAAGTCGACCGTTTGCAGCGACGACTTGACGGGGACGCTACAACCGCTGTGTCGAATACCACCCAGCCAATCGTCCCGCCGGCAACGACAGATGCTCCGGGGCCGGTAGCAAATGCCGCGTCGAGTACGTCACAGGCAGAGACAGATTCAGCAACCACCTCCAGGCAGCCGGCACCCGTCACTCCAACACAGGCAAATGACGAGCGTTACAGAGATGGAATCATAATCTGGCAAACCGGGAAGGACGCAAAGGTACCATTCCTGCTGAGGTTCAACAACAATACCCAGCTCCGATATCTCAATACACTTGTGGGCGACGATACCTTCACCGACCACCTGGGCGTTGTCCGCGAGGTTAATAAACGCAACGACATCACGGTGAATCGCTCGATGTTCATATTAGGCGGCTACATCTTCGACGAGAGGGCTAGGTATAGCCTCACCGTCTGGACGTCCGCTGGGGCCGCCTCGATTGTCGTAGCCGGGAACATTGGCTGGCAATTCAACAAGCGCCTTACACTCACTGCAGGTTACACGGGTGTTCCAGGGAGCCGATCGCTTGTTAACACGTTCCCCTACTACACAGCTACTGACAGGAGCATGGCGGACAACTTCTTCCGTCCCGGCTTTACCCAGGGCTTATGGGCGAACGGAGAACTCGGGAAGGGGCTGAACTACATTGCGTTCGTCGGCAACGCTCTGAACAGCATTAATGTCTCGGCAGCCAAGATCGACGCGCATCTGCTTGTTTCCGGCAGTGTCTGGTGGGAACCGCTGGGTAGATACGCGGAGCCCGGCAAATCAGTAAACATGTACGACGATTATTTTGCCAAAAAGAAGGTTCGCATTCGCCTTGGTACATCGTTTACACAGAGCCGGGAGGATCGTTTTTCAAATCTCGATCAATCAAGTCCTGATAACACTGCGCTGTTCAATTCCGACGGCGTCCTTACTTTCTCAACCGGAGCGTTTGCGCCGGGTGTGACTGTCGAAAAAGCTCTCTACAAAATGTGGGCGATCGACGGCGGCCTCAAATACAACGGACTTGCGATCAACGGGCAATACTTCATGCGTTGGCTAAGCGATTTCGAAGCGGATGGGCCGATGCCTCTCACATCGACGTTCGACCACGGTTATGAATTGTCGGCGGGTCATTTTGTCATTCCTAAAAGGCTGATGCTGTATGTTCGCGGCTCCCAGATCTTTGGACAGTTTCGCAACTCGCACGAGTACGCCGGCGGCGTCAAATGGCATTTCCTCCCGACCGAACGTTTGTGGCTTAACGCCGAGCTGATGCGGGTTAATAGATCACCTTATAACGGGGCCTTTACTCCGTATACCGCGGGAATGAACGGTTGGGCGCCGATGGTCCAAACGATCATTGCTTTCTGACGATCGTCGGTAACAGCGGAGCAATCAGCTTGCTCGTGTGAAACTGGCGGCCTTCTTTTCTTTTTCCATGGCCGCAACCATTTCCCTGGAACCTGACCCCCATTTCGAGATAGCTCTGAGGGCGCTAGTGAAAGGCACATCCAGGGGATGCACGCGTTTGTGGTCTAAAATGTAGACCGCGCCCGCAAGCGGTGTGGGGATCGAGGGAACAAAGACCGTATAGCGACCATCCTCGAACTCTTCAATGATAAAACCCGGAACGAGGCCCTCTTCGATTTCAACGAACGCGGGCTTCCAGACCTTCTCCTGACTCGATCCTGCCAATTGCTGCGTAAGACTCCTGATTAACGCGTAGCCTGGGATTCGTTCGAACAAGGTTGTTTCCATTCGCTCTCGGAGAGCCGCTCCCATCCGAGTATGGACGAGCATGCCGATTAGCACGCAGATCAGGACCACGAATAGAAGCGACAGGAGCGTTTCGGCAGGAACGGATTCCGGAAGCAGCAGCGCAATTGGCCGGACCAGGCTGACGACCGACTTCATGGCCTTCAGCAGTAAGAGGACCGCCAGGTAAATCGGAACGACAATGAGAAAGCCGGTAAGTAACGACCTTGCAACGAACACGAGTCCCTGTTTCATAACTACAACCTTAAAGCCATCCACAGATTACGCAGATTATCTGTGTAATCTGTGGATGGCCCTCTCGATTATTAACGTAATCTTTAAACTTATTGCCCGCGGTTCAGAATTACACCTGTCAAAACTTACAGTATCTTTCTTCGCTGCCCTCCAATAGGATCCCGCAACCGAACCCCAAAATCCGCGTAACCCGTCGTTGTGAATAAACGTGACCCGAAATCGGGACGTGACACGTGTGAGGAGTGTCGGTTCCGGAAAATTGAAAGGAGAAAGTAATGTCGGTTAATAATCCAAGGGAAATGTTCGTACTGCTATTAAGTGATGTACGACGAAAGACCGAGCGCTCGATTGACTTCTATAAGGAGGCAAGCAAACTCGCCGAAGAAACCGAAATCAAGGAAGCGATCGATGCCAGAGCGTACGTAGCAGAAAAATCCCTCGACAAGATCGATGAGGTGTTCCGGCTAATCAAACAAAAGCCGGTTACGCTTACCGGCCGCACAGAAGAAGTTTTTCTTGAAGACTTCCGCCGGGAAGTTGCTGAAATCAAGTCGCCGGTTGTAAGACGAATCTTCGTTTTATCCAAGCTCATGCATTTGACTCATTGGCGAATCGGAGAATACATGGCTTTGGTCGCGGCCGCGGATGCGACGGGTAACTTTGGCGTGGGTGTGCTGTTGGAGAGCTGCCTCGGGGATTATCTCGCATTTGTCGAGAGAAATCGCCGAATTATCAGAAAGTTGGCGGAGCTCAAAGGCGTGACCGGGGCCACTGCTTAAAGCAGCAACAGATCCTGAATGCTTCAGTAATTCTACTGACCCGAACCACGAATCCCCGACGCTCGATAAGCGTCGGGGATTCTTGTCTATGCCGGCCAGGGGAGTCTTCCCTTCCTGTCAAAAGTACCAGTTGTTCGGGCTTCAAGTACGAACTAGTTTCTTATCCCCTGACAATCTTTTATGAGTTGGCTTGTGAGGCAGATTGGGTCGGTTCAGGCAAAGGGCGAGCAGGTGACAAGTTTCCTCGAACCCGGCCGCCTAAATCCACCGGGAGTTGCGGCAACAAAGCCATTGATGTTGGCACTTCAGGCTTTGGAGAAAAGAACTGAATGCCAGGAACCAACGACCACCTTAGCCGAAAGGAAGGGGAAGATGAAATTACACAAACACGTCTCGCTAATGATAATGGCATTCGCGCTCACTGTGGGGGTAGCGAACGCTCAAGTGAAGCAGTTGATCACAGAACAGCAACTGACAGATCTTCTGAGCCGTATTGATGCGGATACTGACAGTTTTGCCAAGAGTGCGGACAAGGCGATGGACAAGTCAGGTTTTGACGGCACGCCCAGGGAGGACGAGCTGAATAACCACCTGAAAAAGTTCAAAAGCGCAACCGAAGCGTTGAAGAACGATCATACGGCGCCAAACGCCAAAGCGAATTTCGAAACCGTGCTGCACCATGGAGTAGCCATCGAGAACTTCTTGAGGCGAAACCCACTGGATGGTGTGGAAAGTGAGTGGACAACCTTGCGGGCCAGTCTTGGCGAACTGGCGCGTGGCTTCAATATCACATGGGACCAGGGACATGCATTAGGTACTCCTGTAGGAGAAGCCGACATCAAGAACCTGTTGCAACACATTGAAGATATGGCCGACAAGTACAAACTGACCCTCGACGCCGCGCTCGATAATTCGGCCTTGAATAACACGAAGGCGGAGGACGAGATTAACGGCATCAACGCCGACTTTCGCAAGTCAACGCGCCATCTCGAGGATGTTCGCGAGAGCGACAGCGCTCCCGAGGCCGCCAAGGAAGTTCTTGTTAAAGCGAAACGGATCGATAACTTCCTGCGAAAACACAATGAGAAACTCACGCCGGAAGTGCAGAGTTCCTGGGTGGCAGTCCGGACCGACCTGGAACGGCTTGCTCGCCTCTACAGCCTGAAAGCGCAGTGGTAGAGATTGTGGCGACGCGTTGGTGAATGAGCAATACCTGCGACGCTCAAAGATTATCTTGGCTAAGGGCTGAAGTCAGATTCATTCAAACCGAGGTGCGCCGGCAACCCAAAAGGAGGAACAGGGGCCAGCATTCACACCTCGATGAGTGGGCCGGGGGATTCTTGGGGCAGAACCTGGCTCACTGAGAACACGGTTGGATAAATGGTTAATTGCATGGGAGGCACACTGATGATGAAGAAATCTCTAGCGGCTGTGTCCGTTATGCTTTCGGCACTGATCGTCTTTGGATGTCAGTCTGAGCAACAAAGGGCCAACTCAAACACACCGGCTGTTTCTACTGCCACGCAACCCAAACCAGATCCAAAAGTGGTAGAGGAAGTGAAGGCGACTCTGGCAAAGCACGACAAGGCGCTTAACGATAAGAACCTCGATGCCGTAATGTCGACCTTCTCAACCAACCCCAACACTGTAGTGCTCGGAACAGGGGAGGGCGAGCGTTTTGTCGGGCAGCAGGCAATTAGAGAGGCTTACACGGAGATTTTTAAAGACTACGATCCCGGAACACTCATCTCCAACTGTGACTGGAAAGTTGGTGAAACAGACGCAACAGGCACGAGCGCCTGGCTCGCGGCAACTTGCAAGTTGCAGGACTCAATGAAGGACAAGAAACGCGACTACGTGCTCAATGTTTCCGGGGCATTAGAGAAACAGGGCGCCGATTGGCGTTTTGTGATGCTCCACATGTCAAACAGCCCGCCGCCGCCACCTGCTGCCGCAAAGGCTGGCGACTGAAGATTGCATACCTTTCTTGTTTACGATCGGAGAACGTAATGAGTAAGCACACGGTGCCTGTTGAACAGGATGCTGAGGCGAATGATTCGCAACAGAAGAACAGAAGGGACTTTTTGAAGAGCCTCGGAAAGTGGTCCACAATCATTATCGGCGGCGTTGTTTTAGGGGACATGATGGCGTCGCGCGATACCGCCGGCTGGCTCAATGGCGGCGGCGGAGGTTGGGTCAACGCACGAGGCGGTGGTGGCGGCGGCTGGGTGAACAGGTCTGGTGGCGGCGGTGGCTGGGTGAACAGGTCGGGAGGCAGCGGCGGTTCGTGGGTTAACCGTAGAGGCTATTGACGGTATTGTGAAAGCCGCAAGACTCTGTTCTCCCGGTTCGTCCCTCCTTGTGTCTTGTCAATTCTGCAATCCTGTCCAAAAAAGAGCACGGGACTACCAGCATGATGAAAAATCACTTGTCTGTCATTTTTCTTCCGACCAATAAATGCAACGTAAATTGTGAGTATTGCTTTGAGGACAAGACCGACGACCGCATGTCGCTCGATCAACTGTCAACAGTCACAGTAAAACTTCTAGATTTCATGGACGAAAGCAGCATCTCGTCTCTCACCCTCCACTGGCAGGGAGGCGAGATTATGACGATGCCCGTCGAGTGGTTCGAGCAGGCTCATGAACGTATCAGCGCTCTGGCCCAGGCGCGCAACAAGCGCGTAGACCACGGGCTGCAAACCAACATGATTGCCTACGCGCCGCGCTGGAATCGAATCGTCAAAGAGATGTTTGGCAACAGCGTCGGGACTTCCATGGATTATCCCAACCTGTACCGGAAAATGTTTCGCGGCGGACCAGATGACTACACGCGAATCTGGAAGCGCAATATTCAGGTGGCGCGGGAAGCGGGAATAGGTGTCGGAGTCATCTCTGTCCCGAATCGAGAGACGCTGAAGGTTGGGGCTGAAAGCTTCTACTCGTTCTTCGTTGACGAATTAGGAGTCACGGATTTTCAAGTCAACACACCCTTTCCCGGCGGCGAGCAGAACGATACGAAACGAGATCTGGAACTCGAGAATGAAGAGCTAAGCCGGTTTTTCCTGGACCTGACTGACGTCTGGGTCGAGCGCGGTCTTTCGGAAGGCGTCAAGCTTGGCCCAATCGATCAACTCGTTGCGCATTTCTCAGGCGAACCGAGCTGCCTTCCATGTATCTGGCAGTCGAATTGTGCGGATGAGTTTATGTCAATTGACGCGCGTGGCTTTGTCGCGCAGTGTGATTGCTGGGTAACAAGTTATCCCGACTATTTTTTCGGCAACATCTTCGAGCACGATACCCTCTCAGGTTTGCTGAAGAACAGTCCGGCGCGGAAGGAGTTCGTCGACAGACCAGCGGCGATCGTCGATAAGGATTGCATTGAGTGTGACTACCTTTCGTTATGCCACGGCGGCTGTCCCGTCAGAACCTACACCATGCGGCATACGCTTTTAGAGAAAGACCCGTACTGCCACCTCTATAAATCTCTGTTTCGTCATACAGAAACTGTGGCTGCAAGGCTTGCGGGTGCGCGAGTGGATGGCACTGATTTGAGAAGGGCACTCATTCATACTGGCAAAGGAAAATCGTGCGGCACCAGCTCAGAAACTACTGCTGCCGCGGGATGGCAAACACAACCGTTGGTACAGCTCGAGCGACGCAAAGCTCTTCAACCAGATACCTGTCAATTCTGACAGCTTCGCGGTTATTGCTCCCAAAGCAAAATGAACTCATGCCGGAACCTGAGTCGATCATTTCGGCAGACGAAGCTCCGATGGTCCAACAATGACTCACCGCTTACCTGGATCTCACCGAATTCATTAAATGGAGTGTTGATAGGCTATGGATAAGAACACCATTCACGAAGCTGTTTTGTTGTGCGAGACACAGATTGAACGACGCGTTGATGGGCTACGGTCCGGCAACTCACTAGTTCTGTCTGCGAACACAATTGAGAGGCAACTCATTTGGGCGTCTTGTAGACCAGACGATTGGGAGATCCTCGTTTACAAACAAACTGAGGGTTGGGAGGTGTGCTTCTATCGATGGCCGCTCCACCACGAACATGCGACTGGGTATTCACTCGATTCGGTGCGGCAAAGGGCTGAGCAGAGGATACGCACCCTCGAAGCGGGCCGTCTAAGGGCCACGAACTGGCGCCGGCCTGTGGCGGCAACTTCGGGGAGAGCCGACGGTTTAAGATAAAAAAGCGAACTTTGCGTCCACTCCGCGACATTGCTGAGGCAGGTCAACCTGAGCATGTTGATAGGAGCGAGTATGCAACGCGTCCTCAGTATTTCACAGCCACAGATGACATCGCAGCGAGATGGCGCAGTTTACAGCACAGGCCTCGACTCTATATACAAGATCAAGAGTAATCAGCTATGTTGCGGACGCACTTAGTCGAGTCGAAGGGGATCAGCGTGAAACACTTCCTGTTATGCGCGGTATTGATTGCTCTCGTTGCGCTCGTTACGGCGGCGCAGGACAGAAGTTCTGAAAACAAAAAAGATCAAGGATCAGAATCGATACCCTCCATAACCATCGGTTCCAGGGCACCTTGGAGTTTGCAGCCAAGAGATTTCAACCGTAGTCCCACGCCGCTCATCACTTTTCATGAGTCTTCCGCGACATCGACTTTACTGATACGTCACCGAGGGGACAACGCAGTGGATCGAGCCAGCGCAAAGCTTGCGGGCGATCAGAGCTTTAATTGGTCCACGGCGATCAAACAATCTCTGTTTTTCCTTGGCGTCCAGCACGGTTACGCTATGACGCAAGAAAAAACTCGCCACGATCTAAGGGGCGCTTTCTTTAAGGACTATATTCGCTCCGTCAAGTCGCTACACGGTTGGGAAGACGGCGGACGGTTCTTCACTAACTACATCGCGCATCCAATGCAAGGCTCACTCTTAGGATTTATTCAAATTCAGAACGACCCCAAGGGTATAAACCTGTCGTTCGACAATTCGAATGCTTATTGGCGCAGCCGTCTCAGGGCTCTTGCATGGTCAGCAGCCTGGAGCACTCAGTTTGAGATTGGTCCAGTCAGTCAGGCGTCAATTGGTAATGTGGGGTTACACGGAAAACAAACATACGTCGACCTGGTCGTGACACCGATAGGCGGGTTTGGGTGGTTAGTCCTGGAAGATTTTGTGGACAAGAACATCATCCACATGATTGAACGAAGTTCGGGAAACTTCTATATCAAGATTGCCAGTCGGACGTTCCTTAACCCGTCGCGTAGCGCGGCAAATCTACTGCGATTCAAAAAGCCATGGTACCGCGACAGCGGACTGCGCTAATTATTGTTGCTGGACCACATTCAAAGATCAAGCCGATCACGAACTTCCGTCTAGTGAAGTTCGGACTCGAATCAATGAACTGCTTGTTTTCTTAACATAAAAATTATGTAAAAAAGCAGTTGTCACCAGAACAATGTGAGTCATTCTTGTTCCAACGTGTCAACAATCACTGAATCAGTTGGGATCTGATTCCCGACACTCATCGCGATTGTTTCAGTTTCGAAGAAATTGATACGAGTCTGAAGCTCAGCAGATTAATTGGTATGAGGGTTCATAAGAGATTGCCGAATGTCATGTGAGCGACGCGGGACTGTTAACACTAGCCCGCAAGAGTTGCCAACAGCACTGTTGAGAACAGAGTGAGGAACAACTAAGGTCACCACAAAGCATCATGACGCTCGAAAACACCAAAGGCTTCATGCATCTCGATGCCTCCGGGAAGCATGCCTGAGTAGGTGCCGAACCAATGAAAATAATCGGAACGAATAACCAGGAAATTGTCGTGATGCTCAAGCAATGCTTCGCGCTTAAAGCGAAGGGTTCCGCCTTCAGCGAAGCCGACGGTTAAGAGATCCTCTGAGAAAGTATTGGGGCCAATCTCCCGTGCGTCCCCTTCGATCCAAGTGGTGCGCTCGCTCTTGACGGGGGTGTCAAAAAGGCCGGTGATGGCATTGAAGGCAACGAGGCGGCCGTGCTGATCAGATCCGGCACCGGCTGCCCAACGCCAATGCGTATGTCGCTCATGATAGCCGGTGTTGATGTCAACGAATACTACCCCCTTGACCGCCCGAGTTGTGCCGCCATAACGCACAGTTCCATGCGCTTGCCGGCAGTAATCCTTATGCGACCAAATGTACGCGCGCTGAGCAGGACGATAAACCTCGAAGCTCGAGCATGATTGATAGGTCACATCGATCGCCACGTTACCATCGTTTACTTGCAAGCGATTCGGTTCGATTAGTACATATCGCTTGAACAGGTGTGAACGTTTCCGAAACTCCTGGGCTGCTCGATCCCAGATAGCCCAGTATTCCTGCCGCAGAGGCCCAACACTCACACGCGCCGCGCAAAAAGACAACTCACGACTCCAAAATGAAACGTAATGCCAGCGCTTGCGTAATTGACCAGCGCGGAATAGTGCAAGGTAGTCGGGCGGCAAGGGAACGGTGGGGCGGTCAATGCCGCTGCCGCGATATGGTTGATCAGGTGGTGCGGGTGTCATTTTCCTGAGAACTTGTCATCATACTCGAATTGTTGAGCGCTCGGAATGTGAATCGATGATCCAATGGAAGCTCGATCAAACAGTCTCATCGAGGATCGGTGTATGGACCGCTGACGTGAAGAATCGTGACTGTTCTTCCTCTAACCGTGAAGAGGATGCGATAACGTCGGACGATCAAATGCCGGATGGAAACGCCCACTTGTTCGCTCTCCGGCGCGAGAGGACAAGCCAATGGCAATGATGTGAGGTGTTTTCTAATAGCCCGCCGTAGTTTCCGCACCCACAGTTGCGCGTTTTCTTCTCTCCACGCTCGGCAACCCCATTTGAAGGATGATTCGATATCCGACTCGGCATCTGGATGGAGGATGACCTTGTACTTTTGCATCAATCTTCGACTGGAATGTTATTCTTGGCGAAGAACTCATTGAAAAAGTCTTCTGCTGGTCGTCCCTTCTTACGACTCCGTGACGCGAGGCGCTGACGCAGGATCTCGACAACCTCCGACAGCTCTTTAAGCTCAAGTAGTTTTTGATAACTTTCGGCATCCTGGACTACCACTGCCGCTTTGCCATTGACAGTCAGAACAACCGGTTCTTTAGTCTTCTTCATTTGGCGCATCACTTTGTTGCTATCGCGCTTGAAGGTCGACAGACTCATAATGTCCCGAGCAAGTTTCATGTGTTAAGTCCTAAGTAGATAAATTTGCATGCAATTTTACCACCGTCAATCTATTGTGCGCTAATGAGCCTGTCTAGAGATGGAGCGATCATCCAATTGTGGTTTAATCGGGAGACCAACATAATCGAGACCGCTTATCCCATCGGACGAACAAGTTGGGGAGCCAATTGGAAGTGATTGAAGAGAGCTCATTCAGGGTTAAGATCGATCCCGACGCCCTTGTTAAGCTAAGGCTGGTTTCTGGTCCTATCTGGATCAAGGCCGGTGCCGAGAGTTTTCCCGGCACCGGCTGGACCGATTTTCCGGTCGTAATTCTTGGTTTCTGGCTGACTAACATTCAGCCGGTCGCCGAGCGGCGTTTGAAAAAGTGCAGACTTCCATTCATGGATGGACCATATAGCGCAATGGTCTGCTTCAGACGCCTGGACGCTGATGTTCCTTGAACGCGGGCCACAACGCGAGAACACCCTGTTCACTACAAGAATTGACCCCGGCACGTTTCTCAAACAGATCATCGGGGCGGCCGAGACTGTGTTCGACGTCTGTAAAAGGAAAGAATGGGTTGATGATGACTTACTAACCCTGGAGACCAATCTGCGCCAAATCTCGAAATTGCCCTTGAGGCTCCCAAGCTTACTTTGTGATTTGGTTCAACGAATTCTTGCGCGAGGCCAGCGTATCTGTTGACTCGCGATCCGCATCTGAAACAGACTGCGACAGATCTATCGCTCACGTTCTGTAATACAGCAGTTGCTATTCCGCGGGACTATACTGGACCACGCGAACGACTGCATCCGGCGGGCGCGCAAATCACGATGTGGGAGAAAGCGTGAAAACTACAGCTAGCAAAGAAGTCCAAATCGTCGCCAAAGACTCTTTCATGAACCGTTTTCTCGGAGCCATTGAGAGAGCCGGGAACATCCTCCCGCACCCAGCTACATTGTTCGTCATTCTCGCCGCGATCGTCATCATCCTTTCTGCCGTCACCGCGTGGATGGGCGTATCGGTTGTGCATCCGGGCACGAAAGAGGTCGTCCGCGCAGAGAGTCTACTGACCCTGCCGGGTCTGCACCGCATCCTGACTTCGCTGGTGACGAACTTCACGGGGTTCGCGCCGTTGGGGACAGTCCTGGTGGCGATGCTCGGCATTGCCGTGGCCGAAGGGAGCGGGCTTATCTCGGCAGCGCTGCGCGCCGTGGTGCTATCGGCCCCGCGTCGTCTGCTCACGATGGTGGTTGTCTTCGCGGGTGTGTTGTCGCATATGGCGAGCGACGTGGGCTACGTGCTCGTGATCCCACTGGGGGCGATGATCTTCCTCGCCGTGGGCCGACACCCTCTAGCGGGACTGGCGGCGGCGTTCGCGGGTGTGTCCGGCGGCTTCTGCGCAAACTTCCTTCTGGGGCCGACCGACCCTCTGCTCGCGGGGATAACGCAAGAGGCGGCGCGCATCCTCGACAAGCCTTACGTCGTCACAGCGGCCGCCAATTATTACTTCGCGGCCACCTCGGCCGTCCTCATCGTGCTGGCTGGAACGTTCATCACGGAACGGGTCGTCGTGCCGCGGCTCGGCGAGTACCGTGGCGATGAGAAGCCGGAGGAGCTGAAGGAACTGAGCGCGGCGGAGAAGCGCGGGCTGCGGTGCGCGCTCGCTATGGCACTTGTGCTGATCGGGATCATCTTGTGGGGACTTGTGCCCGCGGGCGGATTCTTGCGGGACCTGAAAACGGGAGGCGTCCTCGATTCGCCTTTCCTGAAAGGCATCGTGGCGATCATCTTCTTTGGCGGCACGTTCGTGGGGCTGGCCTACGGCATCGGCGCAGGCACGATTCGCAGCGACTCTGACGTAATGAAAGCAATGGAGAAGGCGATGGCGACAATGGCGCTATACCTGGTGCTCGCGTTCTTTGCCTCGCAGTTCGTGGCCTTCTTCAACTGGACCAACCTCGGCGTAATTACAGCCGTCAAGGGAGCTGAGCTCTTACGTGAGTCAGGCATCGGCGGCGTTCCGCTCATCGTCTGTTTCATCATGATCACAGTGCTGCTGGACCTTGTGCTGGGAAGCGCCTCGGCGAAGTGGGCGGTGATGGCCCCGGTCTTCGTACCGATGTTTATGCTCCTCGGCTACTCGCCGGAGCTGACGCAGGCGGGTTATCGCATCGGCGACTCTGTCGCCAACATCATCACGCCCCTGATGTCTTACTTCCCACTCGTTGTTGCTTTCGCGCAGCGATACGACAAGCATGCCGGGATCGGGACAGTCATGGCGACAATGTTGCCTTACTCAGTGACTTTTTTCTTTCTCTGGACGCTGCTATTAATCGTCTGGTATCTGTTGGGACTGCCATTAGGCCCGGGCGCGGACATCCACTACACGCCGGCAACTCAATCGCCTTGAATCGGATCGCTTCTGAAAATTGGTACAAGTCGTTTGGATTCTCACTCCTGAAAGGAACGATCGAATGCCACCAGAACTTTCATCACCCCCCGAAGCGGTAAAAGTTGTCGAGACCGACGAACGTGAAGCCATCATTTTCATTCCGGGTATTGGCCGTGCCTGGGATGATCCAGTCATTGAAGGTGTTGCCAGGAGAATGGCAACCGCCATCGATCGAATATCGATAACAGAAGAAGCCCAAACTCACGTTGAGGTTGCCGAACTGAAATATGGCGCTGAATACAAATCCAAGATGTTTACGATAGTGAAAAAACAAGAAGGAACGGCGCGGCCACTCATCGACGTCTTTGGACTTGATTACAACAGTACTCTGGTTGAGAGCTACGCCAATCGACCGTTATTCGTCAAAATGCCATTGCTCGCGATTACGACGGTAGACAGTTTTTGCCGGCTGCTTTTCAGGTTTTTTGAAAAAGGTAAGGGCTGGAAAGAAAAACTTCAGTTTCTGTATGGGCTGCTCATCGCCGCACTATTGTTCGCCTATTTTGTCATCCTTATATTCGCTGTTGTTGCAGCATTTCAACAGTTGTGGAAAACCCCCGCGCCACAACCCAATGCCTCGGCGCCGGCCTCAGCAACAAACACTCAGCGATCACAACAAGACGCATTATTGATCCAGCAATCTCAACTCGGCGGAGCCACTTTTGAAGGGCTTTGGTCGCGCACAAAAAACCTGTCTGGACGAGCGTGGACCAGAATCAGGAACATATCAAATCGCGACTTTCAGGCGCTCGTTGTCTTAATGGCCGGTCTGGGCTTTGTATTACCTACAAAGGCACGGCTCAAAGAGAACATTTCCATTGCCGCAACTAACTACCTTTGCTTGATACATTATTTAAGGTGGGGCGAAAGCAGTCATGCAATCGGTGGAAAACTCGAGTCGTTGCTAGAGTTTATTGTGGAGAGAAAACCACGGTATCAAAGGATTCACATTATAGGCTACAGCTTCGGCAGTATCGTAGCGATGGATAATCTTTTTCCCATGGGCCGACCGCCGATCGATCGGTTCAAGAGGATCGACACACTGATCACGATCGGGTGCCCGTTCGATATCATTCGTACATATTGGCCCAGTTACTTTAATGAACGTCAATCTGTATCCGGCGACGCGATGAAATGGATCAATGTGTATTCACCGATAGACGTTCTGTCCTCGAATTTTGCAGACGGAGGAAACGATCAGCCTTTTGAACAAGCGCGCACCGAAGGGATCGGCGTGAAAGTAGACGGTCAGATACTGAAACCGGAGTCAATTGAGTTTTCGGAGCGGTCGCATAAAAGCCTGGGAGTGATCGATATACTGAGGTTAGCCGGGTTCAAAGCCCATTCGCATTATTGGGGCGAATCGCCTAAAGGCGAAATTACCTGTTTCCACCATGTGGTGAAGAGTATGTACAAAGATACGCCGGTGCTGAACTAGCAGTCGCGCGTGAGGCGATCGTGGGCGTGTCAAAAGCTGCTCGGTCGACTGCGGCGATCAACTCGGTACGCAATCCACGCGTACCGGACGGTGGCTCAAGGCTTGAAAGGGTTAAGCCGCGGACATCGCGGATGAACTAGCCATCTCATCTGCGAAGTCTGCGGCTTTAGTACTGATCACTCTCCAGCGAGCCGACTACTCACACTTCACGGGCGTGATCGTCGAGACGAATGCATCCCCGGCGCCTGCGGGGTTGGGCTGGAATCCGTTCACGAAGGGAAATCCCCAGGAATAACTAATCCCCGTGACATGAGCCGCGCCCGACGCATCGACAGCGATCGCGTTGATCTGATCGATGAAGTCGCCACCAATGTGCGTCGAAAAGAGAATCGCTGACCCGCCCGAGTCCAATATCGTGACGAAGCCATCTGTCGACGGACCTTTGACAGTGCCACACACTACCGGATAGTTGCTCGACTGTGTCCCTCCGGTTACATAGATCCGGCCCCAATTATCCACCGCAATGTCGGTGCCGAAATCATTCCCCGATCCCCCAAGTCGGGTCGAATAAATAAGCGAGTCGTCGCCAGACAACCCAGTATCGATTCGGGTAATAAAGACGTCATAAAAGCCCAGCGGTCCGTATAACTCATCTCTTAGTGGGAAGCTAGCTGAGTTCGTTGAGCCGGTCACATAAACCTGGGATGAAGTGGTCTTATCGAACGCGATACCACCGAGTTGGACCATTGCATTTTCACTGCCGTTGCCACCCAGGTATGTCGAGTAAGCAAGAGAATCCGCTCCGCTTGCTCTGGTATTTATCTTGGTAACAAAGGCATCGTCGCCGCCACCGTGATTCGGTTGGTAGGCGTTGAAGACTGGAAACCCATCGTACTGCGGCGTCCCGGGAAGGTCTCTCGATTGAGTCGTACCTGTCAGGTAAACGTTCTCGTTAGCATCCACGGCGATGTTGCTCGCGCAATCATCCGTGTAACCGCCGAGATATGTCGAGTACCGGAGGGAATAAGTCAAACCCGACGGGGCGAGCTTCATCACAAAGCCATCGAAGATTCCGGCGTTATTGATCTGGTATGCATTGCTCAATGTAATGGGAAAGTTGGTTGAAGTTGTCCGGCCTGCAATGTACACGTTGTTTTCGATGTCGACGGCAAGGTCCGACGGTTCATCACTGCCGGAGCCTATCAGGTAAGTTGAATAGAGCAGAGTGCCTGTCGACAGGTCAAACTTTGAAAGAAAGCCGTTGGTTCCGCTGAAGGGCTGATACGCCGGTTGCAGGGAACCGGGTGTGGTTGGAAAGGTATGCGCGGTGGTGATACCTGTGACGATCACATGGTTCTCGGAGTCGATGGCGATGGCCCGGCCTTCGGTATTGCCGTAGCCGCTGCTCTGGCCCCAATAAGTAGAAGACACGAGCGAATTAACGCCCAATGATGGATTGATCACCGAAATGAAGGCGTCAACCGTTCCAGTCAAAGTGCCTTTGATTGCAGCTTCTACTGGAAAGTTAACTGCCGCGGTCCAGCCAGTGACGTAGAGGTAACCGTTAGCATCGACAACAATGTCATTGCCCTGGTCTTGTCCGCTCCCGCCAAGATAAGTTGAATAATCGATTATCGGATCGATCACGAGCGTCCGCTGCGGATCGTATTTGCCTAACTCAAAGCCAACCTCTCGCTGACTCTTTAACACGTAAGCTACCGCCACGGGCTGGCGCCGGCCATCGAATTCCTGGTATGCGACCGGTGGCTGCTGTTGAATTTGCCCCTCGCCAGTTTCCATCAAAAGCGCCCCGGAGTTATCAATCGCCAGATTGCGTATACCGGAAAAGTTAAGACGAATTGTTCGGGGATCGCGATTGGGTGCAACGATGAAGTCGTATTCCAATTGTCGTTGGTTGCCGTAATAGACCATGTCCACGCCGGGATAAACTTCGCGATATTTGACCTTGGCGTAGGTTGCGATATTGCTGGTCCAACTGGTGCGATCGCGGCCGCTAAAGTAGTTTACCTTCGCCGGCAGTTTCTCCTCGCCGACTGCTTCCGGATTCCGGTTGGCGCCGACGAGTTTCATGCGCACGACGGCGGGTTGTTGATCCTGCTTCTGCCGAAGGCTGAGGACGGCTTCTTCCTGAGTCAAAAAGAGTGTGTAGCCGTCGCCGCGCGAAAGAAATTTTACACGGCTTTCAGTCTGGCCCTCGTTGGCTTCAAAGCTCAGAGCTCGTCGAGAAAGATCCTTGCTACTCTCACCGGCAAACTGTTGAGTTGACGGAAGATTGTGAGCGGAGTGGGTCATTGCATTTGTGCCCGGATGTGAGATCGCGAGCGAACCGATCAAGGAGCCCAACATTAGCATTACTGAAAGCGGGCGCCGATCATAGTGAGTATTTTTCCTTCGATACATTGTCCATTTCTCCTTCATGAGATTGCGTTCTCTTGCTATAGCGGGAATTGCTCATGAAAGTGCTAACGCGAGGAAATTCTTTTGCAAACGTGCTAAATTTGCGGCACGCACGGCACAGAGGAGGGTCTTGAATGACACCCGCCCCCAGGGATATCACCCGTCTGCTGGTAGCCTGGAACAACGGCGATGAGGCGGCGTTGGCGGAGTTGACGCCGCTGGTGTACGAGGAGCTACACCGGCTCGCGCATCGCTACATGGGCCGAGAGCGCTCGGGCCACACCTTGCAAACTTCAGCGCTCGTTAATGAAGCATATCTGCGGCTAATCGATTGGAAGAATGTCCAGTGGCAGAACCGCGCGCATTTTTTTGCTGTTTCGGCGAAGTTGATGCGCCGGATCCTGGTCGATTTTGCGCGTTCAAATACATACGCCAAAAGAGGCGGAGGCGCGGCTCAACTCGATCTCGAAGAAATAGCCGTGGTGTCGCCCGATCGCGACACTGACATCGTCGCTCTTGATGAGGCGTTAACTGCATTGGCCGCGTTGGCGCCGCGGCAAAGTCAGGTTGTGGAACTACGCTTCTTTGGCGGGTTGAGCCTTGAAGAGACCGCGGAGGTGCTCAAGGTTTCAGTCGGTACAGTGAGACGTGATTGGAGTCTTGCGCGCGCGTGGCTGCATCGGGCGGTTGCAAAGTAATCGTGAAGTGTTTCCTCTAAGTTCATCCTCATGACTCCTGAGCGGTACCAACAGATCGGCGATATGTATCACGCAGCGCTGGAGCAGACGCCAGAACACCGTGCGGGTTTTCTGGCGCTGACTTGCATTGGTGATGAGGCGTTGCTTAGGGAAGTGGAATCCCTCATTGCCGCTAACAACGAAGCCGGCAACTTCATTAGCGCGCCGGCTCTGGAAGTGGCAGCCCAACTGCTTACCAGGAATAAGGAACGCTTGCTACCAGGAAAGCTCCTTGGTCCATACAAGATTCTCGAGCTTCTCGGCAGTGGTGGAATGGGAGAAGTCTACCTGGCCCAGGACTCGAGACTCGGCCGCAGCGTGGCGCTCAAACTACTGCCCGATCACTTCGTCACAAATAAAGAACGGCTGCACAGGTTCCAACAGGAAGCGCGCGCTGCTTCGGCGCTGAATCATCCAAACATCATTACCATTCATGAGATCGGCGAAACCGAGACTGCTCATTATCTTGTGCTCGAACTCATCGAGGGAGACACGCTGCGCGCCTTACTGAGCAACAGCCGTCTCGAGCTTGTGAGAGCCGTCGACATTGCCATCCAAACAGCGAGCGCTTTAGCGGCCGCACATGCGGCAGGCATCGTCCACAGGGACATCAAACCTGAAAACATCATGATCAGGCGTGACGATTACGTAAAGGTCCTGGACTTTGGAATCGCCAAGCTGATCGAAGGCCGTGAGGGGTTGGCATCTTCAGCAGGTTTGTCGTTTGAGACGAGCCCGGGTTTGGTAATGGGGACAACGCACTACATGTCTCCGGAGCAGGCACAGGGTCTTGAAGTTGATGAACGCACCGATATCTGGAGTTTGGGCGTAGTGCTGTTTGAAATGGTAACCGGGCAGTTGCCGTTCAAAGGAAAAACACCGAGTCATACAGTCGTATCGATAGTAGAGCATGAGCTTCCGCCGCTGGTGGACGAAAGGGAAGTGCCGGCTGCACTTGAACGGATATTAACGAAGGCGCTTCAAAAGAGTCCTGACGAACGATACCCGACGATCAAAGACATGCTCGCCGATCTGAAAACGCTGCACCGCGAGTTGGACTCCGGAGTAAGAGCTAACACCACACAAAAGTGGACCACTGCAATCGTGGCTCTCGTGGTGTTGTTCACTATGCTCGCTGGCGTTGCCTATTTCACTCGCAGCAGTAAGCAAAGCATAAACTCACTCGCTATCTTGCCGTTCGTAAACGCCACGTCCGATCCCAACACGGAACATCTTAGTGAGGGCATAACGGAAGGTTTGATCAATAACTTGTCACAGGTACCGAAGCTGCGAGTGATAGCGCGCGGCACAGTATTCAGTTTTAACGGGAAAGATCCCGATCCGCAAAAAGTTGGCATTAAGCTGGGCGTTGACGCGGTCGTCACGGGTAGAGTGACGCAGTTAGCCGACACCTTGGTTATTCAGGTCGATCTAGTGGACGTGTCGAGCGGGGCGCAGATTTGGGGCGAGCGATTCAATCGAAAGCTGACGGATGTCGCGACGATGCAGGAAGATATCTCACGCGAAATCTCCAGCAGACTGCATTTGCGAATGACAGACGAGGAACGTAGTCGAGTGTCCAGGCGTCACACGATCAATGCTGAAGCCTATCAGTCGTATTTGAAGGGACGTTACCAGTGGAACAAACGGACTCCGGACGGTCTCAAGAAAAGCATCGAGTATTTCAACGAAGCCTTAGAAAAAGAGCCGGCTTACGGGCAGGCTTATGCGGGAATAGCTGATTCATACAACACGCTAGCCCGTTTTAATCTGCTACAACCGCAGGAGGCGTATCCCAAAGCGAGAGCCGCGGCAACGAAGGCGCTCGAGATCGATGAGACTTTGTCTGAAGCTCACGCTTCACTTGCCGTCGTCAAGATGGATTACGAGTGGGACTTACCGGGGGCGGAGCGAGAGTTCAAGCGCGCTATTACTCTTAATCCCGGCTACCCCGGCGCTCATCAGTGGTATGGCTTATTGCTGGCGGCGCAAGGGCACACAGAGGACGCTCTCGCCGAGATGAAACGGGCTCACGATCTCGATCCGCTCTCTTTGATAATCGACATGGGACTGGGAGGCCTCTACATCTACGCACGCCAGTACGATCAGGCGATCGCGCATTTTGAGAAGACACGCGAACTGCATCCGGAGGCATTTCAACCAGACTCTAATCTTGCCTATGTTTATGAGATCAAAGGAATGAAGGATGAAGCCGTCGCTGCGTATTTGAAGAGCAGGATTCTTGCTGGGGATAGCGCGGAAAGAGTCTCGGCATTCAAGACGACTTACGCCGTAGCAGGCTGGAAGGGCTACTTGCAGAGGCGAGTCGACGAGATGAAGGCGCAAGCAAAACTTAGGTATGTCTCACCATTTTCGATCGCTCTAGTCTACGCGCAGATGGGTGACAAGACTCAGGCCCTTGCGTGGCTCGAGAAGACCTACAAAGAGCGCAACTATCGTTTGCTGTTTATCAGGATAGACCCCCGGCTGGACAGTCTTCGTTCCGAACCGAGATTTATTGATCTAATGAAGCGCATTGACGAGAGCTGTGAGTCAGCAAAGAGCGCGAGGCTCAGAAGGGCGGAGGAAACAGCCCGGCATTATTCAACACGCGACGAATCCTGACGGCCATCTGAGTATTGGCGGTGGCGTCAGGATGAAACGCCGAAGCGCGCAGGCAGGATTCCTCAGCAGGGTTGTGAGGCCTGTCGCCGTCGGGATTAAAGAACGCGCTGCAAGGGCCCGGTCGAGACCCGCGCTCGGTGTCCATCGGTAACAGCACCTGTCCCCCGGTGCACGCCAGCGGCCACAGTCGCGTCGCGTTGGCCGGGGCCATGAAGCCGGTGACTTGGGTGAACAAGTCAGACATATCGACCATGCGAATCATTCCGCGTCCTATATCCCCAAAGTCGGTGTTCATCGCCTCGGCCGCCGCAGTCTGTGCGATGAAAGAACGCTGCTGGAACACGCTGCTCCGTGTGGCCGCGCCGTTAACCGTCGCTGCAGCCATACCGCGGAGGATAGGGAATTGCTGCAGCACAGCCTCCGACAAGTCCTGTACGAATCCGCTCGCGCACCCGGTATTCCTAAGATCAGAGTTCGAAGTGACCGGCCGGTGATACTGCATGAACATAATTTGGGCGTTCGGAAGCCATCGGCGCAGATCGCGCAGCCCGTTCCTCAAGTTGCACCGATCGGCAACCGCATCGCGCAGTGCGCCGGTTGACGAGGCCAGGTTAGTGCCTAAGACGATGTCGGGTGCGCCAATATCGTTGATGCAGCCGGTGGCGACCACAATATCCCAGCGCAGTCCCTCGTCGAATTTGTACTCGGTAAAGTCTTCGGTCGGAGCGCAGGAATCATTGTCGCAGTAGAAGCGCGGGACGGCCACCGTCCCAGGTTCGTTATTGGCGACGCGGCAACTCCTCTGCGCCAAACGCCTCACCTGACACTGAATAGACGGTCGCGCGCGCGGCACCTCGCCGTGCAGGTTGGCGTCGCGTTCACACTCCTCGTCGGTCACATCGGCGATGGTGTTGCTGTTTCCGATGCGGATTTGGGCGCCGGAGTGGGCGACATTGAAGTACCGGGAATTCGACGGGATGAGCCGCGCGTTAATCAGGCCGAGGTAAATTTGGAAACCGGCCTTCTGCGGTTCCATCACGCCTTGTCCCCACGCGACGGAATCGCCGATGACTCCCACCGAGACGCCGGCGCGCCTTACCGGAACGGCCGCTGGTTCACTCAGGCTCCCGTCCCTCTCCTGCATGCGCGCCAACAGTCTTCCGCCACCCTGAAGCACCTGATCCGGGATGAGGAACACGAACCTGCGGAATTGGTAGCCGCGTTGCCGGGTGAATGGCCCCTGCTGAGGTGCTTGGATGTTCGACACTCTGTCGTTCGGCTCACAGCTCGCCCATGTCAACGGTCGGCCCGTCCCGAGGAGAGCGCGCGTAAAGCCATCGTAGGCGGCAGGTCCTCCACGTCCCGTCCATTCAATGGAGGCGTCCGCCATCGTCCGCCATCGCTCGTCGGTGAAAGCTTCTCCGCAAGGGCCGGTGATGACTTGAAACGGGATCTCGGGTTCCTCGCCGACCTGCCACGCAAAAAGGATCTGGGTGTCTTGGATGTATCGGAAGACGAGGCGAAAGGCAAAATAGCGGGCCTCGCGGTTGGGCGCCATTGGCCCTGTTTCGAGCGGGGCGTCAACCTCAAACGTACCGGGAAAGGCGGAGGAGGGATATATCGGCCCGCTGAGCATCGGCAACGTCGGAATTGAGCTAAATACTCCGTTCGATATGATCAATTGGCGCGGGCGATCCATAAGCGCGGGTGTGGAGAATAAAGGCTGACTACGCTCGGGCGGAGGAAGTGTCGGCTGACCTTGCGTGGTCCCACCGGGCAGCATTGCGCTCAGGCAAACGAGCGCGAACGCGGGACAGCATAACCTGCCGATTAGCATGGCCAGACTGTGGAGTGAGGAACACGCCGCGCCGGGGCGCTGTTTACTATGCAAATCCATAACATCTCTCCTTAGGGGTGATGAGAGTAAGGACAACTAGTTTTTGTAATAAACCAGGGTTCGGTGAATCGTGTAACAGCGGGTCTTAGAGCAACTGTTTGGACAGAGGTCTTTGTTGCTCAAAATTTCGGTGCGAATACTATGTGCGGGTTATAGAAATTGTCAATACGCTGCTCGCGAAGTTCACTTCAATGTACCTCTCACGGTTCAACCGGCATTTGACCGGGTTTGGAGGTTGAAGTGAGAATTGGTTCGATCTGACTAACAGCGACCGTCAAGGCTTAACTCTTCGTCAGTCTTGCTACGACCATGCGACACCTGTTTCTCTTCACGCTGCTTTGTATTCTGCCGTTAGTGGTACTCGCTCAAACAAAGCGTTCGAGCCCTCAAGCGTCTAAAGCCAAATCGGATCTTTCCAGAAACGTTGTGCGTGACTGGTCCGATCGCGTGACGGCCAAAGATTCAAACGTACGCACGAGCGCCGAAGCCGAACTCGTCAAGGGCGCCAGCCGTTCGTTGCCCCTATTGAGACGATTCCTCACCACGGACAACTACGACCTGCATCAGCAAACTTTTGAAATCATCCGGCGAATTGGTCCACCGGCCATTCCGCTCCTGGTCGAACTGCTTCGGGATAAAGAAGTCTCCTTCCGGCAGTTTGCCGCTGATGCGCTGATTGACCTGGCGCCTGATACTGAATCGATTCAGCCGGCATTGAGACGGGCACTGAGAGATGAGGATTCGATGGTCGTCGGCGATGCCGCACGCGCATTGGCTGCTTTGGGACCGAGGGCCAGTCCTTCGGTAGGCGCTCTGATCAAGACACTCTCGCACGACGATCCATACGTACGCATTTATACAGCGGAGGCGTTGGCGACTATCGGTCCGAAAGCAAGCACTGCCACTAAGGACCTCATCAGCGCCTTGCGCGATCCGGCTCCTGGCGTTCGATGGGCAGCGGGTGAGGCTCTCGCAGGCATCGGCCCCGCCGCACATTCTGCCGTGCCTCAGTTGATCGAAGCTCTGAAGGATGAGTTCCTCTATGTTCGCATCTGTGCGGCCGAGGCTTTGGGAAGCATCGGGCCGAAGGCACATACTGCGCAGGAAGCATTGAAAGCGTCGGCAAACGATCCCGCATTACGCACTCAGGCTGAGTGGGCATTGAATCGCATCACAGGCATCGAGTCTGGAAAGCCGGTTGTCTCCTCATATATGCCAAAGCTTTCCCTTTCGATCCAACCCCAAACTACTGTGGCCCAAACCGGTAATCCTCCAATTGACTGGGATGCAACCACGGGACGAAACATCGTTTGGAGCGTCGAGTTGGGAAACGAAGTGTATGGCAGTCCTGTAGTCGCCGGCGAAGTGGTCTATGTAGGCGCCGACAATACGCGGCAACTCAACCCCGCCTTTAAGGAAGAGTCAGGCGTGCTCATCGCCTTCCGGGTGAAAGATGGCGCGTTCCTTTGGCAGGACATAGCGCCGCGAGTGGAGCGCGGTTTAAGAGAGTGGCTGCTACCCTCGACGACAAGCGCTCCGTATGTTGAAGGCGACCGGTTGTACTACGTGACCGCTGAGTGTCAGCTCCGTTGCCTCGACACGCAAGGTTTCAACGATGGCGAGAACGATGGTCCATATCGCGAAGAGGTCTTCAAAGACAACCGTGCGGCAGACATCGTCTGGCAAGTGGACATACCGGCCTTCGGTGTCTTTCCACATGAAGCCTGCAACAGCGACGTGTTGCCTCTTGGAGATCTGCTCATCGTCAATACTTCCAACGGCCAGAATGAGGCTCACACGCGCGTGCCATCGCCGCGGGCTCCGAGTTTGATTGCGGTATACAAACACTCGGGCGAAGTGGTCTGGCGCGCGGTTGGACCAGGGGATCGCGTGCTGCACGGCGACTGGTCCAGTCCAGTGGCGGCCAACGTCAACGGGCGCGTACAGGTGCTACATGGCGGAGGAGATGGATGGCTGCGCGCCTACGACGCAGCGACGGGTCAGGAAATCTGGCGCTTTGACGGCAACCCGAAAGATGCGCGTTTTCTTCCGCGCGCCGGTGTCTTTTCGCGAAGCTCGATCATCGCTTCACCGGTCTTCGCTGACGGCCGTGCCTTCATTGCTATGGGACAGTCTCCCGGGCACTTCAACGCTCCTTCGCTGGTCCATGCGATCAGTCCCAACGGCCACGGAGACGTTACTCAAAGCGGGCTCCTGTGGACTTCGCGTGAGGTCGGCCGCGTGGTGGGAACGCCCGTCGTGAAGGATGGTCTACTGTATGTCGGTGACTTGGGCGGAACCATTCATTGTCTGGACACGGCAACGGGCGTCCAACTATGGAAGCACGAGACGAATGATCCGATCTGGGGAAGTCTACTGATAGCCGGCGACCGTTTTTACGTTGGGAACGAAGCAGGGCTCATGACCGTTCTTCGTGCCGGACGGCAAAAGGAATTGCTGGGGCAGATCGAAATGAATGCCCCGATCTATACGCGTCCGGCCGCGATCGGCGACGCACTTTTTCTGGTTACCGCGAACCGGTTGTACTACATTGCCGCAAAACCTTGAGAATTCTCCTGTCCATCATTCTTGCAGCCGGCAGTATCGGTAACTTACCGGTAGTTGCTACCGCTAAAGTTCGCCCGCCTAAGCCGTTCGGCCCGGTCCCTTCAGCTCGACAACTGCGCTGGCACGCCCTCGAGTTCTATGGGTTTCTCCATTTCTCCATTAACACTTTTACCGGCAAAGAGTGGGGTTACGGAGATGAATCTCCTTCAACCTTCAACCCGACTGACTTTGATGCCGATCAGATTGTCCGTACCGCAGCGGCTGCGGGTATGAAGGGGTTGATCTTAACTGCCAAGCATCATGACGGCTTCTGTCTGTGGCCGTCGAAATACGCAGAACATTCCGTAAAGAATAGCCCGTGGCGGAATGGGCGCGGCGACGTCGTGAAGGAGATTTCGGCCGCCTGTCGTAAATATGGACTGAAGTTTGGCATTTATCTTTCCCCCTGGGATCGGAACCACAAGGACTACGGCCGGCGGGAATACTTGACCTACTTCCGTAATCAATTGCGGGAACTGCTAACCTCGTACGGTCCTGTTTTTGAAGTGTTCCTGGATGGCGCGAATGGCGGCGATGGGTTTTACGGTGGCGCGCGTGAGATCCGCAGGATCGATCGAGACACCTATTATGATTGGCCCACGACCTGGAAACTTGTGCGCACCCTCCAGCCGGATGCCTGCCTTTTCAGTGACGCCGGACCAGACGTGCGCTGGGTGGGCAATGAGCGCGGCATCGCTGGCGATCCTTTGTGGAACACACTCAATAAAGATGAGTTCGCGCCCGGCCGGGCTGATGAGTCGCGTTTGAATCGTGGTGACCGCCCTGGCTCGCATTGGGTGCCGGCCGAATGCGATGTTTCGATTAGACCGGGTTGGTTCTATCACCCGGAGGAGGACAGCAAAGTCAAAACTGGTAGCACGCTGGCCGATCTTTACTACGCTTCCGTCGGCCGCGGCAGCTCTTTCTTACTGAACCTGGCGCCAGACAGACGCGGACAGATTCCCGACGCTGACGTGAATTCTCTGCGCGAATTCCGGCGGCTCCTCGATGCAACGTTAAGAACAGACTACGCACAAGGGGCCCTCGTGACTGCAAGCAATACTCGAGGAAACGGTGATCGGCGGTTTTCACCACGAAACGTGATCGACCGCAGACGCGACACTTATTGGACCACCGACGATCAGATAAAGACGCCGGAGTTGATAATCGATCTTGGCCGGGAGCAAACGTTTAATGTCATTCGCGTGCGCGAGTATCTTCCGCTCGGTCAAAGAGTGGAAGCGTTTGCGCTGGATGTCTGGAAGGATAACCAATGGCAGGAGTTTGCCCGTGGAACAAGTATCGGAAATAGCAAGCTTGTGCGCGGTAAACCTGTGACCACCACAAAGCTTCGTTTGCGAATCACGCGGGCGCCGGTTTGTCCTGCAATCTCCGAGTTGGCGCTGTTCTCCGAACCGGTCATTTGAACCACGCGTATTGCCACGCCACCGCAATCGTATTCAGGTTCCCGCCGATACGTGTGGTCACGCCCTTGGCCCACACCACCTTCAGTGATTGCCGTTGATTTAACGGCAACGAAAACGTTGCGCCGATGCGCGCATTTTTCTGACGGTCTTCGTTTGCCGTGTTGTTTAAAACTGTACTGCCGCCGGTGTAAAAGGTCGCGTTACCCGATACCCACATTCGCGGCCGCAACGTGTAAATGACACTGCCTTGAAAAGACGCCATCGGTCTTTGTTCGCGGCGTGACGTCCCGAGAAAACTCTTGTTGGTAGTGAAAAGCCAGGCGCCTCCGACAGCTTCAAAGGTCCAACGGCCTTTAGGTTTTGAAATACCCATCTCGGGTTTGAAAGCCCAGCGGTTTGAACCCGGATTCACCAGGCGTGCGGGATCGTATTGTCCTGTGGGTACGACGATCGAAACACTTGCTCCGATGATCGTCGACGGCTTTCGCTGTGCAAACTCCTTCGCGCTGCGTGCCTCTCCGCCCTTAAGGAGCGTTGAAAACCTCACTCGTACATCGCCGCCGCCTGAACGGCGCACCGTTATTTGATCTTCGAAAACTGTTCCGCGCGCAGTTCCCCAAAGATAAGGGAAGAGAACAGCAACATTTGCCTGCCGGCCCATGAGATTGAGAGTTCGTCCGTAGCCAACAGAAGCAGCGTTGAGGTTAATGCTCACGTCGCTGAGTGGAAGTGACGAATCCAGCAGAACGTCGCCCGATTGATAGCCATAGCTAAGCAAGACGAACTGCGTGCCCGTGGGCGCAGGAGAATAAGCGCGAGGTTCCATCTCCTGGCCGGCAGCGGTATTTGCGATGGCCACGGTGAGAAATAGTTGGATCAAGCGGGTAAGCTTCACGTTGAGCTCGCTCTTTGGAGCGAATCGTGAAACTTAATTAGGTTAGGTGTTTGGCGTAACTGTCAGTTTTACCAGAAACTTCATCACCCACCGGGTCGAAGTTTCGCCAGGCTCTCTTTGATATGCCCGATCGCGTCCTTAAAATCCTTTTCCGCTATAGCGTAGGTAATACGAAAGTATCCGGGCGTTCCGCAAAGGCTGCCCGCGACGACTGCGACATTCGCATCACGCAATAGATAATCCACCAGATCCACGTCAGTCCGAATCAACTGGCCATCCTCGGTGCGATAACCTATGTAATGCTCGATGTTCCAGAAGAAAAAATATGCCGATTGCGGAGTGATATACCGAGTGTTTGGAACCGTATCCAACAGCTCCATAGCCTTCGCCCGCCTGACTTTCAGTGTCTCGGTCATCTTCGGGATAATCTCGTGAGTGGCTTCGAGCGCGGCTAACGCCCCGCGTTGCAAAAATTCATTGACCCCCGAGGTGGCGTAATTTTCCTTCTGGAGATAGATGTCGGTCCACATCGGATGCGCCGCGATGTACCCGACTCGCAACCCCGACATCGCGAAGTTCTTCGACAGGCCGTTGATTACCAGGACCCGGTCGTGCATCTCAGGCCAACTGCTGATGCTCGGACAGGGCGTCCCGTCAATTGAGAGAAGGTTATAAACCTCATCAGAAACCACTAACAGACGCGGGTGTTTCTTTAGCACCTCAACCAGCGCGTTTAATTCTTCGCGCGTGTAGATCGCGCCAGTCGGATTATTCGGATTGGTGAAAAGGAGTATTCGACTCTTCCACGTGATACTTTGCGCGAGCTGTTGGGGCGTGAGCTTGAAATTGTTTTCGGCATTAGTCTGAATGATCTTCAGCTTGCCTCGGCCTTGCGCCACGATATTCGGGAAGGCGAACCAGAACGGCGCAGGTATTAAGACTTCTTCCTCACCGATGGTATCGAGGATGTTGTATAAAGCCTGCGAGGCGCCGTAAGTGATGAGGACGCCTTCTTCCGGATAGCCATAGTCGTGGGCCACCTTCTTTCTGAGATCCTCGATCCCGCGTGTCGGCGGGTAAGAAAGTTTTTCTTTGCTTGCTTCGACCGCTTTAATGATCGCCTCTCGCACTTTCGGATCCACGGGGAATGGCGGCGCACCGGTGTTCAGCGGTAACGGGTCCGTGCCGAGGTGTTTCGCACTTTCAGGAGCTTGCGGCCGCGAATACAGACCGGTGGGAGTCTTTGGCATAATAGAGTTCGCTTTCAGGTAGGGATTTCAACTCACGCCGTGGCCGACGATCAATGCCAGGCCATACATGCATATACTATCGAAGACTTCATTGCAAGGTTATTGATCACTGAGTAGTTGCTGAGGAGAAGGATGAACCCCATGCGTCGAAAAAATCTCTTATTGGTTCTTACTGCTATTGCGTTTCTTTCAACCGCAACCTCGGCCCAGGTGCCTGACAAAGCGAAGGTTGTCGCGGGTGCTGAGCGGGCGTTTGAGAAGTTTACCAAGGCGTACGTCGCCCCGGCGCCGGGCTGCGCGGCCGCGGTATCACTCAATGGAGAGGTCGTGTTCGAGAAGGCGTTTGGACTCGCCGATCTGGAGCACAACGTTCCCAACACAACTCAAACTATTTTTGAATCAGGCTCAGTTGCGAAACAGTTCACAGCCGCAGCGGTCGTACTGCTGCAACAGGATGGAAAGCTCAATATCGACGATCCAGTCAGGAAATACATTCCCGAATTACCCGATTACGGTTCGCCACTGACGATCAGACATCTGTTGAATCACACCGCCGGTTTGCGCGACTGGGGCTCCGTCTTGGGACTGACCGGCGCGGGCCGCGGCGATCGAGTCATTAATCAGGATCTCGCATTTGACGTCATCACTCATCAGCGCGGGCTCGACTTCACGCCCGGTGCGGAATACTCGTATTCAAACAGTGGCTACAATCTTGCGGCGATCATCGTCGAGCGTGTTTCGAAACAGAAGTTTCCCGCGTTCGTCGAGGAGCGTTTATTCAAACCCGTCGGCATGAAGAACAGTTCGTGGCGAGACGACTATCAACGCATTGTTCCAGGCCGCGCTCAGGCGTATTCGCGTCAAGGCAATGGACCGTGGCGACTCAACATGCCTTTCATGAATGTTTATGGAAACGGCGGCATGCTCACGACGGTCGGCGATTGGATGAAATGGAACGTGATGCTCGATTCGCAGTCGTTGGGTGCGCCTCTGGTTAATGCACTCGAAACTCAGGGAGTGTTAAATGACGGTCGCAAAATTGCTTACGCGCTCGGACTCGAGATCGGAACGTACAAAGGATTAAAGGACGTTTCGCATGGCGGCGCGACTGCCGGTTATCAGACTTTTCTGGCACGTTATCCAAACAACAAGGTTTCAGTCGGCGTCATGTGTAACGGCACGTCACCAGGTGCTGGAGGCATCGCTGCAAGCATAACCGATGAAATCTTTGGACCATTTCCCGAATCGGCCAGGACCGAACCGGCCAAGGTTACCGAAGACGAGTTGAAGAAATTTGCCGGTGTCTGGCGGAACGAAAAGACGCATGCTCCGGCACGGTTCGTGATTGAAAACGGAGTGTCGCGATGGAGCGGCGCGCGCCTCGTGCCAATGGGAGGCGGGCAGTTCACCGCCGGCGAGAACCAGTTGAAGTTTACGTTTGATAATGACGGCAAGCCGGTGTCGGCTGAGACAGTCGATTCCGATGGTGAAGTCAGGCGCTTCTTTCCCGAGAAGGAGTGGACGCCAACTGCTGAAGAGCTTGCACCATTTAAGGGAGATTGGTTTAGCGAAGAGGCTGGAGCGGCCTTCACCGTCGCGGTCGAGGCTGACAAGGCGTTTATCAAACAACGTCCCGCAACGCGTTTGTCGATGCAGCCGATCTATAAGGACCATTTCGTCGTGCCCGGCTACATTGTCTGGTTTACCCGGGATAAAAATGGAAAGGTGAATGGTATGCACGTCGGAACATCCCGCGTCCGCGATATGTTGTTTGTGCGCGTGAAGTAGGTTTGTGGATCTCGAGAATGAAAGCTCTCAGGGCGCTGTTTTTGCTAATCATTCCTGTCGCAGTGACTGCTCATCCGGGCGGTGGCCTTATCGCCTTGGATGCAAACACGGTGATCTTCGGCGACCCGATGAATAACGTTGTCTGGCGGATGGAGCAGGGCAGGAAGCCGCAGGCGTTAGTGGAGAAGTTTCACGCGCATTGGACCACTCGCGGTTTGGATGGCCACGTTTACTCCGAATCTTTTCAAGAGATGGGCGGCGCGCTTTTTCGCATTCCTCTCGACGGCGGCAAGCACGTCAAGGTTGCTGAGGAGTCGCAGATTGAGGCCTTAGTTTTTGCGGTCGGCAAACGCGGAGAGGTCATCTTTCAACGAGGCGCGCAGATCGTGAAACGATCTTCCGACGGGACCGTGAAGCGCTTTCAAGGCTCGGGTGACGTCGCAATGGGCGAACCAGTTTTACAGCAAGTCATCGCCTACTACTGGGCAGCGGATGAAACTCTTTACCTCTCGGACGGCAATTACCTCCGGCGTGCGGGGCGAGACGGTGCGGTGCGCGTAGTAGCCCGAGTCGACGGCAAGTTGCTCCAGCCTCAGATCTGGAATGCAACGGGAGCACCTCGGATTTGGAGTATTGCGATTGACGGGCGTAAACGCATCTATACGGCGCTTCCCGATATCGGTCAGGTTGTTCGCATCGACCCCGACGGCTCGCAGCATGTTATCGACCGAAGCGCCGGCGGTTGGCGTGTGACGGCGGTGGCAACGTTCGGCGATTCTGTTTTTATGCTCGAGAGCAGCGACTCGACCAACGCCGGTCAGCGCGTGCGCGTGCTCCGTGGTTCGGGGAAGCTGGAGTTGCTGGGCTTCGTGGTATTATGAGCCTCTCCTAAGCGGTACCTCATTCACAGTTTTATGCCCAGACTTGATTTACCAAAACTAACCCTCCTCCTAGCTGTCATACTCTCATTCTGTTCGTCCGCGTTTGCCCAGAACACAACGGGGAAAATTGTATACGCTGACGATCCGGGCCGTCTTCAAGTAATAAACGCCGACGGCACCGGCCAAACTCAACTGACTAGCGGGGCCACGGTTATTGACGATGACCCGGTCTATTCACCTGACGGATCGAAGATCGCATTCAGTCGAGCAAGCGGGTCAAAAACCGAAATCTGCGTGATGAATGCTGACGGAACAAATGTTGTAACCGTCATCGCGAGTGCGCATCTAGGCCATAGCAGAAATCCTTCCTGGTCGCCGGACGGCACTAAGCTCGTTTTCACAAGCAATCTGAGTGGTGCGGGGAAAACTGAAATTTGGGTGGCTAACGCCAACGGCAGTGGACTCATTAGGTTGACTACCAACATTGAGTTGCGCCAGAGCAGTCAAGGCCCAATCTTCAGTTCAGACACCGACCCGGCGTGGTCGCCTGACGGGTCGAGAATCGCATTTGCCTCGAATCGCGACGGGGCCGACAACGAGCTTTATGTAATGAACGCCGACGGCAGCAACCCGTTGAGATTAACCAACAACACACTCGACGATCAGATGCCTGCGTGGTCGCCTGACAGTCAGAAGATTGCTTTCGTCATTAGCAATGGCACTGGCATTCACATCATCAATCGCGACGGGACGAACCTCGTGTTCGTTATCTCGTTTGCTGCATGGCCCGCATGGTCGCCGGATGGTTCGAGATTGGCGTTCATCCAAAATGATTCAGTTCCCAATTTCAAAGGCATCGTCTTCATTGCAAAAACCGACGGCACCGAGAAGGTAAAGGTCACCAACAATCCCGACGGGGCGCGCGCGCCTTCATGGGCGCCGAGTTCGAGCGCTCCGATACCAACGTTCACCATCTCCGGGCTCGTTAAGGATACAAGCGGAGTACCGATCAGTGGCGCTACGCTCACGATGTTTACGATTCCACTACGGACCACGCAAACAGATCCCACGGGCGCGTATTCATTTACAGGTTTGGCAGCCGGCTCCTACAGAATCGAAATCTCAAAACCGGGTTATGGGTTTGTCACATCTTTCGTAATCCTGAACAACGTAAACTCGAACACGACGGCAAACTTCACCGGCTTCGTCGCGTTCTCGATCAGCGGGACTGTCAGTGGCGCCGGTTCTGGTCTGCCAATAACACTTTCCGGTACCGAATCTCGATCCGTGTTCACTGAGCTTAATGGAGTTTACTCGTTCAACCTTCTGCCCTCGGGTGGAAATTACACCGTTTCGATCAACTCGCCGTTCTTTGTCGTAACGCCGCCAAGCATCACTTTCACAAATCTCGCCGCTAATCAAACGGCTAACTTCAATGCGGTGATTGCCAAGTACACGATTAGCGGAACGGTTAGAAGATTGGGACTGCCGAAGGCTGGATTCACTATGCGCCTTCGCGATACGACCGGGTTCGAGCCGCTCACTACGACTACCGATGCAAACGGCAATTATGCATTCACTAATGTAACAGCCGGGCGTTCGTATTCAGTTGAGCCTACTGGGGCCAATTATCTCGCCGACTCGAAAGGCTTTCCGGCGCTCGATGGCAACAAGATCGCAGACTTCGATCTGCGGTCTGCAAACAATATTCTTTTCGAGAGAGCGAATTTTACTATTGTTGAGGGTACAACCAATTTGCAGATACACGTCCACCGTGGCGGCAATGCCGCCGGCGTTGGACCAATCACAGTGGACTACGCGACAACAGACGGAACTGCAAAGGCGGGATCTGACTACACGGCAGTTAGCGGCACGTTGAATTTTCCGGAAGGAACGTTTTCGCAAATCATTACGATTCCCATTGTTAATGACGCAGTTCTTGAAGGCCCTGAACAATTCTCGATCGCGCTGAGTAATGCGACTGGCGAGGTTGATATCGTGAACCCCAGCACCGCGGTTGTGACCATTGCCGATGGCGGGGTGCGGCTTATTACCGAGGCTAATAGCGATCGCGCGATCGCGTTGAACTCAGCGTCACTCGTTGCCGAACCGTTTAGCTTGCAAACGGAAACGAACTTCGGTACGGATCAGCGAACGCGGATTTCACTGTTTGTACAAGACCTGCGCGTCCACCAACAGTTCCCGGCGATCGTTGTCAACGCGGTTGACGTGCAACAGAATCAGGTTCAGCTTCCGTTGGAAGCGGTTGCGTTCTATTCTGTGTTTCCGTTTCAGCAACTGATCGTCAGGCTGCCGGAAAATCTCAACACGAGCCTGCTGTTCATAACAGTCACGGTCAACGGTAATCCGTCGAACACGGCGCGGATTTCCATAAAACCGTAAACGTCATGATTCACGCCCTCAAGCTGCTCGCACTCGCACTGGTCTTTTGGGCTGCGGTTCCAGTGTGCGCTGCATCCGGCGACGTCGATACAACCTTCAATCCTGATCTTGGCATTACTGCTGTCTGGACAGTGACGACGCAGGCTGATGGAAAGGTTCTCGTCGGTTGTAGTTTCGCACTGTTGAATCCGGCTACGCAGGGAAGAGTTTGCCGGCTCAATGCAGATGGCACGCGTGACACGGCTTTTTTCAACAACACCGGCTCCGGCACTGACGGCCAAGTGGTTGCGATCGCCGTTCAGTCAGATGGGAAGATTCTCTTTGGCGGCAACTTTCTGAACGCCAATGGCGCTTCGCGTCAGAGGTTGGCGCGTTTGAACAGCGACGGTACGCTCGATATAACGTTTCAGCCTGTCGTCGATGGTCCAGTCAATGCCATCATCGTCCAGCCGGACGGTAAGATCATGGTTGGAGGCCGCTTCGATCACGTCAACACCGAGTTTCGCGTAGGATTCGCGCGTATCAACAATGACGGCTCGCTCGACAATAGCTTCCCGCTTGTAGGTTCGGGCGGTTGTCCCAGCTTCTTCTCGGTCTCCCCGATGGCGCTGCAAACGGACGGGAAAGTCATTGGCGGCGGCTTTTTCCTGATGCTTAACGGCGTTACCTGCAAAAACATGGCCCGCGTCATTGGAGGCGGCACGCATGACACGGCCTTCGACAACAACCTCGGCACTGGCGCGGACAAAAATGTGTTCGCGCTCGCCCTGGCGTCCGACGGGAAGATCTACGCCGGCGGGCTCTTCACCACGTTCAACAACGTTCCGCGAACTGCTATTGCGCGGCTCAACAGCGACGGCACACTCGACAATACTTTCGCGCCAACGATTACTGCCTCATCGGGTAGCGCTGTAGTTAATACCGTCGTGGTCCAGGCAAGCGGCAAGATACTCGCGGGCGGCAGCTTCGCCCAGGTCAACAGCGTCGCGCGCAACAATGTCGTGCGGCTGAATGCGGATGGCACGCTCGATCAGACCTTCCTCAACTCCGGGTTGGGACCGAATGGTGCGGTTGCGGCCATCGCTCTACAGACCGACGGGAAGTTTCTCGTGGCCGGGAGCTTCACGCATTTTCATGGAGTACCGCGCCGAGGATTGGTGCGATTAGTCGGCGATTCAGTTGTGTCAACGCCGTCTCCGACACCGAACGCGCCGTTCCTGCTTGGAGAGGAAAACACGAATGGGGCGGGCGCTCTCGATTCCTCAACGTTTGTTCGTGGGCCCGTTCCGGTTCTAAACGCATTCAACTTCAGTTCGGACCAGCACACACGCGTCATGCTCTTCGCCGACAACGTGGATTTGCAGCCCGGTGAAGGCGCTTCAGTGATCACTGCTCAAGCTGAAGACTCGCAACAAAGAGTGTTTCCGTTGACGGTTGAACACGCCAGAACAGTGGCAGGTTTTGATTGGCTGACACAGATAAACGTCAGGTTGCCGGATGAATTAGCAAACGCGGGCAACATAGAGATCAGTGTCCGTGTGCGCGGCGTTCAGAGCAATAAAGTTCTGTTCACCGTCAAGGCGTCGCCTTAGATATGAAAGGCACCAGGTTGTCGAAGTAATAAGGCTCTTCGGTGCACCAGAAGATGTAGTCGGCGTTGAGATAATCAGTGGCAAACTCGATCAGCTCCGCAATCGTCACGCGCTTTTTGGTCTTCGGATTGATGTGCGCGTAATTGCCATCCTTGGCGAGAGCCCGGTCAAAACAAAGATCAGAAAAGCAATAACGAACCTCACCCGATCACCTCCATCGCGTCAAACTGTCGTAGTGCATCAGTTTGAAATTACGCCGAAGGCGTTCGCTAATTTCAGCCCAAGGTTGGAGCGCGCAGCGACAACCTTGGGATAGATCACAAATAGTCATTGAACCCTGAAAGGGTTCGCCAACTGGCTAACCCCTTCAGGGTTGGTCGCGATCTTAAATTTGTTTCCCAGGGTTCTCGCGAACGCTCGAACCCTGGGCTGAAATTAGCGAACGCCTTCGGCGTAACTTGCTTAAACTTTCAAACTGATGCACTACCCAAACTATAACTCAATGCAAAGTTTAATAGAGATGACTCATGCTCCCCTGACGCGTTATGCTACGTGCGTGGACACTATCCGTCTCCAAGACCGGGCGGATGCAGCAGCATTACGCGAACGATTCAATTTGAAGGACGACTGAAATGCCGGTGCAAAAGTTTCGTACGATTGAGGAAATGAACAAAGCTCCTGTACCTAGGTCAGAAGGAGCAGACTTCGAGCGTTTCCTCCGTCACTGTGCCCGGTACTGGGCGATCTCTCCTAAGCGTTACCCGCGCGGCGTCTTTAAGTTCCGCACTATCGAAGAAGCGCAAAAGGCTCGCGAGAAACACCAATCTTTGTAAATACTTGTTATTGGACCAATAACAGGACAAACTTCCGCACGTTATCGCACGCTCGCCAATAATGAGGATTATGCCTTTGACACACCTTGAGGAATACTACGATTTCTCTTATGCTGACTTGGAAGTAAAGTCGGCGGAATCGGGGTAAAGGCTAATGAATGATGTTCATAGTTTAAGTGATGAAGAGTTAATGTTCCGGCTAGCCGAATCGCGACCCGACAAATATCAACAGCCTCTTATTGAGGTTCTGGGGCTTGAGGCTAGCGACTCACCGTTTTCGTATGAGACTGCCCGATGTCCTCATTGTGGCTGGCTGGTCAGCGCCGAGCACATCAAAAACCTTAAATACTCTTACAAATGTCCCCGCTGTTTTACGGCAAGCACGCGTTCCTTTATCAACGAACCAGCGAATAGGTTGATCGGAAACTCATATAGTTGACTGGCTCAAAAGAACGGCTTGATCCCCTCGTTTGAGGCGGAATCCGTAAAATTCGACCCCTTGACTGTGTAAATTATTCCCTTGCCACTTCTGCCGCTAAATTGTGACAATCCGCATCCTTCGGGGATACAACCCCGCTATGCTCTGACTGAATCCTTAAGGCAGAGGTGAGACTATGAGCAGTCCAGTAATGGAACCGGAGCGGACACACTCAGAGGTAGAGGTTGCCGCATTCTTGAACGCACTAACCGAACTTTCCCGTCAACATAAAATTGGCATCACTGGCGATCCCGTTCTGTTCTCTCTTGAGGATGAAGATATGGATCGGGAATACACCAGTGATGCCGAAAGCAACCTGATTTATTAATTACTCAGGCAGTCGAACACTCAAACCAGAGTTAGGGCCGTTGGGTAATCCCAATGCCGTGTCAACGCCTTGATGTATGCGTAGGTCAGCAAGCAACGCCCCTGCGTCGATCATGCTTCCGATCATCGCTTCCGAGTCCGCGCGAGGCACCATAACCGCCTTTGCGCGATACACCAAAAGAGACGGAATGCCAATCTCGATGGCGTGCAGACACAACCCGCGCGCGTAAAAGCGATTGAACTCGCCTTCCGCAAAGGTGTCGGGAGCCGTGACGGGAACGTTAACTTCAGTGTAGCCGCCTTTCGGTTTCCGCCTCATTGCTTTGGCGTTCATGCAGCCGCCGACCCTCAGCGTGTTAGCCAGCCATTCGTCGTCGTAGGCTCGGGCCGCTTCCCTTATCAAGTCGAGATAAGTAGCGTGACCTACGTCGTTGAAATACTTGCTCATGTAGATTTGACCTTTGGTAACGTCAAACTCTACCTCTTGCAGCATAAACACACGAACGTTGTCGTTAATACTCTCAAGTCTCAAAGCCATTCTGTTTACCTTTCGATACACAGGTGATGTGCGTTCTGAGCGCAGGCGGGCGCATTGGTTTTGCCCTTTGCGCCGCCCGCCTGAGTTGTCTAACTACGGTTACTAACCTCTGTAACCGTTCCGTCTGGCGTTCTCCACACAGTCCACACGGTTTACATAGCCTTGACTGGACGCCCCGACTATCCGACCGTTTGGCGCAATGCGCCGCCAGCGCCACTCACCCGTGGCGTCCTGATAGAACTCCCACGAATCCACTGGGCAGTCCTTTCCTTGAGCGCAGGACAGACACTCCGACGCAGGTTTATACATACCTAAAGGGGAATTTGAAGAGGGTCGGAAGGCGAATGCTGGCCGATCAGAATCTCTGATCTGGGTAATTGCGTTTATACGCTTTACGGGGTAGAATCCAGTCCGTCTAAGCGACCTTCCCTTTCTTTGCCCTTTTGGTGTAAACGACAAGGCGAAGGTTTCGTTGTCTCTGGGCCAATTCGAGAAATCGAGTTGGCCCATTGTGTTTTAGGCAGTTCGTTGTCTAAGCGTACCTGCCGTTAAACTTTCGCCTTGTCAAGGAGTTGCAGTAAGAAACCTCACCACAACTGCGCGAAAGCATAGATCGATGTTAAGCACTCGTCAAGCTAGATTGCTAACAAACTATTCGCCGTATGTTTGGCGCATCTGCGGGTAGTTTAGCGTGCAACAAACCGCAAGACTTTGCGGCGAACAAACGACATACAGGTTGCCCGACAAAACTCTCAAAGCTACTTTTATGGAGTGAGAGAAAGCCTAGCAGATTATTATTTCCGGGATCGTCGGCGTACTGGAGTTCGCACCTTGAGCAAATCTTGATGCCGCGTTCTCAGCATATACGTGAGTGCCTGATACGGCATACCGAGACTCCGCGCAGCGTAGGTCACACTGCCTTCAGCTTCTTCCAGAGCGTGCTTTATTAGGTCATGCTCAAGGGACCGCACTTGCTCGCTGAGTGTTCGCCCGGAGACGGGTTTCACACCTTCAACCATGCCTATACGATCTCCCATTTCCCGGAACACACCCAGCGCCGCGTCTGCCGCGCCTTTCGCATCCCCGATCCGTTCGCACAGATCGAGAGCACGTCGGAACGTGGCAAGGGCAGCGCTATAGCTTTCAATGCGGGCTAATGCCGTGGCGTGTGTTGTCAGTGCTTCAGCCAAGAGTGATTGCTGATCACTGTTCTCCAGAGCACGCACAGACGCGCGGACTACTTTCTCAGCCTCCGCGTTTCGTTTCTCTTTCAGGAACACGCGAGCGCGAGTTTCATCAACTTGCGCCGCCGCGTTTCTGTCTTTCAAGCTGGTAAAGATCCGCCGTGCGTGGTCTAAGTGTTCGTGCGCTTCTTGGCAGTGGTTGACCTTGTAGAGAAGAAAGCCTAGGTTGTTTTCAACGTTTGCTAGATAGCTTCTGTGCTCGGCTTGCTCAAAGTGATAACTCGCGGCTGCGTACTCCACTAACGCGCGGTCCAAGTAGTCTTTTGGTCCGTCCGCGTCCCACAGATTCTCAAGTACATCCGCAATAGTTTGATGGTAGCAACCCTTCAGTGTTGGATTGTTGATCTTCTCAAACAATGCTGCGCTGTCTGTGAGAAGTCGTAGCGCTTCGATTTGACGGCCTGCGTGTTGTTCGACGATTGCGGAGCGCAGAACAACTTTCGCTTTCAAATCGCTATCGGTGGTTAATTGTTTCAGCGCGAGCCTGAGAAGATCGGACGCTTCGTTAAAGTCACTAGTGCGCCAGTAGCACAATGCGAGTTCTGTTTGCGCTTCTGCTATTTTCTTTTTGTATCGGTGGGATTCGAAGATAGTGAGGCTTTCACTAATCAGATTCTTTGCCTTTTCCTGAGCATCTTCGATCTGGTGACTGCTACCGATAAAGCCAGTCAACACTCCAGCTCGCAAAAGCACTTCACCAGCTACGCCGCGATCCAAATCCGCAACCTTCGGACGTTGGTCCATACGGGGCCATAGACCACTGAGCACTTCCCGCGCATCCTCGTACTCGCCTTTGCTTTCGAAGTCCTTAGCAAGCTCGCAGCAAAGCTCCGCACGGCCTCCCACACTGAGGTTTGGATTGACTAACTCACGTAAGAGTGAGGCGCGCAAAGTCATGTGAGAACGAAACTTTTAAAGGTAAGTATTGCGGGCAAATCTTACGCACTCGCCCGCACTCTTGCAACAAAAGTTGCACTCGACTAGCTTGATGCAAAAATTTAACTATCATGCAGAATTTTTCCATCTCACTAGGAGGCAACCAAATGAAGTCCATTCGCGCCACTTTTGCAGCAACGTTCCTGAGCCTGTTGCTTGCCGTGTCGGTCTCTGCCGGTCAAATAAGTTCGCCCGGTGTGGTAGGAACACCACCACCGCCAGCGGAGAGCATTGCGACCACGGTGATCTTGACGCTCTTGAGTGTGATTCCGATTCCCTAAGCGTTAATCATTCTCGACGTACTATTACTCGCGTCTGCGAGAGGGTAAAAGTGTGTCTATATGTATTTAAGATTTTCTATGAGATTGGACCGCGTGGATCGCGAGTGGAATATTGCGCGGAGCTGTTGACGATGAATATAAAACGCATCGTAGCCTCGCATAGCCCGGAGGGCGGGGCCGGGGCGTCGTGCTTCTTTTGTGGGTGAACGCGACGCCCCGTTACTTTCAATGTCATGCTCGAAGTAGATGATTCGCAACTCTCAGAAGATGATCGCGAGTTCTTGAGAGAGTGGGCCGACGCTTTGAAAGTACCGATAGGAGTGCTCGTGTTGCGAATTGTCGAAGCCGCAATAGATGGCGATCAATATATAAAAATGCGGCCGCAAGACTGACGTGAGATTTTACTTTGCGCGCTTCTTGGTTGTCTTTTTCTTTGGTTGGTGCTTGTCGTGCGGTGCCGGAGTGTCTAGCATCTTCTTAACCGCATCCTCGAACGTAGTGGGCGGCAGGATGATCGGCTTGCCAGTGCGCCCGGTGGGATTAGGATTCTTTGCTGCCTTCATTCCCCGCATTCTAGCATAGCCAAAAACACGGAGAGCCTAGCGGTTTCCCACTAGGCCCCCTTTTGAACTATCCTAACCTGCAAATTCGGCAGGTGGCTATCACCCACCCCTAGATTAGGTATTTCCAGACGCCTTGTCAATCGTGTGCCGCCGACGAGACTCGAACTCGCACGAGGTTTCCCTCCGATGGGTGATAGCCACCTGCGCCTACCAATTACGCCACGACGGCAATAGCAGACTAGCAAATCACCGAACGAGCGTCAAGCCTACCGTTACACTTTATTTCTGTGTACAGGTCGGCTGATTGGACCACCCCTTAGCCCGAGCCGTTGAGCAACTGGCCCCGTTGCTTAACATGTATTTTTATTAGGCATTACACTATGTAACACTGTATACATGCCTCGCCTTGACAAAAACTCGACTCTAGCAGGATAATCCGCACGGAGGCGAGACATGGTACAGAATCTAAACTACAAGTTCCCCATGCCGAACAGCGGATGGGAGACAATTAAAAAGATCGTACTCGCATATAATGCGGCTTCGGGTCAGGACAGTCCTACAGTTAAAGATATTTCAGAACTTGCCGGAATCCATCGACCGCAAGTAAGTGCGAACAATAAATTCCTGCGAGAAATAGGCTTGCTCCAAGAGGAAGTAAATAGACTAACGACGGTCGGCACTGCTCTTGCGACGGGAATGGAGCTTGGTTACGACTCGATGGTTACTGAGGCGCTTCAGTCCAGTGCCCGAAGCAGCCCGACTGTGTCTCAGTGGTTGAACATGTTAAGAGCGCGTGGAAACATGAACCTCGAACAGTTCAAGGGACAAGTTATAACGACCACTGGAATGACCGCCCAAAGCCCCGGTATTCAATACATAAAGTCCATTCTAGACTACTTGGAGGCAACCAGATTAGTCGATATTGACGGAGACTCTATTCGATACTCCGGTCAGGGCGAGATCAAGGGATTGATTGTGCCGCCTTTGGAGAATGAAAAGGAAGGCGACCACAAAGAGAACCGACAAGAACCCCCTCCTCCGCCACCACCACCAGCTCGCGGTATTCCGATACCGTTAGGCGTCAGGCGTGTGGCGCACTTACAACTACCCGAGGATTGGACAGGCAAGGAATTACCCAAGCTGTTAAAAATGATCGAATTGGCTCTTAGTGACGAGATGGAATAAAGGATGTAGTTCAGCGAACAAATGAAGCGGGGGTGGCTTGGCGCGTCAGAGGGTTTCCCATCCGGACTGACGAGGGTTCGAATCCCTTCACCTCCACCACCCCTGAAACCTAGCCACTTGGAGGCGGACAAGGTTGGTCTATTTATACACCACCTGCCCTTAAAACTCTAGGTTCCCGGTTTATTTTCGAGATAGAGGCAAAGGTGCTGCAAAATGTTGACTTGCTTATTTAACGTCGTCATACTACCAGCGCCGCCCTTGTTGCGGCAGGCCACGTTACGCTTTCGGTTGACATCACAATCAGCGGGAAAGCATAATGCGTCCCCTAGTGAACAACCATATGGGCTTGTTAAACAGGAAGGGACACACCATGAAACAAGCACCTCCCCGAAAAGTGAAGGTATATCTCTGGCAAGAATGCGACTGGTGGGTCGCCCAATGCTTAGAGATCGACGTGGCAAGCCAGGGCAGGACTGAAGATGAAGCGCTCACTAATTTGCGTGAGGCTTTAGAACTGTATTTCGAGGAACCCGTTCCCACGGTGTTTCCACAGGTTCGCACGTTGGAACTTGCTTTTGCTTAAACCTCTGCCGTTCCGAGAAGTGAATCGAAAACTCTTAGCTGCCAACTTCACGCGGCACAGTCAAAAAGGGTCACACGTCAAATACGTAAGAGAGACGGATCACGAAGTGCTTACTGTGATCGTCCCGCATCACAACGAGGTGGCGGTGGGAACCCTGCGAAGCATTATTAGACAGGCGAGGCTAACCAGCGGTGAGTTTATGGAACTTTAGTCTTTATCTGTGCTTCTTAGTTCTCGCTATTAGACCCCTTATAGGTGAGACGCTTGCCCTCGAACCCTTTTAGAGCCTGTAACGCACGCTCACCGTCCGTAACCTTCCGATTGTTGTATCTGAAATCAAACTCGCTCAAATACCTATGCAGATGCTTGCGACCTACGTGGTGGTAGACGCCGTTGATGCCGCGCTTCAGTAGTGAGAAGTAACCTTCGATTGTGTTGGTCGTGACGCAGAAACCTTCTTCATACCGCACGTATTCGTCTGCCGAATGATTAACCAGTGAGTGCTTTATTCCAAGCTTTCGTTTGGCAAGTACCCCGGTATCAGTAATCAGATGCGCATCCGCCGCACATACGGATTTGATAATCTCAGTCAGGTTGTCGGCTGTTACTCGTTCAATATGTCGCGAGTAGACTTTGCCGCCGCGCTGAACGATTGAAAATACAGCTTGCTTGTTGTCGTAGTGAGTAGAACGATCCTGCGCCCTTTGTCCCGGCTTTGTGGCTTGCGGGATATGCTTGCGCGGTCTACCACCGATAAATGTTTCGTCGGCTTCGAGTACGCCGCTCATTTGCTCCGGCAGTTCACCTGTCAGCGCGTAGCGAATCCGGTGGGCCATAAACCACGCGCTTTTGTATTGCTTGATGTCGAGGTTGCGCATGAGCTGATGCGCACTCATGCCCTTCTTGCTGGAAGTGAGCAAGTGGATCGCCAGCAACCACTTATGCAGCGGAATGTGCGAATCCTCAAAGATTGTGCCTACTGTCACCGTAAACTGCTTTTTGCAGCCGCGACACTTCCACAGACCTTTTTGAGCCTTGCGGATGCGCTTGCGGGCGCGCAGCATCTCGATAACCTGTTCTTTGGTCCTTTCCTTACGAACGATCCGGCCAGCCTCACCGATTACGCCGCAGTGCGGACATATCGGACCTTCCGGCCAGCGCATCGCTTCGAGGTATTCGCGCGCCTTATCTTCGTCAACAAAGTGCGGTTCGAGTAGGGAACCTTTCTCGCGCTTTCGGGGCTGCTTAACCATGCCAGAATACTACTACTTAGGTGCGGGTGTGTCAAGTGCATAATTACGCCAATAATTGTTGACACAAACACTCTGTCATGGAATACTCACCGGCCTACCTGAGCTGTGGTATTTTTTCTTTGAATTATTCGGTTGCTTTTTCGCATTTATCGCTACGAAACCTCGCAAGTTTAATGGCGTGATAGACGGCGCCGGCACAGATTGGGAACAGAATTAACCTCCACTTCCTCGGACCTCCAGTTGTCCCAAAGGGCGGTAGCCTGTCGTCGATATAAGCAACTACCCGCCATACCATAAAGCTCGATACCCCAATACATTAAGGACGCTCCACGATCGCTCCCCGATCAGGTAGCACCATACTCCCGGTGTCTCCCTAAGCGTCAATCGTTTAACTCATGTCAGTAACAAACGACACTCTGGCCGAGCGACGAGCTCAACTCGCCGCCCGTCGCGCCGCACTCTCGGCTCTGAAACAGCAAGAGCTTGAAGGGCTCTTGCAAAACGTTACGGTCGAGAGCGCTCCGGCGCGCGTCATACCCGCCCGTCAGCGCAACGAAACTCCATCGCTTTCATTCGCGCAGGAACGCCTCTGGTTTTTAGACCAATTAGAGCCGGGCAGCGTGGCGTACAATATGTGCGTTCCGTTCCGGATAACCGGCAGACTCAACGAGCCCAGGCTCTGGCAAAGCCTTGGCGAAACCATCCGGCGCCATGAATCGCTGCGAACTACTTTTGTTGAGGTCGACGGACAACCGACCCAAGTAGTTTCCCAGGCCACCAGTCCACACACTCAGCTCGTCGACATCGCAGCATTGCCTGAGCCAGAGCGTGAAGCCGTGGTTGGGCGGGTGCTGATCGCAGCAACTGAGCGGCCCTTCGATCTGGTGCATGGTCCACTCCTGCAAATCATCCTGTTCCGCCTTAGTGATGAAGACCACGTACTCGTAATGCTCTTACATCACATCATCTTCGACAATTGGTCGATGGGTGTTCTGCTGCGGGACCTGATGGAAATCTATCAGTCCTTTGCTGAAGGTGTTCAATCACAGTTACCCGAGCTTCCGATCCAGTATGCCGATTTTGCGCACTGGCAGCGCCAATGGTTGCAGGATGAAGTCCTCGAAAAGGAACTTGCGTTTTGGCGGCGCGCGTTGCACGACAGCCCGCAAGTACTGAATCTCCCTTACGATCGCCCACTCACTGCTCCAATTAAAGCCATTGCCGATGTCGTAGAAGTGGTGATACCCGATCGGGTAACAGAACGGTTGGGTTCTCTCTCACGAGAATCAGAGACGACGCTCTTTATGACGCTGTTAGCGGCGTTTCAGATTTTGCTCTCGCGCTACTGCGGGCAGGACGATGTGCCGGTAGGTACACCAATCGCGGGCAGGCGTTGGGTCGAGACCGAAGGGCTGATCGGATTCTTCGTCAACACCTTGGTCCTGCGAACAAGGCTTTCAGGAGATCCGAGCATCCGTGAGGTGCTCCGCCGCGTACGCGAAATGGTTCTCGAAGCCTACTCGCATCAGGAGTTGCCATTCGAGAAGCTCGTAGAAGAATTGCAGCCGGAGCGGAGGTTGAGTCGCTCGCCGTTGTTCCAGGTAATGTTCGACTTTCAGAGTATCCGGCCCGACGACAGCGCAAGTGCATTGGGATTGAGCGTCGAAACAATGAAGCTCTGGAGCCCGATTGCAAAATTCGATCTCACGCTGGGCATGTCGGACATCGATGGGCACGTTCGCGGTTCCATCGATTACAACACGGGCCTCTTCGAACGTTCCACCATCGAGCGAATGCTGCGACACTACAGCGCCATTCTCGAAGCGATGGTCACCAATCCCGAGCAGCGCCTCTCGCAACTCGAGATGCTCTCAGGCTCCGAGCGACAACAACTGCTCGTCGAATGGAATGAAACGTCCGCAGAGTACCCGGCGGATAAACGACTCAACGAGCTATTCGAAACACAGGTGGAGCGCACGCCCGACGCCATCGCGGTCCAGGCTCACGACGCACAGTTGACTTACCGCGAATTGAACGAGCGCTCAAATTGCCTGGCGCATTATCTGCGCGAACTCGGCGTCGGTGCGGAATCACGGGTTGGTCTTTGTATTGAGCGTTCGCCCGAAATGATCGTTGGGGTGCTTGGGATCCTCAAAGCCGGTGGCGCTTACGTGCCGCTCGATACATCGTATCCGCCTGAGCGCATCTCGTTGATGCTCGATGACGCCCAAGCGAAAGTTCTCGTCACACTATCGCACTTGCTTGACGCTTCGCACGAACCGGATCTGAAGGTCGTTTGCGTCGATACTGACTGGCCGCAGATCGCAGCTCACAGCACGTTAGATCTAAATCTTCAGCTCAGCCCGGCAAACCTGGTTTATGTAATTTACACATCAGGTTCAACAGGCATGCCCAAGGGCGTGGCCAACACTCACGCTTCGGTGGTCAGTTACATTTCGGGTTCTTTCGGCCGGTTCGGGCTGGTGAACTCAGATCGCATCCTTCAGTTTGCGTCAATCAGCTTTGACGTAAGCGTCGAAGAGATCTTCTGGGCGCTGACAACCGGAGCCCAGGTGGTGATGCGCAACGACGAGATGCTCGCGTCGCCGGAAACCTTCCTGCGAGAGTGCCGCAAGCTCGGCCTCACGGTGCTGGATATAGCGACTGGATACTGGAACGAGTTGGCGGACTCCGACGCATGGTACACGCTCCCGGAAGTACGCTTAGTAGCCATCGGCGGAGAAAGAGCCCTGCCGGACAAGGTCGTGAAGTGGACCACCGGTCCAGGGCGAAATTTCAGACTGGTAAACGCGTATGGCCCAACCGAAGCGACGATCGTCGCCACGTGCACGGAGCTGACCGGTCTGAGCTCAGCCGAGCGAGAGATTTCGATCGGACAACCCATACCAAACATGCGGGCGTACGTTCTCGATAGCCACTACAACCCCGTTCCGATCGGAGTAGTGGGCGAGCTGTTTCTCAGCGGCTCAAACCTCGCTCGTGGTTATCTCGGATTGGCCGAACAAACAGCCGAGCGTTTCTTGCCGGATCTGTTTTCCGCAGCACCAGGTGGGCGATTCTACCGCACGGGCGATCTCGTGCGGCGCCGTGCTGATGGAGAGATCGAATTCTTCGGCCGCGCTGACTCGCAGCTCAAACTGCGCGGCTATCGCATCGAGCCTGGCGAGATCGAGAACGTACTAAGCGGTCACGAAAGCGTTGGTGAAGTCGCGATCGTCGTGCGCGAAGAAACGGAAGGCGAAAAGCGTTTAGTCGCGTATGTCGTACCGCGTGAGATTTCGCCGCTCGATGGCAACCTGGATTTCGGCCAGTTACACAGCTACCTGCGAAAGAGATTGCCGGCCTACATGCTGCCATCCGCTTACGTGCAGCTCGATGCGCTACCGATGACGTCCGGCGATAAAGTCGATCGGCGGGCGTTGCCGGCGCCGCAGGGTGATGCGCGAGTCTTTGCTTACGTCCCGCCGCGAACCCCGGTTGAAGAAATGTTGACCGCGATCTGGGCGACAGTGTTAGGTGTCGAAAGAGTTGGAATCGAGGACAACTTTTTTGAGCTGGGCGGACATTCTTTGCTCGCGACCCGGTTGGCCTCGCGGATCAGAGAAGCTTTCGTGGTGGAGCTTCCGCTGCGCACGCTCTTCGAGCAACCTACGGTCGCAGAGCTGGCGCCACGCATTGAGGAACTCTGGCGCAGCGATCACACGGCCGCTCCGCCGCTTGTTCAAGTCGATCGAAGTGAACCCTTACCACTCTCATTTGCACAGCAACGCCTGTGGTTCCTGTATAAACTCGAGACCGCGAGCGCGTTGTACAACATCGACGACGCGGTGCAATTACGCGGACCACTCGACGTACCTGCGCTCCAGCGCAGCCTCGACGAACTGATCCTGCGTCACGAGAGTTTACGAACACGCTTCATCGAAAGCGACGGAGAACCCGTACAGGAAATCCTTGCGCCATCTTCATCGCCGTTGAATATCGAAGATCTTTCGGTGATGCAGCCTGATCGGCAACGATCGCACCTGCTCGAATTGCTTGAAAAAGAGGCGGACGAACCGTTTGACCTGTCGACTGGACCACTATTGCGAGTTCGGCTCTTCCGTCTGGCGGAAGAAAAGCACGTGTTGGCGGTGACAATGCATCACATCATCTCCGACGAGTGGTCCATGAACGTGTTCACGCACGAGCTGACGACCGCTTACACGTCTTACGCCAGCAGCGCGGAGCCACGGCTGGCGGAGCTTCCGATCCAGTACGCGGATTTCGCCGTTTGGCAGCGGAAATGGCTCCAGGGTGAAGTGCTCGACGCACAACTCGCTTACTGGCGCGAGCATTTGGCGGGAGCCCCACCGATTCTGGAAATGCCAACAGACCGGCCGCGTCCACCGATCCGATCTGCACGCGCAGCATTTCAACCGATTCATTTCGATCCGGTCACCGTAGAAAAGCTGAGGGCTATCAGCCGCCGTCGGGGAACGACATTATTTATGACGCTGTTGGCGGCATTCCAGGCGCTGCTCTTTCGATGGACCGGCCAAACAGATCTGGTTGTCGGGACACCGGTAGCCGGCCGCACTCGTGGAGAGACGGAAGGGCTGATCGGTTTCTTTGTGAACATGCTGCCGTTGCGGACGGACGTCTCGGGTGATCCGACGTTTGCGGAACTGCTGGACCGCGTAAGAGACGTATGCCTGGGCGGCTATGCCCATCAGGAAGTGTCGTTCGAACAACTGGTGGAAGAGTGGGGGGTCGATAGAGATTTATCACGAACCCCGTTGTTCCAGGTAATGATGGTGATGGGACAGCAAGCCGCTGAAGACTCGAGCCCAACAGAGTTCACGTCGTCGGGTGACGAGGTCGCAGTAGACAATCTCGAAGGCGATGAAGCGAGTGTTGTCGAACGAGTTCGTAACAGTGCGAAGTATGACCTCACGTTCACACTAAGTGATCGCGGCGACGAGTTAGTTGGTGGATTGAAATATGCAGTCAGCTTGTTCGATGCCGAAACGATCAAGAGCCTGGCTGGACAGCTCGAACGTGCTCTTGCTTCATGGATCGCCGATGACTCTCGACCCATCAGTGAGGTGGAACTGCTTAGCGAACACGAGCGCCAGCGTGTACTAGTCGAATGGAATCAAACGCGGCGCGACTACGAGCACGAATTGAGCATTGCTTCGGCGTTCGAGAGACGGGTAGCAACGAACAGCGCAGCTACGGCCCTGACTTATGAAGGGCTGCACGTGACGTATGAGGAGTTGAACCAGAGGGCGAACAAAGTTGCGCACTATCTCATTCGCAAGGGCATCAGGGCCGAGCAGGTGGTCGGCATTTATTGTGAGCGAGGCATTGAAATGGTCGTCGCCCTGCTGGGCGTGTTGAAGGCCGGCGCTGCCTATTTGCCGATTGAGGTCAGTTATCCAGTTGAGCGCGTGCGATTCATGTTGCAGGACGCAGGCGCTCGCCTGGTTCTCACCGGATCGGAACCCATCGATAGCACTGTCGAAGCGTGCGCGCTCGAAACAATCTTCGAGACGATGACCGATCAGTCACCGTCGAATCCCTCAGTTCGGATTAGTCCGGACAACCTCGCGTATGTCATTTACACCTCGGGCTCAACCGGCCTTCCCAAAGGAGTGATGATCTCGCATCGCGCGGTCATCAATCACCTCAAGTGGCGGCAGGAACGTTACCCGCTGCGCGTGAACGATCGGTTTCTTCAGAAGGCGGCTTTCATTTTTGACATTTCAGTTTGGGAAATTTTCGGGACGCTGCTGGCCGGCGCCGGACTGGTGCTGGCACGGCCCGGTGGTCAGGGTGATCCGGAGTATTTGGCCAACCTGATATCGACGGAAGGCGTGACGGTGGCCCACTTCGGACCGGCGCTCTTGCGTGAGTTTGTCGAATGGGAAGGCGCTACTCGGTGCCGTACTTTG
>Ga0307505_10000286_pt1 | contig 59864 bp, 40 predicted proteins | sample 23_S_MG_FD_202183 | JGI IMG/M metagenome (GOLD analysis project Ga0307505, IMG submission 202183) | Soil microbial communities from Populus trichocarpa stands in riparian zone in the Pacific Northwest, United States - 23_S | ecosystem: Environmental > Terrestrial > Soil > Riparian zone > Trees...
ATGATGAACCCAGCTCGCGATGAACACACACCGAGAGCCTTCTCCCCTCCGCAGAGGGGAGAAGGTGCCGAAGGCGGATGAGGGGTCGCCCTCGTGGCAGGCACGCAGTCTTTGTTTCTTTCTCTCAGGCGCGCTGCGCGCGGCGTGGGGCGGCTCAGGATGACAGGTTGGGAAGCTCGCGGTTTCTGCACCGCCCGCCCAGGATGACAGGCTAAATCAGCGCTGGGTTGGCGCGCACCAGCCCGCGCTGTGACTCTGAGACTGTGAGCCTCCTCGACCAAAGACTCGCAACACACAACTCGCTACCCGCCACTCGCAACCCGCAAGTCACCGGCGGCGAACGATCCGGCCTTCCAGCTCTGTGTCCACCGTCCCCCGCGCGCGGATGTACTGCTCCACCGTTTGGCGAAGGTCCGCTTCCCGATCGACGTTCACCTTTGCGGGACGTGACGCTTCCGCGAAGAGCGTATAGCCGTCTTCGGTGCCGTTCGTGTAGACGTAGTCGATGGTGGCCACGGTGTAGGTGGCGCCGAGGTCGAGCGTACGGCCTCCCACCTTCACGTCCGCCGGATCGACCGTGAGGTCGTTGCCGTAGGTGAAAGAGAGACCGGAGACCTGGAGGAAGCGTCCGTCTCCGGCATCGACGCGGGAAACAGAGTTGCGAAGCATGTCCAGGAGTTGCTGGCCCGTGGCGCGGAAGGCTACCAGCCGGCTCGTGTAATAGAAGACGCCCTCCATGTCGTAGCGGGTGATCGGCCCGGGCGGGATGTTGTCGTTGATGCGGATGCTTCCGCCGTTGAGGATGGCCACCTCCGTCTGCATCTGTTCCCGCGCCGCGTCCGTGAGCAGATTCCCCAGCGCGGTCTCGCGTCCGCGGACGGCGGGCTCGACGCCTTCCAGCAGGTTCTTCGTCTGGCCGATGGTCTCGTTGCCGCCCAGCTTCTCGGAGAGTACCTGCATCCAGCGCTGCACGGCCTCGTCGACGGCCGGGTCCTTCGGCGTGGTCGCGTCGAGGGCGATGCGCAGCGGGGCCGTCCGGATCGGTGAGCCCGGCGGCACCGTGATGTCGTAGACGATCACGCTCTTGGCGTCCGCGTCCGCCTTGGTGATCCACTTGCCGTCCACCTGTTGTTGCAGGAAGAGGTGGTCGTGACCTCCGATGACCAGGTCAATGCGCGGGATGGCCCGCACGAGCTCGACGTCTGCATTCATGTCCTGATGCGTGAGCGCGATGATCACCGTGGCACCCTCTTGCAGGAGCACCTGCACGGCGTCCCGCGCGGCGCCGATCACGTCCGTGGACTGCACCCAGGACTTCTTGAACGGATAGATCAGCCCCACGATGCCGACCTTCACGCCGTCCATCTCGAGGACCACCACATCAGAAGTATTGGGAAAGGTCTTGTCGCACGTGGGATCACACCAGCGGACATTGGCAGAGACCCAGAGGAACGACGACTCTTTCAAGCGATCGAGCAGGACGCGCGAGTCGCTCTTGTCGAACTCGTGATTGCCGAGAGTGACGATGAGCTTCGGATCCAGCTTCGCGGCGTCGCCGTCGAGCAGGTTCAGCACGTCGACCATGGGCTTCGCGTCCAGGTACTTGCTCATCACCGACGGATACAGCGCGTCGCCGGCGTGGAGCACCAGCACGGGAGTGCCGTCGGACTCGAGTAGCTTGCGCAGGGTGCGCACGCGAGCCAGGCCCCCGCTCTGCCCACCCTCCAACCCTTCGATCTTGTAGACATCGTTGATCTGCAGGATCTTGAACCGCGCCGAGCGCGCCGGGGCCACACTCTCCGAAGAAGGAGAAGGAGGAACCGTCGCGCAAGAGGCGAGCAGCACGACGACGAGAATCCAAGCGTGCGAGTTTTTCATGTCCCGCGATGGTAGCAGGGCGATCCCGCGTTCCGTGTTGAGTTGCGAGTTGCGAGTTGCGAGTTGCGGGTTGCAGGTTGCGGGTTGCAGGTTGCAGGTTGCAGGTTGCGGGTTGCGGGTTGCAGGTTGCGGGTTGCAGGTTGCGGGTTGCGGGTTGCAGGTTGCGGGTTCCGTGTTCCTCGTTCCGTGTTCCGTCCGTGTCCCCGCCAACGCCACGTAGTAGCATCCCCGGCCATGAAACGCGTCCTGATGCTTCTCCTGCTGGCGGTCCCCCTCGTTGGTCAAGTGCCATCTCCGTCGAAGTTCCTGGGGATCGACATCGGCGCGGACAAGAAACTCGCGGACTACAAGCAGATCAAGTCCTACTTCCGCGTACTCGATGCCGCTTCTCCCCGTGTCGAGGTGGAAGTGCTCGGCAAGACCACCCTCGGCGAGGAGATGATCATGGCCGTCATCTCCTCCGAGGAGAACATCCGCAACAAGGAGCGGATCAAAGAGACGGCCAAGCGCCTGGCCGATCCGCGCGGCCTTGCGGCCGTGGAGGCCGACCGGCTCGTCCGCGAAGGCAAGTCCATCGTCCTGGTCACGTGCAACATCCACTCGAGCGAGATCGGCTCGTCGCAGATGGCCATGGAGTGGGCCCATGCCCTGGCCACCGCCACCGATGACGAAACCAAACGCCGCCTCGACAACGTCGTGCTCCTGCTCGTGCCGTCGCTCAACCCCGACGGCCAGCAGATGATCGTCGACTACTACCGCAAGTACGTGGGCACCGAGTACGACGGCGGACGCCTGCCCTGGCTCTACCATCACTACGTCGGCCACGACAACAACCGCGATTGGTACATGCTCACGCAGAAGGAGACACGCGCGCTCAACCGCGCCGTGTATCACGAGTGGAGCCCGCAGGTGTTCGTGGACGAGCACCAGATGGGCTCCGAGGGACCGCGCATGTTCATCCCACCGTTCGCGGATCCCGTCGATCCCGACGTGCATCCCCTGATCTGGCGCGAAGTGAACATGATCGGCGCGAACATGGCCTTTCGCCTCGAGCAGCAGAACAAGAGCGGCTTGATCTACGGCTACTCCTTCGACGCGTACTGGCTGGGGGGCACGCGCAACACCGGCTGGTGGAAGAACGTCACCGGTCTGCTCCTGGAGATTGCGTCCGCACGCATCGGCTCGCCCGTCTACATCGAGCCCACCGAGCTTCGCGGCGGAAGCAAGGGCCTCGTCGACTACAAAGCCACCATCAATCATCCCAACCCCTGGAAGGGCGGCTGGTGGCGTCTCCGCGACATCATGGACTACGGCCGCATCGCCTCTGATGCCCTGCTCGAGCTCGCCGCCGATCGGCGCGAAGACCTGCTGCGCAACCTGCTCGTGCGCTCCCGCGCCGCGATTGCCCACGCACCAGCCGGCGCCGCTTATCGCATTCCCAAGGACCAGCGCGACTGGCCCACCGCACAGCACCTGGCCTGGCTGATGGCCGAGCACAACGTCGAAGTGCATCAAGCCGCAAACGGCGACTACTGGATCCCTCTGGCACAGCCGTACGCGAAGTTCGTCCTGGAGATGATGGAGCCACAACGTTACCCCGAGGTGCGGCTGCAACCGGGGCGGGACATCCTCCGGCCCTACGATGTCGCGAGCTGGACACTGCCACTGCAGATGGGCGTTCACGTAGAGAAGGGGCCGATGCCGGCAGGCACCGCGCGCGTCGCCGGCATCAAGCCCGACACCAAGGAAGTGATCGCTCGCGGCGCAAAGCTGGCCCGCAAACCGCGCGTGGCCACGTACAAACCGTGGCAGGCGTCGATGGACGAAGGTTGGACCCGTTGGCTGCTGGAGACCTATGGCGTGCCGGTCAAGGGGCTTTCTCCTCTGGAAGTGCAGAAGGGATTGACCGGCTTCGATGCGGTGATCCTCCCGGACATCGCCAAGGATGTCATCGCCACGGGCAAGCGCCGCGTGGAAGGTGGGATGCGCTACGAAGAAGAGCTGCCGCCGGAGTATCGCGGAGGGCTCGAGCGATCCGGCGCGGACGCGCTTCGAAAATTCGTCCAGGACGGAGGAACGCTGATCGCGTTCGGTGATGCCTGCGAGTACGTGATCGATGAGCTCAACATCCCCGTGAGAAACGCGTTGTCCAGCGTCAAGGCGGAGGACTACTCCAACCCCGGCTCGCTCGTACGCCTGCGTCTGCGCGCCGATCATCCCGTGACGCAGGGGATGCCCGCCGAGACCGCGGCCTTTCTCGACTCCGCCATCGCCTTCGACACCACCGCGCCCGCAGCAGGCATGCAACGCTGGGTGCTGGCCACCTACCCCGAGGACGGAAAGGACGTCCTGCTCTCGGGCTGGATCCACGGCGCGGACCGTCTCACACGCAAGGCTGCGGCCGTCGCACTCACCTACGGCAAGGGAAAGATCGTGCTGTTCGGCTTTCGTCCCCAGCATCGAGGCCAGACCCACGCCACGTTCCCGCTCGTGTTCAACGCGCTCTGGTGGAGCGTGTCGGCTCCTTGACGGATTGGCCATCTGGCCGCATATTGGAGGCCAGATGGACACCCAGGCGAGTACCACCCGCGATCTCGATCGGTTTCGAGACATTCGCCGAAGGCCTGCCGCGCCTCGAGGTTACGTAGTCCTTCTCGGTTTCGACTACTTCGATCTCCCCAGTCTTCTCGCGGCAATCGAGAAGGGCTTTTCCTGGAAGACGTTCGAACGGCTGGTCAAGAACATCGGGCTTCCAGCCGAAGAAGTCGCCGACGTGATCGGCATTCCTCGGCGCACTTTGTCCCGGAGAAAGGCCGAGGCGCGCCTCAAACCGGCTGAATCCGACCGGCTGCTCCGGCTGGCGAGGATCCTCGGGAGTGCGCTCGACCTTTTCGACGGGGATCGCAATGCGGCCACGCTCTGGCTGACCGACGTCAACATCGCCCTCGGAGGTGTCTCGCCCCTCGAATTGGCACGAACCGAGGTCGGCGCCGGGGAAGTCGAGAACCTTGTTGGCCAGATTCAGCACGGAATCATTTCCTAGGGCGGCACGGCCGCCGGCGCTGGTTGGCATAGCCTTGGGCACGTGCGGCAGCTCCGAGGCCAAGGTGCTTTCTACCGCGCAGACTCCCAGACATCGTTGAGGAGCGGTGACGAGGCAGGCGAGTCTCCAGCGCGCTGAAGAACGTATGGCCATTTGCGAGGCACCACACTCATGATCACTGCGTGGAGAATCGTCGACGGCCGGTATGCAGACGACGCCTTCAGCGGCGAAGGCGCGCGCAGGTTCAAGGGACGATGGCACAGCGCCGGGGCTCGAATCGTCTACACCTGCGCGAGCATCTCGCTCGCCACTCTCGAGTTGCTCGTGCGCACACCACGCGCACAACTCCTGCGTGACTACGTCGTCATTTCGTGCACGTTCCCGGAAGCACTGGTGGAGCCTGTCGACCTCCGACGCCTGCCGAAGAATTGGCGGGACTACCCTCCTCCTCCAGCACTCGCCGAGATCGGGAATGATTGGTTCAGAAGTCGCGAGTCCGCAGTCCTCGCGGTACCAAGCGCCGTGACCCCTGAAGAGCTCAACTACATTTTGAACGTGGAGCACGAACACTTCCGTTCTGTCGATATCGGCATCAGCAGGCCTTTCCGGCCAGATCTTCGTCTGTTGACGTGACGGGGCTCACGCTCTCCCGGACCGGACGGCGATATCCGTGAACCGTGAGAGAAGGAGCTGAAGTGCCACGACCCATTCGACGACCGAGCATCATTTCGGACAACCGGCGTTTCACGATATGTCCCGCGACGCGCAAGGTGGCACAGACCCAAACCGGGCCGGCCTGCGACGTTGCTATCCTGTGAGAATGGTGCCGATCCGCATCGTCATCGCCGATGATCATCCGGTCGTTCTGCGCGGACTCGCCGAGTTCTTCGCCGATGAGGCAGACCTCGAAGTGGTCGCCGAATGCGCGGACGGCGAATCCGCACTGGAGGCCGTAGCCCGTCATCAGCCCGACGTCCTGGTGATCGACCTGGACATGCCGAGTGTCGGAGGAATCGATGTGCTCCGCCACCTCCGCGAGGCCGGCAACTCGATGCCCACGGTGCTTCTGGCCGGCGAGATCAGCGACGAAGACGTCGTCGAAGCCATGCGTCTCGGCGTCCGCGGGGTCGTCCTCAAGACGATGTCGGGCGCGCTGCTGGTGCAGTGCATCCGCAAAGTCGCCGCCGGCTCGACCTGGCTGGAGAAGGAAGCCGTCGGCCGGGCCATGACCCGGCTCCTTCAGAATCGTGAGCCAGGGGAGGCGGGCCGCAGCACCCTCACTCCCCGCGAGATCGACATCGCCCGGATGGTCGCACTCGGTCTGAACAACCGCGAGGTGGGAGCCAAGCTCTTCATCACAGAAGGCACGGTAAAGACGCACCTCCACACCATCTACGAGAAGCTCGCCCTCAAAGGCCGAGTGCAACTCGCCAACTACGCCAAAGAGAAGGGCCTGGCGTAGCCGGTACGGCCGGCACCGCTGGTTGGCATAGCCTTGGGCACGTGCGGCAGTTGCGAGGCGAATGGTTGTCGGTTGTCAGTTGTCCGGGACTCACGGGCGACACCTCACAGACAACCCGCACCTGATAACAGACAACCGGCAACCGAAAGGACAGCCTGCCGGCCGAAGCCGGCAGGGGGAAACCTCACTCGCAGGAGCCGGGGCCGATCACTCCTTCGTTGTAGCTGCGCAACGAGGCGGTCACCGAGGCGGTGCTCGTCGTCGTGAGCATGGCCGAGCCCACCGGGGGAACCACCAGGTTGCCGATCAAGGAATCGCCGGCCATGATGGAGGAAAGGACGCTTACGCTGCTGGCGCCGTTGGCGATGTTGAGCTTCGCTGTGATGAGCTGGTGCGCGAGAGCGATCAAGCCGTTCCCTCCGGCCGGTGTGGCCAGGATGCTCTCGATCTGCAACTCCGTGTAGAAGACGTTGCCCAGAGTCAATCCGTCGCCGGGCCACAGGTCCTCGCCTGCTCCGGTCGGACCGCTCTCGAGCCAGGAATCCTGCGTCACCGTGCAGCCGAACTGTTCTTCGTCATCGCCACCGCCACCACCGCAGTTCATGGTCGAGCAGAACGTCGTCGCGCTCCATGCGCTCTTGCGCGACGAACTGTTCGCATGCGCGAATGAGCGAAAAGCATAGGCCTGGCCGCACTCGAGGGCGTTGCCCTCACAGGGGCTCGACGCTCCGGCGCGATCGAACGGACGATCGCCGAGACTGATGGTCACGGACTCGCCCGGATCCAGACGGTAGTAGTGCCCTGCGGCGTTTCCGGAGAACGATCCCTCGCAATAAGAGCCGCCCTGCCCGGACCATCCGTACTGCTCGTATTCGCTGCGCAACATCCAGTGGATGCTCACGCCAGCGGGCGCGCCGGTTGCACCGGCGGTCACGATCACGTCGATCGAAGCGCCCGTCGCACCCGCAGCGCAACTGATCGTTGGAGGAGCCAACGTCACTTTGCCACCCCCGAAAGCGGACGCGGCAAAAACAAAGACAGCCGTCAAAACGGTGAGATACCGAAGGAGTTGCTTCATAGTGACCTTTCTCTCTCCTGGCGGCCCAACCCGCCAGAGTTCTCAGCCGAAGTCGAATGGGTGGAACTGCCGAGAAAGTTACGCCGTCAGGTCACGGGTGACCATCGCCTCGAAGTTATGTTCTTGCCTCTATCGATCGATATAGACCGAGGAGAAGAGCGTCAGAACTTTGCAAGGAATCTGGGAGTGGCTGCAGACCGCCTTCGCATGCGGGAGTGCGAATGTCGCGAATGCCGGGAGGCGATCCCACACGAACGACGAAGCGGGGCGGTTGCCGGGGCGAGCGATTCGCCCACGACAACCGCCCTCAGTATCCGAGGTGTGTCCGGTGACCGGATGTCCGTCGTGGGTGGATCGGTTGTCTGCGATCGCACCACGATTGGATCGCCCACAAACTGCGAACCGACAACTGACAACAGAGAGCGCGGGAAGCGGTACTGCGTCCGCGGCTTCATCGTCGCGAACTTCGCTTCCAGAAACAGGAAGCTGTGATTGCTGGGCTGGAACTGTCCCTGAGCATTCTTGATGTTGGTGGTGGCGTTGAGATGGCAGGCCAGGCACCCGGTGGCGTTGCCGGAGCTGACGCTCTGGACGTAAGTCTCGAGCACGATGTTGGCCACGTTCGGATGCGTGATGCTCGGCCCGAACCCGGTCGTCCACTGGGTGGAGATGAGTTGATAGTTCGCGAAGACCGATCCTGCCAGGAGGCCCTGGTAGTACGCATTGAGATCAGTCGAGGCCGGGATGGGAGTGACGCGCTTGATCTGGGTCGGCTGGTTCACGCCCTTGCAACTCGCGTCGAGCTCCGTAAAGGGCTGAGTCGCGAAGTCCGTATTCACCGCGGCGGTGCTGTTCGGATTGAAGAAGACGGTGTCGTTGTCCTTGTGCTCGAACGTGGACCAGAACATGGTTCCGCCGTCGGTGGTCTGTTGCACGAGGTGCAGTCCGACCAAGCCGAACGTGACCGGCTGCTCGTCGCACGGTGTCTTCTGTCCGTCTGGAGTGTTGCAGACCGTGCCGGTAGTGGTGAAGTAGATGTTGCTGCTGATCTCCGCCGCCGTGAGCACCTTCCACGCCGACTTGATCTCGATCGAGCCCTGCGGAATGGTGATGGGCTGGTTGGCGTCGAACATGGCTTGCAGTTGCACGGCGTTCCAACGGTCGGGGACGATGTAGTTGTACTCGGTCTGGTTCATCAGCTTTTCGTAGCGCAGCCAGCGCTGGCTCTGGTCGGTGACGACGTCACCTGAGGCCTGGAGCACGTCGCCTCCCGGCTCGGCGACCTTGAGGAAGTTGCCTCCCAGATTCTTCGCCGCGGCCACGGCCTTGGCCTCGTTGCCGAACGTGCGGTTCGGGCCGGCGGCGAGAGCGTTGCCGCTGCACCAGGCGGCGGGCTTCTGATACCCCGGGTTGAGGAAGACATTCTCGGCGGGCATGTAGGTCTGCCACACGACGAACGTGCCGTCTCCGCTCTGCACGTTCACGATCGACTTGGTCGTGTCTGCCGCGCAGTTCGCGGTGGAGGCGGGCCAGTTCAACGCGAGGAACAGGTTCCACGAGTAGATGTCGACGAAGTTCTGCGTCTTCGGACCGCCTTCGCCCTGGAACGTACACGGCTGCGCGGGGATGTCGGCCTGTGCGGCGGTGATCGGCGACGGCGCGCACGGACTGAGACCATTGCAATCCGTCACCGACTCAGCACACATCGCAGGCTGAGTCACCACCGCCGCGGCCGCGACCGGCGGCGTCGCACCCTCCGGCGCCGCCGGCGCCTCGGCTTTCTTGCATGCAGTCGAGACCACGAAGATCGAACAAACGAGGATCGAGCATCTGATCGAACGAGGCATCCGAAAATCTCCCTTCCAAGGGGAGAGGGTTCCCGCGAGCACTTCCCAGCCCGGCGGAAGAAGAACGGCCGCTTTTCGCTAACATGAGTGCGTTCCTCCAATGGCGTGGCGCACCTTTCAGCAAACGCAGCGAAGCCGTCGATGGATGGTGCTCGCCGGGATTGCGTGCGCGGCCTCGCTCCTCCATGCGCATCGCTTGGATCCGTACGAAACGGCGATGGAACGACTCATCTTGGCGTCGCCTCCGTCCAGGCATGCGGAAGGCCGTCTCAGCGCCATGCCCTGGTCGCCATACCGCGCGCATCACGGGAATGCTGCGTCCCCGCCTCCCCTCGCGCTGGGGGCAACACGCGTCCTCCACGATCTGTCCGCTGATCTGACCCCTCGTGGACGACAGGCATCCGCAACGGCCCTGCTGCTCATGGGCCGCGGTGACGAGGCACTGCAAGCCTTCGAGCAGATCGACGAACGAGACCGCACCGCCGCGATCTGGAGTGACCTTGCGGCGGCCCACATCTTCGTCGCGGCGCAAACCAGCATGCCTGAGCACTACAAGCGCGCGCTGGCTGCGACGGACGCGGCACTCCGCCTGGAACCGCGCTCGCCGGCCGCGCGATTCAATCGCGCCCGCCATCGACCATCTGGGGATTCGAGAGGCTGCGCGCAGAGCGTGGCGCCGGCATCTCGAGATCGAATCCGAAGACGACTGGGCCGGCGAAGGGTTGCAGCGACTGGCCAAGACCAATCGTCCGGTGGAAAATTTTCGCGCCGAGCTCGAACGGAGCTACGACGCATTGTCCCGAGGCAACGCGGCGACTGCCCGCGACCTCGTCGTACGCTTTCCACAGGAGGCGCGGAGCTGGGGCGAGGCCGAAATTCTCGCGCGTTGGGGCGAAGCCATCCTCCGCCTCGACACGCCCGATGCGGCCCGCCATCTGGCCGTCGCACGCTCGATGGCGCAGGCTTTGAGCGGGTTCCGGGGAGAACGCTTACTCGCGACGGCGATCGACGATCTGCAGCGCGCAACCGAGCGGCAACGAATGACCGCCGCCACGGCGATGATCACGAACCGCGCCGGCCGCATCGCCTACGCGGGCGGGGAGCCCGGGAAGGCCGAGCCTCTCCTCCGCAGAGTCACGACGGAGTTGGAGGACATCTCACCGAGCCTGTCCCTCAACGCGCGCTATTTTCTGGCGAACGCCGTCTTCGATCAATACCGTGCCTCCGAGGCTCGGCGCGAGCTGGAAGTGGTGCTCTCGAGGCTCCGCCCGGAACAAAAGGCCCTGCGCGCTCAGGCCCTCTGGGAGCTCGGACAGTGCGACTTCGCCTCGGCGCGGTGGCGGCGGTCGGAGCTCGCCTTCGCGGAGAGTGCCGCGTTGTTCGAGAGTCTGGGCGAAACGCGCAACGCGGCCTTTCTCCACGGATTGCTCGCCGATGTCCACGAACGCCTGGGCGACTTTCGAACAGCGTGGCGCGAACGTTTGATCGCGCTCGAAGGCCTGGCCCCGATCCCCGACATGCGCTTTCGCGCGGCGCTCTCCGGGACGACGCGCACAGCCATGTTCGAGCATGACTGGCGTGCCGCCGCGAGCCTCGTCAAAATCGAGCTCGAGCTGGCGCCGACTGAGACTCCGGATGACCTTTACGTCGATACCCTGCTTCGCCAGAGCCTGATCGCGCGGCGCAACGGCGATCGCGCGCTGGCACGCGAAGCCGTCCGGCACGCGTCGGTCGCGGCGAAGGCGATCGCGGATCCTGCGCTCCGTGCGCGTCTCGAAGCAGACCTGCAATTTGCCGGAGCCCTTTTGCGCGAAGAGGACTCACCCTCTGCCGCCATTCGGGAACTGACGAACGCGATCGCGTTTCATCAGCTAGGCGGCCGGCGGATGTACCTCCCTGAGATCCGCCTGGCCCGCGCGCGCGTGCATCGCGCTAACGGAAACCGGAGCGAGGCTTGGGCGGATCTCGTCTCGGCGATGAACGAGCTGGAGAGTCAGCGGGACGACGCTCCTACCGGCTACGCGAGGGTGGCGGTCTTCGATTCCGCGCGCGAGGTCTTCACCGATGCCATCACGCTGCAACTCGAGGAAGGCGACGCGCCTGCCGCGCTCGAATGCGCGGACCGGTTTCGCGCGCGAGTCCTGCTCGACGAGATCGGGCCGCGCGACCGAAACCGCACAAGCTCCCCGAGCGCGCTGAATGTCGCGACCATCCCGCCGGATACGGCCGTGGTCGCCTATGTGGTCGTGGCCGGCCGCCTTCTCGCCTTCGTCGTCCGCAACGGCGAGGTTTCCCACATCGACATCGCCGTTGACTCCTCCCAGCTCGCGAAGCTCTCGTCGGCGTTTCTCCTCGCCGTCTCACGGGATTTGCCTCGTGAAGTGCGACGGCTCAGCGAAGCATTGCACCCCATCCTCCTTGAACCGCTCATGCCGCTCCTCGGCGACGCGCAAAAACTCGTCGTCGTGCCTGATGCGACGCTGCAGCAACTCCCTTGGGCCGCGCTCTCCGATCCGCAAACCCACCGCTTTCTCGTCGAAGACCGGGCCATCGTCGTGGCACCGAGCCTCTCCGTGTATCTCCGCGCCTCAACGCGATCGTTCTCTCGATCCGTCAGTGAGGAGACTCAGGTCCTCGTCGTCGGAGCGCCGCTCCGTCCGGACGTCGAGCGCCTCGACGAAGCGAATCGCGAAGCCTCGGAAGTGGCCGCGCTCTACCCGAGCGCGGTCGTGCTCCGTGGAGCCGAGGCTACGCGCGAGGCCTTCCTCGCGCGGATTCGAACCGCCGACATCGTCCACTTCGCCGGCCACGCCATGGCCCCGCGCGAGGGTCCGGATGCGAGGTTGCTCTTTGCCGGTGAGGGCACGGAAGGACTCGTCCTGGCAGGCGACCTCGCTGAGCTCGACCTCACGCGCACGCGGCTGGCCGTCCTCGCAGCGTGCAGCACGGCCGCCGGAGAGCTGCACGCCGGCGAGGGCGCCTGGAGTGTCGCCCGGAGTTTCCTGTCCGCGGGAGTACCGTCCGTCGTCGCGGCCCTGTGGCCAATCGACGACGCCGAGTCCCGCGAGCTCTTCGTCGCATTCCACCAGCACCTCCGCCGCGACGGACGCACCACCGCCGAGGCTCTGCGCGCCGCGCAACTGGACGCCATTCGGCGTAGAGTGCCCATGAGCACCTGGGCCGCGATTCAAGTCAACGGGTCTTGAGACGGAGATTGCGACAATGACGTTCGTCCTGCGGTTGATCGGAATCATCACGCTGGCCTGTCAGGGAGAGGGCAACGACCCCTGCAACGTCTACCCTTTCAAGCTCGACGTGTACATTGCAGACGGCCTAAGCTCCCATCAACCCTGTCAGTCGGGCGACCTCACTCCCACCCATGGTGCCTACCTTCGCATTCGGAGCGCGGTCTCGGGACATTGGCCAGGCCGGCGCGCGTGCGGCGATGGCAGTCCCTGCTGGTTGTATCCTCTGTTCCAAGACGACAAGATTCGCATCGCGGGTGTGATCGACGGAGAGTCCATGATGAAACCGATCAAACCGACGCCCATCCTCCAATGGGGACGGTATACCACGGAGAAACTTGCCCGGGATGCAGCCAAACGCTCATTGGCGAGTCTGTCCATCTCCAATGGCACCGTCGAGATCAAGCGCTTTGCAAACAAGATGTATTACACCGAAGGCACGTTTTTCGTGAACTCCGGTCACGTTCGGATCGTAGCCGAAGGAACCAATCGCCATCTGCAAGTGCCCGCCAACTCGATCGTCGATATTCTCAATCTTCCGCGCCTGGTCGCGGACAGCTCGCCGGAGACCCAATCCCATCACGCCGGACGGGAGCATTTCTACCTGCATTGGACGCTGACGGAGAATCCTCCAATCGTCTGTGCGGGACCCGAGGACGAGCTGAACGTTGGTGCCCGTCATGACCCCGACCTCGCGGGCTCCATCGCCTGTTCCAATTCCCTCTACCCATAGAGAGATCGGTATGCACGCCATCCCGAAAATCACACTTCTTCTGCTGACAGTCGCATCGGTCCACTGTGCTGGATTCCGGAAAGCCGCGGTCCAGACTTGCGCAAATCGGAACGGCGAATGCCTGACCGTCGATCACACTCCCAACGACAAGGCGCTCAAATGTGTACGCAGGCTCTACCCCTACGCATGCCTTCATGACAGGATCGCCTCCACTTCAGAGAACTTGCAAGAGTGTTCTGCAAGTGGAAGCGATTTGAAGAATCCCCTTACCATCATCGGTCACGGCATGCCTGGAATCCTGAACACCGGCGACGGAGACAATATGGCCGATCCGGACACCTATATCGACTACCATCCCATCGCCGATCAGTACTGGATGACTCACTTCGCACCGCTCGGCACCAGCACGGGAAGAGAAGGTCTCATTACACTGATCTCCTGTCACAGCGGCGCAAAGGCAAGCGGCGCCACTCTCGTTCACAAGATGGCTCGCCACCTAGGGCGGCCCGTTCGGGCGCGTACCGGCTTCACATACTGCAAGTCGTCAGGGCTCACCTACGAGCCAGGCTCCGATTGGCAGGAAGGAGATCCTACAAGTACGCACCCTCCTGCCACGAAGAATCCACCCGCGCGCCCCGCCCGAGCCAAGAGCTCGATCGTTCGCCTGGGACCTGTGGATCTCGACACGAGTGAAGCGAACATCATTACGCGAGTCGAGATCCTCGATCTCCTTGAAGCAGGTACCTGGATCACCCTTACGCCAGCTCAGGCATTGCAACTGGTCGAAGGTGTCGAGTTCGACAACCCTGAGTCGCCCGGCACGCCTCTCGCGATCGAGACGGCCAGGATCCGCATCACCTTTGCCTCCTTCGGAATGAGAGAGTTCGTCATCTACAACGACCGTCTCCTGGAAGACACGGCCAGGCCCGACTTCTACTACCACGTCCGGGCCGGGTTCCCCGACCTGTTGCGCAGTCTCTTGCAGTAAGACAAACCGGACTCATCCACGTCCATGAAAATAGGCCACGGTTCTTGCACTCATTCCCTTTCGCTGGCTCCTGATTGGCCGGAGAAAAGGAAAGCTCATGAACCTCAACCAACGACACGCCACCAGCGCGTGGGCCTTCGTTCTGGCACTCGCGCTCGTGCTCCCTCTCGGCGCGCAGTCGAGCGCGGAGCGCGAGAAGATCAACGCGCAGTCGCATCTGGCCGTCGCGGAGTCGCTGCTTGCCTCCGCTGAGGCCGCAGGCGCGGCCACATTGGCTCCCGAGCTCTACAACGAGGCCGCGGATCGTCTGCGCCAGGCTCGCTCCACCTGGAACAGCAGTACGCGGGAAGGCCGTGATGGCGCGGCTCTTCGTGCCGTCGAAGCCGGCAATGCGGCAGCGGCCGCCGAAGCGCAGGCCCATCTCCTCGCGGCCAATGCGGAGATCCGCAATCTGCGGACGGACATCACGCGATTCGGTGCGACGCCCGCGACCTTTGATCTTCACGTTCCCTCGGGGAACATCACTCGCGGGATCACTTCTCTCGATCGCGTGATCGTCGCGGAGAACGCGCTACGTCAGGCCCGTCAGGCCGGCGGGGATCGCGTGGCTGCGGCGGACCTCACCCGCGCCGAGAACACGCTCAAGACCGCCCGGCTGCTCGCCAACCAGCGGAAGCAGGACGACAGCGCAGACCACATCGCGTACGTCGCGGAGATGCTCTCCCGTCGCGCGGAGTACGTCGCGCGCCGCGAGTTGTTGAATCCGGGCCTTCCGGAACTGCGCGCGGAGCGCACTCGCCTCGCTCAGCGCGCCGAGGATACCCGCGCACTGGTCGAGCAAACGCGCCGGCTGGAAGCCGAGCAGCAGGCCACAGAGCTCCGCCGCCAGCTCGAAGAGCAGTCGGCGAACCGGCAGGCCGAGCAGGCCGAGATCGAGCGTCTGCGCCAGCAGGTGATCGCCAACGAAACCCAGTTCCGCACCCGTCTCGAGGAGGACCGCACGGCGCGCATCGCCGCGGAGCAGACTCTCGACCAGTTGGTCGCGCAGTATCAGATCGCGCTGGCCGAGCGGGGCGCCTCGAGCGTGGAAGCCGAGCAGTTGCGGCGGCAGATGGAAGACCAGTCGCTGGCACTGCGCGCGATTCAGGATCGGGAGCGCGCCAGCGAGACGTCGATGGGCAATCAGATCAGCAGCCTCGAGCAGGCGCTCGAACGCGAGCGCAACGAAGGCCGGCTCACGACGGACGTGCTGGCCCAGCGAGAGGATCAGTTGCGGCGCCAACGCGAGGAGCTTCAGCGGCTGGCGGGCGAGCGCGAAGTGAGTGAACGCCGGCGCGTCGACGCGGAGAATGCACGCACGACCGCGATCGCCGAGGCTGATCGGAAACGCGCGGATGCCGAAGCGCAGTCCGAGCGTCTCCGCCAGCAGATTGCCGAAGAGCGCTCGCGCGCCGCGGAGACCGAGGCAGAACTTGCACGCGCGCAACAGGAGCTGTCGCGACGCGACGCCGTCAGCCAGCAGCGGATCGAATCGATGCAGCAAGAGCTGTCGAAGCTCGCCGCCACCCGCACGAGCGAGCGCGGCTTCATCGTCACGCTGCCGGGTCTTTTCTTCGACACCGGCAAGTCGGCCCTCAAGGCGGGAGCGCGCAACACGCTCACCAAGATCGCCGACCAACTCCGCCTCAATGAAGGAACGCAGGTCGCCATCGAGGGACACACCGACAGCGTAGGCACGGAACCGTTCAACCAGGCTCTCTCGGAGAAGCGCGCAATCGCCGTGCGCGACTACCTCGTCGGCCGCGGAGTCCCTGCCTCCCGCATCAACATCACCGGCCTCGGCGAGACTTCGCCCGTGGCCACCAACGACACCCCCGCCGGCCGTCAACAGAACCGCCGCGTGGAGCTCGTGATCTCGGAGTAGGGTTTGAACCGGTTGCCGGTTTCGGCAGCCGGTTGTTTGAAGTTGCTGTCATCCCGAGCGTCGAGCTTCCAAGAAACTTCCGATGATTTGCAGGGTCAGAATGCAAACTCATCGGAGGCTGCATCGCCCCCCTCATCCGGCCGTTGGCCACCTTCTCCCCCCCAAGAAGCCGGGGGGAGAAGGCTCTCGATTCCACACCCTCGCGATGAACTACTCCAGCTCGCGATGCCCACACACCGAGAGCCTTCCCCTCCGCAGAGGGGAGAAGGTGCCGAAGGCGGATGAGGGGTCGTTCTCGTGACAGGTACGCAGCCTTCTGTTTCTTTCTCTCAGGCGCGCCGCTGCGCGGCGTGGGCCGGCTCGGGATGACAGGCCAATGTTGCGTTGGGTTGGCCGCGCAGCCCAGGCTGTGTCCCTCGGTGAGTCCCCGGGGAGCCCTACAATGAACGTGTGAACGAGCTGACGACCGGGATCTCGCGCCAGTACGACCTGTTCCAGACCTCCCTCGAGTCGCTCGATCAGCCGCGCAAGTACCTCAACTACGGCTACACCGACACCGGCCGCGAGTCTCTCGATGAGCGACAGGAACGCCTCTGCCTGGAAGTGTTCCGCGCGGCGGCGATCGAGCCCGCGCACGTCCTGGTCGATGTCGGGTTCGGCAGTGGGGAGCAGGACTTCCTCCTGGCGCGCACCTTCGAGTTCCAGCGCCTGACGGGCTTCAACATCGCCGCGCGGCAGGTGGCTTATGCAAGCGAGCGCGCGACGCGCGAGTCGCTGGGCGGGAAGCTGCAATTCCGCCATGGCGAGGCCGAGGTTCTGCCGGGGATGGAGAACGCCTCCGTGGATCGGATCATGGCCATCGAGTGCGCGTTCTACTTCGACCGCCCGCGGTTCTACGAGCGCGCCGCGGAGATCCTGAAGCCGGGCGGCCGGCTGATCCTCGCCGACATCATGCTCTCCGACCGCCTTCGCCGGCTCACGCGACGCAATGAAGACTGGCGCCGTCTCGGGGCGCGCAGCTCCAATCGCGCCGCATGGGAAAAGCACTTCCGCACCACCGACGTGATCGACATCGCCCGGCAGACCCGGCCCGGCGCTCAGAAGATCGTTGCGTACATCCTGAAGACCCTCCCCCGCTTGCACATGAGTGGCGGCGAGCGGCGCGAGTGGCTCAAGATGGCCGTCTCCTCGCAGCTCGTGGCCCTCGGCCTAGCGACGGGGCTGCTCCATTACGACCTCATCGTGCTCGAGAAGCCGTGACCGGCCGCGAAACGTCCCGAGGATGTGATCCCAGATCGAGGTCGTGATCCCGAAGTGCATGTCCGGCTGGGCGTGATGCAACTCGTGCATGCGTAGTTGCCGTCCGAAGAGCCTCCAACGCCCCATGACCTCCGGGTGATAGTGCTGCATGCGATGCACGATCACGAAGTAGATGTAGCCCGCGTAGATTCCGGACATGAACAGCGCCGCGGCACTCCCGGAGAGCACGAACGCCAGACACGCCCAGAACACGATGCCGAGGGACGTACTGGCCAGCCAGGGCGTGCCCGCGGTCTCGCGCGGATAGGCATGATGCCGCGCGTGCTCCTTGCGGAACGCGGCCGAGAGTTTGCCGTGCAGCAGCCAGCGGTGCAGCGAGTACTCGAGCAGCGGCCAGCCGGCAATCCCCAGAAGCACGAACGCGGCGGCACCGAACGCGCTGCCCGGATGCCGGGTGGCGCCGAACCATGCGAACGACGCGGCCACGACCAGATCCGTCACGAACGTCGCCCAGTAGTTGATCGGGCTCGCCGCCACGCGCTCCAGCAGCGGCCGGCTCATCACTTCAGCCATGTCACCCCCATCTGATGGAAGAGACGGCGCGCCCGAGGATCTTCGCGCAGCGTCGCATACGTGGGCCAGAGCGTCGTGGGAATCACATTCGGCTCGCGGCGCTCGAACGCCAATGCGAAATTGCGAAACCCTTCCTCGAGATCGCCGAGTGCCAGCGGAATCGCCCCCATGGCCATGGGCGAGATGTAGGTCGTCCGCGAGCGCGCCACCAGTTCTTCGTGCAGCAGCTTCGCTTCCTCGACTTCTCCCGCCGCCGCGCGCGCCACTCCCAATTCGGCGACCAGGAAGGGATGCCGCATGGAGAGAGCCACGCCCCGTTCCAGAGCCGCCGTGGCCCGCTCGTATTGCCCGAGGAACGAATACGCCAACCCCTGCACGCGGTGCATGAGCGCCTGTCCCGGATCGCGCTCCAGCACAGCCTCGGCGCATCGCGCGGCGTCCTCATACTGCCCGGCGCCGATGTAGACCAGGCCCAGCGCATAAGCGGGCAGCATGGCCATCGGATCGAGCTCCGCCGCACGTCGCGTTTCGCGAATCGCGTCTTCCTTGCGCCCCTGCACGAAGAGCAGGCAGAACATCCCCTTCCAGAAACGCGAGGCCACGAATCGCGGATTGATCTCCAGCGCGCGATCGAACTCCGCCGCGGCGCGGTCCCAGTCCCAGTCGTAGAGAAGACTGGTCAAGGCCACCGCATTGTGCGTTTCGGCCAGGCCGTCATCGAGTTGCACGGCCTTCTCCGCCGCCTCCTTCGCGTCCGGCAACACATAGCGCGAGTCCGCGACCGCGTAGATCGCCAGGAGGCAGAGCGTCTCCGCCTTGCCCGCGTAGGCCAGCGCGTAGTTTGGATCCGCGGCGATGGCGCGATTGAAGAACTCCAGCCCCTTGACCAGCCCTTCTCCGCGCTGCTCGACGAAAAAGCGCGCCTTGAGGTACAGCTCGTACGCATCCAGATTGCGCGTGGCCGGCTTGTAGAGCGGCTCGTCTTCCGGCTTGTCCGCCAGCGCAATGCGCAGCTTCTGGGCGATGCTCACCGCGATCTCGTCCTGAATGGCAAAGACGTCGTCCAGCTCGCGATCGTAACGCTCCGACCACACGTGATACCCGTCCGCGACGTCGATGAGCTGGGCGGTGATGCGCAGACGCTTGCCCGCGCGGCGCACACTGCCCTCCAGAACCGTCTTCACTCGCAGGGCGCCCCCGATCTCGGCGATGGAGGCCGACTTCCCTTTGAACGCGAAGCACGACGTCCGCGCGGCCACGTAAAGCCCGTCGATCTGCGTCAGTGCGTTGATCACGTCTTCCGTCACGCCGTCGCTGAAGTACTCCATGTCCGGATCCGCGCTCACGTTGTTGAACGGCAGCACGGCCACCGACGTCCGCCGGTTGGCGGGCATGATCCCCGATGAGCGCCGGTAATTCGCCGGCGCACTTCCCCACTCGGTCTGTCCCCGCACTTGTTCCAGGGCATCGGCCAGTTCGCGCGCGGACGAGAAGCGGTGCGACGGAATCTTCTCCAGGCAGCGGCGTACGATTTCGATGAGCGCCCGCGGCACGCCGCCCTCGTCGAGCAGACTCATTGGCGGCTCCCTCTCCAGTACCGCGTGCAACGCGCCGATGGTCGTCTCGGCGTCGAACGCGGGTGCCCCGGTGAGCATCTCGAACAGGACCGCTCCGACGGCGAAGAGATCCGCGCGATGGTCGATGACTTCGCCCCGCACCTGTTCGGGAGCCATATAGCCGAGAGTGCCCACCACCCAGCCCGGCGCGGTGAGCCTCACCGAGGGCAGACGCGCCTCTCCCGGCTGCCGATCTGGCCGCCGAATGTTGGCCAGACCGAAGTCGACGATCTTCACCCGTCCCTCGGTAGTGATGAAGATGTTCTCCGGCTTGAGGTCCCGGTGAAAGATCCCCTTCTCATGCGCGGCCGCCAAGCCGTACGCGATCTCGACGGCATGGCGAATCACCGTGCGGTGCAGGATCGGCCCACTCGCCAGCAGGTCGCGCACATTCGCACCGTCGAGCAACTCCATCACCACGTACGGCATGGTGCCCACGCGGCCGAATTCGTGAATGGAGAGAATGTTCGGATGGTCGAGCGCGGCCAGCGCCTTGGCCTCACGCTCGAAGCGCGCGACGTCTTCACTGAGCGGATTGGGACTCGACAACACCTTCACCGCCACCTCGCGATCGAGCATGGTGTCCCGGGCCAGGAAGACCTGCCCCATTCCCCCCTTACCGAGGAGCCTCACCACCTCGTAGTGCCCGATCGTCTTGTGATCCATCGCCGTCAGCTCACCATCCGCGATCCACCCCCGCCGCGCACTCACGGAGCACGCCCGGCCACCACAAAATTACGGAGCTCTCTCGGACTGCGGAAGTATGGCCTCCCCGCCGAGGGAAGCGCAACCGCGAGGGGATTGAGTTCGAGCGGTTGCCGGAGAACTCATAAGATACGCGCCATGAACCGTCGGCAGGAGATGTACAGACTGGAAGACCTTCCCTGACCCGAAGTGCGCTGAGATCGCGGGAATGAACGCTGAAAAGAAGGTCGTGATCATCGCCGGGCCCAATGGTGCCGGGAAGACGACTTTCGCACGGGAGTTTCTGCCGGCCGAGGCGGAACTGCCCACGTTCATCAATGCCGATCTCATCGCCGCGGGTCTCTCGCCGTTCGACCCTGGCGTTGCCGCGATCCGTGCGGGACGCACGATGCTCGCTGAAATCGACCGGCATGCCGCGGCTGGCCGGAGTTTCGCCTTCGAAACCACGCTGGCCGGCCACACCTACGCCCGGCGCATCGACGCGTGGCGGTCCCAGGGCTTTACCGTGGAACTGATCTTCCTCTCCTTGCGGTTCTCTGACGAGGCCATCGCCCGAGTGGCCATGCGCGTCCGCCAGGGTGGACACGACGTTCCACCGGAAGTGATCCGCAGACGTTTTTCCGCCGGTATGCGAAACTTCCTCGGACAGTACAGGCATCGAGTCGATTTCTGGCAGTGGTACGACAACAGCGGCGTGGCGCCGCGCCTGCTGGAGGAGGGAGTGGGTCGATGAGCGAGATGAAATCCAAACTGCCCAATGCGGACATGCAGGCCGCCCCCCGCGCCTTACTCCGCGCCGCGTTGCGGGCTCGGGAGGTGGCCCGCCAGACGAACACCGCAATCGTCATCGTCCGCGACGGAGTGCTGGTGGAAGAGAAAGTGGTGGATCTACCTGACGAGGAGAGTCTGCGCCCCATCGTAAGCGCGACGTAAGCGTTGCGGTTTAATGTGCGCACCATGAAAAACGACGGAACGTTCACTCCTCCGGGACCGGGTGTTTGGGAGCTGGAGACCACGCACATGGTGCGACCTCTGTCGCGGGCCATGGAAGCCATCTTCCCTGCCGCGGCCACGGCGGGATTCCGGTGGTCGATGGAGCGGTATGGGTTGCTGCTCGACTACCTCGACTTCCAGATGGTCAATCGCTTCCTCTACATCGCACCGCGTGGCGTGGGTGCGCCGAAGGGGGCCAAGGGTCCTCCCCCGAAACTGATCTTCAAACTGTTGACGAAGATCCATCCTGAGGTTCGCAGACGGCTCAAGACCATCACCGAGGTCTTCGCCACGCGGCGGTGGCGCGAGGATGTGGCGCGCTGGGACACGCAGTGGAAGCCGGCGCTGACGAAGGAGAACCACGAATTGCAGCGTGTCGACCTGGCCGCGCTCAGCGCACACGAGCTCCTCGCGCATCTCACACGTTCCTTCGACAACCTGGCTCGCGCCGTGTCGCGGCACCACAGCCTCAACGCCACGAGCATGCTTCCGCTGGGCGATTTCCTCGTTCACGTGAAGGAGTGGACCGGACTGGCCCCCAGCGAAGTCCTGCCCCTGTTCCGCGGCTCAAGTCGCATTTCGCAGGGTGCGCGCGAAGAGTTGGAAGCGCTGGCCCGCGCCATTCACGCGCATCCCGACGGGGTCACCCTGCTGGCCAATGACGACGCGCAGGCGGTCATCGACGCATTGCAGGCGCGCAACGATGCCGTAGGCATCGCCGCGCGGCGTTACATCGACATCGCCGGAGTACGCATTGCCACCGGCTATGACCTGGCCGACATGACCGTCGGAGAAATGCCCGAGCTGATGCTCGAGACCATCCGCGCCGAAGTCTCCGGCAAGAGCACGACCACGGTGGACGATGTCGCGCAACGCGAGACCTTGCTCCGCGAGCGCGTGCCGGCTCAGCATCGGCAGACGTTCGACGAGCTCCTCGCCGAGGCGCGATTCACGTATCGCATGCGCGACGAGCGCGGCTATGCGAACGACGCATGGTCCACGGGCCTCACCCGCCGCGCCGTGCTCGAGGCAGGACGCCGCCTGGCCGCCGTCGGCCGCCTGCATGACCCGCAGCACGCAGTGGAGCTGACTCCCTGGGAGCTTGCGTCTTGTCTCAGCGGCGGCCCCGGTCCGAGCGCGGACGAAGCCGCCGCCCACGCGCTTTACCGCACCACTCGCACCACCGCCGATGCACCGCCCTTTCTCGGCGGCACGCCTTCGGGACCTCCACCAGCGGACTGGTTGCCTCCTGCCGCGGCCCGCGCAGAGCGTGCCGTGGCCATCGTCATGGGCGAGATGTTCGCCAGGGGCGCGCGACAGCAGCCCGCGGCGAAAGTCCATGGCTTCCCCGCCAGTCCCGGTTTCTTCACCGGCGTGGCGCGGCTGGTGCTCGATCCGAAGGACATGGGTCGTGTACGCAAAGGCGACGTGCTGATCACACGTTCCACGTCCCCCGCCTACAACGCGCTGCTTCCCCTGATCGGCGGCGTGGTGACGGATCGTGGCGGGACGCTCTCGCACGCCGCGGTGGTGGCGCGCGAGTACGGCATCCCGGCGGTGGTCGGGACCGGGAACGCCACGGAGCTCATCGCCGACGGCATGCGCGTGAGGCTCGATGGAGCCTCAGGAACGGTCGAAGTCCTGGCGTGACCATCGCGGATCTCGCGCTCGCGTCCGAAGAAGAATCATTCGGAGGAAAGGCAGCCTCGCTGGCGCGAGCCATCGGCGCGGGGCTGCCGGTCCCCGGCGGCTTCGCCGTGTCCTGGGACACTGTCGCCGCGCGCGAGGAAGAGGGAGTGATCGCGGCATACCGTGCCCTCGGCGGCGGAGCGGTGGCTGTGCGCTCTTCCGCAATCGGTGAGGATTCCCTCGACGCCAGCTTCGCCGGGCAGCACGCGACCCTCCTCAACGTGACTACGGAGGAAGACCTGCTTCGAGCCGTCCGCACGATTCACGAGTCGGCCCGCGCCGAAGGGGCACTCGCCTATCGGCAGAAGATGGGCGTCGGGGGTGAGCCGCGCATCGCCGTGGTCGTGCAGCGCATGATCGACGCCGAGACGGCGGGCGTGCTGTTCACGCGCAATCCGGTCAGCGGCGCAAACGAGCGCGTCATCGAGTCGGCATGGGGACTGGGAGAAGTCGTCGTGGCCGGCCTGGTCACTCCCGATCGGTTCCGCGTGAGCATCGACGGCCGCATCCTGGAGAGGACCGCGGGCCGCAAGGACATTGCCATCCGGCGGGACGGCGAAGTCGCGGTCCCCGCCGAGGATGTCGCGCGGCTGTCGCTGACAGACGCGGAACTGCTGGCATTGCACCAACTCGCGGCGCGATGCGAGACGTTCTTCGGCGCGCCTCAGGATCTCGAGTGGGCGATCGCGAACGGAGAGCTGCACCTGCTGCAGTCGCGGCCCATCACCGCCGGAACGACGCCCGGCGGTCCAGGTCCGGCGAGCACCGGTGCGGCGAAGCATTCGAGCGACGACGCGGCGTCCACTCCGCTCACGCCCCGCCGCTTCACCGGACTGGCGCTCGCCGCACTCCTTGCGCCGCTGAACTCGACCATCATCGCCGTGGCCTTGCCCTCCATCGCCGGGGCCTTCGATGCGAGCGCGGCCACGGCTACACGCTGGCTGGTCACGGCCTACCTGGTGGTGACCATCGTGGCGCAGAGTCCCGCCGGCAAGCTGGCGGACATTTGGGGCACCTCGCGTGTGCTGACTCTGGGGCGGTCGATGTTCGGACTGGGCGCACTCCTGGCGACCTTCTCCGCCAACTTGCCCATGCTCGGTGCAGGTCGCGTGCTGATGGCCATCGGCGGCGCGCTCTCCATCCCCACCGTCTTCGCGCAACTGCGCAACAGCGTGCCCTTCGAAAAGCGCGGCCGCATCTTCGGAATCTTCGGAGCGATCATGGGTGCCGCCGCGGCCGCCGGTCCCATCCTCGGCGGCTTCCTCACCGCACGCTACGGCTGGCACTCCGTGTTCATCGTGAACGTGCCGGTGGTGCTGCTGTCGTTCCTGCTCGAGCCACCCACGCGCGCGACAGGCACGTCCGCGCCGCGGATTGCGCGGTTCGACCTCCTGGGCAGCGGCATCCTCGGGATCGCAGTACTGTCGCTCGTCGCAGCGGTCGAGAAGGCGAATGCACTGTTCGCACTCGGAGCCGTGGGATTGCTCGCGGTCTTCGTCATTCGTGAGCTTCGGGTGCCAGACCCCGTGCTCGACGTACGTCTCTTCACGCGTCCCGCATTCGCGGCGGGCAGCGCCATCGTCGGCCTGCAGAATCTGGCCATGTACGCGATGCTGTTTCTCCTGCCCTTCTTTCTCGCTCGCGGGGGCACCGGCCCCTCGGCGACCGGACGCGTGCTGGTGCTGTTCACGCTATCGATGGTTCTGGCCTCCCCCATCGGCGGCCGGTTGTCCGATGCCATCGGCCCCCGCATCGTGACCATGTCCGGAGCACTCATCGCCACAAGCGGCGCCGTGCTGTTCGTGTCGCAGGGCGAGTTGCTCGCTTCGGTAATCCTCATGGGCGCCGGGATCGGCCTGAGCAGCAGTCCTTCGCAGGCAGCCGCGCTGAGCGCAGTCCCCGCGAATCAAGCGGGCGTGGCCTCCGGCGCTCTCTCCACAATGCGCTACGCCGGCGGCGTGATCGGCAGCGGGCTCGTGGCCCTGCTCGCCGCCGGCGCCCTCACCACCGATCGCCGCCTCTACATCTTCCCTTCGGTGCTCCTGCTCTCCGCCGCGGTGGCGTTGGCGCTCCCCGGAAAACGCACTTCCTGAGGCGTTTCGACATTCTCGGGAGCGCCGGCGTCCCGCCGGCTGGCCGGGGGGCGTCCTCGCCCCGGGCGGGGGAAGCGCGCTTTGCGCGAAGGACGTTCGTCTCGCGATGCTGAATTTCGGCTCCGAATGCCCCCGCCCGCGGCGGGACGCCGCATGGCCAGCCGGCGGGACGCCGGCGCTCCTCGGCTCGATATAGCGGCTCAAGAATGTCCAAACTCCGCGCCACCTCCGCCGGCCTACGCGTGTGCTGCCGGCGCGAATGCCGGCAGCACGAAATCGCGCGATGCCTCAGTTCAGGTTTCGGAAGGCGCAGGGTTTGGTGGCTTCGACTCCGCTGACCGCGTCCACCCTCGACCACTTCCAGAGCTTGTCCCAATACTCCGAGCGCATTACGCCCACGTGTCGCGCGTCCTCGACGATTACGCCCAGTTCCTGGAGACCTGCGGGATAGAGGTTGTGTGAGCCGACGTAAAACAGATTGCCGGCCAGCCAGACCTTGGAGTGGTTGGCGATCGGCGTGCCGTCCGGCCATTTCTTCGATGGTCCGAAACGCAATGGGGCGACGCGCAGCGTGTTGCAGAGGCGGTCCTTCAGCGCCGGGATGGTCATCGAGCCGCGCTGAGCCTTGCCCTCGTTCCAAAGATCCAGGACCAGCTTATCCAGCGTCCGTCCCGGCCACTTGTAGGCCTTGCCGGGAGGCGGACCAGCCTTGGAATGATCGTCCCCCACCACGAGGAAGACCGGCCGGTTCCACTGGATGACCTCTTTGATGATTGGCTTGGTCCAGTCCCAGAAGGGTGTGCCCATGAAGTCCTGCTGGGCGAGGAGCAGCGGTCCACTGGTGAGGTCGAATGCCGCTTCCATGGCTGCTTCGCTCGCCTCCACCGTGAAAACACGATCGACGCCCAACCGCCCGACCATGAGCATGCGCACGTTTCCGGGCGGCGGGAAAGTCGCCGACGGCGGTCTCGAAAGGCAGCCGGTGGTGACGTTGCCGCCGGCTCTCCAGAGCGCGGGCAGCCAGTCCGGCCGGATGTACTGACACGGACCCTGCCACACCACGTCCGCGAAACGATGGCCGAGGGCCGTCGCCGAGCCCTTGAGCCGGAGCGAGACATCGTGGACGGGATTGTCGCGGAGATAGTCGGACTGCCAGAAGTTCTGCCCGCCGATCAGCATCTCTTTCCCGTCGATGGCCACGATCTTGGCGTGATTCCACGTGAGATGCGGCGCGGCGGTGCGATTCGCGCCAACGGAGATCTGCAGCCGGTTGTTCGGAAAGCGCCCCCGGTCCTTGATGTCCACAATGAGCGAGACGAGGTAATCATGCTGATTCATCTCGCTCACCGAGAGCGGATCCCAACCGGCCAGGATGCGCACCGTGACCGGCCGCCCGCTGGTGGCCAGCCTCTCGAGACCGCGGCGGATGGCCAACTGAAAATCGCCCGTGGGGAACGGCACGAGCGTCATGATGTCGATGTGCCGCTCGGCGCTGGCGATGAGCTCCGTGAGGTGGCCGCCCACATAGGCACCCGCGCCGTGAGGCACCTCGTTGGAGGCCTTGTCCCAGACGAACGGCGTCTGGACGAGCCAGTTGCCAACGAGCGCGTTGTCGCCGGTCAGCGAGTACGTGATGTTGTGGGAGCGACGGTCACGCTGGTAGAGACGCGTGAAGATCGAGTCCAGAATGTTTGCGGATTCGAGTGCGGCGCTCTCCTCCGCCGTGAGCTCGGCCGGGGGAAGCGGAGCGGGGTCCTGAGAGATCTGAGCGTGGGCGCCGGCGGCGAGCAGGACGAAAGACAGAGTGAGGGCGTACAGACTCCTTCGAGTCATGGTTTGCATTCTCCTTTCGATGTTCGGAAGCTGAATGGAACGTCGCGACGAAAGGGTTGGTCCGACCCGCGCTCCCGATTTCCACGCGTGAGGAACATTTTTTTTCGGATGACGTCACGCCCGTGACAAACTGAAATCCGGAGAGTCGCAACCGGGATGGAGCCGCGGGAGGTCCTGCAATCGAACCTCGCGCTGATCGACGCGATCACTCAGGGCGTGTGCCGGCGCGCACGGGTTCATGGTCCCGACGCGGAGGACTTCGCGTCCTCGGTGAAGCTCGCGCTGGTGGAGGACGACTACGCGATCCTGCGCCGCTTCGAAGGCCGGGCCTCGCTGTCCACCTACCTCACCATCGTCGTCGAGCGGATGCTCGCCGATGAATACACGCGCGCGCGTGGACGGTGGCATTCGTCCGCGGAGGCGTTGCGTCTCGGGGCGCCGGCGGTGCTGCTCGAATCCCTGGTGGTGCGGGACCGCCGTCCGCTGGAGCAGGCGCTGCCGCTCGTGCAGGCCACCGATCCGGCCATGACCCTCCAGTCGGCGGAGGCGCTGCTGGCGCGATTGCCGCGAAGGCATCCCCGTCCCGCCACCACCGATCTCGACGATGCCCCGCCCGTCGTCGCGGCGCAGAGCTCGGACGCGCTTGTGCTCGCGTCCGAGGCGCGACGGATGTCCGAACGCGCGGCGGACGTCATCCGCGACGCGATGGCCGCCATGCAGGTCGAGGACCGCATGCTGATCCGGTTCCACTTCGGGTCGTCGATGAGCATCGCCACCATCTCGCGCATGCTCCGTCTGCCCCAGCGGCCGCTCTACCGGCGCCTCGAATCACTCCTGCAGAAACTTCGCGGCGCGCTCGAGGCGGCAGGACTCGACGGCGCGACCGCGGAACAGATCATCGAAACCTCGGCCGCCGAGGAGCTGGACTTCGGCATGATGGAAAACGACGAGGCCCGTCGGACCAATCAAATGATGGAGGATTCTTGAACGACTCCGACCCGTGCCCCGACGCCGAGACGCTGGCCGCCTTCCTCGACGGCAAGCTGAGACGCGCGGAGATTCCACCGGTGCTGGCGCACGTCGATACCTGCGCGCGCTGCATGCGCGCGGTGGTCTCCGCGGACAGCGAATCGGACAGCGCGTCCGAGGCAGTCCCGCGGCGCTGGCCATGGATCGCCATCGCGGCCGCGATCCTTCTGGCCCTCTTGACCATCCCCGCGATTCGCAACACCTCGCCGGAGGAACGCCTGGTGAAGCTCGCGCCTCGTTCCGCACGTGTGCTCGAGCCGCGCCTTTCGGGGGACTTCGCCTGGGCCCCGTGGCGGGGACCGATGCGCTCGACCGAGCGAGCGACGGATCCCGAGCGCCTGCAACTGGCCGGCGCTGCAGGAGACCTCGTGGCCCGCGCGGATCGCGAGAAGTCGGCGGACGCGCAGCGCGATGCCGGAGTGGCACTGGTGATGATCGAAGAGCCGCTGGCAGCCGTGTCGCGCTTACACGACTCCGCCTCGCGCGAGCCGGACGCGAAGGTGTGGAGCGACCTCGCCGCGGCCAAGTACGCGGCGGCGATGCAACTGGAGCGACCGTCGTTGTATCCCGAGGCACTGGCCGATGCGGACCGCGCACTGCGCATCGACCCCCGTCTTCCGGCCGCGCTCTTCAACCGCGCGCTGATCCTCGAGCAACTCGGCCTCACCACACTCGCGCGCGAAGCATGGCAGCGCTATCTCGCCGTGGACGCTTCATCGCCTTGGGCCACGGAGGCCCGTGAGCGTCTGGCCCGCCTGCCGGAGACGACGGTGGAGTCGGAGTTCAAAAGAGATCTCCCGCGATTCGAAGTCGCCGCGGTCGCACGCGAGAACGTGGATGCGTTCGTGGCCCGTCATCGTGTACAGACCCGAGCCTTCGGCGAGGCCGAACACCTCGGTCTGTGGGGTGAGGCGGAGTTGCGCGGCGACGCCGGTGAGGCCTCGCGCCGTCTCACCATCGCACGAGCGACCGGAGACGCGCTCGCGCGTCTTTCGGGCGAGTCGCTCCTGCGCGATGCTGTCGCGGCGATCGACGGTGCGGATCCGCAACGCCGCCGTCGCTTGGCCGAGGCCCATCGTCTCTATCGCCGCGGCCGCATGGCCTATGGACGGCAACGACCATCCGATGCGGAGTCCGACCTTCGGGAGTCCGCGAGGCAATTCGACGCGGCTCGCAGCCCGATGGCGCTGGTCGCGCGCTACTACGCGGCATGCACGCGCTATGACCGCAACGACGTCAGCGTCGCGGAAAACGAGCTCGAGGAACTGCTGGCCGAGGTGAACCAATACGAGCGCTATGTCGCGCTCGGCGCGCAAGTACGGTGGCAGCTCGCGCTTTGCCTCATGTCCCGCGACGACTGGGGCGCCGCGTTGCCGGTGGTCATTCGCGCGGAGAACGCGTTCCGGCGGTTGGACGAGCGCAGCAACCTCGGCTTCGTGCAAACGTTGCGCGCCGACACGCTCCTGAGCCTGGGCCGCATCGACGATTCGTGGGCTGCGCGCATCGAGTCATTTCGAATTCAGAGCGCCGAGGGCCGTTCCGATCGCCTGCCGGTCAGCATCGGCGGCGCCGCGCGCATGGAACTGCGCGCGGGAAGGCTCGACGCCGCCCGGGCCATGCTCGAGCTCGAAGCATCGGCCGCGATCGGCAGCGATCACCTCCTCGCGAACGCACAGATGCGCGAGTCCCTGCTCGCGAGCGTCCTCGGCGATCGCGCGGCGGCTTCCGCGCATGCTCGCGAATCTGCCGCAACCGCGCAGCGGATCGGCGACGAGGGACTGCGGCAACGCGCAGTGGCCGATGCGCGCTTCGCCGAAGGGGCCGTGCTCCTCAGCGAAGATCCCCGTCGCGCGCACGACGCACTCACGTTCGCGATCGATGCCTACGAACGGACAGACCGCACCCACTTCCTGCCCGAGGCGCACTTGCTGCGCGGGCGCGCACTTCTGCGCATCGGCGACGAGGTCCGGGCCGCCGAGGAACTCGCGCGTGGCATGGCTCGGCTGGAAGAGCACCCGATCACGTTCGCCGGACCGGTCGTGGGAACGGGCATCTTCGACGCGGGTCGCGCGCTGTATCGCGAAGCGATTGCGCTCGCCCTGAATCGCAAGGACCACGCAACCGCGCTGGGATATGCGGAGCGGTCGCACACGCGCGTCGGCCAGGTCGCGAGCGCCGCGGAGATTCAGCACCGCCTGCGCGGCAGCGGCGCCGCGATCGTGGAGATCGTGACGCTGGGCGACGAAGTGGCCACGTTCTGCATCACCGAAAGCGCGCTCACCGTCGACCGCCAGCAACTCGCGCGCGCGCAGCTCGCGGCACTGGCCGCGTCGGCCGCGAACGGCGCGAAGACGGCGCGTGCGAAGTTATACGACTCGTTCTTTCGCCCGGCGCAATGTCTGTCCGAGGCACGGCACCTCATCGTCGTCGCCGATCCCGAACTCGAGGGTGTGGCCTTCGGCGCGCTCTTCGACTCCACGTCGCGCACGTATCTCATCGAGCGCATCCCCGTGTCGATGGCCTTGAACGCGAGCTCGCTGCGGTCCGGAGAACCACCGCGCCGGCAATCCGTTCTCACGGTTGAGGTGCCCTCGGGAGAGCAGGCGGGAACGTTGGCGCTGCCGCGCGCGTCGCGCGAGATGGCCGAGGTGCGAGCGATGTATCCGCGTGCCAGCGAGTCTGTGAACGATCCCATCGCCGCCGCCGACGTGATCCACATCGCCGGTCACACCGCCCGCGCGCCCGGCACGGGCGACGCGACGTTGCGCTTCGACGGACGGAATCCTCAGTCGTGGACGAGCATCGCCGCCCGTGCATCCGAGCCGGGGTCGACGGTGGTCCTGGCCGCGTGCGAAACACTGCGCCGTCCCCGCGCCTACGCCCTCAGCCTCGGCGGAGGATTTCTCGCCGCCGGAGCGGCCGACGTCATCGGCACCCTCGACTTCATCGCCGACGAAGACGCCTACGACCTCTTCCGCCACATCCACCGCGAGCTCGCCGCCGGCGTCGCCGCCGACGAGGCCGTCCGCCGCGCTCAACTGACCGCCCTCCGCTCCGGCCGCGCCATCGATTGGGCCGCCGTGGCCGTACTCACGCAGCGCATTCCACAATGATCACGGTTGGTTGTCGTGTTGTCATGTTGTCGGTTCTCGGTTCTCGTTGTCAGTTGTCGGTTTTCAAGTAGCCGCGAAAAGCCACCCGGAACCGCTCACTGACAACTGCCAACCGACAACAGGACCACGGCCACCAGCAAGTAAGAGAGAAAGAGAGAGAGCCCCATGACCTCACTGACCGTTTATTTCGTCGGACTCTGCACCCACTTGACGAAGTCGTCTTCCGGAGTCGTCACCCACCGGGTGGTCCTCCCCAATGCGGGACGCGATCGCCTCGTGAATGGAAGGCTCGTGCGGAAGCATGACGCGAGAATGCGCGTGCGCGGCCGCCCCGACCTCGACCGGACCTTGGCCGGAGTGACCATCACCGTGAACTCCACGACCTCCAAGGTCACCTACGACCCTTCCTACGAAACCTGCATCCCCCGCCTTCGCGACTTCGCGGAATCCGGCGTGCCTCCGCTCTCCGCGACCATGATCGCGGGCGAGAATGCCGATCTCGTCTCCGCGTACTTTGACGCGAGCGGCACCTTCGCCGCGGGCGTCAACAAAGAAGGCGCAGCCATCGCCTATCTGCACGTCGACACGATCGGCAGTCCCGTGCTGACACTCGATCTCTTCGAAGGACAGACCGAACGGCTCGAGCTCCCCCTCGGCGCAATCGTCTCCATCGAGAACGTCGACGCCGGCGAAGGTCGCCGCGTCGACCACGACTTCCTCCTGCATTTCAAACTCTTCGTCAACGTCCCGCCGGACGCAGAGTGGCCCCGGCACACAACCGGCTGCACGGAACTACAGGACCCGGAGCTCTCCGCCCCCGCAATCACCGTCGGCCCGGGTTGCTCCAACTCGACGTATCCGTAATGACCACACGGACGATACGCGCGAATGCGCGCTCATGCCGGTACGCCACGCCGCGCGCTTGAGCGCAAGATCTACGTGCCTGCCTGGCCGCTGGAGGCGGCCTTGGTCACCGGAGAACCCACTGTGGGAGGAGGGAGGCGGGCCAAAACGCGAAGAGTCTGCGGGCGGAGCGCTGGCGTCTCGCCGGCTGGCTCGGGGGCGTCTCGCCCCCGGGGCGGGGGATCGTCTTCGCGCGCTGGAGCGACCGCTTCGCGATCTCTCGCTTTTGGCTGCGAATCCCCCCGCCCGCGGCGGGACGCCGCTCCGCCAGCCGGCGGGGACGCCGGCGCTCCTCGATCGAGGATTTCTGCACAGCCTCTCTGCGGAGGGGGGTGAAGGGTGAAGGCTCTCGCTGGGTGCTCATCGCGAGTAGGCGTGGTCCATCGCGAGAGTGTTCCATCGAGAGCCTTCTCCCCCCGGCTTCTTGGGGGGAGAAGGTGGCCATCGGCCGGATGAGGGGGCGCTGCAGCCTCCGATGAGTTTGCATTCAAACCCAGCAAAGATCAGGGGCTATCACGGCCTCACGGCTCTTCAACGAGGTTGACAGAGCTCGCTTCCGGCTCCGGCTCTTCTTTCTCCTTGCGCGTGCGAAGCATCTTGCCGGCAGCTTTGCTCACTTTCTTCCGGGCACCGTCGGCCTTGTCGCCTTCGATCACTTCTCTCTTGATGACTTCCTTCTCCAGTGCCTGTCGCAGGTCATCGATCTCGCCTCGGGCACCCACCTCACCGTCGGCCCGGGGTGCTCCAACTCGACGTACCCGTAGCGCGAGGATGCGCCGAGGCCAATCAGCGGGGCGTCTGCCGAGAAACGAAGCAAAGAAGAGCTTCGCGATTGGGCCGTTTGCGGCTGATCGTCTGAGGCATGCGGTCGTGGAGCGCGAACCAGTTGTTCGCGATCAGGAGAGAGCCCTCGGACGTCTGCACCACTTCGGCAACCTCGTCGGCGGCTCGTTCCACGGCGGTCAGCGCGGAAGCGACGTCCCTCGGCACCTCGCCATAGGCGGTCGCGCAACCACGCTCGATGGACGGCCGATAGAACCTGAGTCCGAGGGTTCCCTCGGGCCGCGGCTCGAAAACGGAGAACGTGCGCGGCTCCTCTCCGTCGGCATAACTGAACGGCAGCGCTGTCGCGGTGAGAAACGACAGTACTGCCCGACCCGTCTCGCTGGCCCGAAGCGCTTCCACGACCCGCGCCACGGACGCGAGCCTCCACGCCCCAAAGTCCCCTCCGCGCGGGTCGGCGCGAGTGACGTACGACAGACTGAGCTCCGGACGATCCACGTGCGACGAGAAGTCCCCGTGCCAGCCGATGGCCTCGCGACGGTCGAACGGAGCTGCGCGACGGGCGCGACGGGGAGCGGTGCGGATCAGGGGCGACGCGGGATCGCAGTCGGGAGGAACGTAGAGGTCGCCGAGTTTTTGAGCGAATTCGAGGAGGTAGACATCTGGTGTACCTCGCCCGGAACGGCGCCGGATGACGCAGTATCCGTCGCGACTCAGCTCTGCGAGAGCTTCAGCGTTCGCGGCGGCCCGGTCGATGGGGTCGGTCGTTTCGGTCATCGTTCGGTATGGTAAACCGCATCCGCATGGATGTCGCGGCTGCTTCGTCGAGTAAGGCACGGGCGTAGGCGGGATCGTACGCATCATTCTCGCGAAGAACCATCCCCGCCCACGCATAGGCGTATTCATCCGCCAACGTCGTGGAGAAAGTAATCGGATCGTCTGTGCTGATCGTCCACGTCAAGGTTTCTTCTCCGGGGCGAGTCACCGCCGTCGGCCGACGCTGTAGAAAGTCCTGCGCCGCCATCGCATCCAGACTACCGACTAAAAGATTTGAAGTTGGATTCGCTTCGATGCACACCTGCCAGCGCGCCACTTGCCCGATCAGCTTTGCACGCGCCTTCGTAAGCAGATCACACTCGGTTCGGACGCCCTTCAGGCCCCCGCGGTCGTCTTCAACCGCGACGCGCGTCGTCGCCTCCGCACGGCTTCTTGTACTGCGATTCCAAAGATAGGAATACAGCCAACGTTCGGCAGGTCGTAAACTGCTTGGACGTTTGGTCATTCTCATGAAGATCCGCGGAAGACGCCCTCCGAGAAGTTGCCAGAATTCCACCGCAGTCGAAACCACATCTTGAGAACCAGCCAATTGGGGCCAGATTGCGCTGACGGCCAACCTAAGATTCCTCTCGATCCATCTCTCCTGATCTCGGCTACGACTATGCGCATACTTTGCGAGGAATGCCAAATCGAGAAAGCGCTGAAGTTGCGGCACATCAATAACCCGACCTTGACGCCGATCCCACCAGCCGGTGGGCTCCAAAGTGATCGCGATACCATGCCCGATTCTGTCGCCGCGTTCGATCAAACTCCAAAGAAACGGCTCCGCGATTGCGCGGACACCGGACGTCAGCCAGGTGAAGTCCTCGCCTGCGTGCAGCGTGAGTCGCAGCGGCTCCAAATTCAGTTTGGCCCGGTTCGCCGCAATACGCCGCGATGCTTGGCGTACTCGTCGCAAGGTCTCCGCGCAAACCCACAATGGCTGATGATCTTCCACGCCGCAGAGATCAAGGCCGCGCAAAGATCGAAGCAACTGCGGCTTCATCATGATCGCACCGATCACTTTTCTGGCATCAGCTTCCAACGTCTGGACAACGCTCCCGAACAACGGGAGCACCCCTTCAGCAGGCTTCTCTCGCTTGAAGTGGATCAGCCATGCGTAGTCTGCGGACAGCGTGACGTTCTTGCGAGGGTGCCGCCGAGGGCCGGCCGCCGTTGGCCCACACCGTGGGGCGCAGTTGGAAAAAGCGGCGGGAAAGTCAACATGACGGTGAGTCGTAAGCCACGCGTCGGGTGCGACCCGATACTCTACCGACGCCACAGTGAGGCCATGCTCCATGGGCGGTAGTGGCCGGAGTGTTTCGACGGCTGGAGCGTAGACCTTGATCTGAGTAAAATGATCCAGAAACTTTTCTAGCCCATGCTCGCCAGGAGCATGGACTAGCAATCCGAACACTGCTGTCTTCACTCGCAGGTACTGAACAAACAATTCTTCAAATGTCAAGTCAGGCGCTAGTTCTCGTTCTGGCCTCAGGTACTTGAAACAGCGTCTGATCAAGGTCTGCTCTCGGCTCACATCTTCTTGAAGTCCACCTCGGAGCGGTAAGGGCGGATGGTCCCGAAGCGAGACCTCCGCCTTGCGCCACTCACGCCGAATGGAAACCAGATCGTCAGGCCAAGGATAGGCCGTGGCAGCCACAGCGTACGGCTTCATCCTGCCGCGGGCAAACTGACGGAGCCCAGCCGGTATCCCCCTCTCACAGCGGTCGCATTGCGATAGCAGTTTCTCGTCGTGCCACAGATGCCGCTCCAATACTCGAATTGCGATGAAAGATTGGCGGACCAGATCGGCCCACTCTGCCATGTGCATAGCGCGATCTATGGGCCGCCTCGCGCCTATGTTCCGATCGGACTTGCTCTTTCCGCCTCCGCAAATGCCAGGGTGAAGTTGAGGGCAAAATGCCCTACGATTCTGAAGAGTGCGCACGAGCTGGCCAGGCGCCAGGAGTGCGGTAAAGCCTAGCAGCGACCACAATTCGTCAAAGGAAAGCATCGCCGCATGATGGACATGCAGCTGTGCGACACACCCGTCTGGCGCGATCGACTGGTTCAGCAACCGCACGTCGCTGTTAGGCGCGACATGGTTCGCAACCGCGGCCGCCACGTAGATACCGGATGGCAGCGCTAAGGAGGCAAATCGCCAACGAAGAATCTCGCGGCCGGGGTCCTCCTCGCAAACGCGAAGCACCGCATTCTGCCCTGACGGCTCCAGCAGATATGTACCAACGGCGGCCAACGTCGTGACGACCCTATCGGTGCGGCGGACATTGCCTAAAACGCTTCGCCAGAGATCAAGCGCCCCAATGATTGCTACTTCAGCATCTGCTTCGCTTGCAGATAGGTCGTTTCGATAGACCGCCGCGCGCGCTATGACATACCGCTCGATCTGATCTCTCGCCACGTCATGGGTCGCTTCCCAGAAACGCGCAGGATCGCGCAGCGGCGCTGCGATGGCGTCCGAAAATAGTCGGTCACGGAAAGCTTTACGGTCGATTCGCAGGAGTTATTGTCCTGTTACCGGTCCAAGCGGCTGCAGGCCCTCCGAAACGCGAAGTTCGGAGATAAACTTCTGCCAAGGCGAATTCGGGTACTGAAGATCGACTGCAGAAAGAACAGCGGCCACAGCCGCCTCCTCCCTGCCGACTGTTTCAGTTCGAGTGCCACTTTGCAGAGCGGCGGCGTCAAAAGCGTCACGAACCAGCCGTTTACGTTCGTCGATGAGATCATCGCTGGATTGATGATCCGCTCTTACTAGAAGCAACCTCTTCTGAACCTTCTCGGTAAGGCCAATCTCTGGACGAGCCAACAGCGGGAGCGTTCTCCGACGCCACCGATCTGGGCCCAGGGTGCTGGACGGAACGAAATATCTTGGAGAGGTGCTTGTGTCGTCATCCTTCGGATTCTTCTCAAGGAGCCGCGCCCACGTGTCTTCGTCGTCCAAATCTGCCTTCACTGGGTCGTCCACATCGCTGACATCGAGGCCAAGCCAGAGAAACTGATGATAAATCCACCCGTACGCGATCCGGTCTTTCTTGTGGACGGCTTCCGCCGCTAAAGAACCGATGAACTTCGCCCATCTTGCTGCCCACTCCAGCAAAACGAGAGGCGGTGGCAATACGTGAAGAAGCCACCGAAATGCAGCGTCCGGCGCTTCCCGTGTTCGCCACAGTGTCCATGCAAGAGACAAATGAGCCTCCCATTTCAACCCAGGCGCTATCACCTTTCGGCCACTATCCTGCAACGAGATGGCAAGCAACTCCGCGAGGGGAAAATCGCTGTCCCCAGTCGCCGGACGGGGCCACCTGGACTCAGGTTCTGGAATAAACTTGAACCGTGGCGAGCCACTGAGAAATATGTCTTGCCGTCCTACGTCCACGTCTTCGACCAAGTCGGGCGAAAAAAGCGCAGCGACTTCCCCAACCGGTCTGTATTGGACCATTGACGGCGTCCCCGACTTCCGCAACTCGACAGCAAGTTGCTCGCCGTCTTGCGGATCAAGAAGCCGCAGGAGGAGAGCGGTAGCGCCAGCGCCATCTCTTTCCTCCATGAAGACTTCATCGGCGAGCTGTTGCGCAGCTCGGTAGGTAATGATACCTGTTGATTGTTCCGTTAGCTTCTCGACAACTGAAGCGAAGCTAAGAAGGTAGTCCCCGAGCAGTTCGCCGCGATGGGGATCAAACGAGTTGGAGTCTGATATCGGGCCTCCCCGTGCATTCAAGATGCCGCGGAAAACATGCGGGGGACCAGGGAAATGTAGAAACTCCGAAAGTGACAGCTTCTTCAACCGCCACAGATCGCGTCGAGAGAAGACCTTTTCGAACGAGGAGTTCGCAAGGCTAGCGCACCAGCGGTCCCTCTCCGCAACATCCCACAGAAGCCTCTGCCCAGCCGTCGTATGCCTGGCAAGGTCGTTCTGTCGTCCCAGAAAATCTAGTTGAAGCATATCGACAAGATGGCCTCGGTCGGCTGCCACCAAAAAGACAACTGAGGGGTGATACAGCAGCCGCAACGCGGGTAGCAGCTCTGGCGCTCGGGACACCTGTAGATCGACATCGTCAATCATGATGACGAATACGGGTCGAGAAGGCAGGGACCGCGCCTGCTTCGGGAGGTGCTCCGTTTCAAAGTCGATGACGCTATCAACGAAGTCATACCACTGCTGGTTCAAATGATGCCAATCGCCAACCTGCTCTTCACGGTCGAGAACTTGCTCGATCAATCCTGTCTCGCGAGGTATCGAAGACCATCCCACGGCTGCCACACGGAAGAGCCTGTGCCACCTATCGAGAAGCGAATCATCTTGATCGGCAGAAGTGATTGCGTTGCGGCCGATCTCGTCATAGTGGTTGACGAGAGGTCGCCACGCCTGAATGATCCACGCAGCGAGTGGCATTCCGGGTGGCAAAGGGTCGAAATCTAGAATTGGAAGTACACGCACAAAGTCCGGGCGCGGGCCAAGTGTCAGGTCATAGTCCTCGCAAGCCGGCGGGTTCCATCGCCGAACGAGCGTGACGAGCACCGATGTCTTCCCTGTTCCCCGCCCGCCGTCGAGGAGCAATACTCGGCGATGCCGGTCATGGGCGCGTGCGAGATAGTCACCGCCACTCTTGTCGCGAGCAGCTGGTCTTCTCACGTCCCGGACCTCGATCAATCGTCGCTCAATGTCCGAAATATTCTTAACCTCTGCGTCCGACAGGTCAGTCGGTGAGAGCGGTCGCGTGTCTTTACCCGGTTGATACGATGGAGCAGAAGTCTTGTCGAGCACGCAAACTCCTCAGCGGCCGAACCGAACGGCCGAGCCTCGCGATTTTCAGTTCGCCTTACCGAACAAGAATGGCGAGATGGAGTTAGAGTTAACCACACTGACACCTCCAAAGCCAGATGGTTTCATTGCCCTTGCGACTAGCTCAGGCGATGCAAATCGCAGTTCATGCTGTTCCGTCAACAGGTCTGCATGCGCAATACTGGCGTAAGCGTACTCCGCAAGAACTCGATGTTCTACGTCACGTAGAGGCTGAAACCGGTGAATGAAGATGGTGTCATCAGGCTCGCCAGAGGGACCCGCCTCACGATCCACATTCACCGCACCGGTCATCGCCTCATCGTTCGCGACCTGCAGGAGGAGCAGGCCACCCTTCCGCAATGCGCGGCGGCACCGCACGATCACCTCTTCCAGTTCCGCCTGGGTCTCGCAGTAGTGGATCGTCCAGGAGAGGGCGCAGACCACGTCGTAGGCTTCGAGGTCGTCGATCTCCTGCATTCGTTGCACGCGCACGCGATCGTTTCCCAAACGCGCTCGTGCCACGTCGATCATTTCCGGCGATGCGTCGATGCCGTGGGCATCGATTCCGGCGGCGAGGGCTGCCTCGATGAAGACGCCGGTGCCGCAACCGACGTCGAGCAGCCGGCAACCCTGGGGCGCAACCCGGAGAGCCTCGGCGATCACGAACGCGTGGTCGTGCTTGTAATGGCCCGGCGGCGTATGCAGGTCGTATCTGTGGGCGAACTCCTGGAAAAGACGGTACATCGTCAACTCCCGACATCGTCCGCGGCCGGCATCGTCGTGAACGATTCCACCGCCCGGTTCACGATTGTGGCCGCGACCGATTGTCGCTGCGAGAGGGGCGCAAGGCAGTGCAGCACGCGCTGCTTCGACTTGCGTTGCCGGCTCGTCAGAGGCTGGATCTTGCGCAGCTCTTCGATCTTTCTCTTGGAATCCGGCAAGCGGACCCATTCATCGAAGGAGAGGTCACCCACGCGAAGCAGTTTCGCGAAGCGCTGTAGACCGCTCCCCTCGCATCGCGGACAGCGCACCTCTGACGCCCCTTCGCGAACGGCACGCGCCCATCCGGCGTTCGGGCTGCGATCGGCCTGTGCGAGCACATGCCGGTACAGGCCGTCCCATCGCAGCCACGCCGAGACCTCGGCCGGATCGACGCTACTACTCTTCAGAAAGGAGCCCGCTCCCGGACGTGACCAGAAGCCGAAGAGGAAGAGCTCCCGCTCATTCGGGGCGAGACGCTCAAATGAAGCGTTCGATCTCCAAAGGCCTTCTTTCACCATGCGAGTGAGAAACGGCTTCAGCTCGTTCTGGCGCACACCCTTCATGACGTCATTCGCCTCGCGCGTGAGAAACGTGTCGCTGTCCGGCGCAGCCTTGCGTTTAGCGATGACCAGCGAGTCCGGGAGTGCGGTCACCACCCGACGACCGGCGCACATGGGGCAGCGGCCGATCGGCTCGTGGCGGGAGAAATGCGACGGCACCGGCACCATCGGCGCGACCACCGCGGAGCTCAGGTCGAGAAGCCGGTCCGTTGCCGTGGCAAGCAGGCGGCCGTTGCGATCGCGCAACTCCACATAGCGGGCCCCTACGGCGAAGGCATCGCGGAATGCACGGGCGTATGCATCGCGACTCTTGTCCGCTGGGAGGAAGCGGTCCCCGGTCGCGCGCACGTCCACAATGTCGAGATCCCCGTACACTGCCTCCCCTTTCGCCGTCACCAGTCGCAGTCCCTCTTTCGAAACGTGTGATGAAACATCTCGAAGGACCGACGCCGGCATCTGCGCGCCCCACACTTGAAGGTCGTAGAGAAACGGTTGAACGGCCAGCCATCCGCCTGGTTGCTTCTGCCAAGCATCGAGTAGAGGCTCAAACAGCTCAGGTCCTGCGACTGCGCGCTGCACATCGAGTAGCAGCTTCGGAATCTCGTGATCGAGACCGACCACTTCGCAGGGATCTCGCTTCGACCAGAAGCGCTCGGAGACCACGACCACCGGCTCCGCCGCACCATCCTCTGAGGTGGCCGCACTCGCCTCGCCGCTGATGAGCGTACGCAAGAGCGCGGCCGTGCGTGCCACTTGCTCCACGACCGGAAGGGCACGCGCCCTCGGCGCTAACCCTCTTCGCGGCGGATGTGGCCGAGTAGCGGGGAGCTTGCCGGCCAATGCCATTCCGGTAGGCGTCCTCGTTCTCGCCAATTGCCCCGGCGGACCGGAGAAGACGATCTGTCCACCTTCAGGACCACTGCCCGGTCCGAAATCGACCACCCAGTCCGCGGAGCGGATGAGTCGCAGGTCGTGCTCGACGAGGACGATCGTGTTCCGGCCGCCGTCAAGGACGCGTTCGAGCGCCGTCCCCAGCCGGCGGACGTCGCGCGCGTGGAGCCCGACTGCCGGCTCGTCCATGATGAAGATCATGGAATCCGCGGAGTTGGTGCCGAGGCGCATGGCCAGACGGAGTCGCTGAACCTCGCCGCCGCTCAAGGTGTCCATTCGCCGGCCCAGGGCCACGTAACCGATTCCGAGGTCGCACATCGCCTCGATGAGCGCGCGAGAAATGTGGAACTTGTCCGCATGCGGGCGCAGTTGCTCGGCCGGTGTATCGAGCAGTTCCTGTACGTTGACACCGGCCACACGGACCGAAAGAACGCGGTGTCCGTACCGTGCGCCGCCACAGGACGGGCAGACGGACCAGAGCTCGCCGTCCTGAACGTCGCCAATTCCGAAACAGATGCCGCAGCGACCGGACCCGGAGTTCACGCCGAAATCGGACGCGGACAGCCCATCCCGCTTCGCTTCCGGAGACGAGCAAAATACCTTGCGAATGTCATCGAAGACACCGGTGAACGTCGCCACGAGGCTGCGCCGGTTAGGCTGGGGCATCGCCTGATCGAGAGCGACCACCTCCCGAATGGAGTTGGTGCCCTTGATCGAACGCCACTGGCCATTCCGCAAGGAGAAATCCGACGTGGAGCTGCCGATCGTCTGAAGTAACGCGGGAGCGAGAACACCTCGCACGAAACTCGACTTGCCGGACCCCGAGACGCCTGTAATACAGGTCAGGCGTCCCACGGGAATCTCGCAATCCACATTGCCGACGTTGTGGATCGACGCGCCGCGAATGGTGATCCTCGGATGCTTGGACGGTACAGGGAGCGCGGCCCTCACCGGCTCGTCATCACCAAGCGACAAAAGGCCGCGCGGCGGACCGGCATAGGTGATCTCCCCTCCGGCAGCGCCTCCACCAGGCCCCACTTCGACCAGCCAGTCGGCCGCGGACCATAGCCTCTCGCGGTGCTCGTTGAGAATGACCGTGTGGTCGCCGCGAAGGTCCGCTAGAGCCACGGCGAGCCGCGACAGATCCGCCTCGTGCAGCCCTCGGGCCGGTTCATCGAGGAGGAGACAAAGGCCGGTCTCCCTCGCATCGAGCACGCGGGCCAGGCGAATGCGCCTGCTTTCGCCTTCGCTCACCTCGAGCATGCCGCGATCTCCGGTCAGGTAGCCGACTCCGACAGAGACGATTGCGTGCGCGTGCCGGTGAAGGGCCTCGACGAATGCGCGGGCCTCGATCGGCACCGCCCGGGAGAAATCGCCTTGCGCTTTCGTGAGGCCCTCGAGCTCGACAAACGTAGAGGCCAGCAGATCTGCGATGCCTCGGCCGGCGACGCGCAGCGCGCGCGCCTGGAGCGACCAGCGCGTTCCACCACACACCTCGCAGGGACCACTTTCGACGTAGGCGGCCAACTGCGCGGCGATCTTCGTTCCGGCCGATGCTTTCTCGAGGATGAGCTTGCGGAACCCAGGGAAGGGTCGCGCGACGCCAAACTTCTTGCCCGAACGATCGCGATCGAAGACCGGTTCGTCTCCGGTTCCGTTCAACACCATGGCGCGTGCAGACCCGGGGAGCTTCGACCAAGGCACCTCGGGGGCGAAGCCGTGCAGCCCGCGAAGACCTTCAATGGTCTCGTGCTGGACGTGCAGGTACTTGTAATTCTTGTCCGTCCATAAGGTGAAGGCGCCGTCGCGCATGGAGCGCCCGGGATGGGCGATGAGCTCGGACTCCCGCAGCCGGCGCACGATCCCGGTCCCCGCGCATTCACGACACGCCCCGCTATCCGCGTGTTCGGGAGCATTGAACGACAGCAGGTGCGCATTCGCGCGAGCAAAGACTGCTGGATCCTCCGGATGCACCCAGTGCTTCTCCGAGTCGAGGCGAGGGCCGAAAGGGCCGGCAAGATCGGGATCGCTCGCGACCGGCAGAGAGATGACGACATCGTCACCGTGACCTGCTGCGAACGCTCGCACGAGGATTTCCAAAAGCGACTTTCGGTCAGACGCACCGCGCACGTCGACAGCTCCAATCAGGGCTTCGATCGTGTGGCGTACGTTCGGATTGACACCCTGAAACTTCGAAGTCGCGACCTCACGGCCGGACTCAGCGAGACGCTTGGGGTCTGTCTCGCTGCGAAGGATGACTTTCTGGACGCCGCTGGCCGCGAGACGTTTGACGGCGGCTACGCCGTCTGTGCGCTGCTGCCGCACTGGCGCGACCCAAACCTCCACCGCGCCGCGATAGTGCTTCGCGATCCAGGCCGCATACGACTCCGCGGAGGGCTCCGGCACGTCACCACCGGCGCGGTCGGAATACGGCACGGCGACGGAGATGAACAATCGCCGGAGCACGCTGAGTAAGCCGGTCGCCGTCCCGACGGTGGTCCGAATGTTCGGCCGAAAGCCACGTTGTCCCACCAGAATGGTCGGCGGCAATGGGCCCACAAACGCCCGGACATCGTCGCGCTCCAGATCCTCCTGCGATGTGCCGAGGAAGATTCTCATGCGCCTGCTTCCCTCGGCGGCGAGCGTGTCCGCAAGGAGCGAGCTCTTGCCCGACCCGGATACTCCGGTGACGACGGAAATACCCTTGAGAGGAAAGGTGACGTCGACGTTCTGCAGGTTGTTTGCGTCGGCTCCGACGATCTCAACGGAGGACGAGTCGCCCGCACGAGTGTCGCTCATGCGGTTCGCTCTTTCAGATGCAAAACAAACAATGAGCGGGCTTCGAACTCGGAGGGAAAGCGCGTGAACCGCACAGAACACGCGCCGCGGTAGTGCAGTGCCGTTCGGTTCGAGACGAGAACGGTGTCTCCCGCGGCGGTCTGGAATGGAACGGATACGGCCATCGCCGCGCGATGCACCGCTGCAAGGATCGCCTCGAGATTCGCCACCGCGACTCCAAGCCGGGCCTCCGCGACACGCAGACTATGCGGGTGGTAGCGAATCGTGCCGCTCTCCACCAGCCGGCCGCGCCACACTTCTGCCGAGCGCTCGTGGGCCATCACGGTATCCGAGCCAGTCAGAAACGCCACGGCCGCGGCTTCATCGCTTCCACCGGACAAAAGTCTCCCGAGAACATCGGGGAAAAATGCCACGCGCTGTTCTGCGTACTCCGGGGCGCCTGGGTCCTCATGCTCGCACTGCATCGCCGTGGCGACGGGTGGAGTGACAGACACATTCCCGTCGGTGTGAAAGTCGCCGGCACGCGTGGTGTGCGACAGCTCATCAGTCCAAGGCGACATCCGAAAGCGCTTCACGATGCGACCGGGCCGGTATGTGTCGAACCGGGCCTCGAGAGCGGCGCTGACGATGAGCAGGGATCGCCCTTCGTCCGCTTCGAGTCCTCGAACGACGACGTACCCGCACTCGGACATCTTCTCGAACACGCCGGCCTGGAATGCAGCCCAGCGCTGATCTCCCCGAAGCGGCCTGGCAATGTCGTCGGCTAGCGCCACTGCCTCCGCTTCCTCGGTCGAGGCGAACGCCGAGGCGACAGCCTCGATGTCACGCTTGAGGAGCGGATCGATTGCGATCTCAGGAAGCGGTCGGGCGTTCATCGGCGATACGGAGTCGGAAAATCAACTTGTACCGGTAGTGATGATCCAACATCGTCCGAACATCAGGGTAGCGGAACTGGGCATGGAGCGGGTCATATGTGATCCACCCACTCCGTCGCAAAGGCTGCACCGCTGGCAACAGACCTGCCGCCGCAGCGGCCTCCATGACGTCCAGCGGCAGATGATCGTAGACCCGGTGCCCGGCCGCGATGAGCGGCACTTTCCAGGTCTCCCACAAAGGGTTCTCCGCATGACATCCCAGAACGAGGAAAGCGACGCCGTTCGGAGAAAGAACCCGTCGCACGCGCGTCATCTCGCCGCGCAGATCGGGCTCGAGGTAGAGCGTTTCGTGGTTCGTGACAAGGTCGACCGTTCCCGCCGGAATGCGATCCCAATCGGACGGATGGAGGATCGTGACACTCTCAGCCAAACCCTTCAGCCGCTGAACGGCCTCGGCTCGCGCGCTGGTGAGCGGCTCGATCCCCAACAGTTCATCGGGCCGGAATCGAGCACTGAGTTGCTGGAGAAGACCGCCCGTGTGACACCCGACATCAAGGATGACTCTCGGACGCCTATCACTCTCGCGGACGACATGGCCAACGAGCGCGGCCCAGAACGTCTCGTTGACGAGCGGCAAATCGTCGTCCAGCGCAGGATCGCCGAAGAACGTCCGGCGCTCGACCGGTGGGTCCTTGTCTACGGGCATCGCTGCGACGAGCAGCTGCGCGCCAGGATGTCGCCCGCGGTCGGATCGATCCCAAAGTTCCAGATGAACAGCTCGACGGACTCGCGAAACGCTCTCTCGAGTGCAGCTTGGTCCTCTGGCCCACGCATGCCGAAATACGGGAAATGGTGGAGATACTGGCCAAGCGCCGCCTCGCAATCCTGAGCGTAGGCGCGCGTGTCGAGGATGTGGGCGTGCCAAAACGTGTCGATTGGTCCCGTCGGGCAGATCTTCTGATCGGGATACCGCGCGTTGAGCGCCAGGAACTTCCGGTAGAGGGACTCGACCTCGCCGGAGAATTCGGCGGTCCAGCCATGCTCCTCCATCAGCTTCCGCTTGAGCATGGTGAAGTCGAGCCTGTTCACGCGGTCGAGTGCGGCGCGCAACGCGTCGTCGCTGGCGATCATCGCCTGCGCTGCTTCGAACGAGACCGGATCGGCATGGTTGAACGGGTTCATGTCCAGGAAATCCTCCCGCGGCGAATTCGTCATTTATACACCTTCCGAGGGGAAGATGAACATCCCGGCAGGGACAGAATTCCGATCGCCGCAATGCTGTGTCCAGAACGCAACCTCGCAGTTCGTCGGCAGGTTTCCTTGACGGCCTCACGGCTCTTCAACGAGGTTGACAGAGCTCGCTTCCGGCTCCGGCTCTTCTTTCTCCTTGCGCGTGCGAAGCATCTTGCCGGCAGCTTTGCTCACTTTCTTCCGGGCACCGTCGGCCTTGTCGCCTTCGATCACTTCTCTCTTGATGACTTCCTTCTCCAGTGCCTGTCGCAGGTCATCGATCTCGACTCGGGCGTCCGAGAGGCGGCGCAGCTCGCGGCGCACGGTCTCCAGGACGGCGTCGCTGAGCACCACCGCAGCGAGATAGAACCGGTTGGTGGCCTGCAGGTGGTCGTGGTACGCGTACAGTCCCGACTTGAGCATGCTTTCGCGCGTCAGCAGGTACACGCTCTCCAGATCCGCGGCCACTTTGGGATTGAGCTGAAGCAGATCGATGTCCAGGACCAGCTCCGCATCGATGGGCTTGGCGAAGATGACGCGGAAGACCTTCCAGAGATTGCCGTTCGTCAGGGCCACCCATTCGATGCCCTGGTTCGCGGCATAGTCGACCGCCTGCTTGACGTGCGAGTCCTTCAGATCCAGCCCGATGGCTTTCACTTCGATGAGCATCTGAAACTTGCCGTCGATGCGGGTGGCCAGATCGCAGAAGGTCCCACGGATACAGAGCTCCCGCGTGACTTCGCTGTACTTGTCATACCCGAAGATCTCGGCCAGCACGTCGGTGACGATCATCGAAGTGTCCGACTCGTTGACATCACGCGCTCTCGCGGAGGTAAGAATCGGTTGAAAGCGCTTGACGCCGGCGGCGAGCCGCTCCGACACGCGTACGGGGATCGTCATGCCTGGTCTCCTCACACTCAATGACACGAGCCGCGCGCAAAAGGTGGCGGCGAGAGACGGCGCCTGGGCTGGCACTGCGAGGACGGCACGGCCGGCTGCGCTGGTTTGCATAGCGTTGATCACGTGCCGTCGCTCCAAGGCCAAGTTTTCAACCGCGCAGACTCCTAGCCCGAATGATTAAAGACGAATGCGCGGGAACAGCTTGCGGACGAAGCCGCGGCCTGCTGTCATCCCGCGACGACAACAGCCCAAGTGTCCTCGGCGAATGAACCGGGTTCGACCCTCCGCGCTCTTCGAAGGAGGAAGTTGACGCTAAGAATCACGTGCGTGCCGCATTATCATTCGCTTCGTACAACTACCAGCGAGGGAACCAATGAGCGATCAGCCGAAGAGCAGCGGAATGAGTCTCGGAAAGATTATCCTAGGCCGTGGTTCCGCCCCGCTTCACGTTCTGCTCACCTCGAACGCCGCACGGCGCATGCAGAAAGAGTCCTATAGGTCGACGGGCGCTACAGGCCCGGTCCTTCCCCGCGACTGGTGCTCCAAATGGCGAGAACGTCGATTGTTCCTTCGGTCTCGTTGACGAAGTAGTACAAGTAGTGACGGGTTGCGGCAAGGAGGACACGTCGCACTCCCGCGATCTCAGCGTCCTCCGCGACTGCGCCGATCTCTGGATGTTCAGCCACGAGCTCAAAACACGCGTCGCACCTCATCACGAAAGAGGGCGGGTGCGAATGGTCGGTTCGTTCGCCACCATCGTGACTCTGTTCGAATTTGCTTGGCTGCGAGGGGAGTGGGTCTCACCCGAAGCGCCATTTGTTCAGTTCTCCTCGTCCAACTCTCGAAGAAGATCATCCACCGCGACAAACTCTCCGCGCTTCGCTTGGGCGATGGACGCGAGGAGTTCGCGCTTCTGATCTGGTGACACGCGAAACGTCTCCGTTCCCTCTCGGGTAAGAACAGTAACCTTCTCACCCTCCGTGAGTTGCGTGCCTTCGACGACGATTCGGCCATCGTGGACAGTTCCGTTGATGATTCTCATGCGGCTATCCTACTCGGCCTCCGGGCGGCAGGTCTCCTCCGCCGCCCCCCCCCGCGGCCAAGCCGCGCGGGCACCATGGTGGGCACCTCGGAGGAAAGGACGTAGCGGTCCGGGTCGGGTGCAACCGTAGCCGACGCCGCCAGGTGAAGATGGCGGCGGCGCCCTGAGTGAGCTCTGTGCCAAGAAGCAAAAGGAGAAGACTGCGAAGAGCGCAAACGACCATAGCCATAGGGCGGCGAGTTGTCCTTGTGTGTTCGCAACGGGAACATCGTGCTCGATCCACCGTAGACGCTCCTGCTTCGGTTGAGCCGCGGCGGCGATCGGTCGCACTTCGATCGCTCGCCGCCGCGCTTTCGAGTCTCGAGTCGAGCCCTCGAGTCATGGGAGCCGGCGGACCCGCCTTGATGGCCGCCCATCCGTCCGGATATACTTCACGCCATCCGGATACGCGAGATGACCATGACCATTCGTCGCCGACTCTCACCCGTCCGCCGAACGTCGCTCCTGTTTCCTATTCTGCTTTTCCTCGTGGGAGCGACTCCTTCCGCGCCCGACGCCGGCGAGATCGCCCGGCGTCACGTCGAGGCCATCGGGGGGAAAGCCCGCTGGCAACGGGTGCAGTCGTTGCTGGTGAAGGGATCGAGCACGTTCGCGTCGTTTGTCTGGGTCTGGAAGGCGCCCGGAAAGGTCCGCACCGAGGAACGGGACGATCAGTACTCGGGCAAGACCCTCATCACCGCTTTCGATGGTTCTTCGGGCTGGATCTCCAATCCGTTCCGCGGTCCGAAAGCGGGAGTGCCACGCAGACTCGACGCCGAGGAGTTGCGCCGTTGGCAGAACGGACTGGCCATTCGCAGCGACCTCCTCGATCTACCCGAGAGCGGCGTCAAAATGGATCTCCTGGGACAGGAGACCATCGAAGGACGCGCGGCGTGGAAGCTTTCCCTGGCCAGAGCCGGGCAGGATCCCGTGCTCCTTTGGATCGACACCCAGTCCTACCTCATCGTCCAGCGGGCTCGCACGGTGAAATCGCCGTGGGGAGCGGAGGAGCTCAGCCGCACGCGGTTCGGCGACTATCGCAACGTCCAGGGCGTCCTCATCGCGCACTCCACCGGCGAGACGCGTTACGTGGTGGAGGTCAACCCGCCCATCGAGGACGCTCTCTTCCAGCCGCCACAACCTCTGAAGTGAGCACGATGCCGGGAAGCCTCGTCCTTTTCGCGCTGCTCGCCGTGGATCCGGCGGCGCCACCGCGGCCGGCCACGATCGAGATCTCCGGACGCGTGCTCGATGCTGACGCGAAGCCGGCCGCGAAGGTGGCTGTCGCGCTCACGGTCGTCGCGTCTGCGACGGAGAGCCGCCAGCTTCAACTGTCCGGCAAGACTGCGCCAGAGCCGATCACGGGAACGCTCACGGATGACGAAGGGCGCTATCGACTGGCCGCGCCAGGGATCGGCATGTACACGGTGACCGTGCGAGCCCCAGGCGCCGTTCCTCTCGAGACTGCGCTGCTCCCGCTCCTCGCACCTGTCGAGCTCCCGCCCGCACGTCTGGAGAAGAGCGAGCCGTTGCGCGTGCGCATCTCGGCGAGCGACGGAACGCCCCGCGCCGGCGTCCGCGTGGTTGCCAGGCAAACCTCGGCCACGCGTTCGCGTGCGGACGGCTGGTCGGTCTCGAAACGCCTCGCCGTGACGGACACGGCCGGATTGGTGCAGCTTCCACGCACACGTGGCGAGAGTCTCGAGCTGGCAGCGGCGGGCGGTGAGCTCGCGGAGATGCGCGAGACCCGCGTTGCGTCCGCGTCGATGGAGATGCGTGCGCGCGGGGCATGCCCTCGCCCGCTCCTGGTCCATGACCGCGACGGACAACCCGTGGCGGGCGCGTTCGTCTCGTCCGACGCGCTCGTGCTCGGCGTCACCGATGCGGCCGGCCAGTTCACGGTCGCCTTGCCATGCCGGATCGACGCGCAGTTGTTCGTCGATGCGCAGGACGGCCGCGCTGCGCGCGTGCGAGTCCCTCCCGTCGAAGCAGACCGGCCTATCGCCGCGTTGACGGTCACCCTCGAGCCGCCCGATCGCTTCACGGGCCGCGTCCTCGATGCCGAAACACGAGCTCCCCTGGTCCAGGCCTTCGTTTGGAACGAGCGCGATCCTGCCGGCTTCGTGCGTACGGATGCGAAGGGAACGTATGTGCTCATGCAACCTGTGCACGCCGAGCCCAACGCGCGCGATCTGCGCGCGGCGGCGACGGGTCACCTGCCGCGCTCGGAGAAAGCTCCGCAGCGGCGCGGGTCCACGGCAACCGGCCCTACGTTCGCGTTGCAACCGACGGCCACACTCGCAGGAACCGTCGTCGACGCCACCGGTCGCCCGGTCGCGTCCGTGGAGATCCGCATCGAGGAGTGGAGCCCTGAAACGCTCTTTCGTTTTCGCGCGCGCCCCGACGGTTTGGCGTCGCGCACGATCAGCAGAGAGAACGGCGGATTCCGCGTCGAGGTGCTCCCCCGCCGCGCCTACACGCTCACCGCCGCGCGGGCCGGATTCGCAACGGCCACGATCACGGTCGCCGACCAACTGGCGCCGGGCACCGTTCGTTCCGGCTTGCAACTCGTGCTCACCAGCGGCGCCGGAGCATTCGGAAAGATCGTCAATGCTCGCTCCGAGCCCGTGGCCGCGGCGACCGTGAGACTCCTTTCTGCTGCTGCACGAACGGCGCTGCCCAAATATCTTCGACCTCCGGATGCGTCCGAACCGGAGAAGCACGAAGTCTTCTCCGATGCGGAAGGAGCGTTCCGCTTCGAGCACCTGCCTCCCGGCCGTTTTGATCTCGAGGTCCGCGCGAATGGCTTTGCTCCCCGTGCGATTCGCGGCGTCACGGTCGAGAGCACGCGCGCGCCCTCAGACCTCGGCACGGTCGTGCTCGAGCCCGGGGCAACCCTCTCGGGGACCGTCGAGGATGCGCGCGGACAATCTCTCTCTGGCGTGACCGTCGCCGTCGTACCGCCCAGTCTTGCTGGAATCCGTGGCGACGCGGGAGCCCGGCAGGCGGAGGGCGACGAGCAGGAGGTCTTGACCGAATCCGGCGGCGACTTCACCTTCGAGGGACTGGCCCCCGAATCGACGGTGGATGTCACGGCACGCAAGCGCGGCTTCGTTCCGGCGACGATGACGCGGATCGAGATCCCACCCTCGCAGCCGCTGCGCATCGTCCTCGAGCCCGCCGCGCGGATCGTCGGTCGCGTGCGGAATGAGCAAGGAGAGCCGGTCGTCGCGGCCGTCGTCTCCGCGCGTCCTGTCGATGCCGCGCTTCCGGCGACCTTGTCGGGTCGCGTCACCGAGACCGACGCCGCGGGAGTATTCGCACTCGAGGATCTGGCCGCGGGGAAAATGACACTGTCGGCCGCGGCGAAAGACTACCTGGCCCCGGAGCCCCTCGTCCTCGAAGTCGCCGAGGGGCGAAGCCTCGAGGATGTCGAGCTCACCCTGCGGCGCGGATCGACCCTGGAAGGCGTGGTGCTCACGCCGGGAGGACAGCCCGCGTCCGCGGCGCGGGTGACGCTTCGCCGAAACTGGACTCCGGATCGGATGCTCGAGATCGAAACGGCCGGCTCGGCGCAAACCGATGGCGACGGGCGCTACTTCATGGAAGGCGTTCCCACCGGAACGCAAACCGTCACCGCATCGCAAGACGGTTACCAGGGTGCGGTGCGCGATCTGGAGGTTCGTCCGGGCGCGAACCGACTCGACCTGCGCCTCGCCGAGGGCTACGGCGTCTCGGGCCGAGTGACCGACGGACAAGGTCGCGCACTCGCCGCAGCCGCGGTGACGATCCTCACCAGTGGTCCCGGCTCCGGGAAAGAAGAGCTGAGCGGCAGCGACGGCGCGTTCCGGTTCCAGGGTCTGGGCTCCGGGCGCTACAGCCTCTCCGCGAACAAGGAGGGATACTCCGCCGCGCGGCAGGAAGTGCAGCTCGAGGACCGCGGGATCGAGGGGCTCGAACTGCGTCTGCAACAGGGCGGTGGCGTGATCTCAGGCCGCATCCTGGGATTGCCGGCGCAGTCCCTTCCGCAACTGCAGATCACTTCCGTCAAGCGGCCGATGGACAACCTGGACGCGATGCGCGAGGGACAGATGGATCACCAGGGCAACTATCGCGTCGAGGGTGTGTATCCGGGCGAGTGGACCGTCACGGCCCGTCTTCCGAGCGGAAGGCAAGCGCAGAAGTCGGTGAGCGTGGCCGAGGGAAATGCGCAGACTCAGGCAGACCTCGAGTTCGCACGTGGAGTCACGCTCAGTGGGCGGGTGCGGCGCCGCGGCCAACCTGTTGCGAGCGCCACGGTCCAGGCTCGGGGAGTGGCCACCGATTCCACCGGCTCCTCCGTCACCGACAGTGCCGGCGCATTCCGGATCGAAGGACTCGTGGCCGGCGATCACGAGCTCGTCGTGACCGTCGCGCAATCCGGTTTGCGTCACGAGCGAATGGTCTCCCTCAGCACCGATCAGAACCTCGACCTCGACCTGCCTACGGCCCAAGCGAGCGGACAAGTCGTCGATGCCGCGACCAGCGCGCCGCTTCCGGGCGTGATGGTGACTGCCGAGCCGGCCGGCAACGATCCCGGGACGTTCAGCCCGCGTGCGACCACCGATGCTTCCGGAACGTTCGAGCTGGGCAATCTCGCGCGAGGCAGCTATCGCCTCACGGCCGCCAAAGACGGCTACATTCACGGCAACCTGCCGTTGGAGCTGGCCGCGGACGACGCGAGAGCCGACGGTCTGCGCATCACACTGGAACCAGAGCAAGGCCTCATCCTCCACATCGCCTCCACGACGGGCACTCCGCCGGCTCGAATCGGTGTGGCCTTGTTCGGCTCTTTGGGCCAGCTCGTCTTTCTGCAAGCCGTGAGCACGGGCGAGAATGGCCGCACGCGTGTGGCCAACGCACCGGGCGGTACGTTCCATGCGCTCGTCGGCGGCGACGCGACCGCCACGCTCTCGCTGGCGGTGACCATCCCCGGCCAACCGGTCCCCCTCGTTCTGCCGCGAGCCGGGCGTGTGCGCGTGGAGGTCGCGGAGCTGGCCGGCGCTGGCGCGACCGGTACGGTGATGCTGTTCAACAACGGAGGCGAGCCGTTCCGCTTTGTCGGGCGCGGCATCCTCCAGCAGGAGTGGCCGCTCGTCAACGGAATCGCCATCATCGACGGCCTCCCATCCGGCACCTACACGGTCAGAGCGGCCGGCCCCGCCGGCAAGAGCTGGCAGAGCACCGTAGTGACCACCGAGGGACAGGAGACGCAGGCGCGGCTGTGAACCAGGCGAATCACGTGCACGGAGCGAGCACGTTGTGGAGGCGCTCGATCAGAGAGGGGTCGCCCTTCTCGCCCACGCGGGGTGCATACGTGAGAAGAATGCGTCCGGTCGTGGGATGGGAGACGAAGACCACCGGTGTGGTCGGCACGCCGGCCGCGGCGAGCTTGTCTTCGATGTCCGGCACGTGGGTGATGGGAAAGGCCGGCTCGAGATCGCGGTCGAGCACCGTCTGCGCCCGCGTGCCATCGATCTCAGTGAAGCCTCTCACGTTCAACGACTTCGCGATCGGGTTGCGCAGAGCCGTGTTCCACTGGCCGACCACATCCTCGACGCAGGACATGCAATCGCGTTTGAGCGAGAAATAGATCGACACCTGCAAAGGACCTGCGGATGGCTCCCCCGATCGGGCGTCGTTGAACGGGGGACACTTGCCGGTCATGCTCGACTCGTACACGGTGCGATCACCTTGCGTCCGCAGAAAGCTCATCTGCCGGGCCGCGGCGTCTGCCGAGGCCACTCGTGCCCGCAGGACGCGGTTCTGGCGAACGACGAAGATCTCACTGGCCACCACCGCCACGCAAAACACGGCGATCAGCCACTTCCAGTAGTCGCGACCCTCCGGCGTGGCCATCGCTACCTCTCTTCCGTCCGTTCGATCTTCGCTTTCGTCAGCGACGTCTCGTCGCCGACGTAGAGATTGCCCTCGCGGTCGAAGCGCATCATCGTGGCATTGAAGACCGGGAGCGTGAACGCCTTCTGCAGCAACCGCCCGTCCGGTCCGAACTTGTAGACGTCGTTCCCCCTCTTCCAATCCTCGGGATTGCTGTAGACGACGTACAGATTCCCTTTCGGATCGACCGCGCAGGCGCGGTGCACGAGGATCTCCGGGATCACGTTCCCCTGCTCGTCTTTCGGAAACGCCCAGTCGAGATCGCGGGACGTCTCCAGCAGCACGCGGCCGTCCCAGCCGATCTTCTGGATGCGGTTGAGGAGCATGTGCACGATCCACAAGCCATCCGGGCCCGGGCAGACCGTGTTGTGCGAGCGGATGACGTCCATCCGGTCTTTCTGCGGCTCTGCCGGTCTCAGTGCGCGATCGAGCTTCCAGCTCGGATCGTAGGTATACACATACGATCCATTCGGCACGAAGCGCCGCGCCACCTGGAACTTCTGATGGGCGAAGTAGATCTCACCGGGATCGCGGACTTCCGGCAACTGCACGGGAGGGAACACTTCGCCGCTCGTGCCGAGGACCTCGATGCGACCGTTCCCTTCATTGGCGAAAAACAGTTTCGAGTCGACCAGCGCGAAGCGGCGGCTCTTGCTCAGCTCACCCGGCTCCTGGCCGCGCTTGCCGAACTGGCCGGCCACGCGACCATCGGGCCCCACTTTGGTGATCGTCTGCTGGCGGTAGTCGAGGACATAGACGTTGCCCTCGGCGTCGAAGTCCGCCCACATGACCACGGAAAACGGGGGCTGACCCGGGTGGCCGCCCACTTTCCAGACCGTGCGGAGCTCCTCCCGGACGCGGCCCTCGTCGAGTCCTTCGCCCTCATTGGTGACGTACTGGATTCCATTGCGCTCCTCGACCGTGCCCTTCCAACCGCCTCGACAGGCGATCCATGTAGTGCAAGCCAGAAGAGCTCCGAGCAGTGCAAACCCGCGGACAGCCAGACGGCGCTTGGTCATCCCTCACGTACCTCGCATGTTGAATTTTGGAAGAGCCGCGCACAAAATCGCCGCGGCCGCAAAGCGGTCGCGGCGATCGTGCCCCGCGGACAAATGGGGCATCAGCCGCTCGAATGCGGCCTCCGCATCAGCAGATGTAGCCGTACTGCGAGTACATACACCCGCACCACATGCCCTCGCAGAAGCCAGAGCCTCCACCACCGGCCATGCAGCCGGCCCACATGTCGGTGCAGGGGGTGGGCGAGGCCATGGCCGCGGCAGCGACCGGAGGCAAGGCCAGGTTGAAGACCAACACCGCGGCGAGCACACCGAGAAGGGCAACGATACGAAGCTTCTTCATCACAATCTCCCGTCCTCAAGAACAGTCAACATGGTTGATGGGGACAACGACACGCACCGCAACTGCGACCGGTCAAGCCGGTGCCTCCTGCCCGGGCAAAGGACATGCAGGCCGTGCGGGAGTGGAAAGGAAGGCGGAACCGCGGTCCGCTCGAGCTCATCGTCGCCTCCCATTCCGCCAGGCAATAGGTGTCGCTCGCCGTACAGCCATTTATCCTTTGTAACGTCAGTATAGCTAGAGGTCCCGTCGTTTTTCCAGTGCAAAGTTTCTTCGAACCCGGACGGCCCAGGCCCGGCACCCGGTAGCCACCGGAACGACTGTCCAGGGGTCGAGTTTGTCCGTTGTCGGTGATCGGTTGTCCGCACCCAGTCGCGCCTGGGCTGGATCACCACGAACTGAGAACCAGCAACGGACAACCAGCAACGGACAACCCAACCCACCGGATCACCGTCTTCCGGGAAGCTGCACCAGGGACCACGAGCGAGTGCCGCGCTATCCGACCGCTTGGCCGATCCCTCCTCTGATAAAGTGCCGGTCTTTCTCGGTCCACATTCACAGGAGAGAACCAGGCCATGCAAGAGTTCACGCTGCGGCAGCGGGCGCGCTATGCGTTCGACAACACACTTTCCAAGGGCACCCCGGCCCTCATCGCCTGGCTGGCGATCGTCTCCGTCGCCTTCGTCGCATTCGCCGCTCTCCTGGTGATCATCACGGGAGCCGAGCCCGCGGATGGGACCAAGCCCAGTTTCTTTAAGCAGATGTGGCTCAACCTGATGCGCACGCTGGACGCGGGCACGATGGGCGGGGACGAGGGCTCATTTCTCTACCTGTTGATCATGCTCACCGTGACCCTGGGCGGCGTGTTCATCGTGGGTACCCTCATCGGTATCATCTCCAATGGCGTCGGCAACCAGATCGACGAGCTCCGCAAGGGCCGCTCGCTGGTGGCCGAGAAGAATCACATCGTCATCCTCGGCTGGAGCGATCAGATCTTCGCCATCATCAGGGAGCTGATCCTCGGCAACGAGAACCGCAAGGGCAACTGCATCGTCATCATGGCCGACCGCGACAAGGTGGGCATGGAAGACGAAATCCGTGAGCGCATCGAGGATCTCAAGACCACTCGCGTGGTCTGCCGGCGCGGCAGTCCCATCGACCTGGGCGATCTGAACATCGTCAACTTCAACGCCGCGCGGGCCATCATCGTGCTCTCGCCTCCCGGCGAAGCCGCCGACGCGGACTCCGAAGTGATCAAGTCCATCCTGGCCGTCACCAACCACCCCAAGCGCCGGACCGAAAAGTTCCACATCGTGGCCGAGATCCGCGAGAGGCGGAGCATGGAGCCGGCCCGCCTGGTGGGCCGCGACGAAGCACAGCTCATCGAGACCGGCGACGTCATCGCCCGCGTCGTGGCCCAGACGTGCCGCCAGACCGGCCTCTCCACCGTCTACACCGAGCTCCTCGACTACGGCGGCGACGAGATCTACTTCAAGGACGAGCCGGGTCTGACCGGCGTCACTTTCTCCGACGCACTGGTGTCGTTCGATACGGCCGCACTCATCGGCGTCCGTACCCGGGAGGGCGTCGTGCAGCTCAACCCTCCCATGACCCAGACCTTCAGCTCCGGCGATCAGGCCATCGTCATCGCCCAGGACTCCGACTCCATCCGCATGTCCCGCTCCAAAGCGGCGATCGATGAGAGCCTCTTCGCCCAGCGCAACGCTACCCTTCCCGCAACGGAGAAGACGCTCATCCTCGGCTGGAACTCCCGTGCGCCGGTCATCGTCCGCGAGCTCGACGGCTATGTTGCGCCCGGGTCCGTCCTGACCATCGTCGCCGATGTGCCGGAGTCGGACATCGAGGTCGAGGTGACCAACCACGCCCTCCAGTTCCGCCGCGGCGACACCACCGACCGCGCCACGCTGGAGGCCATCGAGCCCGAGCAGTACCAGCACATCATCGTGCTCTGCTACGACGGCATGGATGTGCAGAAGGCGGACGCGCGCACGCTGGTCACCCTGCTGCACCTGCGCGACATCGAGACCAAGAGCGGTGCGAACAAGTACGCGATCGTCACGGAGATGCTCGACGTCCGCAACCGCGAGCTGGCCGAGATCACGCAGGCCGACGACTTCATCGTCAGCGAGAAACTCACCAGCCTCCTCATCGCACAGGTCACGGAGAACAAGGACCTGCGAGCGGTGTTCGACGACATCTTCGACTCCGACGGCTCCGAGATCTACCTCAAGCCCGCCTCCGACTACGTGGTCCTGGGCCAGTCCATGACCTACCGCCACGTCGTCGAGTCGGCACGCCACCGCGGCGAAGTGGCCATCGGCTTCCGCATCGCCGCGCAATCGGGCGACGCCTCGAGCGGCTACGGCGTGAGCGTGAACCCATCGAAGGAGAGGCAAGTGACGTTCAGCGAAGAGGACCGCGTGATCGTCATCGCCGAGGACTGATCGGTCACGGCCGGTGAATCTCCGCTGGAAACGAGGGATTGTTCAGAATCTGTCCGTGGAACGATGAACATTGCCGCTGCGCAGAAGCTCTTCCAATGCCCGAGGAAGATCGCGATGCCGATCGAACCCTCGCTCCGTGATGAGCGCGACAGCGCGGCGAGTCTCGGCGAGATCGGCATCCCTTGCGTCGAGCAGCAACGCCCGGAGATCGTCGTAGTCCTGCGGGCGTTGGCGGTCGTCGCGGGCCAGGAGCTTCAGCGCGATGAGATGGGCGCGCGAAGCAACCGGCACATGCACCCCGGCGAAGACTTCGGTCGTCACGGCCCCGCTGACGATCTCGGCTTCAATGCCTGATGAGGCGAACAGAACGTCGATCAGGATAGCGGGAAGGTCTCTTCGCACCAGCCTTGCTGTGGCCAGGCGCGCAGTGGCTTCCTGTTCGATGAGCTCGAGCGTTTCGTATCCACGCTGTTGCAGATCGCGGACGAGGCGTTCGGCATCTTTGTCGCCGGTCACGGAGACGGCGACGTCAATGTCGCGCGTCAGTCGCGGGTCGCACCACGTCGAAACGGCCAGCCCGCCAACGAGGGCCCACCTCGCACCGAGCTCATCGAGATCCTCTGCAGCGGCTTGGAGTGCCTCCGCTAGCCGGCTCATGGCCGCCTCGTCCCCGGCCGCCGCCGACCCGGGGCGTCCCCATGTTCCGCACCGGGTCGCTCATGCAGCCAAGCGAGCACACGCACCTCAATCTGCTCCTCGGATAGCGCAGTCGTCCGTCGCAGTCTCTGGCGCAAGAGCTGTTCGGCATCATCGAGAAGATCGAGCGCCATCCGCAGATTCTCGCTGTTCGGGAGCACGGACATCGATTGCAATGATCGCTTCATCGGGAGTCCATTGCAATCAGCCGCGGGTGAGTGGCGACCCCGAGCGAGCGACCCCGCAACGATGTCAGCGCTCAGAGCCGAGCCCCAGCCGCGCGGGCCCCCTCGGCCTTCAACCGTGCTAAGGTTCTCTGAACACCATGAAAATCGCGTTCATCAAGCCTCCTGTGGGGGGGATTCTCGGCCTGGAGATGCTGACGTTCGTCGAGCCGCTGGGCCCGATCTGCGTCGCGGCCTGTCTCGAACTGGACGGTCACGAGTGCAAGGTCATCGACCTGCGCATCGACGGTGAAGAGAAAGGCCTGGCGGACTGCCGCGCGTTCGACCCGGACGTGGTCGGTCTGCAGTGCAACTTCACCACCGAGCGCAACCGCACCATCCGGCTGGCCCAGCGCATCAAACGCGAAATGCCCAAGGCCTTCATCGTCGTCGGCGGCCACGACGCCTCGCGCGACCCGGACTGGTTCCGCCACGAGGCCATCGACGTCATCGCCACGGGAGACGGCGAGGAAGTGATGCCACCGATGGTCAACGCGTTGGCCGAGGGACGGGACCTGAGGCAGATCCCAGGACTGCACGTCGTGGATGGCGACCAATGGTTCTTCACCGGCCACGCTCCCACGCGTCCGCACCTGGACACCTATCCCCTGCCGGCACGGCACCTCATCGCCCACTACGCCGACCACTACTACATCAACTTCCGCAAGCCGCTGGCGCTCATGGAAACGGCCCGCGGCTGTCCCTTCAAGTGCAACTTCTGCTCGGTCTGGAAGTTTCACGAGTCGACGTTCCGCGAGAAGTCGCCCGCCCGCGTCGTGCAGGAGCTCGAGCAGATCAGCGCGCCCAACATCTTCATCACCGACGACATCTTCTGGATGAACGTGAAGCGCGGCGAGGAGATGGCCCATCAGATCAAGGCCTCCGGCATCCGCAAGTACTTCACCGTGCAGACCCGCACGGACATCATCTGCAAGTTCCCCCACCTCATCAAGATGTGGAAGGACTGCGGCGACCTGGCCATCTTCCTGGGCCTGGAGTCCGTCACGGACGAGGGCTTGAAAGCAGTCAACAAGAAGAACACCGCCGACAACAACGTCCAGGCCATCAACATCCTCAAGGACCTCGGCGTCGGCTTCACACCAAACTTCATCGTCGATCCCTCCTGGGATCGCGACGACTTCAAGCGCCTTCGCGACTGGATCGAAAAGATGGGCGCCTACAACAGCGGCTTCTCCATCCTCACCCCGCTGCCGGGCACCGATCTCTGGGACACGGCCAAGAAGAACGTGAACACTCATGAGTGGGAGATGTTCGACATCGTGCACACAGTGCTCCCCACCAAGCTCTCGCTCGAGGACTTCTACACCGAGTACTCAGCGCTCTGGCAGCACGCCCTGAACGTCCGCTATCGCTACAAGGGCAAGATCAAGACCTACCTGCAGCTCGGCGCCGCACTGGCCACCCGCAAGGTCACGTTCAAAGCCGTCCGCAACGGAATGAACATCGCCAAGGTCTTCAGCCGCCCGGAGACGTTCCTCAAAGCCCACCATTGACCAAGGCTTTTTCACCACAGAGGCACGGAGGACACGGAGAGCTCTCCGTGATCTCTGTACGACCAACCTCGAAATTCGTCGCGCGGCGCGCACAACCCCCTGTCATCCTGAGCGGGCGGCGGGTGGGTGCGAAGGATCCCCTGCCGATGCACGACACTCGCTCCGT
>Ga0307505_10000287_pt1 | contig 59849 bp, 51 predicted proteins | sample 23_S_MG_FD_202183 | JGI IMG/M metagenome (GOLD analysis project Ga0307505, IMG submission 202183) | Soil microbial communities from Populus trichocarpa stands in riparian zone in the Pacific Northwest, United States - 23_S | ecosystem: Environmental > Terrestrial > Soil > Riparian zone > Trees...
GCTTAACCCGACTCAAGCCGTCAGTTGGCGAGTTCGATATTCGTGCAGATGCGCAGCGGCGCTTTGAGGAGCAGTATTATCGTCGGGACAGCCGCCATTTCGGCAAAGGCGCGTCCACCCGGATCAATCCGACTGCTAAACAATTAGCGCTTCCCGGATTGTCAGAGTTTCCATACCCCCCCGACTTGCTCTTCTGACACCAGATACCCCCTCCCGAAGGGACCGCCGGCCCGTAGCGCAAGGCCGATCTATTCTATTCCGTTTCACGCGGCCGGATGTGGCTCAATACCTGGCCCGACAGCACCGGATCGAGCTCGTCGGCGCGTTCGAGCGCCCACGTCCGCCAGGCCTCGAGCTCCTCGCCTCCAAGCGTCAGACCTCCACGCTCAACCGCTGCGCCAACTCGCTCGACGAGGGCGCGCAAGTCGTCGGCCTGGCGCAGCAGCGCCCAGCTCGCCTCGAGCTGCCCGAGCCGTTCGCGGTTCAGCCGCTCGCGCCGCTCGCGCTCGCGCTGCTCTTCCCAACGACGCCACCGCTCGGCCTCCTCGCGCGCCTCGACAAGGCCCTGACGGAATGCGGCCTCCCCGGCGACGATCAGATCGGCGGCGATTTCCGCCAGCTGCTTCTCGAGCGGCCGTCCGATTTCGTCCTGCCACACCGTGGTGACGGCACCGCGCAACTCACGCTTCAGCGCCAGTCGCAGCGGCGTCTTCGCCGGCAAGTCGCGCGCCGGACGGTCATACCCGCTGCGCATCTCGGTGCGATGCCTTCCGATGATCGCCATGTGCAGCCAGAGCGTGGTGTCGCCGATCGTGCAGTGGGCGTGAATCTCCTCGCGGTCCTCACCCACGTCGCCCGAGTGCCCGCGGCGGGCGAGTGCGGTAAACAGGCCGCTCAGCAGCCGCAGCTTCCGCTGCGCCAGCACGGTGTCAAAATGGGCCTCGTCCCAGTGCCAGCGTGAGGCCGCCGCCTTGGCCCGGCGGGCATCCTCCTTCCGCAATAGCCTTGCCAAGCCCGGGTGCGGCCGGGCCAGATCGCGCGGCACGACCACCCGTCCGAGCGCTTTCAACTCCTGCGTCCGCAGTTCCCCCAGCGCCTCGGGCACATTCCGCGTGGCGAACGGCCCTTCCTCCGGCATCGGTCCGGCTTCAGCGACATGGCCGCGAAACCGCGTGTCGAAGCGGATCCGGCCGGTTTCGCCGGGGCGGCGTGGCGGCGGTTTGAGCGCAGGCGCCGGAGCCCTGCCGGCATGCACGCGGTTCCAGTGGCCCTGCGGCGGGGTCACGATGCCCAGCGTGTTGAACAGCTTTCTCAGGGCAACGTCGCTGATGCCGATCTCCGGCGCCAGTTCGCGCATGGGCGCCGACCAGGCGAACGCGATTGCGTCTTCGGGGAGCGCGAGAAAGCCGTCGGGAGTCCACCGCATGCGCGGGTTACGCGCGGCGCTGGCACGCGTTCCGGCGCCTGGCCTTATGTTAAGCGGAGTTCGAAACCGCTGACCAGGCGAACGGCATGAACTGGCCGGTAGTTGATGGTCCGGGTTCAGCAATGGAAATGTGCGAAATGGACTTGGAGGATCAGTCTAGCAGCGCCCCTCCCCGCCTGCATCTGCGATCGTGCAGGCCGCACGGTGTTGTCACTTGCACAGTGCGTTCAAGAGCGAGCTCTATTGTCGTTTGCTCCGCCTATTTCGAGCAAGCGCGAGCAACATAAGCGGGGTGCGAAGGCGCGCGGATTCCTATATAGGAGGGCCAGAAGCAGGAGCATGCCATGGCCACCCAACTCGCCGACGCCCCCGAGTTCAACAATGCGTCGGACCTCGACTTCACCGACATTTCGAGCGAGCAATGGCGCGAATATCAGTTTCTCGGCGGCGAGACGGTGCGGATCGATGCGCCGCTCAAGCTCAATGTCAGCGAGAGCAAGGGTCACCGAATCTTCGACGCGCACGGCGTCTCGCACTACATCCCGGCCGGCTGGATCCATCTCAAATGGATGAGCAAGGACGGCCAGCCCAACTTCGTCAAATAGCCGAACCGGCCCGCTTTTGCTGATCCTGCTCTCGTCGGGCGCGCGCCGCCGCTACCGCGACGATATCGTCCGCGCGCTCGCGCATCCGAAGGGCACCGAGCTGCGGTTCCGCTACGGCAAGGCCTATGTCGCCGATGCGGTGCTCGCCGACCGCCAGCAGGGCGGTCTTGCCGGCCAGGAGGCGCTGATCTGCCATCTGGCCGACCAGCCCGAGGGCAAGCCGGCACTTCTGGTTCCCTGCCGGTTCGTGGCCGTGTCGCGCACCGAACTCGTCGGAAGCTCCCTGATCCTCACGCTCAGCGCCGGCGACTATGTCCAGCAGCTCGATGACGCCAGTCTGCGCGCCCTGATGACGGACGACGAGCGCGCGCTCCTGCCCAACCAGAGTTCCGACGCGGCGGCACCGCCGGGCGAGTTCGCCTTTCCGGTCGCTGCCCCCCTCACAGCCAAGCACGCGCCCGATGCCGCATCGGGCAGTGCCTTCGAAGCGACCGCAAAGGCGTTGCGCGCCGCCGGGTTCGGCGCTGACGACGCGATGGCGTTCTACATGGTGCGGCGGCTCGTCGAGGCGGGGGGCAAGCCAACTGCTGCCGAAGTAGCGGTCACCACCAACGGCGGGCGCTACGCCTTGTCCTCGGGAACGCGCTACGCGCTCGACGTCTACAGCTATGCGCCCGAGGGCGACATCAAGCCGTCGGATGCTAGCACCCTGACGATCGAGTCGGCTGATAGCGACGTGAAGTTCAGCTCGGAGACCGCGGCGAAGCTCGACTCGCGATATGATATGAACCGCTTCCGCTTCTCGACCGAACATCGCCTGCTCGCGCTTCCAACGGGCCTCAGGCTGGCCCTCGGCGTCCCCAAGACGATCGACGGCAAAAGCGTCGTCGAAGAGCGCTGCGACATCACCCTCGAGGTGCGTTTCGCCGGCGCCAAATGGCTAACCGCGGTGCGGATCAGCCTGATTGCCGCGGGCACTGCTGGCCCCGCGATCATCGGCGCCTATGCGGCACAGAAGGGCTCGCTCGGCCTCGCCGTGATCATGATCACGGTCGCGCTGGCGACGGGGATCGGCACCGTGCTCAAGAAGAGCTGACTCGCAGCCGACGCGCCGCTTGCGGTTTATTTGTGGCGCGCGGTTAAGGTTCCTGCCAAACCTGCTAATCTGAGAATAGGAAGCCGGCCTATAGCTGGCTCCCCGTTTGGCGGCGCAATCGCTGCCTGAAGCACGGGAGACAAGGCTATGTTGATTCCGGCAGATGCCGTTGCGCAACGTCGTTATGTTCGCGCTGTACGCCAGACCCACTCGACCCCCAGTCTCGGCATCGGCCCCACGATCCTGCGCGGCTTGCGCAATCTCGGCTATCGCGACAGCGCTGCGGCGCTCTGCGCGCTGATCGACAATGCGATCGACGCGCAGGCGAGCCAAGTCGATATCCTGTTCGAGAGCGAGGATGGAGCCGTCACCGCGATCGCGGTGATCGACGATGGCTTCGGCATGGTGCCCGAGATGATGCGCGCCGCCTGTGCAGTCGGCGCGAGTTGCCCACTAGGCGACGGACCCCATCTCGCGCGCTCGGGCTTTGGTCTGCCGTCGGCGCCTTTCGCGATCGGCCATCGTTTTGAGCTGATCTCGAGTCCGAGTGGTGCCGTTCCGGCGCGTGTCCTGTTCGATCTCGACGATCTCGCCAGTGACGATGTCCTGATCCCGCAAGCGGTTCGCGCGGAGTTTCCGCCCTTTGTCCACGACCATCTGCGTCGCGCAGGCCGCGCCTGGTCGGGGGGTACCATCGTCGTATTGGGCGAACTCGACCGACTGGCGCCGCGCATCACCAACGGCCTCGCGCAGCTGCTGCGCGCGCGCCTCGGCCATGTCTTCGGCCGCTTCCTGGACCGCGTAACCCTCACGGTCGATGGCATACGGGTGCCACCGATCGACCCGCTATTCCTGTTCGCCGATGCACCAGACGTAGCACCGGGCGCAGCATCGGCGGTGGATGCCGGCACGCTGCATATCCGGCTTGGCGAGGATAAGGTGACGATCCGCACCGCCTTGCTGCCCCCGGGCTTTATCGGGGCCGAGCGCCGCCGCGCGGCTGGCGTTCACATGGATCGTGCGACGATCGTGCGCGACAATCACGGCTTCGTGATTTCGCGGCTCGGGCGTCGGTTGACCTTGCTGCCGTCATCGCCGTGGTTCCATTTCTCAAATGCGGATCGCGCGATCCGGGTCGAGATCGATTTTCCGCCATCGCTCGACGAGTTGTTCGCGCCGTCGCTCAGCCTGCAACAGGTACAAATGAGCGACACTGCTTGGAGCGCGCTGCGCGCCGGCGGGCTTGCCGCCCACCTTGATGCGCTACGTCGCCGCGTAGCGGCCCAACGCCATTCGCAGCGGGAGCAACTTGACGACGTGCTGCCCACAGCCTGAACCAATTCCCCGTGGTGGCGCAATCGCTGCCCAAACAAGAAGGAAACTACCATGACCACCAATACTAGCCCCAATCTCGAAGCGCAGCATGCCTATGTCGAGTCCTTGAAGGAGCGCGGATTCAAGTTTGGCCTGACCGTCGGCGACGCGTTTGTGCGCGGCATTCGCGACCTTGGCTACAAGAGCACCGCCAACGCCATCGCTGAACTGATCGACAATTCGGTGCAGGCGGGCGCCAGCCGCGTCGACGTGCTATTCGGTTACGAGAAGACCTCGTCCGACAAGAAGCCGAGCGAGATCGCCATCGTCGACAACGGTCACGGCATGGAAGCGGAAATGATCCGCTTCGCGGTGATGTGGGGCGGCACCCACCGCGAGGGCGATCGGGACGGGATGGGGCGCTATGGTTATGGCCTGCCTTGCTCATCGGTCAGCATCGGCAAGCGCTTCACCGTCTATTCGAAGATCGAGGGCGGCACGATCAGCGCCGTGACGATCGACCTCGAGGCGATCAGCGCTGGCGACTATACCGATGATACCGGCGAGATCATCGTGCCGGCACCCAAGACCGCCAAGCTGCCCAAGTTCGTCGCCGAGGCGATCGCCACCACCTATCCCGAAGGATGGCACGGCACGGTGGTCGTGATCGACAAGCTCGACCGGATCGAATGGAAGACGTCGGGCGCACTGCGCGAGAATCTGCTGCGCAATTTCGGCGTGACCTATCACAAGCTCAGGAGCGAGGCGTCGCTGTTCGTCGATGGCGACTATGTCGAGCCGATCGATCCCTTGTTCCTGACGCCCGGCTTTCGGTTCTACGATCTCGACGGTGACAATGACCGCGCCATCGCGCTCGATCCGATTCGGATTGGGGTCAAGGACGCCAAGACGCGCGAGGACATCGGCGACATCGTAGTCCGGCTGGCCTATTTCCCGCCGACCTTTGGTTCGATCGACAAGCGTCGCGATGCCGTCAACAAGAATGCCAATCCGCGCTTCGCGGTTATGAAGGACTATCACGGCATCCTGTTCAGCCGGATGGGCCGGTTGATCGATGTCGAGTTGCGCCCCGCCTGGGGCGTGCTCCAGACCAACGACCGCTATGTAAAGGTCGAGGTCGAGTTCCCCGCCGCGCTCGACGAAGAGTTCGGGATCACCACCTCAAAGCAGCAGGTGACGGTCTCCGAGCGCATCTGGGACATCCTTAAGCAGCACGGTGTGCCCAAGGCATTCGAGCAGATGCGCAAGCGCGTCGCCGAACTCAAGCAATTGCGGAAGGAAGCCGCGGAAAATCCCGAGCCCGGCGAGGAGCGCCCGTCCGAGGAGGCGATGGGAGACGCGAAGGGGCTGATGCGCGAACCGTCGAAGGAGACCAAGGCCAAGCAGGAATCCGAGGGCGAAAAGCGGCTCAAGCAGAATGCCGAGGCGCGCGCGCAGGAGACGGGCCGCACGCCGGAGGAAGAAGAGGAGCAGTTGCTGCTCGAGCTCGGTGGACGCAAGTTCAAGGTCGAGATCGAGAATCTGCCAGGCGGCCAGTTCTTCCGCTGCGAAATGCTGAGCGCGACCAAGGTGCTCTACATCAACCGCAGCCACCGCTTCTACCAGGACGTCTATGACGGCCCGAAGAGCTCACCCGAGGTGCGCGCCGCGCTCGAGGTGGTGCTGCTCGCGATCGGCGACTCGATCCTCGACGCGTCGCCCGAGACGGCGCGGATGTACAAGGTCGAGCTGCCGTCCTGGTCGCAGAAGATCGACCTCGCGCTCGAGCGGCTGGCCGAGAATGTCGGCTTGAGCAACGACCGCGAAACCCACGAGCCGGCCGATGCCGAGCAGGAGCAGGCGGAAGCCGCCTAGCCGCCGGAGTATCGAGCGGATAGACACAAGCTCGGGCCGCCTCGGCGGCCCGAGTGATTCTACGAAGGGTTGAGACGTGTCGGAATTGGAGGACAAGCTGTTCGGACGAGCGGGGCGCCAGCGCCCGTTCATGCCGATGCTAGCCCCCGACAAGCAGAACATGCTCAACAATGCCTTCCGGCTCTATGCCGGGGTCGAGGCCAAGTTCGCCGACGCGCTCAGGCGCCTGTCGCGCGAGTGGATCGACGATTCTGACAGCCTGAGGCTGCGAACGATAACCTTGTTAGTCGCCGACCTAGTCGAGCAGGGATGGAACATCCGCCCGACCGGCGACCATTATATCTTCGAGCCGCCCGGGCTCGCGATCGGGACCGACGAGGACGTGCTGAGCGTCAAGGCGCGGGTGCAACGATCGCTGCAGGTCACGCGCGACCGCCAACTGCGCGAGCCTTCGGTGCGCGCCTTCATCCAGCGCGTCGAGCGGAGGTCGGCGCGCGGCCAGACGACCGAACCCAAGTCGATCGCTGATCTGATCGATGACGGCGACGCTCTGGCCGACGCGCTCGCCGCGGTCCGCCTGCTTCCCGAGCACAAGCGTCTCGCTGCGTTGAAGACCGTGATCGACCCGGTTATCGAGGTTGCCGATGCCGGCAGCCGCTGCGCCGACACCGGCCTGCCACTGATCGATGTCTGGCGTTATTTCCGGCACACTTGGAGCCACGAATACCGCTCGATCCCGGGCCGGCAGATGATGGTGCTGATCCGCAACGCAGCCCGACCCAACCGCCCGGTAATGGGAATCGCGATGCTCGCCAGCCCGGTGATGCGGCTGACCGCGCGCGACAACTGGATTGGCTGGCTGAGGCCGGCCGCCGAAGCGCGTATCGCGGCCGGAGAATGGAAGCCGGGTGCTTTCGTGCGGGCAATGCGCGAGCAACTCGACGCGTCGATCGCCGGCATCCGCTGGGACGATCTGGCGACCGCGGAGGAGATCGCGGCGCCGAACGAGGCGGTGGTGTTCCGGCTTCAGCAAAAAGCCTACGGCGCTGCCTATCAGCGCGAAGTCGCGCTCAAGGCACAATATGGCAAGGGCAAGGGCGCGCTCCAGCGCGATCCCGTGCGCGGCAAGAATGCCGACATCGATTGGCACGCGGCTTCCGAGGACCTGTTGTTCGTGCGCAAACGCGCCGATGGGCTGGCTGAACTGCTCTACGCCAAGCTTGTGCTCGACGAATTTGACCTTTCGCGCGCCACGAAGGAAAGGCTCGCCCCGCTATTCGCGTCGAAGCGTGGGCAGCGCGCGATCGACATTGCACTCGGCGAGTTCCGCAAGGCTGGGCTGTCGAGCCGTGTCGCCGACGTAAGCGTGTGTGGCGCGGTCCATCCCTATAATGATCTGCTCGGCGGCAAGCTCGTCGCGTTGATGCTGAACTCGCGCGAGATGCGCGACGCCTATGCCGCGCGCTATGGTGGTCATGTCAGCCTGATCGCCTCGCAGATGGCTGGTCGGCCGGTAGTCAAGACGGCCCAACTCGACGTGCTCACCACGACCAGCCTTTATGGCCTCGGCAGCAGCCAGTATAACCGTCTCGTGCTGCGCGCTGGCGATCACTGGGGCGTCCCGTTCGACATCTGCTGGCGCGCAATCGAGAAAAGCAGTGGCTACGGGACGCTGCACCTGGGAACCGAAACGCTGCAAGCACTGCGCGAGTTTGCCGAGCGGCGTCACGACGCGCGGCGTATCAACAATCGGTTCGGTGAAGGCACCAGCCCGCGGCTGCGCCAGGTACGCGAGGGCCTCGATGCGCTCGGCGTGCACAGCGACCAGATTCTCCATCACGCGACGCCCCGGATTTTCTACGGCTGCGAACTCGCCCCGGGGGCCTGCGCATCGCTGCTCACCACACACCCGCGCACGGCGAAGCGCGCGCCAACTGGTGCGGCGATCGGCGAGGCGTGGCGGCGGCGTTGGCTCTTGGGACGGATCACCAATACAGATGTCGACGTGCTGAACCGCATCCGCGGCCTGGGGCCGACGAGCATCCGAGCTATCCTGCACCCAGATCTCGCGACCGACGACGGCGAGCAGATGGAATTGTTCGAGGAATTCTAGGGGGAGAAGTGGCACGCTGCGGGCGCCCGCACGCCCGTGCCGTACCGCGCAGCGCTATCCTGGTCTTGGCCGCTCAGCCGGAGGCGAAACGGGGCATCGGGCTCAGATTGAACTGGCGCGCGATGAACTGGACGAGTTCGTCAGGATGGACGCCGATCTGTCCGGCATCGTCGATCAGCGGTATCAACGCGGCAGGGGTAGGGGTCCCATAACGCTGGCGCAGCACGACAATGACCGCCATCCGGTAGGAACGCGACGGTTCTTCGTGCTGCGCGGGTGGGTCGCCGAACAGCGAGCGCAGCCGCCGCTGCAAGGCATCGGGGGACTTGAGGCCAAGCGGCGGCTCGACGGAGCGGTTCACGACAAGATCTTCGCTGGTGTGCAGCGGCCAACGGCTGCGCGGGAGCGATCAGACCAAGACAGGGGGAGGCGAGCGCGAGGAGGGGCGCGGCCGAGGGCGGTTGCCCCGTCTGCAGGGGGCACGGTGGCACGCCGGGGTGAGGAAAATCGGGGATACGGCCGCGCCTGAGCGAAGCGGCCCTTCTGAGGGCCAGTGACTGGTGGTTCCAAATTCAATGGCGCAGCGAAGGCCGCGCCCAACAGAAAATCACGCATCACCAGGTCATTTGAGCGATTCTCGGTTAAGAACGGGTGCAGAATGATGTAGGGTGGAATTGAGCGAGGTTCGCCCGGGTGACTCAAAGTGGTTGCCTTAAAGACAGCGGATCTAAATTCGGCCGATGCCTGAACCTCCTCATGTGGTGAAACATGCAAGGAGGTCCCTCGTGACCGATTACCATCGTGACTTCATTTACTGTTCGGGCCTGTTGCCGGTACAGTCGCTCGACGCCGTTCTCGCCGTCGCCGACAACAAGGTGCGCCACTACCGCGATCCCGCCGATCTCGCCGATGTCGCGTTGATCAAGAAGCGCGACTGCGAGCGCTTTCACGCCTGGCTGGCGCGGCTCTCTCCGCATCTGGCGGAAGTTGCTGGGCTGCTCATGGCGGGCTTCACCCAGTCCGAGATCGCCCGCCGTCTCAAGCTGACCGAGGCGGCGATCAGCAAGCGCGTAAGTCGCATCCGCGAGGCGGGCGTGCGCGAGATCTTCGACTTGGTGGACACGCCGCTGTTCGACTGACGGGGGCAAGGCATAAGGCGCTGTAGGGCGGTGGATCGCAGCGCGATCCGCCGCCCTCGGCACGTCGGCGCCGTACAACCCCAGGTCGGTCTTGAACGATATAGTTGCGGAGCGTCGGGGAGCCGCTGGTGGCAGGCTCTGTTGCTCGCTGTCAGTTGGCGGAGCGACCGCCAGGGGACAAATGTCCTCGATCATCGTCCTTGCACCACAACAAAGCTGCCGAAGGCGACCGCCTCCTCGTCCATGGTTGTCTCCCTTCACACCACACACATGCCGGCTACGCCGGCACAGTCCATATCCAGCTTTCGCCCGGGCAGCCTCTAGCCATTCAGCGCCGTAGCTGCCGAAATCAGACGCTCCATTTGCTCAACAGCTCTACCCAGTTGCCTCAGCACTGTGCCCAGATCGGTGTCCGTGCTCGCGATCGTGAGAGCCAGTGGACTCGCGTCTTCCATGATCATGCCCGCGCGTGTGCAGAGCTGAGCGATCAAGTCAGCCGTGTCGTCGTCCATGGGTGGACCAAGCCGCAGAACGCGCGGCGAAGTCCATAACCAGCTTCGCGCTCCTTGCACTTTCCATTCGACTTCGCGGCAACGCCAAGCATTGGTCGTTGAGCGCGACGGGCGTCACGACCCTGCGAAGCCCGACAGGCGAGCACCTGCCGGGCCTGAGGCGGTGGGAGCAGCAAGTCGCTGCCCTGCAACTCAGGAGAATGCTCATGACCGAACAAACCAAGATTAAAACCGGCACCAGGCGATCGCGCCGGATGGCGCGGGCGCCAAAGGCTGCCATCAATGGCGTCCAAGAGTCTGCAGGCATCTCGCAACCATCAGGACTGGCGGCGCCGGCGGAGCCGCTGGTTCTCGCCGACAAGCCGCAAACCAAAACCGACCTCATCTTCGGGTTATTGCGGCGCGAAGAAGGAGCGACGCTCGAGCAGCTCGTTGCCGCGACTGGCTGGCTTCCTCACACCACGCGTGCGGCGCTCACCGGCGTCAAGCGCAAAGGCCACGCGCTGAGCAGCGATAAGAGCGACGGCGTGCGGACTTATCGCATCGCGCCCGCCGGTGGCGCCGCATGACGCTCGAGCAGCGGATCGCCGGGCTGCAGTCATTGCCGTCCGCGCAAAAGAAGGCCGAGTGGCGCAAGATGTTCGGGACGCCGGCGCCGCCAGCTTTCGGTACAGCCCTGCTCGTTCGGGCGCTTACTGCTCGTCTCCAGGAGCAGGCGCTCGGCGGGCTCGCGAAGGCCGAGTTGCGGCAACTGGCTACCCAGACAAGGAAAGACCAGCGCACGCCACGCGGGGTTCGTGCACCTTCCGTCAAGCCCGGAACCTGGCTCTCACGGACGTGGCATGGAGAGGTCCACCAGGTGGTCGTCCTCGATGGTGGGTTCGAATATCGCGGCGCCCGCTACCGCTCGCTCACCGCCATTGCCAAGCGCATCACCGGAGCCGCCTGGTCGGGTCCGCGCTTCTTCGGCCTGCACAGCCCCCGGCTCGGCGAGTTGGGAGTATCGCGCAATGGCTAAGGACGGACGTCGCCTCCGCTGCGCGATCTACACGCGCAAGTCGTCCGAGGAGGGTCTCGACAAAGAGTTCAGCAGCCTCGACGCGCAGCGCGAAGCATGTGCCGCCTACGTGATGAGCCAACAGCACGAGGGCTGGACGCTGGTGTCCGATGTCTACGACGACGGTGGCTATTCCGGGGGCAGCCTTGATCGCCCCGCGCTTCAGCAACTGCTTGCCGACGTTCGCGCCGGCCGGATCGACGTGGTGGTCATCTATAAGATCGACCGGCTCACTCGATCGCTTTCCGACTTCGCGAAGATCGTCGACGCGCTGGATGCTGCTGAGGCTTCGTTCGTAAGCGTCACTCAGGCATTCTCGACCACTAGTTCGATGGGCCGGCTGACGCTCAACGTCCTGCTCTCATTCGCGCAGTTCGAACGCGAAGTCATTGCCGAACGCATCCGCGACAAGGTCGCGGCGAGCAAAGCCAAGGGGATGTGGATGGGCGGAAGCGTTCCGCTCGGTTACGCGGTCCGCGATCGCAAGCTCATTGCAGTGCCCGAGGAAGCGATCACCGTTCGATTGATCATGGAGCGGTATCTTGCGTGCGATTCTGTTCGGGACCTTCTCGAGGAACTTCACCGCGACGGCGTGGTGAGCAAACGTCGGCAAGCACGCGATGGCTCAATCAAAGGTGGCGTGCCGTTCCGGCGTGGAGCGCTCTATTGGCTGCTGTCCAATCGCATCTACGTCGGCCAGACTGTCCACAAGGGCACCGCCTATCCTGGCCAACACGACGCCATAGTCAGCCGCGAAATGTTCGATGCCGTCCAAGCGAAACTCGCCAAGTCAGTTGGCAAGTCAGCGGGCGGATCTCGAAAGGCCGTAAGCCTGCTCGCCGGCATGATCCGAGATGATCGCGGCCGGCCGATGTCGCCCTGCCACACTCGCAACCATGGCCGCCGCTATTCCTATTACGCTTCGAACATGGGTGGCGATGCGCGCGCCTCCGCGCTGCGGCTGCCGGCAGGCGAACTCAATGCGAGCGCGCGCGTCGAGATCTCTAAATGGCTCGGCGACGGAGACGAGATTCGGACGCTAGTGTCAGGGCTTGACGCATCCACCACATCGAGCCTGTTCGACATCTGCGCAGGGCTGGCCGGTCGGATCGCGCACGCGCCGATTGGAGAAGCGCGCGAAATCCTGCGTCAGCTAAACTTGGAAGTCTCGGTGAGCAGTTCCGAAGCGGCCGCAACGTTCGACACGCACGCGCTGCTTTCGATGGCCGGATTAGGCGACGATGATGGCACTGCTGTCCGATTGATTATTCCGACCACCCAGGCGAGCTACGGCCATGAACCGCGGCTGCGCCTTGGGCCGGCGGGCCACCACAATACGCTTCGTGACGAGCGGCTGTTCGAGCTGATCGCTCGAGCTTTCGCTGCGCGTGAGGAGCTGTTGGGGCTGGACTCGGACGGAGTCGTAGCCATGCCAGTGGCTCGCCTGCGACATCTCCAACGAACCGCCCGCTTGAGCTATCTCGACCCTGCGATAATTCGATCCATTCTCAACGGCACCCAACCGCCGCACCTGAGCGCGCGAACCTTGTGGCGCATGGCCGAGCTTCCGCTCGGTTGGTCCGCGCAGCGCCAGGCGCTGCAGTTTTCGGTGGCCTGACGCTTCCACCCATCAGTAGGTCGCTATTATGCCTGCAGAGAATCTGCGGCAAAATCGCTCGTATTGAGTAGGTCGCCTCGTCTCCATTTCGGAGGCAGCCACGACCATGCCATGCAAAGCCCCGGAAAGACGGGGAGTATTCCGGCAGGACAAGGTGAGGTCGGCGAAGTGCCAAATCGCCGGCACTGCGTGGTGAGCCCTGCTGGATTCGAACCAGCGACCCACTGATTAAAAGTCAGTTGCTCTACCGACTGAGCTAAGGGCCCGACCACGTCGCTGCCCTACGAACGGCAGTCGGGCGGGTCAACCGGGCGTGAAGCTGGCGGACGGTCAGGCCGGTGAGCGGATCGCGCCAGCCGGCGGCGACATGCGCGGCGGGGGCGAGCACGAAATCGCGGGTCCGGAACAGCGGGTGCGGGACCGTCAGGCCGGGCACGGCGAAAGGCCCGCCGCTCCACAGGATCACGTCGAGATCGAGCACGCGCGAGGTCCAGCGTCGGCCGCCCGGACGGCGGCCGAACGCGCGCTCGGTGCGCTTGAGCAGCGCGAGCAGCTCCTCCGGTCCGAGCGCGGTCTCCACGATGGCGGCGCAGTTGGCGTAGCGCCGCAGCGACGGGCCGACCGGATCGGTGAGGAGGATGGGAGCGGCGTCGATCACCCGCACTCCCTCGTCCGCCAGCCGCGCCAGGGCCGCGGCAAGGACATCGCGGGGCCGGCCGTGAAGGCGATGGCGCCGGTTGGAGCCGAGCGCGATCAGGTACCGCCAGGGTCCCGCGGCGCTCAGATGTCCTCGCAGATGCGGCCGTAGAGCTGCGGGCGGCGGTCGCGGAAGAAGCCCCAGCTGGCGCGGTGCTTCGCCGCCGCGGCAAGATCGAGCGTGGCGACCAGCGCGCCGGTCTCCTCGGCGCCGAACCGCTCGATCAGGTCGCCCCATTCGTCGCTGATGAAGCTGTGGCCGTAGAAATGCTGGCCGTCCCCGCCACACTCGTTCTCGTGGCCGATGCGGTTGGCGGCAATCACCGGCATGCAGTTCGACACCGCGTGCCCGACCATCGCCCGGCGCCACAGGCGGCTGGTGTCCATCTGCGGGTCCTTGGGCTCGGAGCCGATCGCTGTCGGGTAGAGCAGCATCTCGGCGCCCATCAGCGCCATCACCCGCGCGGCTTCGGGATACCACTGGTCCCAGCACACCCCGACGCCGATGCGGGTGCCGAACAGGTCCCACACCTTGAATCCGTCGTTGCCGGGGCGGAAATAGAACTTCTCCTCGTAGCCCGGCCCGTCGGGGATGTGGCTCTTGCGGTAAGTGCCCATGATCTCGCCGTCGGCGTCGATCATGGCGAGGGTATTGTAGTAGTGATGTGCGTCGCGCTCGAAGAAGCTGGTCGGGATCGCGACCCCGAGGCCTTTCGCCAGCGCCTGCATCGCGACGACCGAGGGATGCTGCGCGAGCGGCCGCGCGGTCGCGAAGAGCGCGTCGTCCTCCACCTTGCAGAAGTACGGGCCGGAGAACAGCTCGGGCGGCAGCACGATCTGCGCGCCTTTGCCCGCGGCCTCCTCGACCAGCGCGGAGACGGCGGCGATGTTGTCCTGCTCGTCGGCGGAACCGAGCGCGAGCTGCAGCGCGGCGACGGTGATCTTCGTCATGCGCGCCAGTTAGGGACGAGCGCGCGCGAAGTCCATCAGGGCCGCTTGCGGAACAGCAGCGTCATCCGGTCGCTCTCGCCGACCGCGTCGAGCTCGGCACGGCGGGGCGAGCCTTCGGGCGCGCCGCGGTAGCTGGGGGGCAGCGTCCACACCCCGCCTTCCCAGTTCGCCGGATCCTTGGGATTGGCGTTGATCTCGCTCTGACCGACGTGATCGAAGCCGTAAGCGTCGAAGATCGCGATCACGTCCTTCTCGCGCTGGTAGCCGTTGTCGCCGAGCGTGTAGGCGGCCGGCGCGTCGGCCCTGGCGCGGTGCTGCACGACGCCGACAAGGCCGTCGTCCTTGAGCAGGGCGCGGGCGGTGACGAGCGTGTCGTGGAGCCAGCCGAAGCGGCGCATGTTGTGGATTTCGCGAAAGATCAGGAAGCGGTCGGCGGTGCCGGCGAGAGCGGAGAGATCGTCGTCGGTGTTGGCGCCGATCACGCGGGCGCCGGTGTCCCCGACCCAGCCGCGCGCCTCGCCGGGAAATTTCCCGGCGGTGCCGCGGTACATGTCCCAGTAGCCGGTCATCTCGGGGTGCAGCTCCGGATTGAGGCCGACGTAGGTCCCGTCCGCGCCGAGATAGGGAATGACGATGCGCGAGTACCAGCCACCGGCCGGCATGTAGTCGACCACGGTCATGCCCCGCCGGATCTGGAAGAACGACAGCGTCTCGGCCGGATTGCGATGCACGTCGCGGGCGCGGTCTCCGGCGCGGCGCTCGTGGGCGAGGACCTCGGCGAGCGCGGGATCGATGGCCTGCGCGGCGGCCGGCGCCGGCTCGGCGAAGGCGAGCGGAGCGGCCAGCAGGGCGGCGGCGAGGAACGCGAAACGCATCGAGGCTCTCCCGTTGATTTTGTCCGGACAGCCTAGCCTGCCGCGGGAGGATGACAAGCGTGTTGCCGCGCCCCATCTACTCGCGCGAAGGACGCTTCGGCAGGCTCGGGACAGGAAACGGACATGGCGGAAGAGACGGCGATCGTCGCGGGCGGATGCTTCTGGTGCACAGAAGCGGTGTTCCGCGACGTGATCGGAGTGAGCGGAGTCGAGAGCGGATACATCGGCGGCAGCGTGCCCGACCCGACCTACAAGCAGGTCTGCAGCGGCACGACCGGCCACGCCGAGGCGATCCGCGTCACGTACGATCCCGCCGTCATCTCCCATGCCGAGATCCTCGACGTGTTCATGGGCACGCACGATCCGACTCAGCTCAACCGCCAGGGCAACGATGTCGGCACGCAGTACCGCTCGGCGATCTTCCCGCTCGGCGAGGCGCGGCGCGCCGAGGCCGAAGCGGCGATCGCGCGCTGGAACGCGGAGCACCCGGGCGAGAGCGCGGTCACGACGATCGAAGGCCCGGCCGAGTGGTACCCGGCCGAGGACTACCACCAGGAATACTGGGAGGGCGAAGGCCAGCGCAATCCGTACTGCCTGGCGGTGATCCCGCCCAAGCTGCTCAAGCTGCGCAGGAGCTTCCAGGCAAAGGTCAAGTCGACTTGAGGTAACTGGTCCGTAACCGTCTGTTTTCAGGCTTCGTTGACGAACCGGGCGATGAAGAATCCGTCCATCCCGCCCTCGCCTGCAAGCATGGCGGGATCGGTCCGCAGCCGGCCTTCCGAGGTCGGCGAGAGCCATTCGGGCAGTTCCTGGGCGAGGATCGGATCGGGCGCCAGCGGCGCGCGCGCCGCCCGGCCCTCCCCCTCCTCGCATTCGAGCGAGCACACCGCGTAGACCAGCCGGCCGCGGGGCTCGAGCCAGCGGCAGGCGCGCTCGAGCAGCCGCGATTGCAGCTCGGCCATTTCGGCGATCCGGCGCGGTCCGATGCGATGGAGCACGTCGGGATGGCGCCTGGCGGTCCCGGTGGCGGTGCACGGCGCGTCGAGCAGGATCGCATCGAACGGCGCGTCGGGCTCCCACTCCAGCGCGTCGGCGGTCACCCCCTCCGCCGCGAGGCGGGTGCGGGCGAGATTGTCGCGCAGCAGGGCCAGCCGCCGGTCGCTGATGTCGAGCGAGGTCACGCGCCAACCGGCCGCCGCCAGCTGCAGCGTCTTGCCCCCCGGGGCCGCGCACAGGTCCAGCGCGCGGCGGCCCTCGCCCTGCCCGAGCAGCCGTGCCGGCAGCGAGGCGGCCAGGTCCTGCACCCACCACGCGCCGTCAGCGAAGCCCGCGAGCTCCTGCACCGTGGTCCCGCGCGGCAGGCGGACGTGGCCGGACGCGAGGCTCGTGCCGCCCAGCGCTTCGGTCCACCGGTCGGTCGCGCCCGGATCGCGCAGGCTCAGGTCGAGCGGCGGCGGATGGGCGAGGCCGGCGGCGATCGCTCCGGCCCGCTCGCCCCACCGCGCCGCCACCGCCGCCGGAAGCGTCGGCGCCGCGGGCAGGACCGCGGCGCGCCGCGCCAGCGCACCGAACACCCCGTGCGCCAGTCGCCGCGGACCGCCCGTCAGCAGCGGCAGGCCGGTCGCCACGACCGCGTGCGGCGGGGTCTCGAGCCGCAGCCATTGCGCGAGCATGATCCGCAATACGGTGCGAGCCTTGGCGTCGTCGGCGAGCCGCCGGGGCGTCGCCGAATCGATCAGCCCGTCGAGATCGGCCAGCCAGCGCAGCGTCTCGCCGGCGATGGCGCGGGCCAGCGCGGCATCGGAGCTGGTGAGCAGCCCGGCGGTCGCCGCGCCCGAAGCCTGGTCTAGCGTCTCGCCGCGCCGCAGCACGGCGTCGAGCAGCCTGAGCGCGGCGCGGCGGGCGGCGAGGCCCTGGGTTTCCTTCTGCCGATCCATGCGTCCGCCCTAGAGAGAGTTGCAACGCGCCGCCACCCGGCGCATCTCGCGCCCATGAGCAAGCGAGCGACCCGGCGGCCGACGACCTTCCGCAAGCCGGCGTACTGGAGCGACGCCCCGCCGCCTGCGCCGGCAGAACCGGGCGAAGGCGGGGAGGAACTCGATCCGACGCGCTACGGCGACTGGGTCAGGAACGGCATCGCGATCGATTTCTAAGCGTTCGCGAAGGCCGATTGTGCGCGGCATAGCTCTGGAGTGACGTGGTAAATATTCCGGCAGCCGGATGTTAACCGCTGCTTCGGGAATTCCCCGTATCCCTGCTTTTGGAGCATCGAGACTAATAAGTCCGGAGGGGTTGATGGACAAACGGGGCGCGCTCAGGTTTCCGAGCGAAATCGAGGCTGAGTGCCGGTCATGCGACCGCGGTTGGGGCACTCGCCTGATCAACATTTCGACGACAGGCTGCATGATCTCCTGCCCCCCGGACAAGCTGCCCGACGGCGCGCTCATGCGCCTCAGGGTCAAGGGACTGACGGCGATCGACGGGGAGATCGTCTGGCAGCATCGCAACCACGCGGGAATCAGGTTCAAGATCCCGCTTCATCCGGCGGTCCTGCAACACCTCGCGCGCAGCGATGCCCAGGTATGCCACGATGCGGAGGCGTGCCTGGTCGATACCGGATCGGCCTCCCCGCCCGCGCGCGCCGCGAGCGCTCCGCGGGGCGAGTCGACCGGCCCGAACCGGCGGGGACTGGATCAGCCCGAGTCCCGCCGCGCCTCGGCCGGCTGAGGGCCGCCGTTCCGCCGGGGTCACCCCGGGGCATCGGAACGCGCCCTTGCTTCGGCGGTTGGATCGGCGATAGGCGCGAAGCACGCGAAGCCCCGCCCCGCCGGCGACAGGAGAGATCGATGCACGGCCTGGTTCGAGCCACGATCCCGCTGATCGGCGCAGCCGCGCTCGCACTCGCCGCCTGCACCGCGCATGAAGTCGAACGAGGCGGCACCGCGCCCATTGCCGCTGCCGAGGCACCCAGTGCCGCGCCGGCCGCGGGAGGCGTCGTGCGCCGCGGCGACAGCTTCGCGACGATGGCCGACCAGTATGCGCCGCGCGAAGTCGCGGGGCCGGTCGCGACCGGCGCCAGCGCCTGGGTGCCGCCGGCGCCGGCGTCCGCTTTCGTCGCCGCGGCTCCGCTGCCTCCCGCCGACCCGCCTGCGCCCCCGCCCGCCGCGGTCGCCAACCGCCAGCCGGCCGCGCCGGCGAGCGCCGCCGAGATCCAGCGCCCCGAAGCCGCGGTGCCGGCCCCCGCCGCGCCCGATCCGGCGCTGCGCACGGCGGGCCGCGCGCTGTTCAACGCCATGTCGTGCGGAACCTGCCACATCTTCGCCGACGCCGGCGGTTCGGGCGCGATCGGCCCCTCGCTCGACGACAACCCGCGCCTGACCCGGGATCTCGCGATCGACGTGATCGAGAACGGCAGCGGCGCGATGCCTTCCTTCGGCGGGCAGATGACCGCGGCGGAGCTTGCCACGCTGGCCGATTACCTGGCGGCGTTCTCGCGGAAATAACTACGGCCGCGCCAGCAGCTTCGCCCAGTCGACCTTCGCCAGCAGCACGAGCGCGGCCAGCATGGCGACCTGCAGGGCTATGCCCAGCGGGCTGGTCAGCGCGTCGCGGAACGCCTGCCCGACGGTGAGATCCTCGACCGCGTGGGCACCGCCCGCATAGAGCGAATAGGACACCAGCCGCCCGGCGAAGAAGGCCAGAGTGAACGGCAGCAGGCGCACGCCGGTCAGCCCCGCCGCCTCGAACAGCTGCGCCGAGGGCACCGGCGAGAGAGCGAACAGCCCGAGCGCGAGCCAGCCGCGCCGGCGGTTCTTCTCCAGCGCCGCCCTGGCGGCCGCGAGATTGGCGCGCGTCTCCTCCGACAGCCAGTGCCGCAACAGGCGCGTACCGTGCGCCAGGCCGAACCGGCCGAGCGCCGCCGCCACCACCGCGGTGCCGACGATCGCCGGGACCGGCAGGTCCGAGTTGAACCCGAACAGGACCACGATCGACCATGTCGGGGGACCGAACGCCGGCATCAGGTTCACGCCGAGGACGATCGCGAACAGGATGAGGGCTTCGGTCACGCTTCCCCGAATAGGGACCGCGCCGCCCGCCCGCTACCGCTCGCGCACGGCGCTGCGCTCGATCAGCCGTTCGAAGGCGCCGATGAAGGCCTCGAAGAAGCCCCGGGTGGCCTCGCTTGCGATCCCGCCGCCGGCGTCGATCAGCGCGCCGGCATTGCCGACATAGGCTTCGGGCTGCTGCAGCACGGTCATGTCGAAGAACACCAGCATCTGGCGCAAGTGGTGGTTGGCGCCGAAGCCGCCGAGCGCACCGGGCGAGGTTGTCATGATCGCGGCCGGCTTGCCGCTCCACACCGCGGACCCGTAAGGCCGCGAGCCGACGTCGATCGCGTTCTTGAGGCCGCCGGGAACCGAGCGGTGTATTCGGGCGTCACGAACAGCACTGCGTCCGCCGCCCGAACCTGCTCGCGGAACCGGGTCCAGGCGGCGGGCGCATCGCCGCCTTCGAGGTCCTCGTTGTAGAGCGGCAGGTCGGCGATCTCGACGATCTCGAGCTCGAGGCCGGCGGGGGCCAGCGCGGAGAGCGCCTGGGCTATCTTGCGGTTGGTCGAATCGCGGCGCAGGCTGCCGACGATCACCGCCACCTTGCGGGCTTGGGTCATTGACTATCTCCGTGGAAAAAAGGGGGAAGGGTGTGGCAGGCCGAGCCCCGGTCGGGGGGAGGGTCTGGGACCCGGCCTGCCGGCGGCCGGTTACCTGGCGTCGACCAGGACCAGCTCGCTGTCTGCGAGCGCGGTGACCTCGATGGTGTCGAGGCCGGTGATCGCGGCGCCGTCGCGCGCATTGACCTCGACCTCGCCGATGCGAACCTTGCCGGTCGCGGGCACGAGGTAGAGGTGACGGTCGGTGGCGGCGGCGTAAGTCACCGTGTCGCCGGCCTTGACGGTCGCGCCGAGCACGCGCGCCTCGGCGCGGATCGGGAGCGCCCCGGACGATTCGGCGTCGCCTTCGAAACCCGAGGCGAGCGCCACGAAGCGGCCATCGCGGTCGCCCTTCGGGAACGGGCGCGCGCCCCAGCTCGGCTCGCCGCCGCGCCGGTCGGGGATGATCCAGATCTGGAACAGCGTCGTCGCCTCGTCCTCAAGGTTGTACTCGGCGTGCTGGATGCCGGTCCCGGCCGACATGACCTGGACGTCACCCGCGGCGGTCTTCCCGGCGTTGCCGAGGCTGTCCTTGTGGCTGATCGCGCCGCTGCGGACATAGGTGATGATCTCCATGTCGCGGTGCGGGTGCGGTGGAAAGCCGGTCTTCGGCGCGATGACATCGTCGTTCCAGACCCGGAGCTGGCCCCAATTGGTGCGGGCGGGGTCCTGATAGTCGGCGAACGAGAAGTGGTGCCGGGTGTCGAGCCAGCCGTGGTCGGCGGCGCCGAGGCTGGAGAGGGGGCGAAGTTCGATCATCGGTTCTGTCCTTTGACTGCAACGTTGGCGCGGAGATGGCGGTTGCAGCCTATCGAAAAAACCCGGATAAGTTCGTTCTAAATGTTCCGGAAAGTCGAATAGTGGACGTCGGCCAGCCGAGCCTCGACCAGTTGCGGATCTTCCTCGCGGTGACGGAGGAAGGCAGCTTCAACCGTGCCGCCAGGAAGCTCGGCCGCGCGCTCTCGGTGGTCAGCTATGGCATCGCCGCGCTCGAGGCGCAGCTCGGCGTCTCGCTGTTCGACCGGGCGGGCTCGCGGCGCCCCGTAATGACCGAGGCGGGCCGCGCGCTGCTGGCCGATGCGCGCGCCGTCGCCGACGAGGTCGACGGGATGCTCGCCCGCGCGCGCGGCATCCGCCAGGGGCTCGAGACCGAGCTGGCCCTGGCGGTCGACGTGATGTTCCCGAGCAGCGCCGTGGCGCAGGTGCTGCGCGACTTCCAGACCGCCTTCCCGACCGTCGACCTCAGGCTGCACGTCGAGGCGCTGGGTGCGGTCGCCGCGCTGCTGCTCGACCGCAAGGCGGACCTGGCCATCGGCGGCCCCGACATCCTCGACCTGCCCGAGCTCGAGCGCCGGGCGATCGGGCGGGTCGAGCTGGTTCCCGTGGCGGCGCCGGGCCACCCGCTCGCCCGCGAGACGCCGATCTCCCCGGGCGAGACGCGCGGCCACCTCCAGCTCGTACTGACCGACCGGTCGCCGCTTACCGAGGGGCGCGAGTTCTCGGTGTTCAGCCCGCGCACCTGGCGGCTCGCCGACCTCGGCGCCAAGCACGCGCTGCTGCTCGAAGGGATCGGCTGGGGCAACATGCCGCGCCACGCCATCGCCGGCGACATAGCCGCCGGGCGGCTGTGCGAGCTCGTGCTGCCCGAGGCCCCGCCGCTGCACTATTGGCTCCACGCGCTGTGGCGCAAGGACAGCCGCCCGGGCCCGGCGGCGACCTGGCTGCTCGAGGCGCTGGTCGAGCGCTGCTGAGCTAGGTCCAGCCCGCCAGCTCGCGGCGCACAAGCGATTCGAGCATGTCCATCCCCGCCTCGCCGGCGTTCAGGCAGGCGAGCGCCGCGAAATGCTCGCCGCCCCCCGCGTGGAACTGCCGGCGGCCGCGAATCGCCAGTTCCTCGAGCGTTTCGAGACAGTCGGCGGCGAAGCCCGGCGCGGCGATGGCGAGTCGCCTGGTGCCCCGCGCCGCTTCCCTGGCCAGCACCTTGTCGGTCGCCGGTTCGAGCCACTTGGCGCGACCGAAGCGCGACTGGAACGTGGTCTCGATTCGCAGCCGCGGACGGGCCAGCGCTTCCTCGAGCAGCCGCGCGGTCTTGCGGCAGTGGCAATGGTACGGATCGCCGAGGTGCAGCGTGCGCTCGGGCATGCCGTGGAAGCTCAGCAGCAGCACTTCGGGTTCGAACGGCAGCCCGTCGAGCTGCGCGCCGAGGTCCCTGGCCAGCGCGGCGACGTAGGCGGGGTCGTCGTGATAGGGCGGCAGCGTTCGCAGCGCCGGCTGCCAGCGCATCGCCCGCAAGGCGTCGGCGGCGCGGTCGACCACGGTGGCGGTCGTCGCCGCGCAGTACTGCGGATAAAGGGGTGCGAGCAGGATGCGGTCGCAGCCCTCCGCCCGGAGGGCCTCGATCTCGGCGCCGATCGCCGGACGGCCGTAGCGCATGGCGTGGCTGACCTGGATTCCGTCACCGAGCCGCGCCTGCAACCGCTCCGCCTGCTCGGCGGTGATCGCGGCGAGCGGCGAACCGCGCTCGGTCCAGATCTGCGAGTAGGCTTCGGCAGAGCGCTTCGGCCGCGTGTTCAAGATGATCCCGCGCAGGATCGGCTGCCAGGCGATGGCGGGGATCTCGACCACCCGCCGGTCGGACAGGAACTCGCCGAGGTAGCGCTTCACCGCTTGCGGTGTCGGCGCGTCCGGCGTGCCGAGGTTGACCAGCAGGACGCCGACCCCGCCGTTCCCGACCGCAGGATGGTCCGCCGGGCGCATCACAGCCCGCCCGAAAGCAGCGGCAGGCGGCGCAGGCGCAGGCCGGTGGCGGAAAACAGCGCGTTGGCGATCGCCGGTGCGACGGGTGCGACCGGCAGCTCGCCGGGATCGAACGGTTCGGCGTCGCTTTCGACGAGATCGATGGATATTTCCGGACTGTCCGCGAGCGTCGGCAGGTCGAGCGCGGCGAGGCGGCCCTGCATAGGAAGCCCGCGCTCGTATTCCAGCCCCGAGCCGAGCGCGAGGCCGACGCCGTAGAGCAGCCCGCCTTCGATCTGCTGCAAGGCGATGTCACGGTTGACCACCCGACCGATGTCGACCGCCGCGGCGAGCTTCTCGACCCGCACCCCGCCTTCGCCGGCCACCGCGGTGGCGACCAGGGCAATGCGACCGCCGGTCTGGACGCCGCCGCCCATGCAGTGGCAGGCGAGCCCCTGCCCGGTTCCCGGCGCGCCGCCGCCCCACTCGCCTAGCCGCGCGGCCCGCTGCAGGCACTCGGCGAGCCGCAGGTCCTGCCCGAGCATGGCGATGCGGAAGCTGAGCGGCTCCTGCGCGTTGCGCTGTGCCACCTCGTCGATGAAGCTCTCGACGAAGAAGCAGGTGAAGCCGTGCGCGTTGCCGCGCAGCCGCCCGGTCGGCAGCGGAATGCGCACCGGGACGTGATCGACCGCGACGTTGGGGATGCCGTAAGCCGGCATCAGGCCTTCGAGCGCCAGCGCGTCGGGCTCGCCCTCGACCGCGTCGATCGCCGACCAGGTGGTCAGGTTGTCGAACAGGCGGCGGCCGAACTCGAGCGCGGACGGCGGCATAGCCAGGCGCGAGCGCAGCGTCTCGATCCGTCCGTCGGGGCTGATGCTCGCCGCCAGCACCGCTGCGACCGGCGGTCGCGGGCGCAGCGCGAGGTGCTCCTGCCAGCGCGACCAGGTCAGCGTGACCGGCCGGCCGATCTCGCGCGCGATCAGCGCGGCCTCGATCGCATGGTCGTGCTCGAGCCGCCGGTCGAAGCTGCCGCCGGCCGGCATCGGATAGAGCACGACATCCGAGAGCGGCATGCCGAGCGCCTTCGCCGCGGCCTCCCTCGCCCGTTCGGGTGCCTGGCTCGCGATCCACAGCTCGAGCCGGCCGTCGGCGAGACGGGCGGTGGCGCTGGCGGTCTCGATCGTGCCGTGCGCCGCGGGCATCACGTCGTAGCGCAGCGCGAGGTCGGGCGTCTCCATCCCCGCATCGCCCTCCCCGCGCAGCGCGATACGCTGCGGCTCGCCGCGCCTGACACCCGCGTCGAGCAGCTCGTCGATCCGCGCGCTGCTCACCGGCGAGGCGACCTTGAAGCGCGGCGCCATCGCGTCGAGCGCCTGCTCGGCCGCCCACCAGGTTTCCGCCGCCGCGGCCAGCCAGCGCTTGCCTTCGACGATTCCGACCAGCCCGCGCCGCCCCGCCGCCGCCTTTCGGTCGTAGCTCGACAGCTCGGCTCGGTCGGCCGGACCGTGGCGGATCGCCGCGTGGACCAGGCCGGGCAGCCGCACGTCGCCCGCGAACTGGTAGCTGCCGTCGACTTTCGAAGGCAGGTCGAGCCGCGGCCAGGCGATCTCCCGGTCGACGACCTCGATCCCCGAAGCGCGGTCGGCGGGCGGAGCGGGCCGGAGCGGCGGAGGATCCGGCGGAGCATGACGGGAAGCTTCGGCGGCGAGTTCGGCGAAGCTGAGCCGTTGCCGCTGGTGCACGATGAATCCGCCCTCCGCCTCGCATTCTTCCCACGGCACGCTCCAGCGGTCGGCCGCGGCCATCGCCAGCATCGCCCGCGCCGCCGCGCCGGCTTCGCGGCAGGGCTGCTCGAACGCCGCCAGCGAGGTGCCCTCGGCGGTGGCGCCGAAGCGCTCGCTCTCGGCCCAGCGGCGCAGCAGGTAGTCGTCGGGCTCGTCGCTCAGCGCGAGGATGGTGGGATGCCACAGCGGCGCCCAGCGCGCGGCCAGCGGAAGGTTGCGGTAGGCGCCGCTCGCCGGCGCCGGCTCGACCGCGACCTGGCGCCAGTCCGCGCCGAGCTCCATCGCCACGATCTGCGGCAGCAACGTGGTGACTCCCTGCCCCATCTCGAGCTGCGGCACCGCCACGGTGACCACTCCGTCGCGCCCGATCTTGAGCCAGGCGCCGAACGCGGATTCGCCGCGGCCCGGCGTCAGCGGCGCATCGTAGCTGCGCGGCAGCAGCATCCAGGCGATGAGCAGCCCGCCGCCGACCGCCGCGCCGGCCAGCAGGCCGCGCCGCGAGACGTTGAGCCCGGTCAGAGCCGGCCTCTCATCCGCGGTCGAGCCATTCGCCGAGCCGCGCGGCGATGCGCGCGAAAGGTTCGGCTTGCGGGCCGTCGCCCGCGGCCGGCGGCTGGCCGGCATCGCTGGCGACGCGGATTTCCAGCGCGAGCGGGATACGGCCGAGGAACTCCTCGCCGAGCGCGCGCGCCGCCGCCTCCGCTCCGCCCGAGCCGAACGGGTCGCTCGGCTGGCCGCAATGCGGGCAAAGGTACCCCGCCATGTTCTCGACCAGTCCGATCACGGGAATCTGCGCCTGGCGGAACAGGTCGAGCGCCCGCGTCGCGTCGATAAGCGCGAGGTCCTGCGGCGTCGAGACGACGATGGCGCCGGCCGGCTTGAACTGCTGCAGGATCGTGATCTGCACGTCGCCGGTGCCTGGCGGCAGGTCGACCAGCAGCAGCTCCGTATCGCCCCACTGCGCGTCCATCAGCTGGCCGAGCGCCTTGCCCGTCATCGGCCCGCGCCAGGCGATCGCCTTGCCCGGCGCGATCAGCTGGCCCATCGACAGCAGCTTCACCCCGAACGCGGTTTCCACCGGGACCAGCTGGTCGCCGTCCGCGGTCGGCTTGGAGTTCGAAGCATCGAGCAGCATCGGTTGCGACGGCCCGTAGATGTCGGCGTCGACCAGCCCGACCTTGCGGCCCGCACGGGCCAGCGCGACAGCGAGATTGGCGGTCAGGGTGGATTTGCCGACCCCGCCCTTGCCGGATCCGACCGCGACGATGCGCCGCCGCGCCTTTTCGGCCATCAGCGCCACGCGAACCTCGGAGACGCCTTCGATGGCGCCGACCTCGTGCTCGAGCGTGCGCTGCAGCTCGGCCGCCGCGGCGCGGCCCAGCCCCGAAGCGTCGGCGACGATGGTCGCCACTCCGTCGGCAAGACGAACCGAGCGCACATACGCGGCGACTTGCGGCGGAAGCCGTTGTTCTATCTCGGCGGAGGTGGTCATCGGCTGGCTGCTAGCGCGTCTGCCGGTCCGGTGCAGCGAAAATGTCCGGCGCTCCCCTGTTTTTTGTAGCCGCGCGCCTTATAACACCTTTCATGGAACGTTCGGGCGGGTTGTACGAAAGGATCGTGCTGGCGATGGCCGGCAAGCGTGGCCCCTGGGGCAAGCCGGGCGGGGACAAGGAGCCCGGCGACGGCGATTCCGGCCCCGAAGAGACGCCGCCCGCCGGCGAGGACAAGCCGCGCGGCCCGCGCAACCCGTGGCTGCCTGGCGGCGGCTCGGAAGATCGCGGGCGCCGCTCGGCCAATATCGAGGATCTGTTCAGGCAGCGCGGCCCGGAAGGGCCCAAGCGGCGCCTCGGCGGCCCGGACGGCCCCCAGTTCCGCCTTCCGACGGGGCCCGGCGGGCGCTCGCTGCTGCCGATCGCGCTCGGCGCAATCGCACTGATCTGGATCGGCCTCAGCTCGGTCCACCAGGTCGCCCCGCGCGAGCAGGCGATCGTCACGACTTTCGGCAAGTACTCGACCACGCTCGATCCGGGCCTGCACGTGACGCTGCCATGGCCGTTTCAACGGGTTTCGGTCGAGAATGTGAGCGAGATCCGCTCGATCAGGATTCCCGACGGGACCGCAGAAAAGCTGATTCTGACGGGCGACCAGAACCTGGTCGACCTAAGCTATCTGATCCGGTGGTCGATCAAGGATCTCAAGCAGTACCAGTTCCAGCTCGCCGATCCGCTCGACACGCTGCGCGAGGTCGGCGAGGCGGCGATGCGCGCCTCGGTCGCCGAGCATGAGCTCGACCGCGTGCTGTCGGGCGCGGGCCGCGCCGACATCGAGCAGTCGGTCCGCTCACGCATGCAGGCGATCCTCGATGGCTACCGTTCGGGCATCGTGGTGCAGGGCATCGAGATCCAGAAGACCGACCCGCCGGAACAGGTGGTCGAGGCGTTCAAGGACGTCTCGGCGGCGCAACAGGATGCCAACGCCGCGATGAACGTCGCACGGACGTACGAGCAGCAATTGCTGGCGAAAGCGCAGGGCGATGCCGCGGCCTTCAACAGGATCTACGAGGAATATCGCCTCGCGCCCGAGGTGACTCGTCGCCGGCTTTACTACGAGACGATGGAAAGCGTGCTGAGCAATACCGACAAGACGATCGTCGAATCGGATGGCGTGACGCCTTACCTGCCCCTGCCCGAGGTGCGGCGCAGGGCGCAGCAGGCGGCGACGCCGGCGCCGGCGCCGGCGAACCCTGCCGCGGGAGGGCGCTGAGATCATGGCCCAGGCATGGGAAAACCATAAGCTGACGATCATCGCGCTCGCCGCGCTGGTGATCGCGCTGTTCTCGAGCGTCATCGTCGTGTCCGAAACCCAGCAGGCCGTGGTGATCCGGACCGGCGAGCCGGTGCGCACCTACAACCGGTACGAGCCGAACGTGCCTTACGGCCAGACCAACACCGGCCTGAGACTGCGCATCCCGTTCTTCGAGCGGGTGCAGATGATCGACAAGCGCGTGCTCGACCTCGACATGGAGCGGCAGGAAGTTCTGTCGAGCGACCAGCAGCGGCTTCAGGTCGATGCCTATGCCCGGTTCCGCATCATCGACCCGGTGACGATGGTCGAGAACGCGGGGACCGAGGAAAACGTCGCCATGCAGCTCCAGCCGATCCTCGGCTCGGTGCTGCGGCAGGAGCTGGGCCGGCGCACGTTCACCTCGATGCTGACGGCCGAGCGAGGCGCGGCGATGACCAACATCCGCGATACGCTCGATCGACAGGCGCGGCAGTACGGCGCGCAGGTGATCGACGTGCGGGTCAAGCGCGCCGACCTGCCGGAGGGGACGCCGCTCCAGGCCGCCTTCAAGCGCATGGAGACCGATCGCCAGCAGGAGGCGGGGACCATCCGCGCCGGCGGCGGGCGCGACGCCCAGATCGTTCGCGCCGAAGCCGAAGCCGAAGCGGCGCGGATCTACGCCGATGCCTATGGCAAGGACCCGGAATTCTACGATTTCTACCGCGCGATGGAGAGCTATCGGCGGACTTTCGAGACGGGCGAAGGCGAAAGCTCGTTCATTCTCGATTCGGACAACGAATACCTGCGGCAATTCCGCGGCGGGAACCGCTGAGGCGTTCAAACGGTGTTCAGCCCGTTGGGGCTGAATCCGGCGCGGGACTGCAGCATGCGGCGCCCCCGGCGCCTGACAGACAAAAGAGGATAAAGAGGACGTGAAGCCCGTGCGCTATTCCTACGGCATTACCGCGGCCCTGCTGGCAGGCGGCGCCGCCATCTCCCTCATCACCGGTCAGCCCGCCGGGGCGCAGGTCGCGCAGAACGACGATCGCGTCGTGCCGCGAGCCGGGGCGCCGGCGAGCTTCGCCGACCTGACCGAGCAGCTCCAGCCGGCAGTGGTCAACATATCGACCCGCCAGCGCATCACCGTGAGCAGCGCCAACCCGTTCGAGGGCACGCCGTTCGCCGACCTGTTCGGCAACCGGCAGGGCGCGCCCACCACCCGCGAGGCCCAGTCGCTCGGCTCGGGTTTCATCATCTCGGCCGATGGCTACGTCGTCACCAACAACCACGTCATCCAGCCCGACGGCCGCGCGGAGCTGGAATCGGTGACCGTGACGATGCCTGACGGCACCGAGTATCCGGCCGAAGTGGTCGGGCGCGACCCGCAGTCCGACCTCGCGGTGCTCAAGATCAGCCGTCGGGAGCCGTTCCCGTTCGTCCACTTCGGCAATTCGAGCGAAGCGCGCGTCGGCGACTGGGTGGTCGCGATCGGCAATCCCTTCGGCCTCGGCGGCACCGTGACCTCGGGCATCGTTTCCGCCGTGCTGCGCAACACCGGGACCGGCGGCGCCTACGACCGCTACATCCAGACCGACGCCAGCATCAACCGCGGCAATTCGGGCGGCCCGCTGTTCGACATGGAAGGCAATGTCATCGGCATCAACAACGCGATCTTCTCGACCACCGGCGGCAGCGTCGGGATCGGATTCGCGATTCCCGCCGAGACCGCCGAGCCGATCGTGCGCAAGCTGATCGCCGGCGAGGAAATCCTGCGCGGCTATCTCGGCGTACGCATCCAGCCGATGAACGACGATCTCGCCGACGCGCTCGGCCTGACGTCGAACCGCGGCGAGTTCGTGCAGTCGGTGCAGCCCGGCGAGCCGGCCGAGGCCGCGGGCCTGCAGGCGGGCGACGTCGTGCTGCGCGTCGACGGCAAGGAAGTGACGCCGGACCAGACGCTGTCGTTCATCGTCGCCAATATCGAGCCCGGCAAGCGCATCAACCTCGAGATCGTCCGCGACGGCCAGCGCCGCACTCTGCCGGTGACCGTCGGCCGGCGGCCGAGCGAGGAGGCGCTCGCCGCGCAGATATTCAATCCCGAGGAGCAAAATCCTCTCGACGCACCGAGTCCGGGCGGATCCGGGCCGGTCGAACAGGCGCTGGGCGTCCAGGTCATCCCGATGACCCCGCAGATCGCCGCACAGCTCGGCATGCAGGGCGGCACCCAGGGCGTGGTGGTGACGGTGGTCGATCCCAACTCGGACGCCGCGCGCAAGGGTCTCAATCGCGGGACCATCATCCTCAGCGCCAACGGGCAGTCGCTGTCCAGCGTGGCGCAGCTCGAAGCGGCCGTGCAGGCCGCCAAGGCGGAGGGCCGCGAAGCGATCCTGCTGCGCCTGCGCGTGCGCGGCGCGCCCGAAATCTCGGTGCCGGTCAGGCTGCGGTAGCGACGCTCCCGCCCGCGGAACCGCCTACGGCCCGCGGGTGTCCCTGGTCTGCCCTCCCGCTCCGGTGGCGCGGTCTAGAAAGTCGTCGCTCGCCGCCTGTGGAGCCGGCGGGGCGCGCGGATCGGGCCGGCGCGCCGGATCGACCGGCGGCGGCGGGCTCTCGCCCTCGATCGGGAACGGCACGGCGCGCCGATCCCCCGGGGCGACCGGCTCGATCAGGTTGCCCTGGTCGTCGGCGTAGTAATAATCGTCCTCGAAATCGCCGTACATCCACTCTTCGTCGGGCTCGAGCTGCCATTCGGGCAACTGCACCTCGGTGTCGAACTCCTCGACCGGGCGGTCGCGCACCGCGACGCGCATGAACGCCGAGAACGCCCGCGCCGGCGCGGTGCCGCCCTGCAGCCCCGGCACGGCCCGAGCGTCGTCGCGCCCCATCCACACGCCGGTGGTGATGCCGCTCGAGAAGCCGACGAACCAGCCGTCCTTGTTCGAGCTGGTGGTGCCGGTCTTGCCGGCCACCGGCCGGCCGATCTGCGCCGCGCGGCCGGTGCCGGTGTTGACCGCCGACTGCAGCAGGTCGGTCATCCCCGCAGCGACGTAATCCGGAACGAGCTGCTGCGAGCGCGGGTTTTCGTGCCGGTACAGCACTTCGCCGTCCGCCGAGACGACGCGGGTGATTCCGTAGGGTTCGATCGAGCGCCCGCCCGCGGCGACCGCGGCGAACGCCCGGGTCAGGTCGACCACCCGTACGTCGGAGGTGCCCAGCACCATCGAGGGATAAGTCGAGATCGGCGTGGTGATCCCGAAGCGGCGCGCCATCCCGGCCACGCTCGAGAAGCCGACCTCGTTGCCGAGCTGCGCGGCGACTGTGTTGATCGAGTAGGCGAAGGCGGTGCGCACGTCGATCTCTCCGGCGTGGCGGCCGTTCGAGTTGCGCGGGCTCCAGTCGCCGATCGTCACCGGCATGTCGGTGACCTTGTCGTCGGGACGGTAGCCGGCCTCGAGCGCGGCGAGGTAGACGAACAGCTTCCACGCCGAGCCCGGCTGGCGCTGCGCGTCGGTGGCGCGGTTGTAGTTCGATTCGACGTAATCGTTGCCGCCGACGAGCGCCAGGATGGCCCCGTCGCGGTCGAGGCTGACAAGCGCGCCCTGCGCACCCGCCGGGGTGTTGCCCTCCACCGCCGCGGCCGCCGCGCGCTGCATGCCGGGGTCGAGCGTGGTCCACACCTCGATCGGTTCGCGGTCGGTGCTGTTGGGCAGCAGCAGATCGAGCTGCGGCAGCACGTAGTCGGTGAAATAGCGCGCCGAGTTCTGCCCGCCCTCCTCGCGCAGCTTGACCGCCGAGACGTCGACCGAAGCCGCCTCGCTCGCGCCGAGCGCGCCGTAGCGGCGCATCGCGTCGAGCACGACGTTGGCGCGGCCGACCGCCGCGTCGACGTCGGCGGTCGGCGAATAGCGGCTCGGCGCCTTGACCAGCCCGGCGATGATCGCCGCCTCGCCGGTGGAGAGCTCGCGCGCCGAGTGGCTGAAGAACTTGCGGCTGGCCGAATCGACGCCGTAGGCGCCGCCGCCGAAGTAGACCTTGTTGAGGTAGAGCTCGAGGATCTGCTCCTTGGAGAATTTCCATTCCAGCGCCAGCGCCAGCACGGCCTCGCGCAGCTTGCGGTCGAACGTGCGGTTCGAGTTGAGGAAGATGTTGCGGGCGAGCTGCTGGGTGATGGTCGAGGTCGCGCGCACCGAATTGTCGTCGCGGAACGAAACGAACACCGCGCGCGCCAAGCCGAGCGGGTCGACGCCGGGATGCGAATAGAAACGACGGTCCTCGACCGCGACCATCGCGTCCTTCATCACCTGCGGGATCTCGTCGGAATAGAGCCACTGGCCGTAGCTCGGACCGAGCGCCACGACTTCGCTGCCGTCGCGGGCGCGGACCACGATGGTCTGCCCGACCTGGCTGTTCATCAGCGTGGTATAGCCGGGCATGTTGCGCGCGGCGAAGAACACCGAGGTCCCGAGCGCCAGCAGCAGCAGCGCGGCAAGCGCGCCGCCCCATACGAACGCGCGCTTGAGCCAGAGCCGCCAGCGCCGCTGCGGCCGGGCCGCTTTGCGCGGAGGCTGGCGCGGAGGCCCGGACCTGTGTCGGTTGGCGGTACGTGAGCCCCGCCTCATGTCGGCCATCGGGCTAAGTCATCCTCGCAGCGAGCGCCCGGGCGCCCTCCCATCCAGCATCGCAGTGCATAGGGCAATCGGAACGCAGCGTTAATGGCGGCGCAGCGAGCGCGCTCAGTTATCCTCCGGCTTGAATTCGAGCGCGGCGCTGTTGATGCAATAACGCATGCCGCCTTGCTCGGCCGGACCGTCGGGGAAGACATGCCCGAGATGGCCGCTGCATCGCGCGCAGACCACCTCGGTCCGGATCATGCCGTGCGCGCTGTCGCGGTGCTCCTCGACCGCGCCGTCCTCGGGTCGCACGAAGCTCGGCCAGCCCGAGCCGCTGTCGAACTTGGCCTCGCTCTCGAACAGCGGCTGCCCGCACCCGGCGCACAGGTATTCGCCCGCCGCCTTGCTCTTCTCGTACTTGCCGGTGAAGGCGCGCTCCGTCCCCTGCTGGCGCAGGATCTGGTACTGCTCGGGCGTCAACCGCTCGCGCCATTCGGCATCGGTCAGGTGCATCTTCTCGGGCATGAGGGTCTCCTTCTACAGAGATATGGGGCGCCAATATCCTCCCCTGCAAGGGGAGGGGGACCAGCCGCAGGCTGGTGGAGGGGGCTCTCAGCGGAGCGCGGCGCTTGGGGCGAGCCCCCTCCACCATGCTTTGCATGGTCCCCCTCCCCGTTCCGGGGAGGAATTACGCATTCACGTCCGCATAATGCCGCGGCGGAGGGATGCCTTCCATCTTCTCGGTCAGCAGCGGCCGAAAGCTCGGGCGGCTCTTCATCACGCGGTACCAGCCGTGCGCCTCCTCGTGCCCTTCCCAGTCGATCCCGCCGAGGTAATCGGCGACCGAGATCTGCGCCGCGGCGGCGAAATCGGCGAGGCTGAGCTGGGCGCCCGCCAGCCAGCGGCGGTTGCCGATCAACCAGTCGGCATATTCGAGATGCTCGTGCGCCATCCGCATGGCCTTGCGCAGCGCGGTCGAGTCCGGCGGCTGCTTGAGCACCGTGCGCTTCTTCATCTTCTCGTGCATCAGGGGGTGGGTGACGTCGGCGAAGAAGCTTTCGTCGAACAGCGCGGTGAGGCGGCGGATCTCGGCGCGGCCGAGCGCGGTGCCGAGGATCAGCGGGCTGCGGTCGACCGTCTCCTCGAAATATTCGCAGATCGCCTGGCTGTCGATCAGGGTGAGGTTCTTCTCCTCGAGCCGCAGCACGGGCGTGCGGCCGGCCGGATTATAGCGGTAGAAATCGTCGCTGGCGTCCCACGGCGTCTCGCGCCTGAGCTCGTAGCCGACGCCCTTCTCGCTCAGCGCGAGCCGGACCTTGCGGCTGAACGGACAGAGCGGGAAGTAGAAGAGCTGCCACATGCGACCGCGGGTTCATGCCGCATGGCGCGCGCGGCGTCTACCGGGTGACGCGCAAGTTATTCGCGAATGTCGCGCGTCCAGTCGTCCGCCATGCGCTCGCCCATCGCGCGCAGCTCGGGCAGCATGGCCTCGAGCGTGGCGGTGGCGGCGGCCAGCGCGCTCATCATCTGCGGCAGGCGGTGCGCGAACTCGTAAGGCGCGCCGGCCGTCTCGGGATCGACCAGGTCGCCGACGCGCAGGTCCGGATCGACATGGTCCGGATCCTCGCCGGCGAGGGTCTTCGCGGCGCGCAGCAGCGGCGCGGCGGGCATGCCGAGCACGGCGTCGGTCACCGCCTCGGCGGCGGCGGTCATCCGCTCCTGCCGCACGGGGTCGTTGAGCCCCTCGGCGACGCGCGCGGCATCGCTTTGGGCAGCCAGCGCGGGAACGGGCGCGAGGACCCCGGCTACAAGCGCTGAAAGCACGATACGCATCGGTCCGCCTCCTTTGCAGAACGGCCTGACCGCCATTAGCCGCATGTCGCTGAAGCGAGGCTGAATTACCGCTCCGACCCCTCGAGCACCGACAGGCAGACCGGCATGACCGCGGTCAGCGTGCCGCCCTGCAGCAGCGCGCGCGCCTCGCTCATCAGCAGGTCGCTGATCGCGGGGCGACCCAGCCCGGCCTCGTCCATCACCCGCGCCGAGGCCCGCACGAAGAACTCGCCGCCGCGCTCCTTGAGCGGCGGATATTGCGCGACGTCGGCGTCGCCCGCCTGCTGGCGGTAGACGATCAGCGCGAACGCGGCGGAGCAGCGCAGCAGCATGCGGTGCTCGAGCGAGAGCTGCGGCGCGGGCGCGGGCTGGGCTGTGGCGGGCGCGGCGAGCAGCGCGGCGGCGAGAACGACGGGAAGATGCTTCATTCCGCCGCCCCTAGCGCGGTCAACCTGAACGGCGGGCGTCAGCCGGTCTCCTTCGCCTTGCGGCGCGTCTCGGCGAAATTGTCGCGACGGATCTTTTCGAAAGCAACGCGCTGGTCGTACCCATCGTCCTGCGGATAGTCGCGGTAGTCGGCGAGCGTTTCGTCGAACAGCTCGCGCAGCTCGTCCTTGTGGTCGGGGTGGGTGAAGATGTTGGCGCGGTTGTCGCGGATGCCGTCGAGGATGCGCGCACCGATCACGTCGGGTTCCATGCCGAACTCGTGGATTCCGGCGAGCCGCTCGACCGCCGCCGGGTCGACCGGCTGCATTGCGCCCTTGAGGGCATCGGGCCGCACGTCGTCGCTGGCGTAGATGTAGCTCTTCACCAGGCCTGGGTGCACCACCGAGACGCCGATGCCGTACCGGTACATCGAATGGCGCAGCGAATAGGAGAGGCCGCGCACCGCGAACTTGGCGGTGTTGTAGATTCCCGGCGCGCCGCCGGCGATGAAGCTCGCCATGCTGGCGGTGTTGACGATCTGTCCACCCTTGACCTCGCCCGACTGCGCGCGCGCCTTCATCCGCGGCGCGAACGTGCCGACTCCGTTGATGACTCCGCCGAGATTGACCCCGAGCACCCAGTCCCAGTCGTCGAACGAGGAGTCCTCGATGGTCTGAAAGAGGTTGATGCCGGCGTTGTTGAACAGCAGGCTGACCGGGCCGAACTCGGCCTCGACCCTGTCGGCGGCGGCGGCGAACCCGGCGCGATCCATGACGTCCAGCCGGACGCCCATGACTTCCCTGTTGTCGAGGCTGGCCAGCGCGGCGTCGATCGCGTCCTGGCGGATGTCGGCGATCGCGACCTTGCAGCCCTCGCCCAGCAGGTTGCGCACGATGCCGATGCCGACGCCGTTGGCGCCCCCGGTGACGAACGCGGTGCGGCCGGCGAAGTCCTTCATTCCTTCTCCCCTCCCGCTCGCGGGAGGGGCCGGGGGTGGGCACCTCTACCGCGCAGCTTTCGGTCAGTGTTTCGAGCCGCCCACTGGCCCACCCCTAAACCCCTCCCGCAAGCGGGAGGGGGATTCAAGCGGCTTCCATCGCCGGCACCGGATTACCCGGCCCGGAATGGCGCCCGTCGAGGAACTCGTTGTAGATCTTGCGCCGCCTGAACAGCCAGCGGCCGTCCACCCGCGCCAGCTCGTCCTCGTAGGTGCCGAACGAGGGCGTCGCCACAGAGCCTTCGGGGCCGCCGTTGGTCATTTCCCACCACAGCCCGGTGTTCCAGGCCCGGTCGCCGTCGATGCGGATCGCCTTGTGCTGGACGAGGTGGCGCAGCTTCGCGGGGTTGCCCTGCCAGTCCTTGAACACCTCGGCGATCTTGCCCTTGAACACCCGGGCCTCGGCCCGGATCGCCTCGCGCCCCTCGAGCGTGCCCATCGCATAGTCGAGCACGCCGTCCTCGGTGAAGCACTCGGCGTAGGCATCGGCGTCGTGGTAATCCATCGCGAACAGGTAGCGCGCTATCAGGTCCGCGATCTCGGCCCGGTCGCTGGCGTAGCTCATCCGGCCGCCTCGTCCAGCGAGCGGATCGGATTGCCGGGCCCGGATTCGCGCCCGGGCAGGAACTCGTTCATGATCCGCCGCTCGCTGAACAGCCAGCGCCCGCCGACCTTTTCGAGCTTGTCCTCGTAAATCCCGAACGTGCCCATCTTGAGGCTCTTGCCCGGCCCGTTGTTGGCCATCTCGAACCACTGCGCGCGGGTCCAGGCGCGATCCCCCTCGACGCGGATCGCGGTGTGTGCGAGCATGTGGCGCAGCACCGCGGGGTTGCCGTCCTCGTCCTTGTAGTGCTCGCCGATGCGCTTCTTGAAGCCCTGCACCGCCGCGAGGATGTTGTCCTTGCCCGCCACGCGCCCGCGCGCGAATTCGAATTCGGCGTCGTCGGTGAACATGGCGATGAAGCTGTCGAGGTCGTTGTAGTCGAGCGCGAACAGGTAGCGCGCCATCAGGTCCTCGATCGCGGCGCGGTCGGCCGCGTACTGCTCGTCGTATTGCTGCGCACTCATGCCTTGAGCCTCTCCTGCCGGGCGATCTCGGCGGCGTGGACCGGGTTGCGGAACAGCCGCGCGAAAGTCTGCTTGTACTCGTGGTTCTCGGGCCGCTTGTGCGGCACGGCGGCGACCATCGCCGCGGCTCGGTCCTTTACCCCGTCGAGGAATTCCGAATGGGTCAGGATGAACAGCTCGTCGGCGAGAATTCCTTCGAGCACCCGCTCGCCGACTTCCTCCTTGGTCATGAACAGGTGCATGAGATTGCTCGAGGCCTGGCGCGCCTTGTCGCTGGTCTCGTAGCCGGTGTCCGCGAATCTCTCGTGCCGCGTCTTGCCCGCCTCGGCGATGTTCGACTGCACCCCGCCGGGGCAGAACGCGCTGCAGATCACGCCCTTGTCCTCGAGCTCGGCGCGCATCGATTCCATGAGGGCGATCACGCCGGCCTTGGCGGTGATGTAGGTCGCGGCGCCGGCGTGCGGCACCATCCCGCTCATCGACGCCGTCGAGACGATGTGCCCTCCTTCGCCGTGCGCGAGGATGCGCGGCAGGATGGTGACGATGCCGTTGATCGTGCCACCGAGGCACACGCCGAGCGTCCAGTCCCAGTCGCCATAGGAGGCCAGCTCGACCGGCCCGAGCGCGGCGACGCCGGCGTTGTTCACCAGGACATGGATCTTGCCGAACTTGCGCTCGGTCTCGTCGGCGGCAGCGGCGAAGGCCTCGCGGTCGGTGACGTCGAGCGGGATCGGCAGCACGTCGCCGCGCCCATCGAGTTCCTCGCGCGCGTCTTCGAGATGATCCTCGCGGATGTCGGCGATCGTCACGCGCATCCCCGCGGCGAGCAGCGCCTTGGCGATGCCGAGGCCGATGCCGCTGCCTCCGCCGGTGACGAAGGCCGTCTTGCCCGCCAGGTCCTGCATCGACTCTCACCTCTCCCGGCCGTCTTGGCGCGACCGATTGCGACAAAGATTCAGTTTCGCCTCCCTCTATTCACCTCATAGAAAACCGGGCAAGGGAATTGCGACAACACCCGTGGCAAGCGGGGCAGCGCGGGGAGAGCATCCATGGCAATCGCGCCCACCGGACCGGAAATCGTACCCACCGCCGAAGGCGCCGCGCAAGCGAGCGCCGGCACGCAGCCGTGGCCGTCCGAAAGGGCGGGTTCCTGGGCATTGTTCGCGGTCGTCTTCGCGACCTTCATCACCTTCCTCGACCAGACCGCGTTCGGCCTGCTGGCCGAGAAGATGAAGGTCAGCTTCGGCATCTCGGACTTCGTGCTCGGCCTGCTGCTCGGGCCGGTGACGGTGGTGGCCTACGTCATCGTCGGCATCCCGCTCGCCCGGCTGGTCGACATCTTTCCGCGGAAGTACGTGCTCAGCGCAGGTATCGCCGCGCTCGGCACGATCATGGCGCTCGGCGGCCTGGCACAGAACCTGTGGCAGCTCGTCACCACGCGCCTCTTCGTCGGCGCGAGCTCGTCGGCGAATGGGCCCGGCTCGTACTCGATCCTCGTCGACTACTTCCGGCCGATGCGCATCCCGCTGGTCTTCGCATTGCTCCAGCTCGGCTACATTCTCGGCAGCTCGCTCGGCAACATCGTCGGTGGCCGGCTGATCCGCTGGACCGAGACGCTCGGCGAAACGATCGGCTTTCTCGGCATCGAGATCTACAGCTGGCAGCTCGTGCTGATCATTGTCGGGTTGCCGGGGCTGCTGGCCGGCCTTCTTTGGCTGACCGTCAAGGAGCCGCCGCGGCGCGGCCCGGCCGAGGCTCGGCAGCTGGTCCTTCCCTCGGCGCCCTTCTGGCGCAAGGCGCTGGCCTTCATGGGCTTCGACGCCGCGGTGGCGATCTGGCAGCGCAAGTACGTGTTCCTGCCGCTGTTCGTGGCGCTGGCGATGTCGGCGACCGAAAGCCAGGGCCTGCCCCAGTTCCGCGCCCCGTTCATCCTGCGCACGTACGAAGGCTGGGACGAGGCCAGGCTCGGCGACCTGCTGGGCACGCTGCTGCTGGTGTCGATGCTGCTCGGGATTGCCGCGGGCGGCGTGTTCGTGACGTGGATGGGCAAGCGCTACAAGGACGCCAACATCCGCGCCACCGCGATCATCTTCACCTGCACCACCATCGTGACCATCGCGATGCCGCTGATGCCGACCGGCGAGCTGGCGATCGGCTGCATGGCGCTGGCGCTGTTCTTCGGCCTGGCCGGCGCTCCGGCGCAGAACGCGGCGATCCAGCGCATCGCGCCCAACGCCATGCGCGGCCAGGTCACCGCGCTGTACCTGTTCATGTTCACCTTCTTCGGCGCGATGGGCCCGGCCGTGATCGGCTTCACCAGCACCTTCGTGGTCGGCAACGAGCAGGAAATCTGGAAGGCGATCCTGATCACCGCGGCGATCTTCCTGCCGACCGCCACCTGGTTCATGTGGCGCGGAATCAAGCCCTACCGCGAGGAAGTCGAGCGGCTCGAAGCGATGGGACTGTAGGCAGCCCCGTTGACTCGCCTGCGCGTCTTTCCCATCGGATGATCACGCGCGCCACTTTCCGGAGAAACGGATGACCCAGTACCCCTCACTGCACATGATCATCGACGGCGAGAAGGTCTCGGGCGGTGGACGGCGCACGTTCGACGTGGTCAATCCCGCCACCGGCGAGCCCATCGGCGCGCTGCCACTGGCCGAGGCGGCCGACCTCGACCGCGCGCTCGAGGTGGCGGCGCGCGGCTTCAAGCTGTGGCGCAAGTCGACGCCGCAGGAGCGCGCCGCGGTGCTGCAGGGCGCCGCACGGCTGATGCTCGAGCGCGCCGACGACATGGCCCGGATCGCCACGATGGAGGAAGGCAAGCCGTTCGCCGAAGCGAAGATCGAGCTGATGATGAACGTTGGGTTGTTCAACTTCTACGCCGGCGAGTGCTTCCGCCTCTACGGCCGCGAGCTGGTCCGGCCCGAGGGCATGCGCTCGACCGTGCGGCACGAGCCGGTCGGCCCGGTGGCGGCGTTCGCGCCGTGGAACTTCCCGCTCGGCAACCCCGGCCGCAAGCTCGGCGCGCCGATCGCGGCGGGCTGCTCGGTGATCCTGAAGGCCGCCGAGGAAACCCCCGCCTCCGCGCTCGGCGTGCTGCAGTGCCTGCTCGACGCCGGCTTGCCCAAGGAAGTGGCGCAGGCGGTGTTCGGGGTGCCCGACGAGGTGAGCCGCCACCTGCTCGGCAGCCCGGTCATCCGCAAGCTCAGCTTCACCGGCTCGACCGTGGTCGGCAAGCACCTCGCCAAGCTCGCCGCCGAGGACATGAAGCGCACCACGATGGAATTGGGCGGCCACGGCCCGGTGCTGGTGTTCGACGACGTCGACCTCGACAAGGTGCTCGATGTCGCGGTCGGCGGGAAGTACCGCAACGCCGGCCAGGTCTGCGTCAGCCCGACGCGCTTCATCGTCGAGGAGAACGTCTACGAGAAGTTCCGCGACGGCTTCGTCGAACGGGCCAAGCAGGTGAAGGTAGGCGACGGGCTGGCGGACGGCACGCAGATGGGCCCGATGGCCAACCCGCGCCGCCCGGAAGCGATGGACCGCCTGATCGGCAACGCGAAGGAAAAGGGTGCCATGCTCCACGCCGGCGGCGAGCGGATCGGCAACCAGGGCTATTTCTACGCGCCCTCGGTGCTCAGCGAGATACCGCTCGACGCCGACATCATGAACGAGGAGCCGTTCGGCCCGGTCGCGCTTATCAACCCGTTCAGCGGCGAAGACGCGATGATCGCCGAAGCCAACCGCCTGCCCTACGGCCTCGCCGCCTATGCCTGGACCGGCGACGCCCGTCGCCAGCGCCGCCTCGCCGCCGAGATCGAGAGCGGCATGATCGGCATCAACAGCCACATGATCGGCGGCGCCGACGCTCCGTTCGGCGGGGTCAAGTGGTCGGGCCACGGCAGCGAGGACGGCCCCGAAGGCGTGCTTGCGTGCATGGTGCTGAAGGCCGTGCACGAGGGGTGAAAATCCTCCCCGAGCTCGCTCGGGGAGGGGGACCGCCCCTCGTAGCGGGTGGTGGAGGGGGAATACCCCTCCGACAGTCGCTTCGCGACTGCCACCTCCCCGAGACAAGCTCGGGGAGGATCGAAGAATGGAGAGGTTGTTGACCCACGAACTCAAGACCGGCGGCGACCGCGGCTACCTGCGCATCGCCACCGAGGAAGCTTTCGCCACCCAGGAACAGCTCGACGCGATCATGAGCCTGGTCAAGCAGGGCCGCGCCGACAAGGGCACGGTCAGCCTGTGGGGCTTCTACGGCACCAGCCCGTCGGAGCGCACGACCTTCATCCGCGAGCGGCTGCTCGATCTGGGCCCGCTCCGGCTGCAGGCGATGGACGAGGCGGGAATCGACAAGGCGGTGCTGGCGCTGACCAGTCCGGGCACCCAGTCGATGCACGATGCTGATGAGGCGAAGCGCATCGCCCGCAACGCCAACGACCAGCTCAAGGACGCCTGCGAACGCCATCCGGATCGCTTTTACGGCATGGCCGCGATCGCCCCGCTCGACCCCGCATGGTCGGCCGGGGAGCTGCGCCGCGCCAAGGAGGAGCTCGGCTTCCACGGCGTGCAGATCAACAGCCACACCCACGGCCACTACCTCGACGAGGAGCGGTTCGACCCGATCCTGCGCGCCTGTGCCGATCTCGACCTGCCGCTTTACGTCCACCCGCAAGGGCCGCCCGACTCGATGATCGGCGACATGGTCGGCGCCGGGCTCGACGGCGCGGTCTACGGCTTCGGCGTGGAGACCAGCTATCATGCGATGCGCCTGCTCACGACCGGAGTGTTCGACCGCTACCCGAACCTGCAGCTGATGCTCGGCCACGGCTGCGAGGGGCTGCCGTTCTGGCTCTACCGGCTCGACTACATGCACAAGGCCGGACTGCGCAGCCAGCGCTACCCGCGCCTCAAGCCGCAAGCCCACGACCTGTTCCACTACATGCGCAACAACGTGCTGGCGACCAACAGCGGGCTGGCGTTCTCGCCCGCGGTCCGCCTGATGATCGAGGTCATGGGCGAGGACCGCGTGATGTACGCGATGGATTACCCCTACCAATACGTGCCGGACGAGGTACGCTGGATGGACGATCTCGACATCACGCCGGCTCAGAAGAAGAAGTTCTTCCAGACCAACGCCGAACGCTGGTTCAAGCTCTAGGAGAGGACGAGGATGACCAAGTACGCCGTGACCGGGGCGAGCGGAAAGCTGGGCCGCCTGGTGCTCGACGAATTGCTGCAGCGGGCGAATCCCGGCGACATCGTCGCGCTTGCCCGCGACCCCACTGCGCTGCAGGCCTACGATCAGAAGGGCATCGACGTCCGCCGCGCCGACTATGACGACCCCACCAGCCTGGACGCCGCGCTCAAGGGCGTCGACCGGGTTCTGCTGATCTCGGGCAATGCCGTCGGCCAGCGCGAGCGGCAGCACGGCGCGGTGCTCGAAGCCGCGAAGCGCGCCGGGGTTTCGTACCTCGCCTACACCTCGGTGCTGAACGCCCAGGCCTCGAAGCTGATGCTCGCCCCCGAGCACGTCGCGACCGAGAAGCTGCTCGAGAACAGCGGCCTCAACCACGACGTGCTGCGCATGCCGTGGTATTCGGAGAACTACACCGGCGCGCTCGCTCCGTCGATCGAGCACGGCGCGATCTACGGCGCGACCGGCGAAGGCAAGCTGTCGACGGCGACCCGCGCCGACCTTGCGGCCGCGGCGGTCGGAGCGCTGGTCGGGAGCCCGGGAGGCAAGACCTACGAGCTGGCCGGCACCGAGCCGTGGACGATGCAGGAATTCGCCGACGAGGTCTCGCGCCAGTCGGGCAAGCCGGTCAGGTACGTCAATCAGTCGGAGTCCGACTACAAGCAGACGCTCGAGGGCGCCGGGCTGCCGCCGCCGGTAGCGACGCTGCTCGCCAGCACCAGCTACCTCGCCGGCGAGGGCGAGCTGTACAGCGACAGCAAGGACCTGAGCGACCTGTCGGGCCGGCCGTCGACGCCGATAAGCGAAACGATCGCGGCGGCGCTGAAGGGGTGACAACAAGATCCTCCCCGAGCTTGCTCGGGGAGGGGGACCATCCGAAGGGTGGTGGAGGGGTAAGCCGCAAAAGCCGCCCCTCCGTCAGACGCCTGCGGCGTCTGCCATCTCCCCGAGACAAGTTCGGGGAGGAATTGGGAGGGAGAGGGAGAGCACATGGCCGCCACAGTCGCCGATGAGCCGCTGAAGCCCACCGCCAAGGTCACGCGCGCAGGATGGTACGCGCTGTTCCTGGTCTCCTCCGCGCAGGGACTGAGCCTGCTCGACCGCCAGATCCTCTCGATCCTCGCCCCGGCGATCCGCGAGGACCTGGGCATCGGCGACGCCGAGCTGGGGCTGCTCTACGGCACCGTATTCTCGCTGTTCTACGCGCTGTTCTCGCTCCCGCTCGGGCGGCTGGTCGACGGCTGGGTCCGCACCCGGCTGCTGGCGATCTGCATCGCGGCATGGTCGTTCTTTGCCGGGCTGAGCGCTTTCGCGACCGGCTTCACGCTGCTCGCCGTTTCGCGTCTCGGCGTCGGCATCGGCGAAGGCGCGACGCAGCCGGCGGCGAATTCGATCATCTTCGACGTGTTCCCGCGCGAGAGGCGCGGCACCGCGATGGCCGCGCTCGGCATCGCCACCGCCCTCGGGCTCGGCCTGTCGATGACGCTCGGCGGCGTCGTCGCGCAGTGGTGGGACGGACGCTACCCGGGCGGCGGACCCGGCGGCTTCTCCGGCTGGCAGTTCGCCTTCCTCGTCGCGGCGCTGCCCGGCTTCCTGCTCGCCTGGGCGATCTATCGCCTGAAGGAGCCGACCCGCGGGCAGATGGACGGCATCCCGGCGCCCGACGATCCGCACCCGTTCGCCGCGAGCGCGGCGGTGCTCGGCGCGGTCACGCCGGTTTCGAACTGGTTCTTCCTGTGGAGCCGCAAGGCCGGCGCCCGGCAGTGGACCATCAATATCGTCGCGCTGGCGGCTATCGTGGCTTTCTGCGGGATCATGATGCGGCTGGCGCAAGGATTCTCGCCGCGTCCCGACACCGCGCTGTTCGGGATGAGTTTCGACGCGCACGAGCTGCAGTGGTTCGTGGTCGCCTTCGGCGCCTTCGTGATCGTCAACCTGTTCCAGTCGCTCAAGATCAAGGATCGGGCGACCTACAACGTCGTCCTCAGCCCTTCGGTGATCCTGTTGATCGTCGTCGCCGGCCTGCAGACCTCGATCAATTACGGGGTGATGGGCTTCACCCCCTCGTTCCTCAACCGCGCTTACGGCCTCTCGCTCGCCGAAACGGGGCTGCAGTTCGGGCTGCTGGCGGCCGCGCTCGGCCTCGTCGGCCCGGTCATCGCCGGCCCGCTCTCCGACTGGCTGACCAAGCGCATGGGCGGGCGCGGGCGGGTGTGGCTGACGATCTTTTCGCTCGGCCTCTCGCCGCTGTTCGGCATCTGGACCTACAACGCCGACAGCCCGGGCGAATTCTACTTCCGCTTCGTGTTCTACAGCATCATCCTGACGCTGTGGCTGCCGCCGCTCTACTCGCTGATCTACGACCTCGTGCTGCCGCGGATGCGCGGGATGACCTCGTCGATCTTCATCATCATCACCACGATGCTCGGGCTCGGCATGGGGCCGTACTTCGTCGGCATCGTCTCCGACCGCAATGGCGGCGACCTCGGCCAGGCGATCATCTCGATCAACGTGGTGGTGCCGGCGATCCTGGTCTGTCTGTTCATCGTGCTGCTGCGGGTCAACCGCGACGAGTCGACCATGCTCGGCCGGGCGCGGGCGGGGGGCGATCCGGTCTAGCCTTGCCGGGCAAGGGTTCGACCGCCTAGAGGCTGCGCATGCCTACCGTCCGTGAAGCCGCCTTTGCCGTTTTCGAGCACTTCGGAGTCGACAAGCTGTTCGGCAACCCCGGCAGCACCGAGCTGCCGATGCTCAAGGCCCTGCCGTTCCCTTACGTGCAGGGGCTGAACGAGGCGGTCGTGGTCGCCATGGCCGACGGCTATGCCCGCGCCAGCGGCGGGCCGGCATTGGTCAACCTGCACAGTTCCGCGGGGACCGGCCATTCGCTCGGCAACCTGTTCACCGCGTACAAGAACAATGCGCCCGTCGTCGTCACCGCCGGCCAGCAGGCGCGCAGCATCCTGCCGCACGACCCGTTCCTCTACGCCGAGCGGCCGAGCGAATTCCCGCGCCCGTTCGTCAAATGGGCGATCGAGCCCGCCCGCGCGGAGGACGTGCCGCTGGCGCTGGTCCGCGCCTTCGTCACCGCGCTCACTCCGCCGATGGGCCCGGTGTTCGTGTCGATCCCGGTCGACGACTGGGACCGGGCATGCGAGATGCCGGGCCTGCCCGATCTGACTCTCAGGGCCGTTCCGTCGGTCACCGGGATCGAGCGCATCGCCGCCATGCTCGACGGCGCCGAGAAGCCCGCGCTGGTGCTCGGCACCGGCGTCGCCAACGCCGGCGGCTGGGAATGCGCGATCCGGCTCGCCGAGCGCTGCGGCGCTAGCGTGTGGACCGCACCCTACAACGCGCGCGAGACGTTTCCCGAGGACCACCCGCAGTTCGCCGGGTTCCTGCCGGCATGGCGCGACCAGATCCAGAAGCTGCTCGATCCGTTCGACGCGATCCTGGTCGCCGGCGCTCCGGTGTTCACTTATCACGTCGAAGGCCAGGGCCCGCACTGGCCCGCGCACGCGCAGCTGATGTGCCTCAGCGACGATCCGCAGCACCTCGCCGCGCTGCCCGGCGGGGGCGGCGTGCTCGGCGATGTCGCCGACGGGCTGGCGCAGCTCGCCGAACGGGTCGATGCGCGCGAGTTCACGGGCCCGGCGCACCGGCTCAAGGACCCCGAGCCGGCGATGACCGCGGCCTTTGTGCTCAAGCGCATCGCCGCGCTGCGACCCGCCGAGGCGGTGATCGTCGAGGAGGCGCCGACCGCGCGCGGCCCCGAGCACGACACGCTGCCGATCGTGCGCCAAGGCGGCTTCTATTCCTGCGCCAGCGGCGGGCTCGGCTACTCGCTGCCGGGCGCCATCGGCGTGGCGATGGCGCAGCCGGACAAGGTCATCGCCCTGCTCGGCGACGGCTCGGCGATGTACACCATCCAGGGACTCTACGCCGCGCGCAACGAGGCCGCCAACGTCAGCTTCGTGATCCTCAACAACCAGGCCTACGCGGCGCTCACCGGTTTCTCGGGCGAGTTCGGCATGAACCACGTGCCCGGCTGCGACCTCGCCGGCCTCGACTTCGTCAAGCTGGCCGAAGCGCAAGGCCTGCCGGCGCGGCGGGTCGGCAGCGTCGAGGCGCTCGACGAGGCGCTGGAGTGGAGCTTCGCGCAAGCCGGCCCCAGTCTCCTGGACGTACGGATCGCCTAGCGAGCGTCGGCCAGATAGCCGTGAATCGCCGCGACGACTTGCGCGCCGTCACCGGCGGCAGCCGCGACCCGCTTGACCGAATTTGAACGGACGTCGCCGATCGCGAAGATCCCGCTGCGGCTGGTCTCGAGCGGATGGCGATCCTCTCCCACCGGCTTGCCGGTCAGGACGAAGCCCTGCTCGTCGAGCCTGATGCCGGTTCCGGCCAGCCAGTCGGTGTTGGGCTCGGCTCCGATGAACAGGAACAGGTGCGAAACCTCGAGCGTGCCGGACGGGCTTGCGGTTCCGCCCCGGTATTCGATCGCCGTCATTCGACCGTCCTCGCCGTGCACGGCGGTCACCTCGCCGCCTTCGACGAGGTCGATGCTGGGCTGCGCCGCGATGCGCTCGATCAGGTAGCGCGACATGGTCTGCGCCAGCGGTCGGCGCGCCAGCAGGGTCACCCTGGCCGCCTTGCCGGCGAGAAACACCGCCGCCTGCCCTGCCGAGTTGCCGCCGCCGACGAGCGCGACGTGCTGCCCGGCGCACAGCCGCGCCTCGATCGGCGAGGCCCAGTAGTGGATCGCGCCGCCTTCGTAGGGGTCGAGCCCGCCCAGCCCGAGACGTCGATAGCGCGCCCCGGTCGCCAGCACCACCGCGCGGCCGCGAGCGCTTTCGCCGTTGGCCAGCGTCAGCCGGTGGTCGGTGCGCGTCCCGTCGGGACATTCGAGCCGCGCCGCCTCGTCCGGGATCGCCAGTTCGACGCCGAACTTCTGCGCCTGGTTGTAGGCCCGCGCCATCAGCGCCATGCCCGATATCCCGGTCGGGAAGCCGAGAAAGTTCTCGATCCGCGCCGAGGCTCCGGCCTGCCCGCCGAACGAGCGGCAGTCGAGTGTGAGCACGTCGAGCCCTTCCGAGGCGGCGTAGACCGATGCGGCGAGGCCGGCCGGTCCGGCGCCGACGATGACCACGTCGTAGACCCGGGCCGGGTCGATCGGCCCGACCAGCCCGAGACAACGGGCGAGCGAGCTGTCGGTCGGCCGGCGGACGAGGTCGCCGTTCGGGCACAGCACGATCGGCAACTCGTCCTCATGGATGTGGAAGCGGTCGATCAGCGCCTGTGCTTCGGCATCGTCGGCCGGATCGAGCGCGATGTAGGGGTGGCCGTTGCGGCGCAGGAAGTTTTCGAGTCCGTGCAGCTCGGCGTCGCCGCTGTGACCGATCAGCACCGGCCCGCTGCCCCCGCTCTCTAGCAGGCCGACGCGGCGCAGAATGAGCGCGCGCATGATCCGCTCGCCGAGATCGGCTTCGGCCACCAGCAGGGCGCGCAACCGCTCGGGTGCGATCATCAGGATCTCGCAGTCGGCCAGCGCTGTAGCATCGACCAGTGCGGCGCGGCCCGATAGCTGCGCGAGCTCGCCGATGAAGCTTCCCGGATGGTGCGTCACGACATGCGAGGCGGCGACGTTGCCGCCGCCCTGCGTGATCTCGACCTCGCCGCTCAGGACCACGCCGATGCCGAGCCCGGCCTGGCCGGTACGCGCTACCTTTTCGCCGGCGGCGAAGCGGCGTGGCTCGCCGAAGCGACTAATCCGCTCGATTTCGTCGGCGGCGAGCGTCGGGAACATTTGTTCGCGGCGCGTCTCGATGACGGTCGAGGCGGAGTTTCGCGAGGTCAGAACGTCCATGAGCCAAGTCCTCCGGCAATCCCGGCCTCGCTGACGCGGGAGAGTCGGCGCGATTTTACCGCAGGCGGCGCTTTCCGCCCACCGCTGCTTTCACCCGGCGTCTCCTCAGGTCACGCGCCACACCCACATCTTGATGCTGCTGGCATAGCGCGCGCCGGCGCAGACAAAGATCGATTTGTTGAGCCAGTCGTACGGGCCGTCGGGCGCGATGAACTCGGGGACGGTACGGAAGTAGTACTCGGCGGGGTCCACGTCTTCACCCCGGCGCAGCCGGTCCATGACTTCAGGCGGGCCGTGGCGCAGGCCCTTGTTGCGGATCTGGATCAGCGCGCCGTCGTCGGTCTCGATCGCGTAGATCGCGTCGGCCACGGTCACTCCGTCGGACCGGGTGAGCTGCCAGTCGGCCGAATTGCCCATCAACTTGCCGCTGATCTTCGGTCCCTTGACGTAGCCGCCCGCGACGATCGGGATGATCCGCCGCGTGCCGTCGACCACCCGGCCGATCTCGCGCGGCGGCTCCAGCTCGCCGGCGGCTTCGTAAACGAATTCGAGCTCCGGCTTGATCATCGCCGCCTCCCCATCCCGCCGTTTTCCTACATCGGTCCGGTCCGCTAGTCTCCCTTGCGAATCAGTGTGCCTGCCGGCGCGCGCCCGCGCATTTCCGGCAAGCTGTGGGGAAAGTGTCACCCTGTTGTCCCGGCCCGCGAACCCGCGGAAATCCTGGGCCGGCAAGGTGGCGAGCCGGGCGACACGGTGTCGCCTTTGTCGCCCGGTTGTAACCGAACGAGGGAGAGAGAAATGGCCGCCGATCTTTACGCGGATTACGTCATCGTCGGCGCGGGCAGCGCGGGCTGCGTGCTGGCGAGCCGGCTCACCGAGAGCGGCGAGCACAAGGTGGTGATCCTCGAGGCGGGCGGCGACGACCGGCCGCTCAAGGAGCCGGGGCAGATGCTCTCCAACATCATGATCCACACGCCGATCGGGTTCGGCAAGACGCTCAACGATCCCAAGGTCAACTGGCTCTACGAGACCGAGGTCGACGAAGGTTCGGGCGGGCGCACGCACAAGTGGCCCAAGGGCAAGGTGCTGGGCGGCTCGAGCTCGATCAACGGCATGCTCTACGTCCGCGGCCAGTCCGCCGATTACGACGGCTGGGCGCAGATGGGCGCGCGCGGGTGGAGCTGGGATGAGGTCCTGCCCTATTTCCGCAAGAGCCAGAACCAGGAACGCGGCGAGTGCGAGTTCCACGGCGCCGGCGGCCCGCTCAACGTCTCCGACTTTCCCGAGGAGCACGAGGTCTCCGCGGCCATCGTCGAGGCCTGTGTCGAGGCCGGGATTCCCTACAAGAAGGATCTCAACGACGGAAACCAGGAAGGGGTCAGCTTCTTCCAGATGACCGCCAGGAACGGCCGCCGGCACTCGGCCGCGGTCGCCTATCTCCATCCGGCGATGAAGCGCCACAACCTGACCGTCGAGACCCATGCGATGACCACGCGCATCCTGTGGGACGGCAGGAAGGCGGTCGGGGTCGAGTTCAGGCAGCACGGCGAGACGCGCCGGGTCATGGTCGGCCGCGAAGTGATCCTGGCGGCAGGCGCGGTCGAATCGCCCAAGCTGCTCGAAATCTCGGGCCTCGGCCAGGGCGCGCTGCTGCAGGAGCTCGGCGTGGCGGTGGTGCACGAATCGCCGCTGGTCGGCGAGAACATGCAGGACCACTACATGATCGGCTGCCAGACCGCGCTCAAGGAGCCGCGCCACTCGATCAATCAGCTCTCGCGCGGCGTCCGGCTGCTCGGCGAGATCGCCAAGTACGGGCTGACACGCAAGGGCCTGCTCAGCTACGCGGTCGCGCACGGCTGCGCGTTCGTGAAGAGCCGCGACGAGCTGGAATACCCCGACATCCAGATCCACGTCATGGCCGCCTCGATGGACCTCGAATACCTCAACCGGTACCAGGGCCTGCGGCTCGACAAGGATCCGGGCATGGCCTCGAACCCGTGCCAGCTGCGCCCGGAATCGCGCGGTTCGATTCATGCGAAATCGCCCGACGGTACGGTGTGGCCGAAGATCGTGCCGAACTACCTGTCCGACCCGATCGACCGGCAGAGCGTGGTCGACCAGCTCAAGATCATCCGCAAGATCTGGCAGCAGCCGGCGCTCGAACCGTACCTCAAGGAAAAGGGCGATCCGTTCGGCGACACCGACGAGGCGATGCTCGGCTACGCCAAGGTCGCCGGCGGCACCCTCTACCACGCGGTCGGTACCGTCGCGATGGGCGACGAGCGCTACCCGCTCGACCCGCAGCTGAGGGTGCGGGGGGTAGAGGGGCTGCGGGTGATCGACGCCTCGGCGATGCCCAAGATCAGCTCGGGCAATACCAACGCTCCGACCATCATGATCGCCGAGAAGGGCGCCGAGATGGTGCTCGCAGACGCGAAGCAGGCAGTGGCGGCCTAGGGCGCGGCCGCCGCCTCCAGCCGCGAGCGCGCCTCGGCCTCGCCGATCAGCGGCAGCAGCCGGTGCATGTCGGGGCCGGATTCACGGCCGGTCAGCGCCAGCCGCAGCGGGTGGAACAGGGCCTTGCCCTTGCGGCCGGTCGCCTCCTTGAGCGCCGCGGTAAGCGCGCGCCAAGGGTCCTCGCCCCATGACAGCAGGCGGACGGCCTGGGCGAGGTACGCGCGCGTTTCGGCGTCGATCTGGGGCGGCTCGACCGGGCCGGTGACCACGCGCCACCAGTCCCCGGCGCCGGCGACGGTCTCGAGGTTGGGCCGGATCGCTTCCCAGCCCGCCGGGCCCATGCCGGCCGGAAGCCGCGCGGCGGCATGCTCGAACGGCAACTGGTGGATGATCGCGGTGTTGAGACGCGCCAGCTCGTCCTCGTCGAACCGGGCCGGGGCGCGGCCGAAGGTGGCGAGATCGAAGGTATCGACCAGCGCGGCGCGATCGGCGATCGGCTCGACCGGCTGCGAGGTCCCGAGCCGCGCGAGCAGCGCGACGACGGCCTCGGGCTCGATGCCCGCCTCGCGCAGCGTGTCGAGGCCGAGCGAGCCCAGCCGCTTCGACAGCTTGCCTTCGCTCCCGACCAGCAGCGCCTCGTGCGCAAAGCGCGGCGGAGCGACGCCGAGCGCGGCAAACATCTGGACCTGCACGGCGGTGTTGGAGACGTGATCCTCGCCGCGCAGCACGTCGGTCACGGCCATGGCGACGTCGTCGACCACGCTCGGCAGCATGTACAGCCACGATCCGTCGGCGCGGCGCACCACGGGATCGGACAGCTGCGCGGGATCGAAGTGCTGGAGCCCGCGGATACCGTCGTCCCACTCGATCGGCTGCGCATGGTCGAGCTTGAACCGCCAGTGCGGCGCGATGCCCTCGGCTTCCTTCGCCGCGCGCTCCGCCCTGGTCAGCTCGAGCGCCGCCCGGTCGTAAATCGGCGGAAGCCCCCGGCCGAGCAAGACCTTTCGCTTCAGGTCCAGTTCCTGCGCCGTCTCGTAGGCCGGGTAGATGCGCCCGATCGCGCGCAGGCTTTCGAACGCTTCCTCGTACTGGTCGAAATAGTCCGACTGTCTGCGCTCCGCGTCATGATCGAGGCCGAGCCAGGCAAGGTCGGCGCGGATCGCCCGGACATGATCCTCGCTGCTGCGCGCGGCATCGGTGTCGTCGATCCGCAGCAGGAAGACGCCGCCCTCACCGGATGCGCGCGCCTTTTGAGCCAGCAGCCAGTTATGCAGCGCGGTACGGACATTGCCGACATGCAGCCGCCCGGTCGGCGACGGGGCGAAGCGGGTGGTGACGGTCATGGGCGGCGGTTAGCCGCGCATCACTGGCTGAACAAGGTCACCGAGTGGCCGCCGCCGGAGAACTCGATGGCATTGGCCTCCGTGCGGCTCACGGTATCGGCCACGTCGAGCGCCGACAGCAGCGCCTGCTCGGTGGGCTCGAAGCCGCGCGCGCAGCTCTCGACCGGTACTTGCCGCGTCGCCATCGAACCGCCCGCCAGCGTGTAGTCCCAGGCGAGGTTCACGCAGTCTGATATGAGATGGATGCGATCCGCCGAGATCGAGGCGGTGATCGCGTGCGGCAGGTTTACGTCGGAGCCGTCGACGCCCGCGACGCGGTATTCGCCGACCAGCTCGGTCGCGGCGAGCGGGGCGGCCGCAGGCTCGGCCGGCGCCTCGGCCGGCGAACCGCAGGCCGCGAGCGCCAGAGCCAGCACGATGAAGGAACCCCGGACCATCGCGGCAGGATAGCGCGCCGCGCGGCAATCGGAAAGCAAAAGCCCCGCCGGATCGCTCCGGCGGGGCTTTCATCGCACTCGGTCTACGTTCACTCCTTTTCGGGAGCGATTTCTTCCGTCTCGGTCGCCTCGGGCGCTTCGAGCGTCTCGTCGCTTGCGTTCAGGTACTCGCCCGCATCGGCGTCGGTGCCGTGGGTCTCGCCCTCGACGCTTGCCAGCGGATCGCTGAACACCGCCGCTTCGGGTCCCTGCTCCAGCTCGGCGGCGTGCTCCTCGGCGGCCGTGTTGGCCATGATGAGGTGCTCCTGCGCCTTCTTCCACTGCGCCCGGATCGCGGCGTCGCGGCTGGTGGCGGTGACCCGCAGCCGGTTCATGCCCGCGCCGGTGCCGGCGGGGATGAGACGGCCGACGATCACGTTCTCCTTGAGCCCGATGAGGGTGTCCTTCTTGCCCTCGACCGCGGCCTGGGTAAGCACGCGGGTGGTCTCCTGGAACGAGGCCGCCGAGATGAACGAACGCGTCTGCAGGCTCGCCTTGGTGATGCCGAGCAGCACCGGGGTGCCGACCGCGGGCTGCTGGTTCTTGGCGAGCTTGGCGTTGTACTCGTCCATTTCCTCGCGATCGAGCTGCTCGCCCGGCAGCAGGGTGGTGTCCCCGCCATCGGTGATCTCGACCTTCTGCAGCATCTGGCGAACGATCACTTCGATGTGCTTGTCGTTGATCTTCACGCCCTGGAGCCGGTAGACCTCCTGGATCTCCGCGACCATGTATTCGGACAGCGCTTCGATCCCCATCACTTCGAGAATGTCGTGCGGGTTGGGGCTTCCCGAGATCAGCGTGTCGCCCTTCTTGACGAAGTCGCCTTCCTGGACATCGATGACCTTGGTCTTCGGCACCAGGTACTCGACCGGATCGCCATCTTCCGGGATGATCGCGATCTTGCGCTTGGCCTTGTAGTCGCGGACGAACTCGATCCGGCCGGCGATCTTGGCGATGGTGGCCACGTCCTTCGGCATGCGCGCCTCGAACAGCTCGGCCACCCGCGGCAGACCGCCGGTGATGTCGCGCGTCTTGGCGGCCTCGCGCGAAGCGCGGGCAAGAATGTCGCCGGCCTCGACGTGCTGGCCGTCCTCGACCGAGAGCGCGGTGCCCGGGGCAAGAATGTAGCGCGCCGCCTCGGTCTCCTCGCCCTTCTTGCCGGAGCTTTCGCCGAGCAGGGTCAGGCGAGGACGCAGGTCCTCCTTCTTGGTGCGGCCGGTGGCGCGGTACTCGGTGACGACGCGCTGGGCGATGCCCGTGGCCTCGTCGAGCCGCTCCTCCATCGTCTTGCCTTCGGCAAGGTCCTGATAGCGGACCACGCCCGACTGCTCGGTGATGATCGGCAACGTGAACGGATCCCATTCGGCCAGGCGGTCGCCTTCCTTCACCTTGGCGCCGTCCTCGAACATCAGCACGGTGCCGTAGGGCACGCGGTGGATCGCGCGCTCGCGGCCTTCCGCGTCGATCACCGCCATCTCGCCGGTGCGGGCGAGCGACAGGCGCCGGCCGCGCTTGTCGACGATCGTCGGCATGTCGCGGTATTCGACTTTGCCGTCGGAGATCGATTCGAGGTGGCTGGTCTCGTTGACCTGCGCCGCACCGCCGATGTGGAAGGTGCGCATCGTCAGCTGTGTGCCCGGCTCGCCGATCGACTGCGCCGCGATCACGCCGACGGCCTCGCCGATGTTGACCGGGGTTCCGCGGGCGAGATCGCGCCCGTAGCACTTGGCGCAGACGCCCTGCTCCGCTTCGCAGACCAGCGGCGAGCGGATCTTGGCCGACTGCACCTCGGCTTCCTCGATCGCCTTCACCATCGGCTCGTCGAGCAGAGTGCCCGCCTTGACGATGACTTCGTTGGTCTTGGCGTTGACGAGGTCCTCGGCGGTGGTGCGGCCGAGAATACGCTCGCTGAGCGAAGCGATGACCGAGCCGCCCTGAACGATCGCGCGCATCTCCAGCGCGCGCTCCGTGCCGCAGTCCTCCTCGATCACGACGCAATCCTGCGACACGTCGACCAGACGGCGGGTCAGGTAGCCCGAGTTCGCAGTCTTGAGCGCGGTATCGGCAAGGCCCTTGCGGGCGCCGTGGGTGGAGTTGAAGTATTCGAGGACGGTCAGGCCTTCCTTGAAGTTCGAGATGATCGGCGTCTCGATGATCTCGCCCGAAGGCTTGGCCATCAGGCCGCGCATGCCGGCGAGCTGCTTCATCTGCGCCGGCGAACCGCGCGCGCCCGAGTGGCTCATCATGTAGATCGAGTTGATCGGCTTGAGGCGGCCGGTGTCCTCGTCGACCGGCTCGGCGCGGATCTCGTCCATCATGGCGCTCGCCACCTGGTCGCCGCAGCGGCTCCAGGCGTCGATCACCTTGTTGTACTTTTCCTGCTTGGTGATGAAGCCGTCCTGGTACTGCTGCTCGTAGTCGGCGACGAGTGCCTTGGTCTGTTCGACCAGCTCGGTCTTCGAGTCCGGGATGATCATGTCGTCCTTGCCGAACGAGATGCCGGCCTTGAACGCGTGGCGGAAGCCGAGCGCCATGATCGCGTCGGCGAACAGCACCGTGTCCTTCTGGCCGGTGTGGCGATAGACCTGGTCGATGACGTCGCCGATCTCCTTCTTGGTGAGGAGGCGGTTGACGGTTTCGAACGGCACCCGGTGCGACTGCGGCAGGGTCTCGCCGATCAGCATGCGGCCCGGCGTGGTTTCGACGCGGCGCATGAACTCCTTGCCGTTCTCGTCGGTCTGCGGAACGCGGCTGACGATCTTCGAGTGGAGCGTGACCGCGCCGACGTGAAGCGCCTGATGTACCTCGGCGATGTCGGCGAGAACCTTGCCTTCGCCCGGCTCGCCCGCGCGGTCCATCGACAGGTAGTAGAGGCCCAGCACCATGTCCTGCGAGGGCACGATGATCGGCTTGCCGTTGGCCGGGCTGAGGATGTTGTTGGTGCTCATCATCAGCACGCGCGCCTCGAGCTGGGCCTCGAGGCTCAGCGGGACGTGCACGGCCATCTGGTCGCCATCGAAGTCGGCGTTGAACGCGGCGCAGACCAGCGGGTGGAGCTGGATCGCCTTGCCCTCGATCAGCACCGGCTCGAACGCCTGGATGCCGAGGCGGTGGAGCGTCGGTGCGCGGTTCAGCAGCACCGGATGCTCGCGGATGACTTCGTCGAGGATGTCCCAGACTTCCTTGCGTTCCTTCTCGACCCACTTCTTCGCCTGCTTGAGGGTCATCGAAAGACCCTTGGCGTCGAGCCGGGCGTAGATGAACGGCTTGAACAGCTCGAGCGCCATCTTCTTGGGCAACCCGCACTGGTGCAATTTCAGCTCAGGCCCGGTCACGATGACCGAGCGACCCGAGTAATCGACGCGCTTGCCGAGCAGGTTCTGCCGGAAGCGGCCCTGCTTGCCCTTGAGCATGTCGGACAGCGACTTGAGCGGACGCTTGTTGGCGCCGGTGATGACACGGCCGCGGCGGCCGTTGTCGAACAGCGCGTCGACCGCTTCCTGCAGCATGCGCTTTTCGTTGCGGACGATGATGTCCGGAGCGCGCAGCTCCATCAGCCGCTTCAAGCGGTTGTTGCGGTTGATCACGCGGCGGTAGAGATCGTTCAGGTCCGAGGTCGCGAAGCGGCCGCCGTCGAGCGGCACCAGCGGGCGCAGCTCCGGCGGGATGACCGGGACGACGTCGAGGATCATCCATTCGGGGCGGTTGCCGCTCTCGATGAAGCTTTCGACCACCTTCAGGCGCTTGATGATCTTCTTCGGCTTGAGCGTGGACTTGGTCTCGCTCAGCTCCTTGAGCAGGTCTTCCTTCTCCTGCGCGAGGTCGAGGTCGATCAGCATCTGCTTGACCGCCTCGGCGCCGATCCCGGCGGTGAACGAATCCTCGCCGTATTCGTCCTGCGCGTCGAGCAGCTCGTCCTCGGTGAGAAGCTGGTACTTCTCGAGCGGAGTCAGGCCCGGCTCGGTGACGATGTAGGACTCGAAGTACAGCACGCGCTCGAGCTGCTTGAGCTGCATGTCGAGCAGCAGGCCGATGCGGCTGGGCAGCGACTTGAGGAACCAGATGTGCGCGACCGGCGCGGCCAGCTCGATGTGGCCCATGCGCTCGCGGCGGACTTTGGTCACGGTCACTTCGACGCCGCACTTCTCGCAGACGACGCCCTTGTACTTCATGCGCTTGTACTTGCCGCACAGGCACTCGTAGTCCTTCACCGGACCGAAGATGCGCGCGCAGAACAGGCCGTCACGTTCCGGCTTGAAGGTCCGGTAGTTGATGGTCTCCGGCTTCTTGATCTCGCCGAAGGACCAGCTGCGGATGCGCTCCGGAGACGCGATCCCGATCTGGATCTGGTCGAAGGTCTCGGGCTTGGCGATCTGGTTGGTGAATTTGGTCAGTTCGTTCATTTTCTTACTCCATCCCCCTCCCGCTTGCGGGAGGGGTTAGGGGAGGGAATGTTCGGTGAGGAAGCGCCTGCCCTAACAGGCCCTCCCCCGGCCCCTCCCGCGAGCGGGAGGGGAGAAGCTTACTCCGCCGCCTCCGGCCAGGCGTCCTCGTCCTCGCCCTCGTTGAGCGACGACAACTCGACGTTGAGTCCGAGCGAGCGCATTTCCTTGACGAGCACGTTGAAGCTCTCCGGGATGCCGGCCTCGAAAGTGTCGTCGCCCTTGACGATCGCCTCGTAGACCTTGGTCCGGCCGACCACGTCGTCGGATTTCACGGTGAGCATTTCCTGCAGCGTGTAGGCGGCGCCGTAGGCCTGCAGCGCCCAGACCTCCATCTCGCCGAAGCGCTGGCCGCCGAACTGCGCCTTGCCGCCCAGCGGCTGCTGGGTGACCAGGCTGTACGGACCGATCGAGCGGGCGTGGATCTTGTCGTCGACCAAGTGGTGCAGCTTGAGCATGTACATGTAGCCCACGGTCACCTGGCGGTCGAACGAATCGCCGGTGCGCCCGTCGTAAAGCGTTACCTGCCCCGACGAAGGGAGGCCGGCTTTCTTCAGCATCGCGGTGACATCGCTCTCGCGGGCGCCATCGAACACCGGAGTGCCCATCGGCACGCCGGCGCGCAGGTTCTCGCACAGCTCAACGACCTGTTCGGTCGAGCGGGAATCGAGGTCCGCGTGATACTGCTCGCCGTAGATGTCCTTGAGCTTCTCGACGACTGCCGACGGCGCCTTGCCGGCGACCGGATCGGGATTGGCCGTGCGCCAATCGTCGAGCGCCGCCTGGATCTGCTGACCCAGGCCCCGGGCCGCAAGGCCGAGGTGCGTTTCAAAGATCTGGCCGACGTTCATGCGGCTGGGCACGCCGAGCGGATTGAGAACCATGTCGATCGGGGTGCCGTCTTCCATGAACGGCATGTCCTCGATCGGCAGGACCTTGCTGATGATGCCCTTGTTTCCATGGCGGCCGGCCATCTTGTCGCCGGTCTGAAGCTTGCGCTTCACCGCAACGAACACCTTGACCATCTTGAGCACGCCCGGGGCCAGTTCGTCCCCGCGCTCGAGCTTCTCCTTGCGGTCCTCGAACTTGTCGCGGATGCGCTTGATCGCCTCGTCGTACTGGCCCTTCACCGCTTCGAGCTGGGCCTGCATCGCATCGTCGGCGACCGCGAACTTGAACCACTCGTGGCGGTCGACCGACTCGAGCAACTCCGCATCGATCTTGGCGCCCTTCTTGGCGCCCTTGGGAGCGGCCGAGGCGACCTGGCCTTCCAGCATCTCGCGCAGGCGGTTGTAGGTCGCGCGGTTGAGGATGTTGCGCTCGTCCTCGCTATCCTTCTTGAGGCGTTCGATCTCCTCGTTCTGGATCGCGCGGGTACGGTCGTCGATTTCGATGCCGTGGCGGTTGAAAACCCGTACCTCGACGATCGTGCCGGTCACGCCCGGCGGCAGCCGCAGCGAAGTGTCGCGCACGTCGCTCGCCTTCTCGCCGAAGATGGCGCGGAGGAGCTTTTCCTCGGGAGTCATCGGGCTTTCGCCCTTGGGCGTGATCTTGCCGACCAGGATGTCGCCCGGGTGAACTTCGGCGCCGATGTAGACGATGCCCGCCTCGTCGAGGTTGCGCAGCGCTTCCTCGCCCACGTTGGGGATGTCGCGGGTGATGTCCTCAGGCCCGAGTTTGGTGTCGCGGGCCATGACCTCGAATTCCTCGATGTGGATCGAGGTGAACACGTCGTCCTTGACGATCCGTTCACTGATGAGGATCGAATCCTCGTAGTTGTAGCCGTTCCACGGCATGAACGCGACCAGGCTGTTGCGGCCCAGCGCCAGCTCGCCGAGATCGGTCGAGGGACCATCGGCGATGATGTCGCCCTGCTCGACCCGGTCACCGACCTTCACGAGCGGCCGCTGGTTGATGCAGGTATTCTGGTTCGAGCGCTGGAACTTCTGCAGGTTGTAGATGTCGACGCCCGGATTGCCGGCATCGACCTCACCCGATGCGCGCACGACGATACGGCTCGCGTCGACCTGGTCGACCACGCCGGAGCGGGTGGCCGAGATCGCCGCGCCCGAATCGCGCGCCACGGTCTCTTCCATGCCGGTGCCGACGAACGGCGCCTCGGCGCGCAGCAGCGGCACCGCCTGGCGCTGCATGTTCGATCCCATCAGCGCGCGGTTGGCGTCGTCGTTCTCGAGGAACGGAATCAGCGATGCGGCGACGGAGACGAGCTGCTTTGGGCTGACGTCCATCAGCGTGACCTGGCCGCGCGGCGCCATCACGAACTCGCCGTTCTGACGCGCCGAGACCAGCTCGTCGACGAAGTGCTTGTCGCTGTCGAGATCGGCCGAGGCCTGCGCGACGGTGTGCTTCTGCTCCTCCATCGCCGAGAGGTAGGTGACCTCGCCGGTGACCTTGCCGTCGACGATCGTGCGGTAGGGCGTCTCGATGAAGCCGTACTTGTTGACCCGCGCGAAAGTCGAAAGCGAGTTGATCAGGCCGATGTTCGGCCCTTCGGGCGTCTCGATCGGGCAGATGCGGCCGTAGTGGGTCGGGTGCACGTCGCGCACCTCGAAGCCCGCGCGCTCGCGGGTGAGGCCGCCCGGCCCGAGCGCCGAGACGCGGCGCTTGTGGGTGACCTCGGACAGCGGGTTGGTCTGGTCCATGAACTGCGAGAGCTGGCTCGAGCCGAAGAACTCGCGCACGGCGGCAACCGCGGGCTTGGCGTTGATCAGGTCGTTCGGCATCACGGTCGAAACATCGACCGAGCTCATCCGCTCCTTCACCGCGCGCTCCATGCGCAGCAGGCCGACGCGGTACTGGTTCTCGAGCAGCTCGCCGACAGAGCGGACGCGGCGATTGCCGAGGTTGTCGATGTCGTCGACCTCGCCCTTGCCGTCCTTGAGGTCGACCAGTTCCTTGACCACGGCGAGGATGTCCTCCTTGCGCAGCGTGGTCACGGTGTCCTCGGCATCGAGGCCGAGGCGCATGTTGAGCTTGACACGGCCGACCGCCGAAAGGTCGTAGCGCTCGGCGTCGAAGAACAGGCCTTCGAACAGCGCTTCGGCGGTTTCCTTGGTCGGCGGCTCGCCCGGGCGCATGACCTTGTAGATCGCCTCGAGGCCTTCCTCGCGGTTCGCGGCCTTGTCGACCTGCAGCGTGTTGCGGATCCACGGGCCGGTCTGCACGTGGTCGATGTCGAGCAGTTCGAGCCGGTCGATCCCGGCCTTGTCGATCTTCTCGAGGTTTTCCGGCGAGACTTCCTCGCCGGCCTCGATGTAGATGCGGCCGGTGCTCTCGTCGATCAGGTCGCGCGACGAATAGCGGCCGAACACTTCCTCTGTCGGGATCAGCAGGGTCTCGAGACCGTCCTTGGCCGCCTTGTTGGCGGCGCGGGGGGAGACCTTCTGGTTGGCAGGGAACACTTCCTCGCCGGTCTTGGCATCGACCAGGGCGAACGTCGGCTTGGCGCCGCGCCACTGATCGGGGACGAACGGCACCTGCCAGCCTTCCCCGGCCTTGCCGGAGGAACGCTGCCAGACGACCTTGTCGTAGAAGAAATCGAGCATCGCCTCGTCGTCGAGGCCGAGCGCGTAGAGCAGCGCGGTGACCGGAAGCTTGCGCTTGCGGTCGATGCGCACGTTGACGATGTCCTTGGCGTCGAACTCGAAGTCGAGCCACGAGCCGCGATAAGGGATGACCCGCGCGGCGAACAGGAACTTGCCGCTGGAGTGCGTCTTGCCGCGGTCGTGGTCGAACAGCACGCCGGGCGAACGGTGCATCTGGCTGACGATGACGCGCTCGGTGCCGTTGATGATGAAGGTGCCGTTCTCGGTCATGAGCGGCATGTC
>Ga0307505_10000288_pt1 | contig 59812 bp, 63 predicted proteins | sample 23_S_MG_FD_202183 | JGI IMG/M metagenome (GOLD analysis project Ga0307505, IMG submission 202183) | Soil microbial communities from Populus trichocarpa stands in riparian zone in the Pacific Northwest, United States - 23_S | ecosystem: Environmental > Terrestrial > Soil > Riparian zone > Trees...
CAGCGCCATGGCGCGCAGCGCGTAGGGGTCGCGCTCGGCGACCAGCTTCGCTTCGTCGGCGTTCGCCGGCATCAGCCCGCATTCGATCAGCGTTCTGAGGAAAGCCGAGCGCCGCCCCAGGTACCGGTCACGCCGCCGCCGCATCGCCCGCGCGTCCCGCCTGTCCACCGCCAGCGATGCGCCCGACTTCGGATCGCGGCCGTCGGAGAAGATGCGCACGCCGATGTCGACGATCCGTTGGTCGTCTTCGATCAGGCACCAGCCGATGCTGTTGGTGCCGATGTCCAAGCCCAATTTTCTCATGTTACGTGCGACCTCCCCAGTTAGAGGAGGGTAGACCTTTGCCCATCGTCCTCCTTATGTCCCCGCAACCAGTCGCACGTGCAGAACGCACCTGCGGCTTGGGCTGAGTAGCACTTGGATTAACCTCCGTCAAATCCCCACGTGGTGTTACCACGGTTACGTTGAATTGTCGTCAATGCTCGTTACATAGGAGGGGTAGCCGTGCGTAGCACCACGTGTTGCTGCTGGCCGCGATCTCTGAACTGCTAGTATCTCGGAGGGCGTCGTCGCCCTTCGGGATACCAGTATCGTTACATTCTCGATGCAGCTTGCCGGTCGCCCGCCGCGCGCGGAACTTGAGATCGCGCATCGGCGATCACGCTTGCTGCTGTCGACCAGGCACCAGCCGATGCTGTTGGTGCCGATGTCCAGGCCAAGTCTTTTCATGAACACCCCCCTCCCGCTCATTCTCGCAGCGACGCGCTCGTGTGACAATTGACTTTTGGATTGGTTTGGCAGAAGCTGCTCAAGTTCAGAAATCGCGGGCCAGCTGTTAACAAGCAGCTTGACTGCACCAAATAAGGGCGGGGCTACGGCCCCGTCTTCATTTCACCGCTGCCGGATTTGTCCACAGGCATCCGCAGCGTCTGGGGGCCAGATTGGTGGCCACTTGCAAAGCGTCTTCGTCCAATGACGGAATTCCGCGCCTTTCAGCCTACTTTTGGCTTCCCTTCTCCTCCGAGTGCAGAGTCGGGGCCGCGGCCCGGCTGACGACGAACGCGCGGCCGGCGGCCACCGCGAAAGCGCACAGCAGCGCATAGCAGGCGGCGGGCGCGACCAGCGCGGTGACGTAGCCAGCCTGGTCCGACAGCGCGCCGACCAGCAGCGGCACGAACGCCCCGCCGACGATGGCGGTGCACAGCAGGCCCGAAGTCGCCTCGACGCTGGCGCTCGAGCGCTCGAGCGTCAGGGTGAAGATGACCGGGAACATGATCGAGTTGAACAGCCCGATGGCCAGCGCCACGAAGCCGGCGGACACTCCGCCGACCGCAACCACGTAGAGGCACATCGCGCAGGCGATCGCGGTGAACAGCGCCAGCAGCTTCGCGGCGTCGAAGCGCGCCAGCAGCGCCGAGCCGACCGCACGCCCGACCATCGCCCCGCCCCAGTAGAACGCGACCGCCTTGCCGGCCTCCTGCAGGCTCACGCCGGGGACACCGTCGCTGCCCATCGCCTGGCCGAGCAGCGGCACGGCGAAGGCGGCGTCCGATTGTCCCCAGACCGCGTCCGAATTGAGGAACAGCGCCATCTGCGTGCCGATCGCCACCTCGGCGCCGACGTAGAGAAAGATCGCCGCGCCGCCCAGCAGCGCCCAGCGCGACGAGACCGCGTCGGCGATCAGCGCGCTCATTCCCTTGGCGGGCGCCGGCGGCGGAGCCGCGGCCGCGACGGTGCGGCGGCTGAACCAGAAGAACGCGATGAGCACCGCGATCAGCCCGGCGATCCAGAAGTAGGCGCGGTCGATGCCGGCCAGCGCCGCCTCGCGCACTTCCGGCGTGAGCGCGCCTTCGTTGACCTCGACCCCCTTGAGGAACAGCGCCGCGCCGAGCAGCGGCCCGATGAAGGTGCCGAAGCTGTTGAACGTCTGCGACAGCGTCAGGCGGAAATGGCTGCCCTGGGGGTCGCCGAGCGCGGCGGCGAGCGGGTTGGCGGCGACCTGCAGGATGGTGATCCCGCTCGCCAGCACGAACAGGCCGAGCAGCACCAGCGAATAGACCGCGAGCTCGGCCGCGCCGAGCATGATCAGGCAGGCGAGCGCCATCATCGTCAGCGCGACGAGGATCGTCGGCACCGCGCGCAGGCGCCCCAGCAGCACCGCCGCCGGGAACGACACCAGTCCATAGGCTATGAAGAACGCGAAAGCCGAAAGCTGCGCCTGCAGGTCGGTCAGCGTGAAGATCCCCTTCACCGCCGCCACCAGCGGGTCGATCAGCGAGGTGATGAAGCCCCAGGCGAAGAACAGCGTGGTCACCGCGACGAACGCCGCGCGTACCGTGGGTTTGCTCATCCGGATCCCTCCCCGCCGCGGCGTTTCCCGCCCAGCGGAAGGTGCCCGCCGCCGCGCCGGCCGGCAACAGACTTCTGCCCCTGATCCGGATTTCCGTAAACCGCGCCAATCGCTTTGACCCGTGCGCGACTTCAGGCCAGTATGGGCGAGGGGGGCAACCAGTTGGACGATCTGGCGCTTGAGCGCGCGGCGGTCGCGCTGTTCGAGGAACTCTACGAGCTGCCGGCCGGCGAGCGGGCCGCGCGGATCGACGCGGCGACGGCTGACCGCCCCGAGCTGCGTGCGCGGGTCGAGGCGCTGTTGGCGGCGCATGGCGGGGATTCGCTGCGCACCGGCGGGGCGGGGGCGCTGCTTGAGGAGGAAGAGGAGACCCCGCCCGAACGGATCGGCGCCTACCGCATCGTCTCGCTGATCGGCCGCGGCGGGATGGGTTCGGTCTACCGCGCCGAACGCATGACCGGCGATTTCGCCCACGTCGCGGCGATCAAGATCATCCGGCCCGGACCGGCCAGCGATACCCTGATCGAGCGCTTCCGCCGCGAGCGCCAGCTGCTCGCCGGCCTCGTTCATCCCAACATCGCCCAGCTTTACGATGGCGGCGAGACCGAGAGCGGCGCTCCGTACTTCGTCATGGAGCTGGTCGACGGCCAACCGCTGTTCGAGTGGATCGAAGCGCACGCGCCGGGCCGCGCCGAGCGCGCGCGGCTGTTCGCCGACATATGCGCGGGGACGGGCTTCGCGCACCGCAACCTCGTGGTGCACCGCGACCTGACGCCCTCGAACGTGCTGGTGACCGAGGACGGGATGGTCAAGCTGATCGACTTCGGCATCGCCCGCCCCCCGGCCGACGAGGCGGCGCCGCGCGATCCCGCCTCGCTCGCCGGGCTGAGCCTGACGCCGGGCTTCGCCGCCCCCGAGCGGTCGAGCGGATCGTCGGTGACCACGGCGGTCGACGTCTATTCGCTCGGCAAGCTGCTCGAGCGCCTGCTGCCGCCCGAGGGAGACCGCGATCTCGCGGCGATCGTGGCGCGGGCGACCGCGCCCGAGCCGGGCGACCGCTATCCCACCGTGCAGGCACTCGCCGCCGACGTGCGCGCCTGGCATACCGGGCATCCGGTTGCGGCGCGGCGCGGCCAGGCGCTCTACGTCGCGCGTCGTTTCGTGGCCCGCCACCGCTGGAGCGTGGCCGCGGCGGGGCTGGCCGTGATTCTGCTTACCGGAGCGTTCGTCCGCGCCGAGACCGCGCGCCGGGCCGAGGCGGCGCGTTTCGAGGAATTGCGAAGCCTGGCCAGCTACATGCTGTTCGATTTGAACGGCGAGCTCGCGCGCACCGCCGGCAACACCGCGGCCCGCGCCTCGCTCGCCGACCGTGCGCAGACCTACCTCTCCGCGCTCGCCGACTCGCCGCGCGCCGATCCCGCCCTGCGGTTCGAAGCGGCGCGCGGGCTCGTTTCGCTGGCCCGCGCCCAAGGCGTGCCTACCCAGCCCAACCTCGGCAACACCGAGCAGGCACGGGCCAACCTGACCCGCGCGATCGCCTTGCTCGAGGACGAAGACCTGCCGGCCGCCCGGCTTCCCGAGCTGGTCGAGGCGCACAGCTCGATGGCGATGATCGAGGCGCATACCGATGCCAAGGCCGACAAGGCAGCCTCGCGGCTCGATCGGGCCGAGGCACGTTTGAACGCGGCGCAGGGCAATCGCAGCGAAGCATGGCACCGCGCCCGCAGCGCGCTGCACAAGGCACGGATCGAGCTCGCCACGCTCGGACAGGAGCCCGACGAGCTGGCGCGATTGGCCGGACTGCTCGAGAGCGAGATCGCCGAATGGCCGGCGGAGATGCGGCAAGGCCCGCAGGCCGACTTCGACCGGGCGGTAGCCTTGTACAATCGCGGGGTGCACGCCTATTTCAACGACGAGCTTGCCGCCGGCATCGGTCATATCCGCGCGGCCGAACGCCGGCTCGAGGCGCTCGACGCGCGCCGCCGCAACGACCCGATGGTGCTCTACACGCTCGCCTGGACCGCGTACCTCGGCTACGGCCTCGCCTCCGGTCTGCCCGAGCGGGCGGCCGATGCGGAACACTTCCTCGACCTCGCGGCGCGCACCAGCGAGCGGCTGCTTGCGCTCGAAGCCAACGATAACGCCTTGCGTTCGTTCAGCGCCACCGTGCGCCAGATCCAGTCCCAGGCTCTCGCCGAAGATGGCCAGGCGCGCGCGGCCATCGCAATGCAGCGCGAGGTGATCCGGCTGTTCGAGCGGGCGGTCGCCACCAAACGCACCCCGGCGATGGCCAACAGGCTGGCGACCTCGCACATGACGATGGGCGCCATAGGCATGATGCTGGGCGACCGGGCGCTCGCCTGCGACAGCTTCCGTACCGCAGAGCGCCAGGTCGCGGATCTGGCACGGCGCGAGGAGCTGCTCGGCCACCTCGAAGAACAGGGCAAGGTCGCCGCCCGCAACGTAACCTCGTGCGAGCGCGGTGGCGGGATCGGCGAGCTCGACAAGCCCGGCTAGGAACCGACCGGCATATTGTCGATCAGCCGCGTGCCGCCGATTCGTGCGGCGACGAACAGGCGAGCGGGGCGGTCGGCCAGGGCGGCGAGCGCCTGCAGGCTCCCGGCCTCGGCCAGCTCGGCGTAATCGACACTCGAGAAGCCCGCTGCGAGAAGGCCGCTCCTCAGCGCATTCAGGGCCTCCGCGGCAAGGTCACCGTTCGCGATCCGGCCGATCGTCTCGCGCATCAGCCGCGGCAGCGCGGCGGCGCGGACTCTGTCGTCCGCCGAGAGGTAGCGGTTGCGGCTCGACATCGCGAGTCCGTCAGTCTCGCGCACGGTCGGCACGCCGACGATGCGGTCGGCGCAGGGCCGGGTCAGGTCGAGGTCGCGCGCCATGCGGCGGATCACCGCGAGCTGCTGCCAGTCCTTCTCGCCGAACAGGGCGAGATCCGGCCGAACCTGGTTGAACAGCTTGGCGACCACCGTCGCAACGCCATCGAAATGGCCGGGACGTGATGCGCCGCACAGCTCCTCGCCAGGGCCCGCGACCGAGACGGTGGTCGCGAAACCCTCGGGATAGACGTCCTCGACGCCCGGTGCCCACAGCAGGTCGACGCCCTCGCGCTCGAGCAGCCGCGAATCCTCGGCCAGCTGGCGCGGATAGGCGGCGAGGTCCTCGTTCGGGCCGAACTGGGCGGGATTGACGAAGATCGACACCACGACTGCCGGCGCCAGCTTCCGCGCCTCGCGCACCAGCGTCAGGTGGCCTTCGTGGAGCGCGCCCATCGTCGGCACCAGCGCCAGCTCCCCGCGCGCTCTCAAGCTGTCCACAGCATGGCGCAGCTCCGCCAGCCGGTTGAAGGTTTGCACGGGCGCGGGCCTCCGATAAGAGCAATCCGCAGTCGCGATAGCCGCCCGTCCGAAGCAGAGGAAGCCCGCCATTACCGCCCCGCATCGCATCGTCTTCGCCAACGAGAAGGGCGGCACCGGCAAGTCGACCACAGCGGTGCATATCGCGGTTGCGCTCGCCTATCAGGGTGCCAGGGTGGCGGCGATCGACCTCGATCCGCGCCAGCGCACGCTCCACCGCTATTTCGAGAATCGCGCCGACACCGAGCGCCGTCGCGGCATCGAGCTGCGCGGCGCCGCGTTCGAGGTGTTCGAGGGGGGCTCGATCGAGGAGATGGAAGCCGCCGTCGAGGCACTCGCGGCCGGAAGCGGCGATCTTTCCGGGCCGTGCGACTTCGTCATCTTCGACACGCCGGGGCGCGACGATCCGCTGGCGCGCCACGCGGCCACCCAGGCTGACACGCTGGTCACGCCGATGAACGACAGCTTCGTCGACTTCGACCTGATCGGGCAGGTCGATGCCGAGACGTTCAAGGTCCGCCGCCTCAGCTTCTACGCCGAGCTGATCTGGGAAGCGCGCAAGAAGCGGGCGATGAAGCAATTGACCGAGCAGCGCCGCGAGATGGATTGGGTGGTCGTGCGCAACCGCGTCCATCACGTCGACGCGCGCAATCAGAAGCGGCTCGACCAGGCGCTGACGGAGCTTTCCAAGCGGGTCGGCTTCCGCGTCGCCCGCGGATTGTCGGAGCGCGTGATCTACCGCGAGCTGTTTCCCTCGGGCCTGACCCTGCTCGACAAGGGCCAGCTCGGGGAGCTCGGCACCAGCCACCTCGTCGCCAGGCAGGAGCTGCGCGAGCTGGTCGCCAACCTGCATTTGCCGATGCCCCGGACGAACCAGGGACGGGTCAGAAGCGAGGCTGCCTGAGATGATGAAATTCCTGCTCTTCGCCGCGCTCGGCGTGGTCGCCTGGAAGCTGGTCACGGGCCGCTGGCCGTGGGAACGAAAGCTCGCGACGCGCGCTCAGGCGGTGTTCCGCGCGCGCAAGCTTCTCGGCGTGTCCGCGGAGGCCTCGCGCGAGGACATCGTCACTGCCCATAAGCGGCTGGTGGCGCTGGTCCACCCCGACCGCGGCGGCAGCAACGACCAGGTCCACGAGGCGAACGCGGCGCGCGATCTCCTGCTGGACGAATTGCCCTATCACCTGGAGAAGAGATGACCCACCAGTTCCACCCCACCGTGCTGCGCGAATACGACATTCGCGGCGTGATCGGCGAAACGCTCGGACCGGACGACGCGCGCGCGATCGGGCGCGGTTTCGCGACGCTCTTGCGCCGCGCCGGCGGCCGGCTGGTGGCAGTCGGTTACGACGGCAGGGTCAGCTCGCCGATGCTCGAGCATGCGCTGATCGAAGGCCTGACCGCGAGCGGCTGCGACGTGCGGCGGATCGGCATGAGCGCCACGCCGATGCTCTATTACGCGGAAGCCTCAGCCGAAGAGGTGGACGGCGGCATTCAGATAACTGGCAGCCACAATCCCGCCAATTACAACGGCTTCAAGATGGTATTTCAGGGGCTCCCGTTCTTCGGGGAGGATATCGCCCGGCTCGGCCGGATGGCGGCGGAAGGCGACTGGGACGACGGCGCCGGCGGCGTCGAGACGCGCGAGATCCTCGACGATTACGTCGATCGTCTCCTGACCGGCCTCGACGGCATCGCCGCCGATCGGCTGGCCGCTCTTCGGGTCGGCTGGGATGCGGGCAACGGAGCGGCGGGCCCGGTGCTGGAAGCGCTCGTCGCCAGGCTGCCCGGCGAACACTTCACGCTCTATACCGACGTCGACGGGAATTTTCCGAACCATCATCCTGATCCCACTGTTCCGGAAAACCTCGCCGATCTGCAGCGGCTCGTCGCGGAGAAGAACCTCGACTTTGGAATTGCTTTCGACGGCGACGGCGACCGGATCGGCGCGATCGACGGCGAAGGCAGGATCATATGGGGCGACCAGCTCCTCATGATCTATGCGGAAGACCTCTTAGGTACTCGCCCGGGGTCCACGATCATCGCCGACGTCAAGGCCAGCGGCGCGCTGTTCGAGCGGGTAGCCGAGTTGGGCGGCAAGCCGCTGATGTGGAAGACCGGCCACAGCCTGATTAAATCCAAAATGAAGCAGACCAAGGCGCCGCTGGCCGGCGAGATGAGCGGCCACGTCTTCTTCGCCGACAGCTACTACGGGTTCGACGACGCCCTTTACGCGGCCGTGCGGCTGATTGCCGCTTCGGCGCGGCTCGGCCGATCGGTTACCCAGCTCAAGGGTGCGATGCCGGCGATGCTCAACACTCCCGAACTGCGTTTCCAGGTCGACGAGAGTCGCAAGTTCGCCGCGATCGACGAGGTCAAGGCGCGCCTCGCCGGGACCGACGCGGAGGTCAACGATACCGACGGCGTTCGCGTGACCACGGCCGACGGCTGGTGGTTGCTGCGCGCCTCGAACACCCAGGACGTGCTCGTCGCGCGGGCCGAAAGCCGGACGCAGGCCGGCCTCGACCGGTTGCTCGGGCAGATCGACAAGCAGCTTGCCGCTTCTGGCCTTGAGCGCGGCGCTCAGGCGGGGCACTGATACGGATGTCAGGAGGAATTCCAATGCCGCGTACGATCGCCATCGCCATGCTCGCCGTTGCCGTCCTCGCGCTCGGGGCGTGCAACACCGTCAAGGGCCTCGGCCGCGACATCGAGTCGGTCGGCCAGGCCGGGGAGGACGCGCTCTAGAGCGGCCAGCTGCTTCGCAGCAGCCACGCGCCCATCGCGACGAAGAGGATCGCGGCAGCTGTGCGGACTGCCTTGAGGGGGACGTGGCGGATCAGCGCCTCGCCCGCCAGGACCACCGGGACGTTGGCGAGCATCATGCCGAGCGTGGTGCCGGCGGTGACCGCGAGGACATCCCCGTAGCGGGCGCCGAGCGCGATCGTGGCGATCTGCGTCTTGTCGCCGATCTCCACCACGAAGAACGCCACGAGCGTGGTCAGGAAGGCTCCGCGGCCGGACGCGGGCGCCTCGTCCGCGTCGAGCTTGTCGGGCACGAGCGTCCACAGCCCCATCGCGATGAACCCGAGCGCGACGACGGCGCTGAACCACTGGCCCGCCAGCCACGCCGCCGCGCTCGCGCCGAGCCAGGCGGCGAGCGCATGGTTGGCCAGCGTCGCGGCCAGGATCCCGGCGATGATCGGCACCGGCCTGCGGAACCGCGCCGCGAGCACCAGCGCGAGAAGCTGCGTCTTGTCGCCGATTTCCGCGAGTGCGACGAGCGCGGCCGAGCTGAGGTAAGCGTCCATAGGAGCGGCGTGCGGTGGCCCAACTCGGCCGGTCATGCAAGGCGGCGAGACAGGGCAGTCCGGCGCCCGGCCGAACGCCATTGCGAGGCACCGGACACCTCCCTAGGCCTTTCGGGATGGCCGCCCTTCCACCCGAGCTCGACGCCTGGTTCGCCGGCCGCGGCTGGCGCGTGCGGCGGCACCAGGCGGAGATGCTCGCGGCGAGCGACGCCGGCCGCCACGCGCTGCTCGTGGCCGACACCGGGGCAGGGAAGACGCTCGCCGGTTTCCTGCCGACATTGGCGGCGTTCTGCCCGAGTCGCTGGCCGCGTCCCGACGGGTTGCACACGCTCTACGTCTCGCCGCTGAAGGCGCTCGCCCACGACGTGCAGCGCAATCTCCTAGCGCCCGTCGAGGAAATCGGCCTGCCCCTGCGCATCGAGACGCGCAGCGGCGATACCCCGTCCGACCGCAAGAAGCGCCAGCGCGTCCGCCCTCCGCACGTGCTGCTGACCACGCCCGAATCGCTTTCGCTGCTGCTCAGCTATCCGGACAGCTTCGAGCTTTTTGCCGGCCTCCAACGGGTGGTGATCGACGAGGTTCATGCCTTCGCCACCGGCAAGCGGGGCGACCTGCTGGCGCTTTGCCTCAGCCGTCTGCAGGCGATCGCCCCGGCGCTCCGGCGGGCGGCGCTTTCCGCCACCGTGGCTTCGCCGCAGGCGTTTCGCGAGTGGCTCGCACCCTGGGGCGAGATCGATGCCGTCGAGCTGGTCGAAGGCGAAAGCGGGGCTCCGCCCGAAGTCGAGATCCTGCTGCCCGAAGACGCGATCGTGCCGTGGGGCGGCCATGCCGCGATCTGGGCGATCCCGCAGCTCTACGAGGCGATCAAGCGCAACCGCACCACGCTGGTGTTCACCAACACGCGCTTCCTCGCCGAATACATCTTCCAGGAGCTGTGGGATGCCAACGAGGACACGCTGCCGATCGGCATCCACCACGGATCGTTGAGCAAGGAGGCACGCCGCAAGGTCGAAGGCGCGATGGCGCGGGGCGAGCTGCGCGCGCTGGTCGCGACCGCCAGCCTCGACCTGGGGGTCGACTGGGGCGACATCGACTGCGTGGTGCAGATGGGCGCGCCCAAGGGTTCGAGCCGCCTGCTGCAGCGGATCGGGCGTGCCAATCACCGGCTCGACCAGCCCAGCCGTGCCCTCCTGGTGCCCGGCAACCGCTTCGAGTTCCTCGAGGCGGCGGCCGCCAAGGACGCGGTCGACCAGGGTCAGCGCGACGGCGAGGACTTCCGCCCGGGCGGGCTCGACGTGCTCGCCCAGCACGTGATGGCCTGCGCCTGCGCCGCTCCGTTCGAGGAGAAGGCGTTACTGGCCGAGATCCGTTCGAGCCTGGCCTATGCATGGGTCGACGAGGCCGGTTGGCACCGGGTGCTGACCTTCGTCGCCACCGGCGGCTACGCGCTGCGCGCCTACGACAAGTTCAAGCGGATCGTGCGCGACGATCATGGCCAGGGGAGCGGCATCTGGCGGCTGACCCATCCCGAACATGCGCAGCGCCACCGCATGAACGCCGGAATCATCGTCGATTCGGAGATGATCGAAATCCGGTTCCGGAACGGCCGCTCGCTCGGCAAGGTCGAGGAACAGTTCGCCGCCTCGCTGAGGAGCGGCGACACCTTCCGCTTCGCGGGAATGGACCTCGAGGTCGAGAGCTTCAGGGATCTCGACCTGATCGTCCGCGCGGCGAAACGCTCGGCCACGATCCCGAGCTACATGGGCCTGCGCCTGCCGCTCACTACCCATCTCGCCGATCGCGTGCGGGCGATGCTGGTCGACCGGGCCGGCTGGGCGCGCTTCCCCGACGACGTGCGCGAATGGCTCGAGGTGCAGGACTGGCGCTCGGAAATGCCGGGGCCCGACAACCTGCTGGTCGAAAGCTTTCCCCACGCCAAGCGGCACTACACGGTCTACTACACTTTCGCCGGGTGGAACGCGAACCAGTCGCTCGGCATGCTGATCACCAAGCGGATGGAAGAGCGCGGGCTCCTGCCCGGCGGCTTCGTCGCAAACGACTATTCGCTGGCGGTGTGGGGTCTGCGCCCGGTCGCGGATCCGGCGCCGCTGCTCTCGCCCGATATCCTGACGCACGAGTTCATCGACTGGGTGCAGGATTCATACCTGCTGCGGCGCGCTTTCCGCGAGGTCGCGGTGATCTCCGGCCTGGTCGAACGGCAGCACCCGGGCAAGCGCAAGAGCGGCAAGCAGGTGACCTTCTCGACCGACCTGATCTACGACGTGCTGCGCAAGTACGAGCCCGACCACCTGCTGATCGAGGCCGCATGGGCCGACGCGCGGGCGCGGATGACCGACATCGGCCGACTCGGCGACGTGCTCGACACCGCGGCAGAGCGGCTGGTCCACGTCGTGCTCGACCGGGTCAGCCCTCTGGCGGTGCCGGTCCTGGCGATGATCGGGCGCGAGAGCCTGCCGCAAGGCGCGGCCGACGAAGAGCTGCTGCTCGAGGCGGAGACGCTCGCCGGCGCCGCGATGCGGGCAGACGAACCGGCCGAGGACGACGGCTGACGCCTACTCGCCACGGGCGAAGGTGCGGTATTTCTCGTTGTCGGCGAAGCCGAAGCGCGTGACCTGCGAGGCCTTGACGATCTGCAGCACCTGCGCGGTCCGCTCGTACCGGGCGTTCGCTTCGGGGCGGAACTGGACCTCGGGCTCCGGCCGCATGGCGCGAACCCGGGCAAGCGAGCCGGCGAGTTGGGCTTCGCTCACGCTCTCGCCGTTCCACAGCAGCTCGCCGCCGACCGTGACGACGAGCGAGTTCCTGACCGGGTCCGGCTGCGTCCCTCCCCCTCCTTGAGGCAAGTCGTATTGCAGCGAGTGAGTAGTCATCGGGATCGTGAAGATTATCATGACGAGCAGTACCAGCATCACGTCGATCAGCGGCGTGGTGTTGATCTCGCCCATTGGCTGGCGGTGAGCGGGGCTTGCGAAAGCGAGTGCCATGATGCGGTCTCCTTCGGCAAATATGATGAGATAACATCACAACAATGCGTTCGAAGCAAGCGGGATTCGTTCTTTTGCGGTCCCAACGAAAAAGGGGCGGATCGTTCCGCCCCTTGCCCTGATTCCGAAGGATCGGCCCGCGTCAGGCTCTGCCGAAGACCCGGTACTTCTCGTTGCCGACGAAGCCGAACTTGGTCACGCCCGAGCCCTTGATGATGCTGAGCACCCGGGCCGAAAGGTCGTAGCTCGCGTTGGCTTCCGGCTCGAACTGCAGCTCGGGTTCGATCGCATAGCTCATCGAGGTCCGCAGGTTGGCCACCAGTTCGCCCTGATTGATCGGCGTGCCGTTCCACAGGATTTCGTTGTTCGGCGTCAGCACGATCTTGTTCTTGATCGGGTCCACCGGCGGTGGGGTGTCGTTCGGGCTCGGGACCGGAAGATCGATGTCGATCGAGTGCGTCGCCACGGGGATCGTGATGATGAACATGATGAGGAGCACGAGCAGGACGTCGATCAACGGCGTCATGTTCATTTCCATCATCGGGGAGCCATCGTCCCGGCCGCCTGACAATGCCATGAGAACTTACTCCTTGAATTCGTTTGCGCGCTCGACCCTCGGCGTCAGCCGTTCGGGTCGACCGGGTTCGAGATGAAGCCGACGGTGGGATATCCCGCCGCCTGGATGTTGTAGATCGCACCCGCCACACAGCGCCACGGCGTGTTGACGTCGGCGCGGATGTGCACCTGCGGGATGTTTTCCGGGTTGGCGATCAGCGCCTCGATGCCGCCGGCGCGCTGGACGATCGTGTCAAGCCGCTCGAACGCCTGGTCGTAGAGCTCCTCGTTCGTGACCGGGGTGGTGTTGTTGATGAACACCCGGCATTCGCCATTGCGGCTCGCGCCCGTGAAGGCTGTATCGACCGTGCTCGGCGAGCGCCCCGCCTCGTCGGTCGTGGTCACCGTCAGCAACAGGTTCTCGACCTTGTCCTTCGATTCGACCGTCTCGATGATCGGAATCTCGAGCTCCTCGATCGTCTGGATGGCGACCGGAACCGCGATCAGGAAGATGATCAGGAGCACCAGCATCACGTCCACGAGAGGCGTGGTGTTGATGTCGGACATAGGCCGATCGCCGCTCGTGCCTGCTGAAATTGCCATCGCTAAAGTCCTATCTCAGTACTGCTTGAAGGGCGGGCGGGCCCGCATGCCGATGCCCGCCCTTCGTATTCCTCGTGCCGGACTCAGGCCTTCGTGGCCGGAGCCGTGGCGGCCGCGCGGGCGGCCTGCTGAGTCGAGGTGGCGGTCATCGACGCGGGCTTGACGGTGCCGCGCGAGGTGATGTTGGCCAGGACATCGGTGGAGAAGGCCGACAGCATCTCGGAAATGCGGTTGTTGCGATTCTGCAGGTAGTTGTAGGCGAACACGGCAGGCACCGCGACGAGCAGGCCGAGCGCGGTCATGATCAGCGCTTCACCGACCGGACCCGCGACCTTGTCGATCGAGGCCGAACCGGCGATGCCGATGTTGATCAGCGCGCGGTAGATGCCGATGACGGTGCCGAGCAGGCCGACGAACGGCGCGGTCGCGCCGACGGTCGCGAGGAACGGCAGGCCGCTGGCAAGCCGGGCGTTGATCGACGCTTCCGAGCGCGCGAGCGAGCCGTGCAGCCAGTCGTGCGCTTCGAGCGAATCGGTCATCTTGGTGTGCTGCGATTCGGCGGCAAGCCCGTCGTCCACGAGCTGGCGCCAGGCGCTGTTCTTGTCCAGCTTCGAGGCGCCCTCACCGAGGCTGTTGGCGCGCCAGAAGGTGCTGCGGATCGATTTGTGCTGCTTCAGGATCCGGTTCTGCTCCATCCACTTGGTGATCAGGATGTAGAACGAGCCCACGGACATGATCGCAAGGATGGCAAGAATCGACCAGGCGATGACGCCGCCCTGTTCCATGGCTTCCCAGAACCCAAAACTGGTCTGGGGAGCCTCGCCGCCGGCCGCGGCCAGAAGTTCAATAAGCATGCGGGTAGTCCTCTCTTCGGAAAGTCTGAAAACTGGGGTTTAGTTCAATCGGTAGACGATCGTGGTCGTGTAGGAACCCGATGTCGGGTTGCCGGCGTCGTCGAGCGCCGGGTTGAACCGGGCGTGGGTGCGCATGCCGGCGCAGGCTGCGTCGTCGAGGATCGAAGAACCGCTCGGGCTGGACACCGAGCATTCGGTGACGCGGCCGTTCGGGCCGACCGTCACGCGAACGCCTACGCGCCCTTCGATCTCGTCGCGGACCGCGCGCGGCGGGTACTGCTCCTGGATTCGCGCCGACCAGCGCGCAAGGCCGTCTGGCGTAAGGCCTCGAGCCCGTGACGGCGGCGGGGGCGGGGGCGGCGGCGGGGGCGGCGGCAGCGACGGGCGTACGAAAACCGGCGCCGGCGGCGGCGGCGTGTCCACCGTCTGGATTTGCGGCGGCGTTACGCTGATGTTGATCGGCGGCGGCGGTGCGACCGGCGGCGGCGGAACGACTTCGTCCGGCGGCGGCGGGGGCGGCGGCTCTTCCTCCGGCTCCGGCTCTTCAATGTCCACGGTGGTCACGCGCTCGATGGCCTTCTTCACCGCCGAATAGGCGAGGCCGGTGATCAGCGCATAGCCGAGTGCAACGTGGATCAGGGCAACGATGATGATCGCGATAACCCGATTACCGCTCATCTGTTGATCAGCGTATGCCATCCAGTCCCTTCACTCCGTTCTCTGCTCCCGAACAGGGAGCCCGACATTCTTGCGGGAAACCGTCGGATCCGAAAATCCGGCAGTCCCAATATAACATGGCCCTCCCGTGAAGGCTCCCGCCGGCTTCGACGAACCGATCCGGAAGACCTCCGGGAGAGCCTGCCGGAACCGCCTGTTTTGGTTGTGGCAGGCCCCGATTGGCCGGAGCCTTAACCTCACTCACGGGCTTGGGCAAACGCTTTGTCGGTTCACCCGCGATTCACTCGTCGCAGTCTGGAACACCACTTGCACCGGACCGGCAAGGCGCCGATAGGCCCGGCGCGACTGGAGACTGGCCATGTCCGAATACCGCCCCGCCTCTGCCCGCGCCGTCATCGCGGCTCTGCTGGTGATCGTTGCGGCGCCTTCCGTTCCAACTGCGGCGCAGGCGCAGGTGCCGGCGGCCGCGGCGCCGCAGCCGCCGCTCGCGACTTATGCCGACCTCGCCGCGCTGGCCGAGCGGGCCGACGTGGTCGCGCTGGTCGAGGTGCGCGACCAGGCGCAAGTGAGACCCGAACGCGCGCCCGGCCTCGCTCCGGGGCACGCGCGCCTCTATATCGAGGCTCGAACCCAGGCGCTGCTCGCGGGCCGCTCGGCGCTGGGCGAATCGGTCGCCTATCTCGCCGACGTGCCGCTCGACGCGCGCGGCCGCGCGCCCAAGCTGCGCAAGCAGCGTTTCATCCTGTTCGCCGACCGGGTCACGGGCCGGCCCGGCAGCCTGGCGCTGGTCGATCCCGGTGCCCAGGTGCCAGCGACCCCCGCCACCGAGCAACTCGCGCGGACGGTCATTGCCGCTTTCGCCGCGCCAGACGCCCCGCCCGAGCTGACCGGCGTGCGCGACGTGATGTCGGTCGCCGGCAACCTGACCGGCGAATCGGAGACCCAGCTGTTTCTCGAGACCGCGACCGGCGTGCCGGTCTCGCTCACCGTGATCCGCCGGCCGGGCATGGCGCCGCAGTGGGGCGTGTCGTGGAGCGAGATCGTCGACCAGTCGGCGCGCCCGCCCCGGCCGGAAACCGTGGAATGGTACCGGCTCGCCTGCTTCCTGCCGCCGCAGCTGCCGCGCGGCGCCTTCCTGCAGGACGACCGCGCGGCGCGCGAGCGCGCCGAGGCCGATTACGGCTTCATTCTCGAGCAGCTCGGCGGTTGCCCGCGAATCCGCACCTGACGCCCCTAGCCAAGCGCGGCGCGGCAAACTAACGCCGCTCCGCAAGCTCCCGGGGGACCCATGACCGCACCGCTTCGTATCGCCCTGGCCGGCCTCGGCACGGTCGGCGGCGGCGTCATCCGCCTGATCGAGGCCAACGGCGAGCTGATCGAGAGCCGTGCCGGACGTCCGCTCGCCGTCGTCGCGGTCTGCGCGCGCGACCGCACGAAGGACCGCGGCGTCGATCTCGCCCGATACCCCTGGGAAGACGACATGACGCTGCTCGCGGAGCGCGAGGATGTCGACGTGGTGGTCGAGCTGGTCGGCGGGGCGGACGGACCGGCGCTGGCGCTGGCGCGCCGCACGCTCGCCGCCGGCAAGGGGCTCGTCACCGCCAACAAGGCGATGATAGCGCATCACGGGATGGAGCTGGCCGGGATGGCCGAGGCCGTCGGCGCGCCGCTCGTGTTCGAGGCGGCGGTGGCGGGAGGCATCCCGGTGATAAAGGGCCTGCGCGAAGGCGCCGCCGCCAACCGCGTGTCGCGGGTCTACGGCATCCTCAACGGCACCTGCAATTACATCCTCTCGACGATGGAGCAGACCGGCCGCGACTTCGCCGACGTGCTCAGGGAAGCGCAGGAACTCGGTTACGCCGAAGCCGACCCGGCGTTCGACATCGAAGGCGTCGACGCCGCGCACAAGCTCGCGATCCTCGCCGCCATCGCGTTCGGCGGGCGGATCGACTTCGCCGCGATGGAAATCTCCGGAGTGACCCGCATCCGCCCGGCCGACATCGCCCAGGCCGCGGCGCTCGGCTACGTCATCCGCCTGATCGGGCTCGCCGAACGCGAAGAGCGCGCGCTGTTCCAGCGCGTCCAGCCCTGCCTGGTTCCGCGCGAGCACCCGCTCGCCGCTGTCGACGGACCGACCAACGCGGTGGTGGTCGAAGGCAATTTCTGCGGCCGGCTGCTGTTCCAGGGCGCCGGCGCGGGCGACGGCCCTACGGCGAGCGCGGTCGTGGCCGACCTGATCGACATCGCGCGCGGGCCGTCGGGCTCGCCGTTTTCGGTTCCGGTCGCCGCGCTCGAGGCGCTCGCCCCGGCCGATGCCGGCCGCCGCCGCGCACGCAGCTACCTGCGCTTCACCGTGGCGGATCGCCCCGGCGTGCTCGCCGAGATCACCGCCGCGATGCGCGATGCGGGGGTCTCGATCGAGAGCCTGATCCAGCAGGGCCGGCCCGAGGAGGGCGGGGAAGTCATGGTCGCGATGGTCACCCACGAGGGCCCCGAAGGGGCGGTCGCCCATGCACTGGAGTTGCTCGAAGGCTCGGCCAGCCTCACGGAGCCGCCGCTGGTGATGCCACTGCTGGGCTAGCGGGCTCGGGCGGCACATCCTCGGCCCGGAATACCCGCGCCGCTTGCTCGGGCGTGAGCGGTTCGGGAATGGCTTCGAGATCGATGATGTATATCGGCGGCGGGGCCCTTCCCATCCGGTGGCATACCACTTCCACTTTGCACTCGGGCAACCCGAGGACATAGGGCGCATCGGGTATCGGATCCGGCGGCTTGTCCCCCGCGGCCCGGGCGCGCTCGGTGGGCGAGGGCAGACGCTGGCTGTCGTCCTCGGCGTAGGGCTTGCAGACGATGATCTCGGCGGCGGTCGCTTCCGGGCACGGCTCCGGCCCGGGTTCGCGCACGGTGTAGACCTCTCGTGCGCGCGCGATGAAGTCTTCGGCGCTGCGCGGCTCGGGCGCGGCTTGCGCATCCTGCGCAGCGGCGGGCGCGGCGAGGCCGAGCAGCGCGATTCCCAGCGTCACCGCACGCCCGCGCATCCATCCCCCTCCGTCTCGGCGCGCGGAAACAGCGGTCCGGACGCTGAATTGCCGATGAACGCCGCCGGCTCGACTTTGCGGCGGACGCGCCTTAAGCGGCGGGGCCATGCCCGATCGCAAGACCCCCGGCCCCAAAACCTCGCACGTGCTCGACCGCGTGCTCGTGCTCGAAATGGTGCGCGTCACCGAAGCCGCGGCGATCGCCGCCTCGCGCCTGATCGGCCGCGGCGACGAGAAGGCTGCCGACGCCGCGGCGGTCGAGGCGATGCGCAAGGCCTTCGACCAGCTCTACATGGACGGCACCGTGGTGATCGGCGAGGGCGAGCGCGACGAGGCACCGATGCTGTACATCGGCGAGAAGGTCGGCGGCGCGCCGGGCAAGGGGCCGAAGATCGACATTGCGCTCGACCCGCTCGAAGGCACCACGATCACCGCCAAGGCCGGCGCCAACGCGCTGGCCGTGCTGGCGGCGGCCGAAGAGGGCTGCCTGCTCAACGCGCCCGACGTCTACATGGAAAAGCTCGCGGTCGGCCCCGGCTACCCGCCAGGGGTGATCGATCTCGCGAAGTCGACGCGCGAGAATGTCGAGGCCGTCGCCGCTGCCAAGGGCGTCGCGCCCAGCGAGCTGATCGTCTGCGTGCTCGACCGCTCGCGCCACGCCCGGCTCATCGCCGAACTGCGAGAGATCGGCTGCGGCATCCAGCTGATCCCCGATGGCGACGTCGCCGGAGTGATCGCGGTGACGGACGAGGACACTACGATCGATCTCTACATGGGCTCGGGCGGCGCGCCCGAAGGCGTGCTCGCGGCGGCCGCGCTGCGCTGCGTCGGCGGCCAGTTCAACGGCCGCCTGCTGTTCCGCAACGAAGCCGAGAAGGCCCGCGCCCGCAAGTGGGGCATCGGGGATCTGGACCGCATCTATCTGCTCGAGGACCTGGCGAAAGGCGACTGCATCTTCGCCGCTACCGGCGTCACCGACGGCTCGCTGCTCGACGGCGTCAAGCGCCGCCGAGGCGGCACGATGACGACAGAGAGCGTGGTCATGCGCGCGAGCACCGGCACGGTGCGCTGGGTGCGGACCGAGCACCGGGTGGGGTGACGGGTCCTTCGAGACGAGCCTTCGGCTACGCGCCTGCGGCGCTCCGCTCAGTCTCTCCTCAGGACGAGCGGAACTTGTTCCAAACCCGCTCATCCTGAGGAGCGGCTGAGGAGCCGCGCAGCGGCGTCTCGAAGACGCGTCTCGAAGGGCCTCTCGGGCAAAAGCCCCAGCCTTAGGTTGCAATGCGATGACGCCCGGCCCTAGAGGCTCGGTCACCGAATCCGCGCGCGAGAGGGTGCATCCGCGATGAAACTGATGGCCGGCAATTCGAACCTGCCGCTCGCCCGCGCGATCGCCGACTATCTCGACATCCCGCTGACCGATGCTTCCGTGCGGCGCTTCGCCGACGAGGAGATCTTCATCGAGATCCACGAGAACGTGCGCGGCGAGGACCTCTTCCTGCTGCAGTCGACCAGCTATCCGGCCAACGACCACCTGATGGAGCTGCTGATCGGGATCGACGCCTGCCGGCGCGCCTCGGCCAAGCGCATCACCGCGGTGATCCCGTATTTCGGCTACGCCCGGCAGGACAGGAAGCCCGGCCCGCGCACTCCGATCTCGGCCAAGCTGGTCGCCAACCTGATTACCGAGGCGGGCGCCGACCGGGTGCTGTCGGTCGATCTCCACGCCGGGCAGATCCAGGGCTTCTTCGACATCCCGACCGACAACCTGTTCGCGGCACCGACCATGGCGCTCGATATCCAGGAGCGGTACGCCGGGCAGGACGTCATGGTCGTCAGCCCCGACGTAGGCGGAGTGGTGCGCGCCCGCGCCTTGGCGAAGCGGCTCGACAACGCCCCGCTGGCAATCGTCGACAAGCGGCGCGAGAAGCCGGGCGAATCCGAGGTCATGAACATCATCGGCGACGTGAAGGGCCGTTGCTGCATCCTCGCCGACGATATCGTCGATTCGGGCGGCACGCTGTGCAACGCGGCAACGGCGCTGATCGAGGCGGGCGCGAAAAGCGTTGCCGCCTATATAACTCACGGCGTGCTGTCGGGCGGCGCGGTGGCGCGGGTCGACAGCTCGGCGCTGACCGAGCTGGTGATCATGGACACCATCATGCCGACCGACGCCACTCTCGATTCGGACCGCATCCGCATCCTCACCGCCGCCAGCCTTATCGGCGAGGCGGTGCGCCGGATCGCCGACGAGAGCAGCGTTTCCTCGCTGTTCGATTAGGGCTTGCGGGCGCAGGGAGAGGGAGCATCGCCATGCGTAAGACCTGGATAGCCGCCGCCGGGCTCTATGCCGCCGCGCTGCCGTTCGCCTACGCCCAGGCCCGGCCGGAAGCGCGGCCCTATCCGCCGCCGCCCGGCTCGAACGAGGTGCTGCGCTCGCCGCTGGCCGGCACGCCCGGCGTCGAGGTGATCGTTTCCGACGTGGTGATCCCGCCGAACGGGCAGGTGGCGCGGCATTACCATCCGGGCGAGGAGTTCCTCTACCTGATCGAAGGCACCGCGATTCACGTCGAGGAAGGCAAGGCCGACCTGCCGCTCGAGGCCGGCGACAGCTACGCGATACCTCCCCGCGCGATCCATTCGCCCAGGGGCGGGCCCGAAGGGGCGCGGGCGATCGTGTTCCGCGTCCACCTCGCCGGCCAGCCGGAGCGGATCGAAGCTCCACTCCCGGAATGAACCTCTCCTCCGAAATCGTCCTCGCCCACCGCCTCGCCGATGCCGCGCGAGACGCCATCCGGCCGCATTTTCGCGAGCCCATTGCCGCCGAGCGCAAGGGCGATGCGACCCCTGTCACCATCGCCGACCGCGAGGCGGAAGCGGCGATGCGCCGCATCCTCACCGCCGAAGTGCCGCAGGACGGCGTCCACGGCGAGGAGTTCGGCGCCAGCGAAGGCCGCTCGGGCCGGCAATGGGTGCTCGACCCGATCGACGGCACCTGTGCCTTCCTCGCCGGGCGCGCCACGTTCGGCACGCTGATCGCGCTGCTCGTCGACGGCTTCCCGGTGCTGGGCGTGATCGACCAGCCGATCGCCGGCGAGCGCTGGCTCGGGGTCGCGGGCCAGCCGACCACGCTGGGCGGCAAGCCGGTGGGCACCCGCGCCTGCCGCCAGCTCGCCGATGCGACGCTCGCCACCACCGGGCCGCAATACTTCACCCAGGCCGAAGGCGACCGCTTCATGGCGCTCGCCGGAAAGACCGATCACAAGCGCATGGTCATGGGAGGGGACTGTTACAATTATGCGATGGTCGCGTCAGGCTTCGTCGACGTCGTGTGCGAAAGCGGGCTCAAGCTGCATGATTTCGCCGCGCTCGTGCCGGTTGTCGAAGGCGCCGGCGGGACGATGTGCGACTGGAACGGCGATCCGCTCCACGCAGGCTCCGCCGGCCACGTGCTCGCGATCGGTGACCCGGCGCGGCTCGAGGACGTGCTGGCCGCGCTCGGCGGTGATTGAACGGGTTGCGTTCGGCCGGGCATGCGCTTAAGGGCGCGCGCTTCACTGACACGTGATTCATCTGCCGGTCTGGCCACAAGGGCTGCCAGGGCTGGCACGGACGTGTCCCCGAAGAGGAGACGAAAATGCCCAAGCTGAAGACCAAGAGCGGCGTGAAGAAGCGCTTCAAGCTCACCGCCACGGGCAAGGTCAAGCATGGCGTCGCCGGCAAGCGACACCGCCTGATCAGCCACAACGCGAAATACATCCGCCAGAACCGCGGCACCACCGTGATCTCCGACGCCGACGCGAGGACGATCAAGAAGTGGGCCCCCTACGGCCTCGACTGAGCCGGGTTAGAGACAGGAGTATTTCGACATGTCACGTATCAAGCGCGGCGTAACCACCCGCCAGAAGCACAAGCGGATCCTCGATCAGGCCAAGGGCTATCGCGGACGCCGCAAGAACACCATTCGCGTCGCCCGCCAGGCGGTCGAGAAGGCCGGGCAGTACGCCTACCGCGACCGCAAGGTGAAGAAGCGCAGCTTCCGCGCGCTGTGGATTCAACGGATCAACGCCGCGGTTCGCGCCGAGGGCCTGACGTACTCGCAGTTCATGCACGGCGCCAAGCTCGCCGGCATCGAGCTCGACCGGAAGGTCATGGCCGACCTGGCGATGAACGAAGGCGGCGCGTTCGGCGCCATCGTCCAGCAGGCCAAGGCGGCGCTGCCCGCCGCCTGACCAAGCGCCCGGCGGCAGGCGCGCGGACGGCGAGATTGTCCGCGCCCTGCCGAAGCCGGCTCGTGCCGCTCGCGTCGAATCGATTAACGCTTGTGTTTGAAGCATTTGGTGTAAGATCGAACGGTTAGGCAGGCGCGTGCCTCCGCACGGACAGACCTGCCGGTGACGGGGCGCGGTCGATGGGGGCAGAGTTCGGGGTTTCGGTACGTTTCTACCGCCTGTCCGAGGCGCTGCAGCCCTATTTCACGGCCCTCTACGCCACCACTGTCGACTGCGCGCCCGGCGCTCTCGTCAGCGACTGCCTTCATCCCGAGTGGGCCGCGCTGCGGTTCACCGAAGGCCCCCCGCCGGTCGCCTGCGTCGGGGCGGGGCCGCTGGTTCCGCAGTGGCCGTTCGTCGCCAACGGGCCGACCAGCAAGGCGATCCAGTTCGGTGTGACTCGCTCGCGCATCTGGGGCCTCGGCCTGCAGCCTGCGGGATGGTCGAAGTTCGTCGCGCAGCCGGCCAACGGTCTCAGCGACCGGACGGTCGACGGATCGGCGCACGAGGCCTTTGTCCTGTTCGTCCCGATCAGCGACCTGGTGCAGTCGGCCGCCGGGGATGCCGACCGGATCGCGGCCGGCATCAACGATTTCCTGATGCGGCACGCCGATCGTCCGGTGCCGCAGGAGACGCAGATATTGGCCTGCCAGGCGGCGCTGCGTGATCCCGACATGCCAAACGTCGCTGCTCTCGGCGAGGAGCTGGGCATCGGAGACCGGTCGCTCGAAAGGCTGTGCGGACGGTATTTCGGCTTTCCGCCCAAGCTGCTGCTGCGCCGCCAGCGGTTCCTGCGCAGCCTTGCCCAGTTCATGCGCGATCCGGATCGCACCTGGAGCAAGGCCATCGACGGCCAGTACTACGACCAGGCGCAGTTCGTCCGCGACTTCCGCTCGTTCATGGGCATGACGCCGAGCGAATACGCCGAAACCCCGCACCCGATTCTCGAGAAGTTGATCGCCCAGCGCATGGCGGACCAGGGGGCCGCCCCGCAGACCGACCTGCCGACCGTGCTGCGCTACACCTCCGATCCGGGCGGGGAGAACGAATAAGGGGTTGGGAGCGCGCCTCTCGCCAGCTACAGGCGCGCGGCGATGAGCGAGCATTCATCCCTCGAAAGCGAAGCGTGCAGGCGAATAACCGCGGCGGCGGACCTCGCCGCGCTCGATGCGCTGCGCGTCGAGTATCTCGGCAAGAATGGCAGCGTTTCGGCGCTGCTCAAATCGCTCGGAGCGATGAGTCCCGACGAGCGGCAGGCCAGGGCGCCGGCGATCCAGGCGCTGCGCCAGGCGGTCGCGGACGCGCTTGCCGCGCGCAAGGAGGCGATGGAAGCGGCGGAGCTCGAGGGGCGGCTGGCTTCGGAAACGCTCGACCTGTCCCTGCCCGCGCCGCAGGGCCCCAAGGGCTCGGTCCATCCGGTCAGCCAGGTGATGGACGAACTCGCTGAAATCTTTGCAGATCTGGGCTTTTCCGTCGCCACGGGGCCGGAGATCGAGGACGACTGGCACAACTTTTCGGCGCTCAACATGCCCGAAAGCCACCCGGCACGTGCGATGCACGATACGTTCTACTTCCCTGACGCGTCGGAGCAGGGCGGGCGAATGCTGCTGAGAACGCACACCAGTCCGGTGCAGGTGCGCACGATGCTGAGCGAGGGCGCGCCGGTGCGGATCATCGCGCCAGGTAGGGTCTATCGCTCCGATTCCGACGCCACGCACACGCCGATGTTCCACCAGGTCGAAGGCTTGGTGATCGATCGCGACATCCATCTCGGCCACCTCAAGTGGACGCTCGAAACCTTCCTCAAGGCCTTTTTCGAGCGCGAGGACATCGTGCTGCGGCTGCGGCCGAGCTACTTTCCGTTCACCGAGCCTTCGGTTGAAGTGGACGTCGGCTTTGCCATCGAGGGCGGCCGGCGAGTGCTCGGCGGCAGCGGCGACGCGCCCGGTCACGGCTGGATGGAGCTGCTCGGCAGCGGGATGGTCAATCGCCGGGTCATCGAGATGAGCGGGCTCGATCCCGACGTGTGGCAGGGCTTCGCGTTCGGGGTCGGCGTCGATCGCCTGGCCATGCTCAAGTACGGAATGGACGACCTGCGAGCGTTCTTCGACGGCGACGTGCGCTGGCTGAAGCACTACGGCTTCTCTTTCCTCGACCAGCCGACGCTGTCGGCTGGCGTCGGAGCGCGGGCATGAAGTTCTCGCTCGCCTGGCTCAAGCAGTACCTCGAGAGCGGGGCGGCCGCGCAGGAGATCGCGGCCAGGCTCAATGCGCTCGGAATCGAGGTCGAGGCGCTCGAAGACCCGGCCGAAAAGCTCGCCGGCTTTCGCGTGGCGCGCGTGCTGACGGCCGCGCCGCATCCCAACGCCGACAAGTTGCAGGTGCTGACCGTCGACACCGGCGAAGGCCAGCCGCTGCAGGTGGTGTGCGGCGCGCCGAACGCGCGGGCGGGCCTTGTCGGCGTGCTCGGCACGGTCGGCGCGATCGTTCCGGCCGGCGGGTTCGAGCTGAAGGAGAGCGCGATCCGCGGGGTCGAGAGCAACGGCATGATGTGCTCGTCGCGCGAGCTCGAGCTGGGCGACGATCACGCCGGCATCATCGAGCTGCCCGAAGACGCGCCGGTCGGTGCGGCGTTTGCCGACTATCAGGGCACGAGCCCGGTGTTCGATGTCGCGATCACGCCCAACCGGCCCGACTGCATGGGCGTCTACGGCATCGCCCGCGACCTCGCCGCGGCGGGCATGGGCACGCTCAAGCCGCCGCGCATCGAAGCGGTCCCGGGCACCTTCCCCTGCCCGGTCGAGATTCGCACCGACGACCCCGAGGCCTGCCCGGCATTCTACGGCCGGGTGATCCGCGGAGTGAAGAACGGCCCGTCGCCCGAGTGGCTGCAGGCCGCGCTGCGCGGTGCCGGGCAGCGGCCGATCTCCGCACTGGTCGACCTGACCAATTTCATGATGCTCGGGTTCGGGCGTCCTGCACATGCTTACGACTTGACGAAACTCAGCGGCCCCGTCGTGGCGCGGCGGGCCGAGCCCGGCGAGCAGGTCCTCGCGCTCAACGAGAAAACCTACACGCTCACGCCCGAGATGACGGTGATCGCCGACGAGGCCGGCGTCCACGACATCGCCGGGATCATGGGCGGCGAGCATTCGGGCGTGTCCGAGTGCACGACCGACGTGCTGCTCGAGATCGCCTGTTTCGATCCGGTGCGCATCGGCCTGACCGGGCGCGCGCTCGGCCTGACCTCGGACGCGCGCACGCGCTTCGAGCGCGGCGTCGATCCGGCGTTCCTCGACGACGGGCTGGAGCTGCTCACGGCGCTGATCCTGGAGACCTGCGGCGGCGAGGCGTCCGAAGTCGTCCGCGCGGGGAAGCCGCCGCTCGCCACCGCGGCGGTAAGCTACGATCCGCTGCTGGCGGCGCGGCTCGGCGGCGTGGACATTCCCGCGGCCGAGCAGCGCGCGATCCTCGAGCGGCTCGGCTTTGCGGTTTCTCCCCTCCCCTTCAGCGGAGGGGCCGGGGGTGGGGGCGTTTCAGCCGACGACATCCCCCACCCCGACCCCTCCCCTTCAGGGGAGGGGCTTTGGACGGTGACCGCGCCGACCTGGCGTCCGGACATCGACGGCGCGGCGGACATCGTGGAGGAGGTCGTGCGCGTCCACGGGCTCGACCGGGTCGATAGCGTGGCGCTGCCGCGTGAGGACGGCGTCGCCCGGCCGACCGCGACGGCCGAGCAGCGGCTCGAACGCCGCATGCGCCGGGCGGCCGCCGCGCGGGGGCTCAACGAGGCCGTGACCTGGAGCTTCCTGCCGCCGGCCGACGCCGACCATTTCGCGGAAGGTCCCGGTTCGTTCGGGGGCGGCCTGTGGGTGCTGGAAAACCCGATCAGCGAGGACATGAAGGCCATGCGCCCCTCGCTGCTGCCCGGCCTGCTGGCGGCGGCGAAGCGCAACCTGGATCGCGGCGCGGCGGGCGTGCGCCTGTTCGAGGTCGGCCGCCGCTATCTGCGCGGCGAGGCCGGGCGCAGTGACGAACGCGCGTCGCTCGCGGTACTCCTGGCGGGGGAGAAGAGCGCGCGCGGCTGGGCGACGGGAAAGGCTACCCAGTTCGACGCGTTCGACGCCAAGGCCGAGGCGCTCGCCCTGCTCGCCGAAGCCGGCGCCCCGGTCGACAAGCTGCAGGTTTCGGGAGAGGCCGGTCGCCAGTTCCACCCCGGCCGGTCGGCCACGCTGAGGCTCGGGCCGAAGACGGTCCTCGCGCGCTTCGGCGTGCTCCATCCGGCGACTCTGGCGGCGTTCGATGTCGACGTTCCGGTGGCGGCGGTGGAGTTGTTTCTCGACGCGGTCCCGGCGAGGAAGGGGGGGTGCGCGCGCGTGCCTTACGCCCCGCCGGCGCTGCAGGCGGTCACCCGCGACTTCGCCTTTCTCGCGCCCTCCGCGTTGCCGGCGGCAGAGTTGCTGCGCGCCGTGAGGGCCGCGGACAAGGCCGAGATCGTCGATGCGCGTGTGTTCGACCTGTTCGTGGGCCAGGGCGTGCCCGACGGGCACAAGTCGCTGGCCATCGAAGTCACGCTCCAGCCGGGCGAGAAGAGCTACACCGACGAAGAACTGAAGGCGATCTCGGAGCGGATCGTGGTTGCCGCCGCGACGGTCGGGGCGGAGCTGCGTGGCTAGGTCAAGCGGCTAGCGAAAAAACGGCTTTCCTACAGACTACCGATTGTGCCAGAACATATCAGGAACATCGATTCGCTCTTTGACATCGTTGATTCGCAAGCTCGCGCCGGTGCGGGCGGGCAATGGACGGCGCGCGCCGTGGCGGCTAACGCGCGGCGCCATGACCCACCCCGTGAACTCCAGGCGCACTTTCGCGATCATCTCGCACCCCGACGCGGGCAAGACCACGCTCACCGAGAAGCTGCTGCTTCAGGGCGGCGCCATCCACCTCGCCGGCGAGGTCAAGGCGCGGGGCCAGGCTCGGCGGGCGCGCAGCGACTGGATGAAGATCGAGCAGCAGCGGGGCATCTCGGTGACCAGCTCGGTGATGACGTTCGAGCGGGCCAATCCCGACGGGAGCGTGATAACCTTCAACCTGCTCGACACGCCGGGGCACGAGGACTTCTCGGAGGATACCTACCGCACGCTGACCGCGGTCGACTCCGCGATCATGGTGATCGACGCGGCCAAGGGCATCGAGCCGCAGACCCGCAAGCTGTTCGAGGTCTGCCGCCTGCGCTCGGTGCCGATCATCACCTTCGTCAACAAGGTCGACCGCGAGGGCAAGTCGCCGTTCGAGCTGCTCGACGAAGTCGCGGACACGCTGGCGCTCGACGTCAGCCCGCAGAGCTGGCCGGTCGGGATGGGCGGAACGTTCGAAGGTGTGCTCGACTTCGGCACCGGCCTGGTCAGCAGGCCGGAGGGCCCCAGCAAGGAGTTCCTCGGCCGGCGCGATGCCGACGCGGCGCTTCCTGCGGAGGTCGCCGAGGAAGCCGAGCTGGCGCGCATCGGCTATCCCGAGTTCGACCTCGATGCCTATCGCCACGGCGACCTGACGCCGGTCTATTTCGGCTCGGCGCTCAAGAACTTCGGGGTGGCCGAGCTGATCGACGCGATCGCCCGCTTCGCCCCGCCGCCGCGACCGCAACCGTCGGAAGATGGACCGATCGAGCCGACCCGCGACGAGGTCACCGGCTTCATCTTCAAGGTCCAGGCCAACATGGACCCGCAGCATCGCGACCGCATCGCCTTCATGCGCATGGTCTCGGGCACCTTCAAGCGCGGCATGAAGCTGACGCCCTCGGGGCTCGGCAAGCCGATCGCGGTGCATTCGCCGATCCTGTTCTTCGCGCAGGACCGCGAGCTGGCGGACACCGCGGAGGCGGGCGACATCATCGGCATTCCCAACCACGGCACGCTCAGGGTCGGCGACACGCTGAGCGAGCGGAACCAGGTCCGCTTCACCGGACTGCCGAACTTCGCGCCCGAGATCCTGCGCCGCGTCCAGCTCAGGGACCCCACCAAGACCAAGCAGCTCAGGAAAGCGCTCGACGACCTTTCCGAGGAAGGCGTCATCCAGGTGTTCTACCCGGAGATCGGCGGGCAGTGGATCGTCGGAGTGGTCGGGCAGCTCCAGCTCGAGGTGCTCGTCTCGCGGCTGGAGGCTGAATACAAGGTAGAGGCCGCGCTCGAGGCCGCGCCGTTCGCCACTGCGCGCTGGCTCAAGGGGTCGCCCGAAGCCCTCAGGGATTTCGAGGACTTCAACCGGCCCCACCTGGCACGCGACCGCGACGGCGACCCGGTGTTTCTCGCCAGGTCGGCATGGGATGTCGGCTACCAGCAGGAAAAGAACCCCGGGGTGGTGTTCGGCGCCACCAAGGAGAGGTGACAAGCCGCCGGCCCGACCGTAGGGGCGGCGCATGGCGGAGTTCTTCGACAGCCTGACCGAAGAGCATGTGGCGATGATCGCGCGCCAGCCGGTGTTCTTCGTGGCGACGGCGGCAGACGGCGCTCGGATCAATCTCAGCCCCAAGGGCTACGACTGCTTTCGGGTGCTGGCGCCCGGGCGGGTCGCCTATCTCGATCTCGGCGGTTCGGGCAACGAGACAAACGCGCATCTGCTGGCCGACGGGCGCATCACGCTGATGTTCTGCAACTTCCGGCAGCCGGCGCTGATCCTGAGGGTTTACGGGCGCGGCGAGCCGGTGGTGCCGTGGGACCGCAAATGGGAGGAGCTGGCAGCGCATTTCACGCTGCTGCCCGGCACTCGCCAGATCTTCGACATCGCGGTGGAGAGCGTCCAGAGCAGCTGCGGGTACGGGGTCCCGCTGATGACGCTGGAGAAGGAGCGCTCCACGCTGCTCAAGCATCACGCCAGGGCCGACCCGAACGAATGGGCTGGCAAGTACCGGACCCGCCGGACCAGCATCGACGGCCTGCCGGCGCGGACCACCGATCGCTACATTGCCGGCGATCCCGGCACCATTCCCGATTAGGGAGCGTTGTCGCGCAGCATGCAGCTGACGTTCGCCAGCTACAATATCCACAAGGCCGTGGGCGTCGATGGGCGGTTCGATCCGGATCGCATCATCGCGGTCTTGCGTGAGCTGCACGCCGACGTGATCGCGCTTCAGGAAGCCGACCGGCGGTTCGGCGAGCGCGAGAGCGTGCTTCCCAAGGCGCTGCTCGACGACACGCCGTGGCGGGCGGCACCCGTGGCGCGGCGTCCGCGCAGCCTCGGCTGGCACGGCAACGCACTGCTGGTGCGGCGCGACATCGATATCGAGATGGCCGAGCCGCTGCCGCTGCCGACGCTCGAGCCGCGCGGCGCGGTGCGCGCCGACCTGCTGGTCGAGGGAAGGCGCCTGCGCGTGCTCGGAGCGCACCTCGACCTGTCGGGGCTGCGGCGCCGCGACCAGATCAGGGCCATGCTGCGCCACTGCGATCAGTGCGAGGTCGCCTGCCCGACGGTGCTGATGGGCGATTTCAACCAGTGGGGCCGCGGCGCCCTGCGCGAATTCGCCGCGCCGTGGCGGGCGCTGGCGATCGGCAACAGCTTTCCCAGCCGGCGCCCGCTGGCCCAGCTCGACCGCATCGTCCATTCGGGCGAGTGGGTGTGCGGCGAAGCGGCGGTCCACCACAGCGCCCTCGCGGCCGTCGCCTCCGATCACCTTCCGGTGCGCGCGGTCTTGAGCCTGGCTGCTTAAGAATCGGGCAACTTGCCCAAGATTCGAGCGGTCCGGGGCACGGCAATCAAGCGATGGACCGGCAAGCGACCGTCCCATACCGATTCCTTAAACTGGCACGCATGTTGCACAGCTGACCCATGGCCGGGATCGTCCGGTTGGAAACAGGGGTCAGTGATGAAGTTCATCATCGCCATCATCAAACCATTCAAGCTCGACGAGGTGCGCGAAGCCCTCGGCGCCATCGGCGTGGCGGGAATGACGGTGTCCGAGGTCAAGGGGTTCGGCCGGCAGAAGGGCCAGACCGAGATCTACCGCGGGGCCGAGTACTCGACCAACATGCTGCCCAAGGTGAAGCTCGAGATCGCCGCCAGCGACGCGCTTGCGCCGCAGGTGGTCGAGACCATCCAGCAAACCGCCAGCACCGACTCCATCGGCGACGGAAAGATCTTCGTCCTCGACCTGGCGTCGACCACCCGCATCCGCACCGGTGAAACCGGGGACACCGCCCTGTGAGCGGCGCCTTGGACATGAGGGACACCACTATGATCCGCAAACTCGTAACGGGCGCCGGAGCGCTCGGCGCGTCGATGTTCGCCGCCACCGCCGCATGGGCTCAGGAAGCCACCGAAGCGGTGGCCGATGCCGCCGTCGATGCGGCAGCAGCCGTTCCGGCCGAGGTGGCCGAGGCCATCGAGGAGGTGGCCACGATAGACACGGGCGACACCGCCTGGATGCTGATTTCCACGGTGCTTGTCCTGGCCATGATCGTCCCGGGCCTGGCGCTGTTCTATGGCGGCCTCCTGCGCACCAAGAACATGCTTTCCATGCTGACTCACATACTCGCCATCGCCTGCGTGGCGATGCTCGTGTGGGTGAGCTGGGGCTACAGCCTTGCTTTCAGCGGCGAAGGGCCTTTCATCGGGGACGGCGGCAAGCTGTTCCTGGCCGGGATCACGCCGGACACCCTTTCGGGCACGATTCCGGAATATGTGTTCGTCAGCTTCCAGATGACCTTCGCGGCGATCACGGCGGCGCTGGTGGTCGGCTCGCTGGCGGAGCGCGTCAAGTTCAACGGCCTGATGGTATTCGCGGTGATCTGGCTGACCATCGTCTATTTCCCGATGGCGCACATGGTCTGGGCTTCCGGCGGCTATTTCTTCGAGATGGGCGCGCTGGACTTCGCGGGCGGCACGGTCGTGCACATCAACGCGGGCGTTTCGGGCCTGATCGGCTGCATCATCCTGGGCAGGCGCAATGGTTATCTGAAGGAAGCGATGCCCCCGCACTCGCTGACCGCGACGCTGATCGGCACCGGCCTGCTGTGGGTGGGCTGGTTCGGCTTCAACGCCGGTTCCGCGCTGGGCGCCAGCGGCACTGCCGGGCTGGCGATGATCAACACCTTCACCGCCACCGCCGCGGCCGCGATCGCCTGGTTGGTCGCCGAGAAGGTGTCGGGCCGCAAGTCGACGCTGCTCGGCGGCTGCTCGGGCGTCATCGCGGGCCTCGTCGCGATCACTCCGGCGGCGGGCAATGCCGGTCCGTTCGGCGCGATCATCCTCGGCGCGGTTGCCTCGGTGATCTGCTACATCTTCATCGCCGGGCTCAAGTCGAAGCTTCGCTTCGACGACACCGCCGACGTGTTCGGCATCCACGGTGTCGCCGGAATCGTCGGCTCCATCGGCGTGGCCGTCACTTACGCGCCGGGATTCGGCGGGCCGGGCGATGCCGATTACACGATCGGCGGTCAGATCGGCACGCAGGTCTTCGCCACGACGGTCGCCATCGCCTGGGCGGCGATCGGTTCGGCCATCGCTTTCACGATCGCCAAGTATACGGTCGGGCTGCGGGTTTCGCCGGAAGTCGAGGCGGAAGGCCTCGACGTGGGCGAACACGGGGAGCGCGCCTACAACTATTGATCGCAAGCTTGGCGGGGCCGGCGCCCCTTCTCCTCCGCCGGCCCCGCCTCACCACGTTCCTCCTGCGAACGCAGCCTAGAAGGGCCGGAGCCAGCCGCTCCGGCCCCTTTTTTTGTCGGGCGAGCCCCCGCCCTGGACAGGACAACGCGCATCGCGTCGCGCATTTATGTGTAGTATTTGCGCAACATAATGGCTCGAAATGCGGATGTGGGAGCAGTCTCCACCGAGTCGCGGGCGGCGTCGACGGAACGAAATTCACGCGAAATCCTTGGATGGTTGGACTGGGCGAATGGGTCGCGCTGCCTGCGGATAGGCCTGCGTCGCAGTTTGGTTGCCAGCAAAAGAAGCTGCAATTACAAGGCAGCGCGCAGGTCAAAGGGGATTTTCAGTATGAGAAAGATTGCGCTCGGAATGGCAGTTGCGGCGTCGGCGATCGCCGCGCCCGCGATGGCCAGGGACGGCCAGGGCTATTTCGGTGCCGACATCGGCGTGGTGATCGACAACCAGTTCGACGTGAGGGTCAACGGCGTCGAGGATGCGGCCACCATCGAGCATGAGATGGGTTACGACCTCGGCGCTTTCCTGGGCTACGACTTCGGGTTCATCCGGACCGAAGTCGAGATGTCCTACAAGGAGACCGATCCCGAGACGATCATCGCAGGCGTTCCGGGGATTCCGCAGTTCGGCGCTGCACCGGTGACCGGGACGTTCGATCCCGTGGCTGGCGAGCTGCAGGTCGTCACCGCCATGGCCAACGCGATGTTCGACGTCGGCGGCAATGGCGGCGTGGGTTTCTCGGCCGGCGTCGGCGTGGGCCACGCCTGGGTCAATGCCAAATATTCCGTGGGCGCCGGCGCGAATGCGGTCGGTTATATCGACGACAGGGATCATGACTGGGCATGGCAGGCGATCGCCGCACTTCGCGTGCCCGTCTCCGAGGATGCCGAGATCGGGCTCAAGTATCGCTACCTGAACACCAAGCAGATGGAGATGACCGACCAGATCGGGCGGCCGAACTCCTTCGAGCTCGACTCTCACTCGGCAATGGTCACCTTCATCGCCAACTTCGGCGGTGCGGCCGCGGCTCCCCCGCCGCCTCCCCCGCCTCCTCCTCCGCCGCCTCCTCCGCCGCCTCCCCCGCCGCCGCCTCCGCCGCCTCCGCCGGTCGCGCGCTGCAACCAGGGGCCGTACATCGTGTTCTTCGACTGGGATAAGTCGGACATCACGCCCGAGGCTTCGAACATCCTCAACAACGCTGTCACCGCTTACGGCAACTGCGGCACGGCGGCGATCATGCTGGCCGGCCACGCCGACCGGTCGGGCTCGACCCAGTACAACGTCGGGCTGTCCGAGCGCCGCAACGCTTCGGTCCGCACCTACCTGAGCGGCCGGGGCATCCCGGCGGCGCGGATCAGCAGCCAGGCCTTCGGTGAATCGATGCCGCGGGTGCCCACCGCCGACGGTGTGCGCGAGCTGCAGAACCGCCGCGTCGAGATCACCTACGGCCCGGGTTCGGGCAACTGATCCAGACCTGCCTCAACGGCAAACACGAAGGGCCGGGAGAGAAATCTCCCGGCCCTTTGCCTTGCCCGCCTGTCCAGATGCCGCGGTCAGGCGCTCCGGGCCGAAAGGCCGTCCATCAGCGCGCGCACCGGCGCCACGTCGTAGCCGCCCCGGGCCGCCGCGGCTGCGATCGTTGCGGGATCTTCGCCAAGCGCGGCTTGCGCCAGCGCCCACAGCAGCGTCGAACGCGTCCCCGACCTGCAGTAGGCCAGCAGCGGTCCCCGTGCCTCCTCAATGGCCAGCGCCATGGCCCGAACCTGCTCTTCGCCGAAGCCCGCGTGGGTGACCGGAATGGCGCGATAATCCAATCCCGCCGACCGGGCGGCGGCTTCGATCGCCTCGCCCGGCACTTGATCGGGAGCCTCCCCTTCCGGACGGTTGTTGACGATCAGGGCGATGCCGCGCGCTTTCGCGTCCCCGATATCGGCGAGCCCTATCTGCGGGCTGGCCCAGAAGTACTCGCTCAGTTGACGAAAATCGCTCATGCCGAAGCCATCCTTTGCCTTGGCCGACCTCCTGACCGGGCCGAGATCCGGAGGGCCAAGCCTTGCATGGATGGCCTGTTGCCCGGCGGCGGGAGTCGGCGCAAGGGCGCGGTTCGCGGAGCCTGTCCTTGGCTTCGTGGCACCGCCCCCTTAAAATGTTCGCACAAGGACCCGTTGTAGGCTATACCGCCCCCGCCTGTGGCGAGCGAAATGTCTTCGTGTCGTCGACGGGGGAATGAGCGAAGTGAAGGTGCGTTCGGTTCATGGGTTACGATAAAGGTCGTCGCGGCCGGGGGCGCGACAAGCGGGACGGTTTCGGGGAAGACACGTTCGAGCCGTTTGCAGGCGATGGTCCTCCGCGGTTTGGCGGGGACGACTGGCGCGGCGGCGGAGGCGGCGGAGATCGCTTCGGCGGCGGAAACCGGTTCGGCGGAGATCGTGAAGGCGGCGGCAATCGCGGCGGCTTCGGCGGTGACCGCGGCCCGGGCGCACCGCGCGGTGGCGGGGGCGGGGGCATGCCGGCGCAGGTCGTCGGTACCGGCCAGGGCAAGGTCAAATTCTTCAACACGCAAAAGGGCTTCGGCTTCATCCAGCGCGACGAGGGCGGGGAGGACGTGTTCGTCCACATCAGCCAGGTCGAGCGCGCGGGTCTGGAGGGTCTTGCCGAAGGGCAGGAACTCCAGTTCAACCTCGTCGACCGGGGCGGCAAGATCTCCGCTGCGGACCTTCAGGTGGTCGGGGACGTGATCAAGGTCGAGCAGAAGGCCGCGGGCCCGCAGCGCGAGCTGACGGGCGAGAAGGCGACCGGGACGGTCAAGTTCTTCAACGCGATGAAGGGCTTCGGCTTCATTACGCGCGATGACGGCAAGGAAGACGCCTTCGTCCATATCAGCGCGGTCGAGCGGTCGGGCTTGCCGGGAATCAACGAGGGCGACCGATTCGAGTTCGATCTCGAGGTCGATCGACGAGGGAAGTTCTCCGCGGTCAACCTTGTGCCCGTTCAGGGCTGACCGAGGGGGATCTTCGTCCCGGCCGTGCCCGGTTTGACCGGGTCCAGCCAAGATCATAAACGGATGCCGTGGGCGGCCACCCCATAGTCCAATGGGGGGGCCGCCGTTCGTCGTTTGCGCGCATGCGCCTTCCGCAGGAATGTATCCCCATGTCGATCACCCCGCTGATGCCCGTCTACCCCCGGTGCGAAGTCCGGCCGGTGCGCGGAGATCATTGCCACCTCATCTCCGAGGACGGCACGAGGTATCTCGATTTCGCCGCCGGAATCGCCGTCAACCTGCTCGGCCATTCGCATCCCGGGCTGATCGGCGCGATCCGGCAGCAAGCCGCGACGCTGATGCACGTTTCCAATCTCTATGGCAGCCCGCAGGGCGAGCGACTGGCGCAGCGGCTGGTCGATCTGACGTTCGCCGATACGGTGTTCTTCACCAACTCCGGAGCCGAAGCGGTCGAGGCTGCGATCAAGACCGCGCGCGCCTATCACCAGCACGCGGGAAGCGAGGAACGCTTCGAGCTGATCACCTTCGGCAATGCGTTTCACGGCCGGACGATGGCGACGATCAGCGCTTCGAACCAGGAGAAGATGCACAAGGGCTTCGCGCCCTTGCTGCCCGGCTTCCGCTATGTCGAGTTCGACGATCTGGAAGGCGCCGCAGCGGCGATCGGGACGCACACGGCGGGCTTCCTCGTCGAGCCGATCCAGGGCGAAGGCGGCATCCGGGTCGGCTCGCAGGAGTTCATTGCCGGCCTCCGCCAGCTCGCCGACGAGCACGACCTGATGCTGATCTTCGACGAGGTGCAGACCGGCGTGGCGCGCACCGGCACGCTCTACGTCTACGAACAATATGGCGTCGCGCCGGACATTCTGGCGACGGCCAAGGGTATCGGAGGCGGGTTCCCGCTGGGCGCGTGCCTTGCCACGGAAAGGGCGGCGCGGGGCATGACCTTCGGCACCCATGGTTCGACGTACGGCGGCAACCCCCTCGCAATGGCGGCGGGCAATGCGGTGCTGGACGCCGTGGCGAACGAGGAGTTTCTGGCGGAGGTCCGGACCAAGGGGGAACGCGTTCGCTCGAGGCTCGAACAGTTCATCGGCAATTACCCGGAACTGTTCGAGGAAGTGCGCGGGAAGGGCCTGATGCTGGGAATGAAGCTCAAGGTCGAGCCGCGCGGCTTCATGCAGCATCTGCGCGAACGCCACCACCTGCTCACCGTCGCGGCGGGCGACGGGACGGTCCGGATACTGCCTCCACTGGTCATCGGCGACGCCGAGATCGACGAGTTCTTCGACAAGCTGTCGGCAGGCGCGGCGGACTTCCCCATGACCGGCTCCGCGTCGTGAGCGTGCGTCATTTCCTCGATCTGGGCGATGCCGGCGGCGACGCGGTCGCGGCAATGATCAACGACGCACAGGACCGCAAGACGGCACGGCGGACATGGCCGAAGGGCCGGCCGGACACCGATGCGCCGCTCGAAGGGCGCGTCCTGGCGATGATCTTCGAGAAGAATTCGACCCGTACGCGGGTCAGCTTCGATATTGCGATCCGCCAACTCGGCGGAACGTCGCTCGTGCTCGATGCGGCCACCACGCAACTCGGGCGCGGCGAGACCGTCGCGGATACGGCGCGCGTGCTCAGCCGGATGGTCGACGCGATCATGGTGCGGACCGACGATCACGCCAAGATCGAGGAAATGGCACGGCACGCGGCGGTGCCGGTCATAAACGGACTCACCGACCGCTCGCACCCGTGTCAGATCCTGGCCGACCTGCTGACCGTGGTCGAACAGGGCAAGGCCTTGCCGGGCCTGGAGGTGGCATGGCTGGGCGACGGCAACAACGTGCTGCATTCGATTATCGAGGCCGCGGGACTGTTGAAGTTCAACGTCCGCGTCGGCACGCCGCAGGGATACGATCCCGACGATGCCTTCGTGCAGCGTGCGCGCGAGCGAGGCGCGCAGGTGACGCAGACCCGGGACCCGGTCGAGGCCGTGGCGGGCGCCGACATCGTGGTCACCGACACCTGGGTCTCGATGGGGCAGCAGCATGTGCACAACAAGCTGGCCGCGATGGCGCCGTTCCAGGTCAACGAAGCCCTCATGGCGAATGCCAGGCCCGATGCGCGCTTCCTGCACTGCCTGCCCGCCCACGTCGGCGAAGAGGTCAGCGAAGGCGTATTCGAAGGGCCCCAGTCGGTGGTCTTCGACGAGGCGGAGAACCGCATCCACGCCCAGAAGTCGGTCCTGCTGTGGTGCTTCGGGCTGTTGCCTTAGGCGGACTTAATATTCAGGAGCGTGTCCCCATATTGCGCGCGCATGGGCTCTGACGCGAATTCAGCGAACTGTCCGGAAGTCGACCGGCTGGTCGGCTTCACCATACCCGGCCGCGATGCTCGCGGTCGGGTCGTGCGGCTGGGGCCGGTGCTTCATAAGATCCTTGCCGCCCATGCTTATGCTCCCGCGATCAAACGCCTGCTGGCGGAAGCGCTGGTGGTGACCGCGCTTCTCGGCGCGTTGCTCAAGCGCGCTGGCAGCCAGGTCACCGTGCAGGCGCAAACCGAAGAGGGGATCGTCGAGCTTCTTGTCTGCGACTACCGCGATGGCGAGCTGCGCGGCTATGTCGAGCACGACGCCGAGCGACTGGCGCAGCTCGGCGCGAACCTTTCGCTTCCTGCACTGTTCGGCAAGGGCTATCTGGCAATCACGTTCGAAATTGCCGGCAAGGACCAACGCTACCAGGGGGTCGTGCCGCTGGAAGGCGAATCGCTGGCGGAAGCGGTGGAAGCCTACTTCGCGCAAAGCGAACAGGTCCCGACCCTGATCCGGACCGCAGTCGGCATCGACGGCGAAGCGAGCCTGGCCGGCGGTTTGCTCGTGCAGCATCTGGCCGAGACCGAGGAAGGACGCGATCGCATCCACGCACGCGAAACCCGCCCCGAGTGGGAGCATGTCGCCATCCTGTCGGACTCGGTACGGGCTGAGGAATTGCTGGATCCGCAATTGACCGCCGAGGAGCTGATCTGGCGGCTGTTCCACGAAGAGGACGAAGTACGGGTACAGAACGCCGCCATGCTGTCGCGCGGTTGCCGCTGTTCGGTCGTCCATTTCGAGGAGGTCCTGGCCCGCTTTCCGAAGGAGGACAGGCGCGAGATGCGAGACGAACAGGGGATCATCCGCGTCGACTGCGCTTTTTGCTCGCGCCGGTTTCCGATCCAGGACTGATCGGTTCGTCGTGCGTACGGGGCGATTGGCCGCGTGTCGAAAACGTGGTAAGGTGCGGCTCGCTTGCTGACGGAGGGCTTGGATGCGGATGGACTTCCATTCGGGCATGAGCGGAAAGGTGCGCCCCTGGGCGCTCGCGGCCCTGCTGGGGGCGGTTCCGGTGGCGGCTTACGCCGCCGAGCTCGGCATGCTCGACACGCTCACCAAGGGCGCCTGGACCTTGCGCCTCCGCGACGAAGGCTCGCAACAGCGCATCTGCCTCCGCGACGGGCGCGAGCTTATCCAGATTCGCCACAAGCAGGCGGGCTGCAGCCGGTTCGTCGTCCAGGACGAAGCGAACGAGGTGATCGTGCAGTACACATGCCGCGGCAACGGGTATGGCCGGACCTCGATCCGGCGCGAGGCGAACGGGCTGGTGCAAGTGCGCAGCCAGGGCATAATCGACGGCGCACCGTTCTCGATCAGCGGCGAGGCGCGGCACAGCGGCGCCTGCTGACCGGATTGGCGGCTCTTGCCGTCCGGTAAGGACCTGCCTAGCGCTGACGCATGTCCGAACCCATCCGCGAAGCCGTTGTCCTGCTGTCGGGCGGGCTCGATTCGATGGTTGCCGCCGCGATCGCGCGGGAGAGCGGTTTCGCCATCAACGCCCTGACGATCGACTACAATCAGCGCCATCGCCGCGAGATCGAGGCCGCGCGGGACATCGCGCGGTATCTCGGGGCGGTACGCCATGTCGTCTTGCCGCTCGATCTGCGGCGCTTCGGCGGCTCGGCGCTGACCGACGACCTCGCCGTGCCGAAGGAGGGAGTCGGTCCCGATATCCCGGTCACTTACGTTCCGGCGCGCAATCTCATCTTTCTTTCGCTCACGCTCGGCTGGGCCGAGCCGCTCGGGGTGTGCGACATCTTCATCGGCGTGAACGCGCTCGACTATTCGGGGTATCCGGATTGCCGCCCGGAGTTCATCGCCAGCTTCGCCGAAACCGCGCGGCTGGCGACCAAGCAGGGGGTGGAAGGCCAGCCGTTCCGCATCCACGCGCCGCTCCAGCAATGGGGCAAGGCGCGGATCGTCCAGGAAGCCCAGCGGCTCGGCCTCGACGCGGCGATGAGCTGGTCGTGCTACGATCCGACGGCGGAGGGTCTTGCCTGCGGGCTGTGCGACAGCTGCCGCCTCCGGCAGGCCGGCTTTGCCGAGGCCGGGCTCGCAGATCCGATCCGTTACGCGTCGCCCGTACCCCCGGGCTAGACGATGGCCGGGCAGGGGAGCCTTGAGGAGAGCGAACGAGGCGCGCCCGCCTACAGCTGGTACGCGCTCGGCGTCCTGTTCGTGGTCTACCTGCTCAACTTCGTCGACCGCCAGATCCTCTCGATCCTCGCCAACGACATCAAGGCCGACCTCGCGCTGACCGACGCCGATCTCGGCTTCCTCTACGGCACGGCGTTCGCGATCTTCTATGCCCTGTTCGGAATTCCGCTGGGCCGGCTGGCCGACAGCTGGAGCCGGACGCGCCTGCTCGCGCTTGGGCTCGCTCTGTGGTCGTGCATGACCGCGCTGTCGGGCTTCGCGCGCAACGGGACAGCGCTCGCCGCCGCGCGCATAGGAGTCGGGGTCGGTGAAGCGACGGCCAGCCCGTGCGCCTATTCGCTGATCTCGGACTGGTTTCCGCAGCGCCTCCGCGGCACGGCGCTGGGCATCTATTCGGGAGGCCTGTTCGTCGGCAGCGGGCTGTCGCTGCTGATCGGCGGGCTCATCGTCGAGAACTGGAATAGAAGCTGGCCGGAAGGGGCCCCGCTGGGACTGGCCGGCTGGCAGGCCGCGTTCCTGGGCGTGGGCCTGCCGGGATTGCTGCTCGCGCTGTGGGTCCTTTCGCTGCGCGAGCCCGCCCGTGGTGCGCTCGAGGGGATCGCGAGCCGGGGGCCGTCCCGGCCGTGGCGCAGCTTCGCCGGCGACGTCGCCCTGATCGTGCCGCCCTTCACCCTCCTGGGCGCCGCGAGGCGGGGCGTGGACGCGGCGGGCCTCAACCTCGCCGCGGCGGCCGCGATCGGCGCCGCGGGCTGGTTGCTGGCTCTGCTCACGGGCAGTCCGGCGCAATTCGCCTTCATCGCCATCGGCGCCTATGCGGTGTTCAGCTGGGCAAGCGCGCTGCGGGCCGACGATCCCGCCACCTTCGCGCTCACCTGGCGAACCCCGGCATTCGTGTTGCTGGTGCTCGCCTACGCGGTCGTCGCCTTCGTCGGGTACACCGTGTCGTACTGGGCGGCTCCCTATGCGGAGCGGGCCTTCGCGTTCGACAAGGTCGAGCTCGGCTGGCTGATCGGCGCTCCGGCCGCGCTGGGCGGATTCATCGGCGTGATCGGAGGGGGATGGCTGGCCGACCGGCTGCACCGGCGCTTCGCGACTGGCCGGCTGCTGGTCGTGTTCATTGGCCTCGCGGCGCCGGTGCCGCTCGTGCTCGTCGGCTATGGCACCACCAATGCCACGCTCTTCCTGGTCTGCGCGTTCCTGGTTCAGATGGCGACGTCGTCGGCGCTGGGCGCTTCGGCCGCCGCGACGCAGTCGCTCGTTCTCCCACGCATGCGCGGAACCGCGACCGCAATCTTCTTTCTCGGCGCCACGTTGATCGGGCTGGCTTTCGGCCCCTTCATGGCGGGCCTCGTGTCGGAGAGGAGCGGGAGCCTCGCGATCGGGGTCATGGCCAACCTGGGACTGGTCCCGCTTGGCCTGCTCGCGCTGGCGGCGGCGATCCGGGCGTACCCGTCGGCCGAGGCTTCGCGTGTCGCGCGGGCAGCCGAGCGCGGCGAAGCGCTTACGTCCGGCTGAGCACCCCGCAGGCGATGCGCGCGCCGGATGCGCCGGAGGGGTCGGTCCGGTAATCGTCGGCTGCGGCGTGAACCACCACCGCCGTTCCGTCGGCATCGAACAGTCTGGCGAGCACCTCGGCGCGCGAGCCGCGCAGCGTGGCGCTGACGGTGCCCGCGCCCGAGCCGCCGATGACGATGTTGGGCAGGTCGCCCAGGTGCGCGCCGGCCGGATTCTGCGTGCCGTGCTGGCGGCCGTCCGGATTGAGGTGGCCGCCGGCCGACTCGAAGTCCGGCGCCTCGCACGAGCCAGTGGTGTGGAGATGGACGCCGTGGACGCCTTGCGAGAGGCCCACCACGGCGATCGAGATGTTTACTTGCGAGCCGCTGCCGAGCAGCTGTGCGGTTCCGCCCGGAAGCCCGCTCGCGAGACGCAGCGTCGCCTGGCCGAGACGTTCGGTCGGCAGCTCGTCGGTGGTCTGGCAACCGGCGAGCAGTACGGCCAGGGGCAAGGCGAAGGCGAGGGCTCGGCCTGTCATCGAAAATTGTCTCATGCCCGGTATAACTATGAGGTCCGGCAAAGGCTCCGAACTAATTCTCGGGGAGCAGGCCGCCGGACACGAGCGCGCTCATCAGCTCGGCAATGGCTGCCCTCGCCTCGGCGTCGACCGTCGTCCCGCCAGTCGGCTCGAAAGGAGCGGCCGGGCGGTGCCAGCCGCCGCGATAGCGGATGTCCTGGCCGGTCGACCGATCGAGCAGGCGCATGCCGTCGCGCGGAGCGGCGAAGATCCACCCTCCGGGCTGGTACGAGGCGAACTCACCGGCGCGACCGGACCAGGCGCCCGCCGGCGTGTCTCCGATCAGCCAGCACTCTCCCTCGCCCGGCGCGGCCGGGGGATCGTCGGCTACGCCCTCGATCGCCGGATGGAGCAGCGCGTCCGTCAGCGCGTGGGCCTCGTTGACGAAGACCTCCTTCTGGGTCTGGCCCGCGAACAGGAACGGGAGGCCGAAGCGCGGGCTCGCGGAAGTGAAAACGATGGGATCGGACATGGTCGGGTCTTTCAGCCAAGGGTTGTCAGGAGAAGGGGCGGGGAAGCGGCGAAGCTGCCGACCTGGCGAACCCACAGCGGCTGGCCGGGATGCTCGCTCGCCAGTTGAACCGCGGTGGCCGGGCCCAGCTCGAGCTCGGGGCGGCCGACTTCCCAGCGCACGATGGGATGGTCGGCGTCGCCGAGCCCGACGAGATAGGCTTCCGCCTGCTCGTTGAGCGGGGCTTCGACGCCGTCCGGCCACATCCAGCCGCCGCGCGCGCGGCGCGTCCAGCTCAGCGCCAGTCCGCCGCCGATGAGCAGTTTCACGCGCGGATGCACGGGAGTCATGGGACGCAAGGTCAGGCCTGCGTTGGCGATCGGGGCGACAACCGGCGCGGAGTCGGCAAGCCCGATCGCGGCCAGGCTCGTCGCGCCTGTCGGATCGAGCTTGGCCGGATCGACCGCGACTGGCATGCCGTCGAGCAGCACGAACGGCGCTCCCGCCGCGTGTCCGGCTTGCGCCGCCTGCTCGGTGCCGCCGCGGCCGCGCAGAAGCCCGCTCAGCCGCCAGTGCGCCCCGCCGAGCGCGGTGGCTGCGGCGAACTGGATCACTTCGGCGCCGATCAGGGCGCGATTGGCTCCGGCGGCGAGGTCTTCCAGGCTCGCGTCCAAGAGCTGGAAGTCGGCCGAGACAAGCTCGATCTCGACGCTGGCCTGCCGGTCGAACAGGACCGCCGATGCAGGCGGCAGGGCCGATGCCATCGCTCCGATGACGCTGCGCTGGGTCCCGCTTTCGCCGACCGGTACGAGACCGCCGGCTTGCCCGGCATAGAGCGCGGCTCCGGTCCACCCCCGCGACTCAGAGGAAGCAGCCGCAAAGACTTGCCGCTGCTGGCCCGCCCCGATGCCGTCCCACGGCAGTTCGAAGGCGGCCAGCTCGGTCGGCGTCGCGACGAGATCCGGCGCCGGCAGCGAGACGCCCTGGTCCGCAGCGGTCTGCCGCGCCGCGCCCGGCGGCATGCGGCGCAGCTCCAGCTCGACCCCGCGCTCGCGCCATTCCCAGCTGTCTATGCGCCAGGTTCCGGTCCGCCCGGGGAGCCTGACGACGTCGCCGGGGGCGATGGACGGGTCGAGCTCCGCCACGCGCCAGGCGAGCGTATCCCGCGACCAGCCGGCGCGTTCCGCCGCCGCGTTGGCGAGATTGCGGGCGGTGGCCGCGGCAAGCGCACCGGGGAACTCGAGCACGCGGCTGCGTCCGGGCCGCGCCCGCCCGTCGGCGCGCTGCAGTCCCGCCTGGAAGTCGCGACCGGTGTCGTAATAGCGAAGGCCGCCGGGGATCTCGCGCGCATCGGGCTGGCGGCGGCGGGCTTGCCCCGCCGCCGCTCCGAAGCCTTCCTCCGACGCGTCGACCGCCGGTTCCGGCAGGAGCGCGGGTTCGGGCGGCACGGTGTCGGCGGCGCGGATCGTCAGCCTGTCGCCGCCGGCGTCGCAGGCGAGCGGATAGACGTCGTCGATCGCGGCCAGCGAATAGGCGAGCGGACCGCCCTCGTCGCTGAAGCCGCTCAGGCCGGGCAGGACCGGCGCTGCCTCGATGGCATGGCCGATCGGTTCCACGAGCTTGGCCAGCGTCACTTCACCGTCGTCGGCGACGATTTCGAAGGTCAACGCCGGAATCCGGTTGCCGAAATCGGCCAGCTGCAACGCTTCGAACACGCAATAGGCCCGGCCGCGGAACGCTGGGCACGCGCCCCCCTTGTCGGAGGCGATCAGGGGATCGGGCTGCTGGTCGCCATGGCCTTCGTAGACGCGCAGCTCGCCGCCGGTCTTGAGGTCGCCGGCCGCGCCGCGCAGCAGGCTGCCGTCGGCCCAGATGCGTCCGAGGCGGCGGATCGGACGGCTGGCGAGCGCGACCGCGAACGACACCGAATAGCTGTGAGTGGTGGTCGAAGGCCGGCCCTTGCCGCCACCGCTGCGCTCGCTGGTCTCGACGAGGTCGGTCGACCAGACGATGCAGCCGGCCGCGCGCATCGTGCCGTAATGTCGAGCGAGCGGCGTCCCGTAGCTCGAGGTGGTGACCGCCAGCTCCTTGAGCCGCGGGCCTTCGCGCCTGGGACTGCCGACGATGGCGCGGTCGACCTGGCTGCCGATCAGCGAGCCGATCGCGCCGCCGAGCGGCCCGCCGATCGCGGTGCCGAGCGCGGTGAAGACGAGAGTTGCCATGGGGGAGGGACCTAAGCGAGCCGCCATTGTCCGACGAGCGGCCAGGGCAGGGGGAAGGGCGTGTGGACCACGCGGCGCAGGCCGGCGTGGGCGTGGACGATGCCGCCGGTGGCGACTATGGCGATGTGGGCCTGGGCCGGCCCGGTCTCGAGCAGCACCACGTCACCCTCCTCGAGCGGCGCCTCGACCTCGATCAGGCCCGCGTCGGCCGGAAGCCGCCGGTACCGCTCGATGTCGAGATTCTTCAGCGCATAGCGGATCGGCACGCGGACCGGCCGCCCGATCTCGGCCATCGCCACCACGACCAGGCCGAGGCAGTCGAGACCCGCGACGGGATCGCGGCCGTGCAGCCGAAACGTCGCGCCCACGAAACCTTCGGCGGCGTGCGCCAGCGCCATCCGCTCACCCTGAGCCCGTCGAAGGGTCATGCCGAGGGCACCGGATAGCGCGCGATCAGGTCGTTTCCCGGCAGGAACGGCTCGCCCTGGAAGTTGACCGCATTGGCGAAGCGTGCGTGGCAGGTCTGCACCGTGTGATCGCAGCCTTCGCGCAGCCGCGCCCGGGCGCCGGGCTGCAGCGCCGGGTCCAGCTCGGTGTCGAGGACGAGGCCGTTCGCGTCCGCGGAGGCCACCGCCATGGTCGATCCTGCTTGCGGCCCGTCGAGCCAGCGCAGGCTGCCGTCGCGCATCGCCTCGGCTCCGGGTCCGCCGGTGAAGGCGACCCGGTTCGCGGCGAAGTCGACCGCCTCGATCACCGCCTCGTGCGTGTAACGCGCCGGATTGAGCGTGCAGCCGGGACCGGCGAAAGCCGCGCGGCAGGTCGGGCTGGTGCGAGGCACGGTGTCGGCCTCGAGGTCGGCCTTGGCCGAGCGCAGCTCGGCGCTGAAGCTGCCGGCCTCATCGGCCACACCGCCGATCTCGCCGCGGTAAAGCACCGCGCGGTCGAGGTTTTCCCAGTCGACCACGCCGATCTCGACGAGCGCCCCGTCGAACCGGCCGGCGGCGAGATCGTCGCCGCCGATCGAATCGTGGCTCAGCGCGCCCTGGACCTCGGCGCTGTCGGGCGCGAAGTCGGCGGTGCGGCGGATCGCGCTCGGCACCATGCCCGGGACGGCGCGGTGGACGATTCCGTCGAACCACAGGTCGCGGTCGTGACTGGTCAGGCCGAGCGTCACGCCGTCGCGGCGGCGGATGCGCCAGAAGGTCGCCGCGGCTTCGAGCTCGGCGGCGAAGAACACCCGGCTCATGACGCTTCCCTGATCTCGACCAGCGGCACCGACGGCGCCTCGCCGGCCGCGAACGAGGCGGCGTTGATGTCGAGCCGGTCGGCCGTGAAGCGTACCGGCACGTCGAAGACGAACCCGGCACGCACATCGGCGCCCGCGGGCGGGGCCGCGGCGAACACGATCCAGCCGGCCGCGTCGAGCGTCCAGTCGTGAATCTGGGCGCCCGCCACGCTGACCGAGATGCTGCCGGCGCGCGGGCGCGTGATCGGACGGACCTGCGCGTCGTCGGTTCCGTAGCGCTTGCTCAGCCGGAAGCGGGTCGACAGCCCGTCGCCCATCCCCAGCAGCTGGTCGCCGGGCGTGGGTTCGCCGGTCATGCCGTTCGAGCTGAAGTCGAACGGGTCGCGCAGGCGGAAACCGCGCGCCGCGCCGCGCCGGGCGCGGAAGAACGCGATCAGCGTGCCGAGCTCGGCTTCCGAGCGCACGCCGGGCCCGACGTCGAAATGCAGCCGCGCATCGCTCCAGTGGCTGGCGCGCCGCTCGTGGCCCGAGGCGGTGATCGAAATCGAGGTCGAGAATTCGGCGCTCACGCCGGCATCGCGGCCGAGCGCGAGCGGGTAGGGCACGTCGTCGAAGGCTTGCATGCCGTCGTCTCCTGTAGGGGGCAGGCGGGTGTATCCGTCGCGCGCGACCTGCGGCAGCGCCCAGACGAAGCGGCGGGCGGCGCCGCGCGCCGAAGCCTCGCCGATGGCGCGGTCGATGCGCGGCCAGTAGGTGTCGGCATCGGCGGGATCGAGCACGAAGCCGGCCAGGTAGTCCTGGCTTTCGAGCGGGTAGCCGAGCCGCTGCTGCACGGTAGAATAGCCGCCCGCGCGCAGCCCGTCGGCGCCGGCGGTCAGCCAGTCGTAGTCCTCGAGCTGGAGCCGCTGGTAGTTCGGCCAGGCCCAGCCGGCCGGCAGGTTGGAGCGGGCGAGCTCGGGCATCGCCGGGTCGAGCACGGTCGGCGTGAACACCAGCAGCATGACTTCGGCGAGGCCGTCCGAGGCGCCCATCACCGCATCGCGCAAGGCGGCCGTCGAATTCGCCAGCGCCGCGCCCGCCTGGTCGAGCAGCGCGATCTCGCCGGCGTTCAGGGGGGCGCGCAAGTCGGCGATTACGGGCGGGTCGCCGCCGAACAGCGCCCGCGCATCGTCGTCGTAGAGCGCGATGCGCCCGTCCGCCGTCGTCCACCACCACGGCTCGCCGATCTGGAACGAGACCGGCAGCCCGGCCTCCTGCATCATCGCGACGAAGCGCGCGGCGATCGCCTGGAGGAAGGTCATGGCCCAGGCGTTGGCGGGCGAAAGCAGCGCCGAAGGCGGCGTCCACCCGGTCAGCGCCGGCGCGCCGTCGGCGAAGCGCTGCTGCCAGGACGGCGGGCAATGCTCGGCGAACAGCTCGTAGGAAAGCGAGGCGATCGGCCGGTAGCCCCGATCGGCGCAGAGCGCGAAGTAGCCGGCGTGCCAGCGCTCCGCCGGTCCGCACAGCGCCGGCGTCGAATCCACCAGCAGCCCTCCCGCGCCGTCGCGCTCGAGCCGGTAGTAGTGGCTCATGCCGACGTAGTGGACGATCGCGCCGCGGTACCCGAGCCCGGCGATGTTGCGCAGCACCCGCGCCGGAGTCAGGTTGTAACTGTCGTCGTAGGCCGTCGCCATGTGGAGATCGTGCGGCGGCAGCAGGACATCGCCGATCGCGAGCATCGGCCGGTCGCCCGAGCAGACGATGCCGCTCATCTCGACCCACCCGTCGGCGCGCTGCGGCAGCAGGGCGCTGCTGGCCGGATCATAGAGAGGCGGCGTCAGCGAGATGAACATCCGGTCGATGTCGTGCGGCCAGACCGGGTCCGTTGCGTCCCAGCCGCCGGCCAGCGCCGAGAACGGCAGCGTCACCACCGCGTCGTCGCTCGTGCCGACGGCATAGTTCCACAGCCGCACGTACCAGGTCCGCGGCGTCTCGGTGCCGTCCCGGCCCTCGATCGTCAGCGTCGGCCCGTGAACCGCGTCGAGCGGCAGGACCCCGCCCGAACGCCAGCGGAAGCGCAGCGTGGTGCGCGAATAGTCGAAGTCGGTATCGTAGCGCAGCAGCGGATGGTCGTAGCGGTCGCTGCTGTCCCAGATCAGCCCGGCCAGCGCGTCCGCGTGATGGAACTCGAGGTCGACCCGCAGCGAATCCGCTCCGGTGGTGACCACCGAGGCCATCATCGGGCGCGGAAAGTCGACCGTCCAGAAGCGCGGATCGAAGCGCTGGATCCAGTCCGACTGCTGGCCGTCGCGTTTGTGGGCAAGCCAGAAAGCCATGGGGTGTTCCTACAAAGGGGGCGCGGGCCGCAGGATCCTCGTCCTCCTCTCGTCATCCCCGCGAAAGCGGGGACCCAGTCGGCCCTTTTGGGGTGGGCAGACGCAACTGGGTTCCCGCTTTCGCGGGAATGACGAATTCAGGAGGCGAAACCCGAGTCTTTGCGGTTGTTCAGAATTCGCGCAGCGCCCGCCGCACGCTGCTCGCGACCTGGCGCGAGGAGCGGCGCAGAGCCGTGGGCGCGTCGTCGCCCTTGGGCGGCGCGATCAGGATCGACACGCGCACCTCCTTGCCCAGGCCCGCGGCGGACGGTTCGACCCGCCCGGCCGCGGTCGGCACGAACAGCTCGGGTCCGCGCTCGCCGACCATGTACGCCGCGCCCGGCGCCACCGCGCCGCCCGTGGCGCGCCCCGGCAGGCCGAACAGCGCGCCGATCGCGCCGGTCAGCAGCGAGCCCAGCCCGCCGCCGGGCGACCCCGCCGCGCCTCCGCCGAACAGGCTGCCGAGGCCGCCGTGCAGCGACTGCGCGGCGATCTCGTTCAAGGTCTGCAGCGCCACCCGCTTCAGGTCGTCGAAGCCGAGGCTGCCGCGGCGCAACGCCGACAGCAGCCCGCGCTCGAGCAGGGTGCCGGCGCGGGCGAAGCCGTCGACCAGCGTGGTATCCAGGGTGCCGCGCATCGCCTCGATGTCCGAGCGGAAGCCCGTGGTGCTCGCGCGCACGTCGACGAGCAGGGTCTCGATTTCGTCATCCATGGCGGTCTCGCTCCATCAGGGCCGCCAGCTCGCCGCGTGTCAGCGGCTCGGCGGTGGGTTGCTCATCGGCGGCGAAGATCGCCGCCAGCTCGGCGGGCGTCGCGCTCCAGAAGTCGCCGGGCCGCCAGCCGAGTACGCGCGGCACCAGTCCGGCGAGACGCAGCGCGCTCGCCGAGAAGGTCTCGCCCGCGCTCATCCGGAGCCCGTCGAAGGACGGCCCTGCAGAATCTGCTGGAGCAGGGCGCGCAACGGCGTTGCCGCCGCGGCGAGGCCGAGCCCGGCCACCGCCTCGCCGACCTCCTCGCGGGTCGCATCGCGATCCTCCAGGCAGTGCCAGAACAGCGCGGCTTGTTCGGCCAGCCGCAACCGGCCCTCGCCTGCGCGCTCGACCAGAGCGAACAGCGATCCGAGTTCCTCCTCCGCCGCCACCAGCGCGGCGAAGCTGGGCCTCAGCACGCGGTCCCGGCCGCCGATGGAAATCGCCGCCTCCCCGCGAAAGGGATTGGCCGTCACGCCGGCACCACCGGTCCCGAGCTTTCGAGCAGCAGCGTGTAATTGCGCTCGCCGTTGAAATCGCCGGCATAATCGAGCCGCTGGACCAGGAATGCCCCGCGCAGCTTCTCGCCGTCCTCGAACGACAGCTCGTACTGGTCGATCGTCCCGGCCAGCGCGTGGCCGCGGATCGCGGCTTCCGCGGCGCTGCCGAGGAAGATTCCGGCGGCGCTGACCGAGACCGAGCGCGTTCCCGCGCCCGACAGCAGCTCGCGCCAGCCGCCGCTGTCCTTGTGGGTGACGACCACGGTATCGCCGTTGATCGACATCTGGGTGGTGCGCAGGCCGGCGACGGTCTGGTAGGCGGGAGGCTGTGCGCCGTCGCCGATCTTGAGCAGGAAGGCGGAGCCTTTCTGGGCTGTCATGGGGTTCTCCTGAGTCAAAGGTTTCCCTCCCGCTTGCGGGAGGGGGGTCAGTTGGCGAGCAGCCGAAACCGGTATTCGAGCAGCACCGCGCGCCGGTTGCCCGGGCGCTGCTCGATGCGGCCGCGCAGGTAGACGAGGCTGGCGATGGCGAACCCGGCCTGCGGCGAAGGCAGCGCCTCGATCCGCTCCTCGATCGCCAGCATCGTGTCGAACGCGGTTTCGGGATCGTCGCCGCGGCAATGCAGCTCGAACGCGATACGCACCTCGCGCCCGCGGCGGTCCTTGGTGCTCCAGTCGCCGCTCGCGCTCGCGGCGATCGCCAGCCACGGCGGCGAGACGCGCGAAGGCGCCTCCTCGACGACCGCGTTGAGCCGGTCGGCCAGCAGCGGGTCGGCGTTCAGCCAGTCGATCAGCGCGGCGCGCAATTCGATTTCCATGTCGTCAGTCCTTCGTGAACAGCGGCCACAGCAGGCGTGGCAGGCGCCAGCGCAGCGGATCGCGGCGGCGGGCGCGGAGCCGGGCCTCGGCCTGCCCCCTGGCGAGCCGCTCCGCCCTGGCGGCGAGGCGCGCCGCCAGGCCCCCGCCGTGCGCGGTGCGGGCCGAGATCATGCGACCCGCATCCGCCGCCACGGCCGCCACAGCGCGGCGACCGCGGCCGGCGGCACCGACTGCATCGCGTCGAGGTCCCGCTGGCGGTAATGGTGCGCGGCGAGGCGGACCGCGCCGTGGCGGATGCCCTCGGGCAGGTCGGCCCACCCGGCCGCCATGCCGGCGGTGAAGCGCACCGCGATGCGGTCGGTCGGGCCGCGCTGGCTGAGCCGCACCAGGCCTCGCCCGTCGGCGGTCATGTCTATGGCGTAGCCTCCGGGCTCGAAGATGAACCGGGCGCCGTCGTCGGCCACCCCGTCGACGCCCGCGATCGCCTGGACGGGCCGGGTCGACAGCGCCTGCCAGCCCGTGGCGGCGGGGAGGATTTCCTCGCACGGCGCGGCCAGCGGCATCTGCCCGGTGAACGCTTCGCACAGCTCGAGCGCGGCGCGCAGCAGGGTCTCGAGCGCCGCGTCGTCGCGCGGCGTGGTGATCGCGAGCCAGTCCTTGAGCCCGGCGAGAGCCGCCGGCGCAAGCGCGGGCGGCGAGATGATGACGCGTTTCATGGGGAGGTATCCTATTGTTGGCCTCGGGCGCCGGCGGGGCCATCCGGCCCCTTGGCTATCCTCGCGCCTTCGGCGCTGCGGGCGGCCGTTCGGCCTTGCGGTCCCCTTGCAGGGGACCGAACCACCGCGACCTATCGAGGCCCGGATGGCTCGGGCTGCGACCAGCAGCCCGCAAGCGCGAACGCGCGCCCGCCAGGGCGCGAGGATATCGCACGCGCGGATGCGCGTGCGGCACACAAGAACCCCTACTCCTCGATCCGCAGCAGCTTGATCGCCGCGCTGTCGAGCACCTGGCCGCCGACGCGGCGCGTGGCGTAGAAGTGCACGAACGGCTTGTTGGTGAACGGATCGCGCAGGATCGTCGTCGCGGTGCGCTCGGCGATCAGGTAGCCGGCCTTGAAGTTGCCGAACGCGATCGGGAAGGCGCCCGCGGCGATGTCGGGCATGTCCTCGGCCTCGACCACCGGATAGCCGAGCAGGCGGTCGGGCTGGCCCTCGACCAGGCCCGGCTGCCACAGCAGCGCGCCGTCGGTGGTCTTGAGCTTGCGCACCACTGCCAGCGTGGCCGAGTTCATCACCCAGGTCGCGCCCTGGCGGTGTCCGGCCTTCATCGTGTGGACCAGGTCGATCAGCTTGGCGTCGGGGTTCGGGTCGAAGCCCGCGGCGTCGCCCGAGCCGACGTACTGCAGCGTGCCGAAGGGCCGCGTGGTATCGCCCATGGCCGAAGCCGGCGAGGCGAGGAAGCCGAGCGGCCGGTCGACGCCGGAGCCGTTCACGAACGCGGCGCCCTCGGCGCGGGCGAACTCCATCGCGATCTCGCTGGCCAGCCAGCCTTCGAGGTCGAACGCGGCGTCGTCGAGCATGGTCTGGCTTGCCGCCGGGTTGGCGTAGAGGTCGCCGGAAGGCGGCGCGACTTCCTCGAACCGCGGCGAGGCGGTCTCGGGCCGGCCGGCGGTCTCGGCGACCCAGCCGGAGGCGGTGCCGCCGGTGGTCACCAGCTTGCGGTAGCCCGAGGTGCCGACCTGCACGACTTGCGCCAGATTGCGGATCGGGCTGATCTCCTTGAGCTGGTTGGCGATCAGCGCGTCGATCTCGCGCGGCACGGCGTAGCCGCCGTCCTGCGGCGTGACGCCGCTGATCGACTTGAGCTCGGGCTCGCGGCCCTTGCGCAGGTAGCCGTCGACGAAGCCCTTGACCTCGGGGTCGGTGCGGATCTCGCCCAGCGCGGGACGGGCGGCGGCGCGGCTGATGCGGTCGACCCGCGCCTTGACCTCGTCGACGTCGCTCCTGAGCACGCCGATCGCCTTCTCGGCCTCGTCCTGGCGCGTGACCAGGTCGAAGGAGGCGGCGAGCGCTTCGGTTTCGTGTTCCATTTCCATCGGGGCATTACCTTTCGTTGGGCACAAAAAAGGCCGCCTGAAAGGCGGCCGGCGGGGATTGAGGGCGGGTCCTTCGAGACGGGCCTTCGACGAGCTCAGTCCCTCCTCAGGACGGGTGGAGTATTTTCCAATTCGGCTCATCCGGAGGAGCGGCTGAGGAGCCGCGCCGCGGCGTCCCGAAGACGCGTCTCGAAGGACGCCTCTGCGCGAGCTATTGAACCATGTGAACCCGCGCCCCGGGCTGGAGCGGGTGGGTGACCAGGCTGATCTCGAGCAGCTCGATGTCGTCGAGCACGCGCCCGCCGGGAGTGCGGCGATAGCCGCGCGCGCGGTAGCCGAAGCTCAGGCCGCTGACCTCGCGGCGCTCGAGCAGGCGCATCGCCAGGCTGCCGGCGTTCTCGACCCGCGCGATCACGCGCAGCCCCTTGTCGTCCTCGGCGATGCTCTCGACGGTGCCGATGCGCAGCGCGCTCTTGTGCTGCCAGTAGAGCGGCAGCGGCTGCTCCAGCTCGGCGAGCGCCCGGGCGAAGGCGCCCTTGCGGATCGTGTCGCGGACCCCGTCGGCGATGTCGAACAGCGCGGCGTAGCCGGCGATGCGCAGCGAGCCCCGCTCGCCCTGAGCCTGTCGAAGGGTCATTTCAGCATCTCCGGCACGCCGAGCCGCACCGCGATGCCGATCAGCAGCAGCGCCATCGCCCCGCGTGCGATCCATTCGACCGCCGCCTTCCACGCGCCGGCCTTGGCGGCGCGCCAGGCGCCGAGCAGCTCGCGCAGTTCGCCCAGGTCGTCCTGGGCCTTGTCGTCGGCGAGGCGCAGGCGGGCGAGGGCGCGGGTCGCGCCGAGCTCGCTCGCCTCCTCGACGATCGCGCGCAGGGTCACCAGCTCGCCGCCCTCGTGGGCCGCCTGGGCGATCAGGCGGGTGAGCATGTCCTCCCCGAATCCGCTTGGGCGGTTCATTTCGCCTCTCCCTTGCCTGTCCCGAGCGCAGTCGAGGGGGTCAGCCCGAGCAGCGCGCGCTTCTCGGCGCCGGTCAGGAAATCGGCGGCGCTTAGCTGCGCCCACAGCCGCTCGCGGTCCTCGGCCAGCGCGGCGACGCGGTCGAGATCGACCTTGAGATCGAGCCCTGGGAACCACGGCCGCAGCCCTTCCTCCAGCCCGTTGAGGATCTTGCCCGCGAGCGGCAGCAGCGTGAGCCGCCACAGCGCGCGGTTGGCCTCGCGGTAGTTGGCGTAGGTATTGTCGCCCGGCAGGCCGAGCAGCATCGGCGGCACCCCGAAGGCGAGCGCGATGTCGCGCGCCGCGGCGGCCTTGAGCGTGGCGAAGTCCATGTCCGCCGGGGTCAGCGACAGCGACTGCCACTTCAGTCCGCCTTCGAGCAGCATCGGCCGCCCGGCATTGCCTTCGCCCGAGTAGGCACCCTGCAGCTCGGCCCTGAGGCGGTCGAACTGGTCGGCGGTCAGCGCGCCCCCGTCGCCCGCCTCCATCACCAGCGCGCCCGAGGGCCGCGCCGCGTTCTCGAGCAGCGCGCGGTTCCAGGCGCTCGCGGCGTTGTGGATCGCGACCGCCTGCTCCGCCGCGGCGAGGCAGCCGGCGCCGTAGTGGTCGTCGGCCGGATGAAACGCCTTCAGGTGGATGACCTGCGGCCAGCCGCCCCCGTCCTCCACGGCGAGGTCGATCGTCCGGTCGCCGACCTTGTAGCGATAGCTCGCCGGCCACCCGTCCACCCCCGCGATCACCGAGACCCGCTCGGGCCTGAGCGCGAACAGCTCGACCGGCTGGCCACCGCCGTCGCGCATCACCTGGACGTAGCCGTTGCCGTGCAGCAGCAGCTGCGCCGCGAGCGTCTCGAGCAGCGACTGGCCGGCGCTGGTGGCGCCGACCAGCCGCTGCGCCGCCTCGTCGGAGGGGAACAGCGGAACGCTGCCCACGCCCTCGGCGACGATCCGCACCGCGCGCTGCGCCACCGGGTTCTCGATGAACGCGTGTCGCACGGCGTGGCGGTAGTCGTACGGCGGCCGTCCGCCGGCGGGCTCGAAGGCCCACGACCACGGCGAGATGAAGCTGCGCGCCAACGGCACGCGCGCCCCGCCGCCGCCCTTGAAGGCGGCGCGGAGCGTGTCGAGGAAGGACATGCTCGGTTTCCTTGTTCTTGATTGCAGCGTGTTCGCGGCCGATTTCACCGACAGACGACGGCTCGCATCACCACATCCGTGGTGCGGATCTTCTTTGGGATGCAGAGGGTTCTTGGGACGTTAAACCGTCCCCCGCTTATGGGGTCGTTACGGGCTCGCCGGAGTTTTGAAGGCTACGGTAGCGGGCGAATTAATTGACGGCCGCGGAGGCGCGCAGCATCGGGGCCTCTAACGCCGTTACCATACGGTCGCGCTTGGCCACCGGCTTGCCGCACAGCAATTCCCATAGCGGAAGCAACATCATCAGCGGAATCGAGATAACAGCGAATACGGGATTCACCGCTAGCACCGACGCAAAATAGCGTCGCACAAATCTATGGAACCGAGCATCGCCGCCAAATTCGTCACGCTCCGGAGCACGGCGAAGCAGCATGTCAAACATGACTCCAACTGCGGCGAAGGGAATCAGTATCCCTACCTTGAAGGAGATCGATGTATCCAGAAGATGATTGACGCGATCTTTTCCTGCGTCTGAGACAGCCGAGTCCGATAGAATTTCTTCCGCGATTCTAACCATCTCAATGCGCAAATCGCGAGCGGCGTACGCAAGCGCAACGTGCACAAACGCATACAGCGCAAAGGCTGCGCCCACGAAGAGCATCGGATTAGTAGACCCCATAACCATATCCATCATAGTGCGACTGAAAGGTAACGGAAAGCCTCTTGGTTCCCTACTTGCGTTTCCGAGGCGTGCGCGGGAAAGCGGCATTCGGCGGAAGCCTGCGACGCCACGACGGATTACTCCGCCGACTTTCCATCTCTTTCCTTTGCGAACGCTGAACGGCTTCCACGAAAAGGAAGAGCGCAAAAAACGCGATAAACAGGGCGGGAGTTGCTAGCCATTCGGAGTAAAGCCACTTGCGACAGATCTCTGCTGGCTCCCAGAATCCCGATAAGATTTGAAGTCCACCAAGGAAACCGAGGACAAAGGTCACGCCTGCTTTAAGCAGCACCTTAACAACCGAAAAATCGTCCAGTAATTCAGGCTCGTCCCCCATAGCGGCATCAGAGCAGCCGTTGTGAATTCGGTCAAGCTGCTGTCCCTCACAACTCCCGCACCCGCGGCTCGGCCTTCCGCCCCAGCATCAGCTCGCTGAGCGCCCAGACCAGCGCGTCCGCCCGGTCGGGCGAGCGGCCCGGCCCCTCGTAAGTCCCGCCGGCCAGCAGCCCGCACAGCTCGTCCTCGAGCTGCGGGAACTGGCCGACGTGGCGAACGCGGCCGCTTTCGTAGAGCGCGGCGACCGGTTCGGCGCGCGCCACCTTGCCGCGGCTGGCGTGGACCAGCCGCACCGGCAGCGCGATGTCGGCGGCGTGGAGCACCGAGCGGACCATCTCGCCGCCGTTGTTGGCTTCGGCGATCACCCGGTCGGCCTTCCAGCCGCGCGCCGCCATCGCGACCGCGCGGGCCCAGCGCTCGGGCGTCGGCTTGCGCACCGAGCAATCGGCCAGCGCCCGCGCGATCCCGTCCTCGCCCAGCGCGCAGACCACGATCCCGCAGGCGTCACCCTGGGCCGAAGCCGGCGGGTCGACGCCGATCACCACGCGCTTGTCGGGCGCGCTCGCCGCGTCCTCGCGGCAATCCTCGAGCAGTGCGCGGCTCCACAGCGCGCCTTCGATCTCCTCGATCAACTCGCCGTCGAGCTCCTGGCGCGCCAGGAGAGAGCGGCCGAACTCCACTTGCATGCTGCGCCGGTAGCCGCCCGGCAGGTGTCCGTTGTCGATCGTCCGACCGCGCGTCACGGCCAGGTGTTCGCCGTCGATCAGCCGCCGCAGCAGCGGCACGGCGCGCGGCGTCGTGGTCGCAACGAGTCGCTGGTCCGCGCCCAGCCGCAGGCCGAGCAGCAGGTTGTCCCAGGCCCGCGTCGCCCGGTCGTGCGCGTTCGGCCACTTGCCGATCTCGTCGCACCAGGCGTGGCTGTGCTGCGGTCCGCGCAGCGCCTCGGGCTCGTTGGCGCCGTAGAGGAAGGCTTGCGCGCCGTTCGCGAAGGTCACCTTGCGCAGGCTCGGCTCATAGAGCGGACGCCGCGTGGGCGGGCAGCAGGCGAGCAGCCCGCTTTCCCCCTCGACCATCACGCTGCGCGCTTCGCCCAGCGTGGCGGCGACCAGCGCGATGCGCGCCTCGCCGTCTTCGGCGACCGTCCGGACCCATTCGGCGCCCGCCCTCGTCTTGCCGAAGCCGCGCCCGGCCATGATCAGCCAGGTGCGCCAGTCACCGTCAGGAGGTTGCTGGCCCGGGTGGGCGTGGAAGCCGGAGAAGTGGTGCGCGAGTTCCTCGCGATGCTCGGGTTTCAGGCTCCTTTCGAACTGTTTGAGCCGCTCCGGGCTGGCCTTGGGCAGCCATTGCTCGATGTCATTCATCGTCGCTTGCCCGCTGTTGCCTGGCTTCCTCGTCGGCGATCACCTTCGCGCGCAACGCGGCGATCTTGCGATCGAGCGCGGCGCGGACGTCGGCGGCGCTGACATTGGCCCTGTTGGCCCGTTCCCTGGCGACCGCCTCGCGGTGCACCATCAGCAGGCGGAAGGCGGTGCCGTTATCGAACGTGCGCACGCCGGTCTTGGCGCCGGCGGCGCGCTTGATCTCGCCTTCGCGCAGGCGGCACAGCAGGTCCATCTCGAGGTTGTCGTAACCTTCGCACAGTGCCACCTGCCATTTGCGGGCAAACTCGCGGCTGCGGCGGCGGGTCTCGTAGACGGTCGAGGTGTTCGTGCCGGCGTTCCTGGCGGCGCGGGCGACGTTGGAGGTCTCGGCCAGCGCGGCGAGGAAGGCAGGCTTCCAGTCGGGCGCGGCCGGCAGGGTGCGGACGCGCTTGCGCGCGCCTCGCTTGGGCTGGCTCATCGAACGATCCTTTGAAGGGGGCGACGGCGATCCGGGCCGAATCGCACCATCGCGATGTTCTGCTTCTCTAACCAAACAGCGTCGCGATGTCAAGTAAAAAGTGCCAAAAAGGTTATAGAATATCGCCAATCGAGGTTCGCTCGTGGCGCGCTTGATCCCGAAGCCCCGAAAATCGCGCCTTTCCTGCCGGAGGACCGATGGAGACACGCCACATCATCGCTTACGGTCTGATCGCGGCCATCGCCGTCGCGATCGCGCTTTTCGGCCTGGTCGCCGCGCGTCGGCGGCGCGCCCGCCGCCGCCCGCGCCGCTGGCACTGACCCGGCATACAGCCGCCCGCGCCGTGAACGCTTGCCCCGATTCGGCCGCTCGCCTAACGCCCGCCGATGCTGCGCAAGCTCTACGACTGGACGCTCGCCAAGACGGCCCACCCGCACGCCGAATGGTGGCTGGCCGCATTCAGCTTCGTCGAGGCGAGCTTCTTCCCGATCCCGCCGCATCCGCTGCTCGGGCTGATGTGCCTGGCCGAGCCGCGGAAGGCGATCCGCTTCGCGGTTATCGCCACGCTCTCGTCGGTCGCCGGCGGCCTGCTCGGCTACGCGATCGGCTGGGGGCTCTACGACACCGTCGGCACCGAGTTGCTGGCGCTGCTGGGCATGACCGAGAGTTTCCCGGTCGCCGCCTGCTACCTGCGCGAATACGGGGCCGAGATCATCATGATCAAGGGCGCCACGCCGATCCCGTTCAAGCTGCTGACCATCACCGCCGGGTTCATCGCGATGCCGCTGGTGCCGTTCATTCTCGCCAGCGTCGTCAGCCGCTCGATCAGCTTCATGATCGTGGGCGTGCTGTTCCGGCTGTTCGGGCGCCCGATCAAGGCGTTCATCGACAAGTACCTCGGCCTCGTCACCGCCGGCTTCGTGGTGCTGGTGATCGGCGGCTTTCTCGCGCTGACCCTGCTCGAAGGCGGCGGCGAGGAAACCCGGGACAAGTGCGAGGCGGCGGCGCTGCATCCCACGATCGCGTGAGGACCTAACGTCCCTTCCACACCCGCCAGAACGGCACCAGCGCGTCCGGCAGCGCACGCGCGAACTCGGCATCGAGCGGATAGTGCGGCATCGATTCGCTCACGGCGTCGAGAATCGCGATCCCCTGCTTGCGGTCCTTGTCGCGCTTGAGCGGGTTGCGCGAGGGCTTGTCGGCCAGCCAGAGCTTGTGAAGCGCAAACCAGCGCGGGTCGGGCACGACGAGGCGCGCCGCGGTTCCGTCGCGGCACGGCACGACCTGATCGACGCGACGCCCGGGCAGTAGCCACTCCTGTTCCGGGAGTGGAACCGGGCGCGGCCGCTCGAGCCCGTGCATCGTCGCGGCGCGGGAAGGCGCGACGAGCAGCTCGACCTCGTAGGCCTTGGCATTGCGGGCCTGGAATTCCCGCTCCGTGTTGACGGTAAAGGTCGGATCGACCGCCTTCAGTGCCGCCCACAATGCGGCTTCCTCGCTGGGTTCGTCGGCGACCCAGGCGAGGTCGAAATCCTCGGTTTCGTCGGGCGCTTCGGCGATCGTGCCGCCCGCTTCGAGCGAGTAGGCCGGCAAGCAACTGGTGCCGACGACGAGCAGCGCGGTGCCGAGCAGCCCACGCCTGTCGAGCTCGCGCAGCACCTCGCCGGCCGCGCTCGACAACATCGGCAGGCGAAGCGGCCGGGCCATGCGGCCTGATTCGCGGACCAGCTCGAGGGCGTTGTTCCTGCGGTCCTGCAGGTCCCGCTTGGTGGCTCGATATTCGGCGAGCCGTTGCTCGAGTTCGGGAGTCATCGGCCCGAGGCTCTTGCCGTTGTTGAGGCGGTCGATCGCTTCGTAGAGGTATTCGCGCTCGCCCACCCGCTTGCGAACCAGATTGTAAGGCAGCCTCGCCAGCTCGCGCTCGGCCTCGATCAGCGCTTCGTAGCGCGGGTGAAGATTGACCAGCGCGCGGGCTTGCTCGTCGCTGAAGGGACGGACTCTACTCGGCATGAGCGAAGAGTTATCCTGCATTTACCAAAAAATCAAATATGCAGGATAAAAGAGGACGATTCAGAGTTCTAGATGATCCCGACCGCCTTGCCAGCCCGTTCGAACATGCCAAGGATGGTCTCGACCTCCTCGCTCGAATGCTCGGCGCACAGCGAGCAGCGCAGCAGCGTCATGCCCGCTGGCGTCGCCGGCGGGCGGGCGAGGTTGACGTAGAGCCCTTCCCTCAGCAGCGCCTCCCACATCGCCGCGCCGCGCTCGAGGTCGGGCATGATCACCGCCACGATCGCGCTCTGCGGCTCGTCGGTGCCGAGCGTGAAGCCGAGCGCCTTGAGGCCCCCGTGCAGCCGCTTCGAGTTCTCCCACAGGTGGGCGCGCTTGTTGGAGCCGTGCATCAGCTTGCGGATCGAGGTGGCGGCGGTGGCGACCACGCTCGGCGGCAGGCTGGCGGTGAACACGTAGGGACGGCACACCAGCCGCATGATCTCGAACTTCGGGTGGTTCGAGACGCAGAAGCCGCCGACCGTGCCGACGCTCTTGGAGAAGGTGCCGATGACGAAGTCGACCTGGTCGATCACGCCCTGATCCTCGGCCACGCCGCGGCCGTGCTCGCCGATGAAGCCCATCGAGTGCGCCTCGTCGACCAGCACCATCGCGCCGTGCTTCCTGGCCACAGCGACCATCTCGGCCAGCGGGGCGACGTCGCCGAGCATCGAGTAGACCCCCTCGAGCACGACCAGCTTGCCGGCGCCCTCGGGGATCCGGCCGAGCCGCTTGTCCATCGCCTCGACGTCGTTGTGCCTGAACGGCACGACCTCGGCGTTGCCCAGCGCGCAGCCGTCCCAGATGCTGGCATGGCTGTCGATGTCGAGCACGATGTAGTCGCCCTTGCCGGCGATCGTGGAGATGATCCCGAGGTTGGCCTGGTAGCCGGTCGAGAACACCATCGCGTGGTCCATCGCGTAGAACTCGCGCAGCGCCTGCTCGACGTCCCGGTGCCCCTGGTAGGTCCCGTTGAGCACTCGGCTGCCGGTGGTGCCGGCGCCGAAGTTGTCGAGC